>Ga0209720_1000161_pt1 | contig 71779 bp, 54 predicted proteins | sample AD_JPNMR3_MetaG_FD_184426 | JGI IMG/M metagenome (GOLD analysis project Ga0209720, IMG submission 184426) | Active sludge microbial communities of municipal wastewater-treating anaerobic digesters from Japan - AD_JPNMR3_MetaG (SPAdes) (version 2) | ecosystem: Engineered > Bioreactor > Anaerobic... | reverse complement strand
AAGCCGTTGGCGAACTGGAAAAATCCATCTGTATGATGCTCATGATCCCATTATGATAGCTCGTCCAATACGGAAGGCTTCATGATAATTCTAAAACTTGGCGTATACTTTCTTGACAGATTCCGGTTCGATTTCAAGATCCTTTATACGTTTTGCCGCAACCATCTCACTAGGTAATCGCTGTTCCGCTTCAAAAGCATTTGTAGCCTTTTTAAGGTTTAGCTCTAAACTACGTTTATCGGCAAAATAGAGAGTAGCCCTTGCATAAGCCTGTTCATATAAAGGAGAAACAAGGTTAGTCCCTGCTTTAACAGCTTTTTCAAATAACAAGAGATTCTGTAATTCTTCTTCACCTCGCTTTATAGCTTTTACCGTAGAGGTGTAATCAACTGTCAGGGTTTCTGTATTGATTCGAAATAACAGGTCTCCCTTTCCCACTTTAGACCCATTGATATAGCAACGTTCCTGGAGTACTCCTGCAACAGGATTCTTAATAATTGAAGTGTAATCCTGATAACAAAGTGATGCTGGAGCTTTTATTACGATATCTATTGAACCAAGGCAAGCCCAGATAATTGCCGTGATAACCATGATGCACACAATTCCAATGAAATAGGTGCTTACCCATGGGATTTTTTGTTCAAAGAAATCTCTCCCATATTTATAATTTGATAGGTCCCCAAATTTTATCATATACTGGCCCCTTCCCATAGCCGAGCATACAGTCCTTTATAAGCCAGCAGTTCCTGATGAGTTCCAGATTCAACAATACGTCCATGTTCCATCACAAAAATTTTGTCACAGTGGACTACTGTTGAAAGTCGATGAGCCACTAGAATTGTTGTTATTTTTTCTCCTCGAAGGTTTTCCATTGTTTGGTGAATTTCATGCTCCGAAATACTATCTAAATTACTTGTGGCTTCATCAAAGATAAGTAAGTCAGGATTCCCAAGCAAAGCCCGGGCCAAAGCAATCCGTTGTCGTTCCCCTCCAGATAAAGAGGCTCCTTTTTCTGATATAACCATGTTATATCGTTCTGGCAAGGTTTCTATAAAATCATGGGCCCGAGCCTTTTTTGCTGCTTCCACAATTTCTTCGAGTGAAGCATCAGGTTGGTGTAGGCTAATATTCTCTGCAATAGTTCCAGAAAACAAAAAAATATCTTGCGGCACATAACCAATACGAGATCGGAGATGCACCGTATCGATATCCTCTAGATTATGCTCATCCAAAAAAATCGTACCTTTTTCTGGTTTATAAAATTTTAAAATAAGTTTTACCAAAGTAGTCTTACCACAACCGGAGGGTCCCACAAAAGCAACCCATTGCCCCGATTGTATATTAAAATTAAGATCCTCCAGTACAGGTCGTCGAGTTCCATAGCGAAAAGATACTGTGTTAAATTCTATTTTTCCTGTAAAGCGCTGGGGTTTAAGCCACTTACCATAGGAAGGGATTTCTTCCTCTAATTCTAAAACCTCACCTAACCGATCGGCGGCAACAAAAGCTTCTTGTAAAGATGGTTGTAAATTGATAAGTCGTGAAAGGGGACCAGTAAAATAACCAAGGAGTGCATTAAAAGAAATAAGCTGACCAAGACTCATTTGGCCTTTTAAAATATTATAACTTCCAATCCAGAAAATCGCATTTGTGACCCAACCTTCTATAAGAGTAGTAAAAAAAGTTTGTAAATTGCGGGTTATACCAAGACTATAAGCAGTATGAACTACATGCATCTGTCGTTTTTCGTACTCTTCGTACACAAGATTACTTGCATTCAGAGCCTTAATCGTATTATTTCCCCCTAAAACCTCAACAAGATATGACTGCACATGGGCTGATTCTCCCATAACCTGTCGATATCCTCGGGCAAAGCGGCGGGAGAAGAACCAAACGAGAACAGAAGAAAGAGGAACAGTCAAAAAGGTAACCCAGAAAAGCAAAGACGATTGAAAAAAAAGTACCGCCGCGACAACAAGCACCATGAGGGTATCTAAAACCACCGTTACAGCCGCTTCCGAAAGAGCATTCCGTATTTTTTGAGCATCCTCTATACGAGAGAGGATTTCGCCGGTTTTACGGGAATCAAAAAAAGAAATTGGAAGATGTAGCACATGTCTAAAGTATGAAAATATAAGACGGAAATCTACTTTAAGTGAAAAGGTAAGTACTATATGGTTACGAATCACTTCTAGTATTACCCTGAATAGGGTAATAATTGCCATACCCAGAGAAATCACGTGAAGGCTTGTAAAGGCTCCAGAAAAAAGGACTTCATCAATTAAATAACGAAAATAAAGAGACCCCGAAATTCCAAAAAGAGTAATTAACAAAGAAGAAATACCCACCTGGATTAATTCGCTTTTATGAGGTGCTAGCAATGGTAAAAAACGAGTAAAAAGTCCCGCTTCTTTCTTTTTTATAAGAAAATCTTTCCCCGGGGAGAGGAATACCACGTAGCCAGTCCAGAGTTTACAAAAATCTTGAATTGTATATTTTTGCCGACCTTCAGCGGGATCCAAAACTGTAATAGTTTGTTTTGTTATCCGTGCTACAACAACAAAATGCAAAAGCTCACCCTGGGGTGTTGTTTTTTTAATGTGGGCTATAAAGGGTACCGGTAAAGTTGGTGATAGGGCCTCATAGTTTCCCTTAAGAGCTCGAGCTGTAAAACCTAGGGTTTCTGCGGCCTTTACCATTCCGCCCAGGGTAGTACCCTGGCGATCGGTCCCGGCAATTTCCCGAATTCGAGTAACTCCAGAGCGGGATTTATAATGTCGGGCTATCATCGCAATACAAGCGGCCCCACAATCGGTTTCATCAAGCTGACGAATACATTTCATAGAGAAATAGGAATCAGTATTCTGAATAACCAGCACATAAGATCATCTTTATTCATTTATAGGGCCCTTATTTTTATCTATATTTTGATTCTTCTCAAAAATTCGTATAATATTCCAAACTAAGATATAAATACCACAGAATGTACCAACATCAACAAGAAGCTTCCAGAAATTAAAAGGCTTCTCAAATAGGAAAAACCTATTACTCCCCAAAAACAAACGAGAAACAATATAGGCTGTTACCAAAGTAATTATGTATTTCAAATTCTAATCTCCTTTTTTTAGTAAGGATAAAAAACATCTGGCTCCCTTACTAAAATTATATACCTTTAATTTTTTTTATAGTTTCAAAAAACTTAAAAGCAGCAGGTAAAATTATAATACCAGTTAAAACAAGGCTGCTAATAAAAACCATTGTTCCTTTCGTTCCCCCCAAACTATCAGTTCGAAACCCTAAATAGGGTGAGAACAAAAATGCATAAAATAAAATCAATAATATATAATAAACAGCGGAAACAACTACTTTCATTTCTCTCCTCCCAATGTACCTTTTCTCCGCATTTTTTTACCCCCTACAAAAAATTATACTTTAAGATTTTTCTGCTGCTAATGATTTAGTTCTTAATAGAATATTAATAACCACTACAACATCCGTCGTTAGTCTTATATATATAAATATTACATATAAGAAAATAGTAATGATCGCACCATATATTCCTATTGTAGTAGCTAAATCAAAAATTGGCCCCATAATAACATTAAAAGAAAAAACAAGTATTGTAAAAAAAAGCAGAAAGTCAAGAAGCCAGGAAAATTTTATAAACCCAACAGAAATGTACCAACAAAACGTTTTTTTAATATTAACTGTTAATCTAAAACCACTGCTTATATTAACAATTAATTGCTCATTTTTACTATAAGCAGATATACCATTCTTTGATAATTCATTAGCATAGCATGCCATGTCTACCATTCTTGTTAACTCCGATTTTTTAGTTATACATCAAAATTATAATTCATTTCAGCCTCTCGTAGAAGCATACATTATTAATGCCCCTACTGACATAGCGCCTATTCCCACTTTTATTGCTGGTATACTTACTGGTGAAGAACAGGTAACAGCCGAAATTACCAAGGCCCCTCCAGCAATAACCGCAATACCTCCCACTATAACGCCCCCAATATTTACGCCACCCTCAATCTGTTCAAGTTCCAGGAAAGACACTTCAGTAAATCCGTTCATACGGTTCTCCTTGTGCGCTTACGCGCCTTTACTTTTTTCTTTCCATACCGGAAAGAGCCATACCGTTAGTAGCTAAGATAAGGCTACCCCCCCCCCGGAATTTGTTAAGCGTTTTTTTAAAAAAGTGATACCATCCTCATACAACATTGGGATTAATTCCCACATAAATTTGTACATGAACCGTATCTTTAGATTGATTGTATGGTTGTTTTGATAACGTATATACCGCTGTTATAGGCTGCAATTTACGTTCTCCTATATAGGCCGCAAGGTTTTGATATATATGCGGCAATACATGAGGTGTCCCTTCATATTCACAACACAAAGCATTTACAAGGTGAAGTTCATGTTTTATGATATATTCTTTAGGCAATATTTCAGGTATTTTCCCATCTTCTAATTCTATAAGTACTTCTCCGTCTACTAATTTTTTCCCCTCCCTATTTGTTTTTTCACCATAGGTTACCGTAATAATGGAATAAATGGAACATCCTAATTTTTCTAGAACGCCCTTTATTGTACCTAATTCATTTACTAAATCTTCAGGAAAAAAATCCGACCGCTTTGAGAGTAAAGAAAACAAGTGTAATTCTCTATGTTCGGTGATTTTCATTAGCTACCTCTTTATATCTCTGTGCTATTAGTCCAATAATAAGGGGTAAAAACAACTGCACAAAAATTCTACCTTGGTAGGAGTATAAATCACCTATTTTGAACAACTTTAGAATAATATACACTACATTGTATCCCGTAACCCATACCAAAATAAAAAATAAAGGAAAGACAAATTTCTTTTTTACGCATACTCCTATTCCCAAGGCTGCTACAGCATAAGGAATAAGAACATTAACGAACAAGGTTATATCTGTAGTTATAAAATATATGCCTGTGGAAAACAAAATCCCTATACCAATTAAAAGATACGAAAATCGCTTCATAGATACTCCTATAATGCCCCACACATTTTTATGTGGGGCGTTATCTTATTTTATTTTTTTAATGCCTGGCCGATATAATAACCTGCTGCAAAACAACCACATACAATCGTGACTCCTTGTGCCCCAGGTATAGAAGCCGAAATAGTCGCTACTGCTAAAGCTGCATTTGCTACAGCACCCCAGTCTACACCGCCCACTACAAATAATAATTCTTCTTCTGATACACTTTGAAAACAACTAAAACTAATAAAATCCATTTCCATATTTAACCTCCCAACTAATGGGTTAAACCTATATAAATTCCAGCCCCTAATGCGGCAGCACCCAAAGCACAGGTTACTAATGCTCCTGCTGGAGTCATACCCATTACAAATCCCAATGCATATACTGCAGCGACTATTCCTCCACCCTCAATCTGTTCAAGTTCCAGGGAAGACACTTCAGTAAATCCGTTCATACGGTTCTCCTTGTGCGCTATACGCGCTTTTACTTTTTTCTTTCCATACCGGAAAGAGCCATACCGGTAGTAGCTAAAATAAGGCTACTCCCCCCCCCCCGGAATTTGTCAAGCGTTTTTTTAAAAAAGTGTAGTTTTTATTTTTTACAGGATTCTTCTTTACCTACCTGCTTGAGCACAATATAGTCTTTCCTTGTAAAAATAAAATATTTTACCAGATTATAGATATCAGTGCCTTCCGGCCGGATCTACAAATTAAATAGGCCTCCTTTTCATTATTAACTTTTATGGGCTTGCTGGACCACTACCAATCAAGAGATGCATATATTTCATGTGACCCAGCTGGAATATAAATTTTTACGCTTTGATTATCTCTGATTTTCCCAATTACTTTACCATCACAAACAATTTTATATGCTCTTAATTTATCCTGCCAACCTGATTGTCCAAATATATGCAATATCATATAGAAAAACCTACCTTATAAATAGAACCATACTTTAGAACCGTCCGCCGAAGCCGATACCGCCATAAACCGCATAGCTGTAGGGGCCCCCTGCTTCAGCCAGGGCATAAGCGGTAATATTGAGCGGCCCCCGGGTATATATACTCACCTCCGCTCCCAATGAAAGGGGGAACTGCAGGGCGAACGCCCCCTTGTTCAGCGGGTCGCTTTTCATGGCCGCCGAGAGGGCCAGGCGCACCGGATTGGAAATCCGTACCTCCGCGCCGACCCTCAGAGTAGACCAGACGAAGAGGTCCGGTGTGGACCAGCGATCATCGGTCCAGTAGGGATAAAAAGTGGAAACCTGAATCTCCGGGGCGGCAAAAAGTCTTAAGGGGCCATCGCTATACTCAAGGGGGACCGAGAGCGAAAGACCGTCGTAATTAGCAAGGCCGTCCCAGGCAGGGGGAATGTAGAAGGTGCTTTCAGAGGAGATATCGCTTATGAAACTGCGGAAGGCCCCCCGAATACCAATAGCCGCCGAAAAGGGGTTTTGGTACTCCGTGAGTTTCAGTTTAGCCGTCGCGGTACATCCAAGCCAGTCGGTGCTGACATCAGAAACCTGAGGCCGGCCCACATAGGTTACCAGCATCCCCGCTTCCGCATATTCACTCACAGCCACCCTCAGAGAGGTGAAGGAAACCCAGGTAGAACCCACCGGCTCGGCGGGGGAAGCCAGGTGGGAAATAAACGCCGTGGCAAAAGACCAGGTCCGTTCAGGCAGCACCTGCGCATCGGGAACAAAAAAGGGCCCCGAAAATCCCGAACCGCCAAGCCAGGTCCGCAGCGGGATGCCGTCGTTTCCTACATACACATAGTGCCGAAATTCCTGTCCTATAGGCTGGGCCTCCCTGTCGAGTCCCTGAACCACCACAGTGTATCTACCCTTTGGAACCACGCGGCCCTTGCCGTCGGTGCCGTCCCAGAAGACATCCTGGGATCCCTTATGTATTTCATAGGGGCCGAGGGATCTGACAGGTCGCTGGGCCTGATCCAGAACCTGTATGCCGACTGTTCCCGGAGCGGTTACATATACGGTAAGCCGGGCGGATCCGAAATAGCCTGGGTTGTCTGGATTCACTGAACTATTTTGCATTTCCACATCGATGATACGAAAATCTGCCGGTACCAGCTCTACGCTAAGGACGGTGGTGTGGTCTTTGGTAATTTGAACAGTCCTTTCCCATACTTCAAACCCAAAGGCCCGCACTTCTATATGGTGCGTACCCGGAGAGAGGTCAAAGGTGTTTCCGATGCGGGGATCGCCGTCTATGAGCACCGGCGTTCCAAAGGGAATACCGAGCAATTTCACTGTGCCATGGGGAGGGACCTCCTTAACTATAATTACGGTGTTCGACGTATTCCATCCTGAAGCATAGGGATCCGAAGCAGCCCAGGCGCTGCTCCCATTCGAAGCACTACCTGATGAACTACTGCCTGAGTTTCCGGGCTTCTTTTCCTGGGCGGCCCTGTTCCGGCGGGCCGCTTCCTCGTCAGCCTGTACGGAGCGGGAATAGGTTCCACCCGAACTGGTGGCGCAGGAAAAGAAAAAAATCAATAAAAAAGAAATAGGTACCCACCAAAAAACATGTTTTAATTTCATTGCTTTCATATACAATATGATTGCCGCAAAGAACACAAAAATTCAATGAAACATGACATTTTTAAGATTTAAAGATTTATAAGTATGATGAATAGCCTATTACCCCAAAGCCGCAGGTCCCTGTTTTAAGATGCACTCTTGTTTCGCAAGACCACAGGTGGGGATAATCCCGACCCAGGATCCAGCGTAAAGGCCCCTCTCAGGAAGGAGCCTCTGACACATCCCTTAAAGGAGAGCTATTCTTCCAGCAGCACCGCGGCGCTTACGCCTGGCAGAACAAAAGTTCCAGTCAGCTTGCTTGGTTCTAAAGCTCGGTGACCACTGGCGGCGGATCCCAGACCGGTATGCTCCAGCAAATCCCGAAACGTTGCATCTGCCGCAAGGCCCGCGAGGGGTTTCCAAACATCGGCTGGCACTGGCCTATCATCCCGGTTAATAAGCACCTGCAGTTTTGTGGAGCCGAACTCGATAGTAATCGCCAAAAGTCCTGGATACGCTTGATGAGTCCGGTATGTCCGTTTACCTTCGGAAAAGACTTGCCAGTATCGGCGGCGCGTCTGCACCAATAGGGAAAGAAAGCGAAAAAATTCCTCTTCCTCCGGCCGGGCGTCCCATATCATACAGCGGCGATTGTCCGGATCGCCCCCCCCTTCCAGGGCATACTCGGTTCCGTAATAGATGCAGGGAGATCCAGGGAGCGCAAAAAGGAGGGTTAGGGCAAGCTTTGCCTTTTCCCGGCTCCCCATACGGGTCACGAGCCGGTCCGTGTCGTGGGAATCCAGGAGATTGAAGGCCACCTTCATTACCGGTTCAGGATAGGAAAACCAGAGGTGATCCAGGCGTTGACAAAAATCCCTGGCTGTTTTGGTCCAATTCTTTTCTAATAGAAAGTCGCTGATTGCCATGCCTAGAGGATAGTTCATCACCGCATCATACTGGTCTCCCCGAAGCCAGGACATGGCATCGTGCCAGACCTCGCCCACAATATATAAATCGGGCTTGATAGCCTTTACCCGGCGGCGGAATTCCTGCCAGAATGCATGGTCTATTTCATTTGCCACATCCAGACGCCACCCATCAATATCGAATTCCCGAACATAGTGCTCCGCTACCCCTAAAAGATATTCCCGGACCTCTGGATTGGTGGTGTTCAGTTTGGGCATCCCGGTAACGAAGGCAAAGGTCTCAAAGTTTGCCCTATGGCGGTGATGGCCATCCTTTTCTTCGGTGAACAAGGGGAACTCCTTGATATAGAACCAATCCCGATAGGGAGAGAGGGCTCCCCGTTCCATCACATCCTTCCAGGGACCAAATTCACAGCCACAGTGATTAAACACCGCATCCAGCATGATGCGAATACCCCGTCGATGGCATTCCTGGACCAGCTCTCGCAGGTCTTCTGCCGTTCCAAAGGCAGGATCCACCGTAAGATAATCGGTGGTGTCATATTTATGGACCGACGGAGAAAGAAAAATGGGGGTGAGGTAGATACCGTTACATCCCAGTTTTTCAATATGATCTAATTTCTGGATGATCCCCCGGAGATCTCCCCCATACCATTCGTGATTGGTTACCGGTCCCCGGTTCCAGGGCTTAACCTGGGCTGGATCATTGGCGGGGTTTCCATTACAAAATCGCTCGGGGAAAATCTGGTACCACACGGTGTGGGCGACCCATTGGGGCCCCCGAAATACCTCGTTTTCATGAAGATAGGGGAACATAAAGGCGTTCCAGAAATCCCCGCTTGGACTAGCCTTTACGGGGTCCTCACAAAGGAAAAGACCCTTTTCCCCATAGTCCCACGCCTGGCCATCCAGATCGACTATCCGGAAAAAATAGCGAAGCCGTTTATAGGGAGGAACAAGGGTAACTTCCCAATATTCATGAACCCCGTCGCAACCGGCCCGGCGCATCTCGTAGGGATGGCATTTCCAGCGACTTTTTCCTTGCGTAAGGGGTTCCCATTCATGGGGGTCTCCTGCCCAGAGATGGACCGTTTTAATATTATCCACACCGGCTATCAGACGAACAACTAAAGATTTGCCGTCGGGAGAATAACAGAAGTTATCAAAACTGCGGTGGTACGCCTCTGGTTTGCACATATACGCTCCTTATGAATTGTATAAAAAACTCTTGACGGATTACAGTTTACCCCCTATCCTATCATAAGTAAACCGTTTTAGCTATATTACTTTAGGAGGAAATCCATGAAAAAGACGTGGGTGATCATCTCTTGTCTCCTGCTCATTGCAGGAAACCTAATGGCCCAATCAAAGGCGGTCTGGCGAGGTAACCAGTATCAGATTGAAAAGGGGGCTAAAATCCGTTTGGGCGTAGACAACGATAAACTGGGAGAAGCCCTGGTAAATCTTTGGAATACGGTACATCCCGAAGCCAAAGGGGTGGTAGAGTACATGAATTTTGGGGCCGCCGGTGGGGCTGACCAAATTACGGCCCTGCAGGGAGAAGCCCCCGATGTAGCCCTCGTTATCGATGGGGAAGTGGGAAGAAACTTCCAGTCCCTGCTGCAACTTGATAAGGTAATTACCGATGGAGCGGCCAAATTTGCTCAGGAGCCATTTTATTCTGGAGCCAACGCGGGGGCGGTAATTAAATACGTTCCCATTGCCTACGATGGTATGGCCTTTGCCTGGAATAAAACGATGATGGAGGCCCTTAAACTGGATACCAGCGATAAAAATAAAGATGGGCTTCCTGATGCCTTTGACACGTGGGAAGAGATTTTCGATTTAGCGAAGAAATGGCAAACAAGTCGGCCTACTTATAAAGGGAAACCTGTTACTATCGTCTATCCCATGTGCCTGGACGAAGTGTGGTCGGGCTATTCTAATCTTACGGCGGGGAAATTCAGAATTTTCCCTGACAAAAAAGCTGAGAACCCCAGTTTTGAAACCCCTGAATTTCTTGCGGGACTTGAATTCATTAAAGCAGCGGCAGATGCCATGATCAGTGTAGAAGCAAACGGCGTAAAAACACCGGGGGCATCCATGGTATGGCGCTGGGACGATGCCCTGAATAATGAAACTGCTCCCTTCTTCCTTGTAGGAACCTGGATGGATGTCAATGGCGCCGAAACAAAGGGCGGTTATGATATTAAATTTGGGCCCATGCCTACCTGGAAGGGAAATCGCTTGAGTCCCTTTGTAAAAACGAAAGGTTTTGTTATTAATGGCTTTACCAAATACCCTTCTGCAGCCCATGAATTGTACAGACTTCTCTACACAAAAGAAGGACTTCAGACCCTGGTAAATAACTCGGCGTATATCCCCGCTCTTAAGAAGGGAGCACCAAACACCCCCAATTACCGGAACGACCCGAACAAGGCAGAGATGTCTGTAGCATTTGCGTTTAACTATCCCGAACCAACCTTAACATTGCCCAAGAATCCCGCTAAAAAAGCTATGGACGGGTACTACGGTATAGGTCTTAACCTGGAATTACGGGCTGTGTGGGACGGCGAAAAAACCCCGGCCCAGGCCCAGGCAACCATTGTGGATCTTTATAAGAAATGGTATGCAGAGAACAATAAATAGTTTTTCCTCCCTTTGAGGCCTTCGTTCTGTTGATTTTTAATAAAACAGGAGAGATAGGTAAAAAGGGAGATCCAAAGGAACAACAAGCCTAACAAAGTAAAATTATCTTAAGGGGCGGAACAGCCGCCCCTTGTTGTGTTTTAGGAGGACCAAATAGATGAATACTGAGGTACCGCCAATTTCCTCCGTTTCTCATCATTCTCTATCCAGAAGAAAAGCCCTGGGAGTTGCACTAGCTTCCGCTTTCATTCCTGGTTTAGGACAGCTTATCAATAAACAAAAACTAAAAGCCCTTTTTTGGTTTTTGCTTGCCATCATTTTCTTCACCATAGAGTTAAGTACCTCCCAATGGGGAAGATACATCCGGCTTATCCAGGGAAAAGTCTCAAAAGAAGAAATGTTGGTAGCTGAATATACCGCTACTGGGGGAACAGCAGGGAATACCGGGATAGAGCAAGCAGAAACCCTGGGAGATATTCTCGGTCTAGACGAAAGTAGTACTTCTTCACAAGATGAACTTTTCAGTTCTTCTGAAGAAAACCTTTTTGGTAATGATGAAACAAGCTCCTCTTCAGATGATATTTTTGGGAGTCCAGACTTTTCTAAAGATGAAAACGATGGCCAATCCCAAAGTGAATCTGATATATTTACTGGTACGAGCGAAGAAGAGGCTTTAAAAAGCTCAACCTATCGCTATCCTAACTATCAACAAGCACGGGTACGATATCCATTACGAGATTTTGGGGGCTTTTTTTCCCGTGGCATGTGGGGTATATGGACCTTGGGCCGACTTGTCATCGGAGATTCCTATGCGGGGGGAACCATCGAGCTCTACAATAAAGATATACCCTGGCTTACCGCAGACAATTCTATTGTTCTATTGGGAAACGGCCTTCTTTCCCTCGCGGTACTCTTGGTTTTCGTAATCCTCTGGATTCTGGGAATGGTGGATGCATATCGAACCAACCTTCGTTTCCAAGCAAGTGGAGTTCGAGAAAGTTCTCTTCAGTTCTGGAAACGAATCTGGGATAGCCTGTATGTATATCTTGTTTCAGCCCCTGCTTTTTTAATGATCCTTGTTTTTACCATAATCCCTATTTTTTTCACATTCCTGTTAGCATTTACCAATTATACCTATCGAATTAAATTAGGTGCAAAACTTATTCAATGGGTTGGCTTTGATACATTTGCATTTTTAGCCACGGACCCTGGCTGGCTTAGTATCTTTGGGCAAATCTTCTTATGGACCCTTCTCTGGGCAATTATGTCCTCTTTTACCGTATATGGATTGGGCTTCTTTAATGCCATGGTCGTGGAATCACCGCTGGTAAAACACAAACGACTGTGGCGAACTATCATGATCCTTCCCTGGGCAATTCCTTCCCTGGTAAGCCTCATGATGTTCCGCAATGCCTTTGATAAAGATGGGCTTGTGAACCAATTTTTGTTTGCCACAGGGCTCATGGAACCGGTTACCAACTTCCTATACCGCATTGGACTTGAGGGAAAACCAGACCAGCCTATTTTCTGGTTTCAACCCATTTATAATGGGCGTTTAGCCAAATTTATAGTTATCCTCGTGAACCTCTGGCTTGGGGCCCCCTACCATATGATGATGATTATCGGAACCCTTTCCACCATCCCCCGAGAATTATATGAAGCTGCGGCGATAGATGGGGCGAGCGGCTGGCAACGTTTTAAGTACATCACCTGGCCAATGGTTATTGCGGCTACTATGCCGGCCCTTATCATGACATTCAGTTTCAATTTTAATAATTTTGGGGCAATTTACTTCCTTACTGGAGGAGGGCCGAACTGGGATCCATCCCAAATACCCGACAGTATGCGCATCGTAGGATCGGCCATGCCGGGACAGACAGACATTCTCATTAGCTGGATTTACAAGCTTTCGTTTACCAAGGATTTTGAACAATACAATGTGGCAGCCATTTATACCCTCTTAATATTCCTCATTGTAGGGGGCTTTTCAGTATACAACCTGGTACGCTCTCGCTCATTCCAGGAGGAGGCAGGCGAATGAATACCAACAAACCCTTAACCCTGGTACAAGGACAGCTTTCTCGTTCGGCCAGGATAAAAAATGATGTTCTCCGTTTTTTGCAATACCTATGGCTGGTATTTGTGTGTCTTACGGTGCTCATTCCTATCCTCTGGATGATAAGTGCTTCATTTACCTCTGGTAAGCTTCTTTCTGGGGTTCCCCTTATTCCTGACATAAAGAAATTTTCCCTGGAACATTACGAGTATCTGTTTACCTACAAGAGTTCCTCTGCAGCCAAGTACCCGGATTTTATCGCCGCCTTTCTTCGTTCCCTCTCCGTGGCAATTCTCAATACCCTTTCGGTGGTATTCTTTACCACCATTACGGGATACGTGTTCAGTCGCTTTAAATTCAAAGGGAAAAAACCTCTCCTCATTTCATTCCTCTTGCTCCAGATGTTTCCTTCGTTTATGGGAATGATCGCCCTATTCATGATTTTCCGAACCTTTGGTTGGCTTAATAAACCACTCTATCTCGTATTTATCTACACGGCAGGTTCGATTCCTTACAATACCTATCTTATTCGCGGTTACATGCGATCCCTTCCGCTTTCCATTGATGAGGCAGCTCTCATAGATGGAGCAAGTAAGACTCAGGTGTTTTTTAAAATTATTCTGCCTCTTTCCACTCCTATCATTGGTTTTGTAGCGGTGAATGCTTTTATGGCTCCATGGATGGACTACATGTTACCGAACCAACTCCTTAACATGCAAAACCAAACGGTGGCAATTTTTCTCTATCGGCTGACCGACTCTTTCAGTACCCTCTACTATAATCCTCTTAATTTCATGGCGGGAGCTCTGGTACTGGCCACTCCCATTACAATCGTCCAATTCTACATGCAACGATTCATCGTATACGGTATGGCCAGTGGAGCAGAAAAAGGATAACTACTCAACAAAAGGTGCTGGCCCACAGGTGGGGCCAGCACCTTTTGTTTTATCATTAAGGGAAAAATTAAAAGGCTGTCCTCGAGGACAGCCTACTTCGGTAGACTGGATCCAACCCAACAGATACAATAAATCTATGCAAGAGTATCAAAAGAAAGCGCCTTTACCCCTCTGGACCGTGACAAAGGCCTGGTGGTCCGACACAGCTGCCCAGGAATGCAGGGCCCTTAACTGGTTTTTTATCCTTACCATTTTTATAACATCTACCATCGCCATAAGTCTTCCCTTTGCCGCAAACCGCTGGAGGGATGCGGAAATCGCTTCCAAAACACGGCAGTACCCCGGCCTTGGGAATGCCTTCGAGGCTATGGCAACTTCGGGTTTTGTATTTTCCATCGACTCGGGGAAAGTAACTGCGGGCAATTCTACTCCCCCCCTTGTTCTTACGGTTGGTGATTGGGATGTTATCGTGACTACCCAAGAAGATACGCCGAAAACACAGAAAGCCCCGGCGACCGCAGGTCCCGGAAGCGGCAATGGGCGAAATCTTCTTCAGATCGGGCCGGACCGCTTTCTTGTGCGGAACGGGAAAACAGGCATCCAGGTCAGCGCTCCCCTCAAAGTCTTTGAAGGCTTTTCTTCGGATGTTCTAACGCAGGCCGCTCAAAACCGTAAAACCCTTACGGATCTCATAGAAGGGCTCCTGTTTACCGCCGCATTTTCATCAATCCCGTCGGTTATTATATCCCTGTTTCTCCTTATGTTTGTGCAAAACCTCGCCTTTGTGGCAATCCTCGGCGTTATGCTTTCCTTTGCGGTGTACCGAAAGAAACTGGGAGACGATCCGGGGCCGGCACTCAAGCCCCAGGAAGGAATAAAAATGGCCGCCGCCATCATGGCGGGGCCTGCCTTTGTGGTTGGGCTCGCGGGGCTTTTTATACCGGCCCTGAAGGCTCCCTTGTTATGGCTTGCCTATTCGTTTCTCGCCGGTATCCGCGTAGTAATCCTCTACACGAGCCGTTATCGCAGTGCAGGGCACCAAGGGCAGTATGATTCACCTATTTCATAACCTCGTATACCGCTGACTCCGCAGGATCCAGAGAAAGTGTCTCGCCTGCGGTCAGGACGGGGCGGCCCTTATTGGGCACTACCCCCTGGCTGCTCGTCCAGAGCAGGGCAAGTTGTACCCCCTGGGGGACCTTTACCGTACATTGTATGGTGTCAAGGTTGTGAAGCACCAGGACCCGCTGAGCGTCGGTTTCCCGCAGCCAGGCCAGCAGGTATGCACCATCGAAACCGGCCCAGGGGACAGCCGCTAAGGTTCCCTGGCGGATTGCGGCGCTTACCTGCCTGAGCTGACTGAGCCTCAGATAGTGCCGCAAAAGGCTCTGCGGATCCTTTAGCTGGGCCTGGACCGAGGGCGTCAGAGCGTTTTGCCCCGGTTCAATCTTACCAGAAGTTTTCGTCCAGGTAACGGTTGATTGCGTATCCCCCTCGTTCCACAAAAAGGCATCCCGCCGGGCCACATCATCATTTTTATAGCGCCGGCCCGTCATGCCCAGCTCTTCGCCATAGTAAATGTAGGGAAGCCCCGGAAGGGTAAGGTACAGCGATGCGGCCAATTTTGCCCGTTTAAGGGCCAGCGCCTTGGAAGAACGGATGGGCTCCGGGTCCTCGGGAGCAATGGCATAACCCTTTACCGCGTCTACCCCAAGGCTTTGCAACAGGGAGCTCATAGGCCGATCCAGGTCATGGTTCGAAAGCAGGGGGGAGGGCACAAAACCAGAAAAGCGCTGGTATTGTCGATAGGTGGTGGTACAGGTCTGTAAAAAGGTAGAAAGGCCTGTCCCTCGGACCGAATTCAAGATGAGGTTTGCCGTAGGAAAGTCAAAAAGGCCATCAAAAACTGAAGCATAGGAGCTTACTTCGGTAAGGGAGGTACTGAGGATCTCCCCGATAAAGTACACATCCGGCTTTATCCGCCGGGAAAAACGGCGCAGATCGTTCCAGAAAGTTTTATTCAACGCCAGGGTTTGGGTGCCGGGGGGAAATTCGTTCGGGTCAAAGGCGTGCTTGGCCGCATCAAACCGAAAACCGTCCACCCCTTTTTGGAGCCAGAATTGCAGCACCCTTTTTAGTTCGTTTACCACATCCGTATTATCCAGATTGAGGTCTGGCATCCCCTCCCAGAAGGCCGCAAAATATTCGAATCTGGAGCCATCTGGCCGGGTGTAGGTGTAAAAACGGCCCATTCCCCCACTCCCATAGGTAAGGCGGACATCCCGGGTCTTATAATAATTGACGTAGGGACTTGCAGCGGACCGCAGGGCATCCAAAAACCAGGGATGTTCCCGGGAGGTATGGTTAAATACCATATCCAGGATGATTTTTATGCCCCGTTTATGGGCCTCTGTCACGAGCCGCTCAAAATCAGCCATGGTTCCCAGCCGGGGATCGATGCTGTAATAATCCTTAACATCGTAGCCATGATAACTCGAGGCAGGATGAATCGGTGAGAGCCAGAGGGCACTGATACCCAGGTCATCGGCGGTGGCAGGATTCCCATCGTTCAGGTAGTCCAGTTTTTGTATGAGCCCCGGCAGGTCTCCATAACCGTCCCCGTCGGAATCAGCAAAAGAGTAGACTAACACCTGATACGCCGGTCCTGGAGCAGCCTGCCACCAGGGGATATCCTGAGCCCAGAGGGAAACCCCCATCCCCAACAGAACAAATAATACCTGCCACAGACGACGCATACAAACCTCCTTGATAAGAGCGCTCACTATCAAGAGATCCAGGGAAGTAATTCCCCTTGTCAGGGCCCCCCGATTGGGATCAGGATAAAAAGACCTAGCTTTTTTGATAACCTGTCTCCCTCTCGGGTGCAGCCCTTCCCTTCTTCATTCCCTTTAGAACCCGTAGTTCCCCATTAGAGAAGAAATCTTTTTAGCTCGAGCTCTTGCAGAAATACTCCGATACCCGTACTATAGCATATACTAAACCGGTTTTGGAGCCCCCTATGGCATATTCGGTCGATTTTTTTTCTTACAAAATTGAAAAAAAAGAAGTTTTACAACATGGGCTTGTTTATTCCCTTTCTGGCGGGGCCCTTCCCCTTCGATTTTCAAGATATCCTGTCCCTGAGGCTTCATGGCGTCGCATTGCCTGGGCCGATCGGGAACAAGGGTATATAGACATTATTCCCTATGCCTATGGGAAGGGCGCGGGCTATGTGCAGGGCTCCCGGTGCAGACTTAAGGACATTCTCTGGGTCGATGGGCGGGGAAAGGTTCGCGAGGCCGATGAGATTACCCTTCGTCCCGGCGAGATTGAAATGTCCCGAACCGCCGGTGGGAAACTCCGGTATGCCCTGTTATTTGAAACCGGCTGCGTATGGATTTCCGTAGAAGTGCCGAAGCTCCAGAGAAAAAGCAGCCCCAACGGACACAGTGGAGGGGCGGGACTCATGCTTCCTGTAGTATCAGAGCCCTGGCATTCCATGGGAACCCATGAGGGGTGGTTTATCTATGGCCGGGAGGCCACTACATCACCCAATGTCGTCCTAAGCGGGGCCAGCGAAGGAATCGTCCCGAGTCCAGAAGCAATCGCTATCGTAGGAAACGCTCCCTTCACCATAGATCACGTAAGAATATGTGATATACGGCGCCCCTTCGCACCAGAAGGGTATGGAATATACCGCATTATTCCCCTACTTCCCCTGGGAGAGAGGGAACAGGAAGAACTAAAAGGGCCCCTTCAGTATTACATTGCCTGGGGCGCTACCCTGGAGGAAGCGACAACTCGAGCATTGTATACAGCCAAAGAAAACCGTAAGGAGCAGCACCGCCAGCGCATAGAAACCCTTTTTAAGGGGTTCTCCTGGGACATGGGGGATCCCCTGGTAAACAAAGCCATCGGGTGGGCCGCCTTTTCTGGATGGAGCCTGGTTACCCGGGTCCAGGGGAAAGGCATCTGGGCGGGGCTCCCCTGGTTTCGGGATAACTGGGGGCGGGACACCTTTATCGCCCTCCCGGGGATATTGCTCGTAAGCGGTCAATTTCACGAGGCCCGAGAAATTATCACCACCTTCGCGGGGTGGCAGGATACCAATCCTGGGAGTCCAACCTATGGTCGCATTCCTAACCGCTGGCGCAGTCCTGAGGATGTCATCTACAACACCGTCGATGGGACCCTCTGGTTTATTCGGGAAGTGTGGGAATACGGCCAATACACGGGAGACCTGGCGTTTCTTCATTCTATGGCAGAGGTCGTATTCCAGGCCCTTGATGCGGACATGGACCGTTGCGATACCTTTCATTTCTTGCTCCACGACCATGCGGACACCTGGATGGATGCCCGCATCCGGGGAAAGGAGCCCTGGTCAGAGCGGGGGAGCCGGGCGGTAGAAGTACAGGCCCTCTGGTACACGGCCCTCTGCTGTGGGGCTGCCCTGGCACACCTGGTGGGGGACTTTCAGCGAGAATCCCGGTACCGGGGATTTGCTCGAATTCTAAAAGAAAATTTCCGGCGATACTTCTGGTATCCCGAGTATGGCCGTCTAGCAGATCGTCTTTTACCTCAGGGAACCAGTGAAGAACCCAGTGAAGCAGCGGCAGACCTTCGCTGTCGTCCCAATGGGCTCATCGCTCTTCTAGCCACGGCCATTCTTCCCCAGGAAGATCAACTGGTACCAGAAGAGATCATGCAACAGGTTCTGGTTGATGCGGTACAAAATCTTCTGTATCCCTATGGAATAGCAAGCCTTTCCCAGGAGGATCCCCTTTTTCATCCCCATCATGAGTGGTCTGGCCAGTACCACAAGGATGCGGCATATCACAATGGCACCATCTGGCAGTGGAACGCCGGCGCCGTAATATACACCCTTCTTCGTTTTGGAAAGGGCGATATAGCCTGGCAACTCACGAAGGAACTGGCCCGCCAGATCATGCAGGAGGGGGCGGTGGGGACCCTGGGAGAAAATCTCCATGCCCACCCTTCGGCGGATGGGAGGATTATCCACTCGGGCACTTACTCTCAGGCATGGAGTGTCTCCGAATATACCCGGACCATCTTTCAGGATTGGCTTGGTATACGCCCCCGCTTATTGGAAAACAAACTTATCGTCGCGCCCCAGCTCCCCCCAGGTCATAATCGGGTAGTCGGCAGCCAGCAGGCAGGTCCCTGGCACATTTCCGTGGGTCTTTCAAAAGGGCAAAACTGTCTTCACTATACCTTAAAGGTGGAGGAGAAAGGGAACCCTTCCGCGGGGGCCGTATTTGATGCTCCCCAAAGGGTGACCCAGGGAGATCCCTTTTCTTCTCAGTCTCCGGGGCCACCTCTCCTAGAGATCCAGGTCCTTCACGAAGGGATAGAGCGGATCTGGCAGTTCCATGTTGAGCAAGGTAAGTCCTACGAGGTAACGCTCAACCTGGATACCATGGAATTCTCGTATCTTTCTGGAGAGAAGAAACGGCCGACCTGCATCCGGCCGGTGCTGAAGCATCGATTTTTCTCAGATCTTCCGGACCTATCCTTCTGTGTCCCCCGCCTCCCCCCCTGGAATCTTCCGTTCCGCTGCAGGAATGCCCTAGAAAAGGCGATACTCGGTAACACCTACAATGGGGGACCCATAGCAATCCTAAAGGAATGGTACGATTCTGCCGATTTTGCCCGCCAGTTCCACACCGACGAAAGGCTCGGAGCTCGTTACCGTCCGGAGGCTACCGAATTCAAGCTCTGGTCCCCCGTAGCCCAGGAAGTACAGCTCTGTCTGTATGAACAGGGTACGGGGGGAAGTCCCTTTGCAATAGTTCCCATGCACATTAGCCCACGGGGCGTATGGTCCTGTCAGGTGGCAGGGGACCTTCACGGGACCTATTACACTTATCGCCTTCGCATTTTCTCCCTTTTCCGGGAAACCATCGACCCCTATGCAATTACATCGGGAGTAAACGGCCAGCGGGGCATGGTGGTCGACCTTTCCCGCCTTGAACCCGAAGGGTGGAATAGTTTTACCACACCCACCCTGGCAAAAGCAAACAACGCGATTATCTGGGAAGCCCATATCCGGGACCTTACCTGCCATCCTACCTGGCAGGGCCCTGAGGAACTGCGGGGAACCTTTCTCGGCGCAGCCACGGGAGGTACCAGTTATCAGGATGCGGCGGGGGCAGGTATCCCGACGGGACTGGATTACCTCAAGGCTCTGGGGATTACCCATGTGCAGCTTTTACCCATCTTTGACTTTGTTTCGGTGGACGAAACTCGGGTCCGGGAACCGGAGTATCGCAACCGGAAAGAGGGAGGAGCTTTTAATTGGGGGTACGACCCGGGGAACTACGGTGTTCCAGAAGGATCCTATGCCACCAATCCCTTCGATGGAGCCTGCCGCATACGGGAGTTGCGACAACTCGTTCTTGCCCTGGGACAGGCGGGCATGGGTGTTATCATGGATGTGGTGTATAACCATGTACCGGATTTTCGCCGCTCCGCCCTGGAAGCCTGTGTACCAGGCTATTACTTCAGGGGCCGGCGAGATTCAGGCGCTGGGGATGACACGGCCAGCGAACGGTACATGTTCCGCAAGTACATGAAGGATACCCTTATCCACTGGCTTACCACCTATAAACTGTGCGGGTTCCGCTTCGATCTCATGGGGCTCCATGATGTCCACACCATGCGGGAAATTGAAAAGGCCCTGCGTCGCCGTAAGCCGGACATCCTCCTTTACGGGGAAGGCTGGGACATGTACGGCCTTTCCCGGCCGGCCATGGCTTCTCAGCGAAATATCCATCTTCTTAAAGGTATCGGGATGTTCAATGATGCCTTTCGGGACGGTGTAAAGGGTTCTGTGTTTCATGCTCCAGAAGGGGGCTGGATCCACGGAGAATCGGGACGGGAAGAGGCGGTAAAGTTCGGTCTTGTGGGTACCGTTCGCCATCCCCAGGTACACAATAAAAAGGTGATAGGAACGGCCCGGCCAGAACCCTGGTCAGAATATACCTGGAAAAGCATAAACTACATCGAAGTCCACGACAACCTTACCCTCTTTGACAAACTCCAGCTGGTTGAGCCTGGCCAATCGATGGACTATTACGAAGGGATGCATCGATTTGCGATAACGCTCCTCTTCTGTTCCCAGGGGATAGTGCTCATGCATGGAGGTATGGAGTTCTTCCGCACCAAGGAAGTTCCAGCCCAGTGGATTCAAGAAGGGGGGATTGATAAATGTGTGGCCCTTACCGACCAGAACGGCGGGGAAGATTTCGCCCCTGCAGGAGGGGGGCTCCCCCAAAACCCATCGGTTCGCCTTTTCTGTCATGATTCCTACAAAGCGGGGGACCTGCTGAATAGTTTGAACTGGGAACGGGCGCTCCAGCACCGGGAAACCGTGGCGTATGTGCGGGGACTCATAGCCCTGCGAAAAAAGCATCCGCTCCTTCGCCTGGAAAGGGGCAAAGAAGTGCGGCGGGCGTTGCGGTTTATGTCCGGTCCTTCAGGAACTCTGGTGTGGCACCTTGATGGTCAGAGGATACGAAAAAAGGAAGCCCCCTTGCTCATAGTCGCCAACCACAACCACACGGCAGTCCCGGTTATCCTTCCCCGGGGACAGTGGGGAATCCTTGCCGAAAGCAGCGGGGCCTTTATCAATTGGGCAGCCCTGGCGGAGGATTCTATCGCTGGTGTACATGTGCAGGAACCATACCGCAAAACCCATGCGCCCCAAAGAGAGGAGATCCTTGCTGTGGGAGGGCCCCAACAGGTAAAAGCTTCTACCATTGTATCGGCGACCCTTTTGGCGGCACCCCGAAGTTGTCTCATTCTCCGAAGGTGTAAAGGATAAAAGCAGATGATATATGGATAAACAATCCATTTTTTACGCCATTTTATTGAGTATTTATCCATATTTTACGCTATAATATGTATAAATACTCCACATTTTACGCCAAATTATAGACATTTCTCGTCAGACACCCTATACTAGGAGGCATGAAGAACAGGAAAATCGCCCCCCTTATTCTGAGAACAGGGGAGAAAAAAACTGGCCGCATTCTTGTTCTAACCGGGGCCCGTCAAACCGGAAAAACCACCCTGGCCCGGGCCCTATTTCCTCAGTATCAATTTTTAAGCATAGAAGATCCGGTGCTCCGGGAAACCTATGGACAGCTTACCGCCGCCCAATGGAAAACCGCCTATCCCCTGGCAATTCTTGATGAAGTTCAAAAGGCTCCCCGGCTTATCGAAAGTATCAAAGCTGCCTACGATCAATGGGAAGACGTACGGTATGTGCTTACCGGCTCAAGTCAGATTTTGCTGATGGAAAAGGTGCGGGAAAGTCTGGCGGGCCGTTGTACCATCATCGAACTGTACCCCCTTACCCTGCCGGAACTGCGGACTGAATCATGGGAAGACCCGGTAGAGGACTCTCCCTGTCAGAAACTCCTTCAGAGACCGGCCGCCATAAAGGAAATGATTTCCCAGTTGCTCCCTGATTTTCGGCTCGACCCCCTATACCACACAAAAAGACAGGCCTGGGACTTTTATTGCCATTTTGGGGCCTATCCTGCCCTCACCGAAAAGAGTCTGGACGACCAGGATCGGCGGGATTGGCTGAGCAATTATGTACGGACCTATCTGGAACGGGACGTTCGGGATTTAGCAAGTTTTCGGGATCTAGAACCCTTTATACGGGTCCAGCGGTACCTCGCCCAGGCTACGGCTCAGCTTATAAACTACGCGGAGATAAGTCGCCATACGGGGATATCCCTCAAGACGGTGCAGCGGTATGTTCAGTACCTTTCATATAGTTATCAAGCAATTGTGCTGCCCCCTTATTTCAGGAATCCGCAGAAACGCCTTGCAAAGGCTCCAAAGATCCATTTCCTGGATCAGGGGGTTCTCCAGGGGATCCTGGGGAAATGGGGGAACCCTTCGGGGAACGAATTCGAAAGTCTCGTGATTGCGGAGATATATAAACAGATCCGCACCAAAGAAAGCCCCTGGGTTTTGTATCACCTGCGCACCCTGGATGGGCGGGAAGTAGACCTGGTGCTCGAAGGATCAGAAGGGTTTCTGGCCTTTGAAATAAAAATGACCGATCGGGTCAGCCCTGTCGATGCACGACACTTGCGGGACCTTTCCCAATTTCTGGACAAACCCTTGATCCATAGCTTTGTGCTTTCCCAGGATCCGGTTACTCGAGAACTCTCGCCCGGGATTACCGCTCTGCACTGTGCTTATTTCTTGGGGTAGCTCCTTAAGAATAGAAAGGCCTACTCCCCCCGCACCCCATAACACTCAAGTCTCTTTCCTACGAGGGAGACCCGGTTTCTGTGTGGGGGGACCTCTTTGCCGTTCAATACTACCCCCCGGCATGCCAGGGAAGAAGGGATCTGGAAAGTGTAGTGTACCGGCCCGTAGGCATCACGGAGGGTTTGTACTTCTAGGCGCAACAGACCTCCGGCACAGGTATAGTGAATTTCAAGCTCACTGTAGACCCCCCTTCGATACTCCAGGGTTTCCCCATCGTCAGCCCGATAGCGATATACCCCCGTATCCCCTTCTTGCACAAGGATCAGAAAGTCCACCATTCGCAGATCTTTCTGATTGGTTGTTCTCTGCCCCGGCAAAAGGGGAAGCACCGCCGGACAACGAATATAGAGGGGGGTCTCCATTCTTCCGGGCTGCACTTCCAATTCCTGCCCCCCTGCTATAACCTGGCCCCGGTTCCAATCAAACCACTGCCCCTTCGGAAGCCGTACTATCCGCCTCTTTTCTGTCAGACTGGTAAGAGGTGCATGCATAAGAGAAGGCCCAATCAAAAATTGATCGTCACAGGAGAAGGTCCACGTTTCTTCAGGATACTGGTACCACAAGGGGCGCATCACCGGCGAACCGAGCTCTTCTTGTTCAATCCAGAGCTGATAGAGATAGGGAATCAGTTTATAACGGGAGCGAATGTATTCGGCTACCACTTTTTCGGTAGCAGGCCCACGGGTCCAGGGTTCTTGGTCCTGGGCGCTGTGTACGTTATGGTTCCGCAAAAAAGGAAACAGAAAGCCCGCCTTATACCAGGTTTCCATCAGGGCGGCGCTGGCATTTCCTGCAAAACCCGGTACATCGGGCCCCTGGAAGGGCATCCCTGAAACGGAAAGATTGAGGCTAAAGGGGATGCTCGCTTTAAGGTGGGTTTCGTTGGACACATTATCGCCGGTCCACATGCCACTATAGCGGGCCATACCCAAGAAGGCGGAACGACTTATGAGGAAGGGGCGTTTTTCTGGATAGGCGGCTTCCAGGCCCTGGCGAGTAGCGATGGCCATACCCAGGGCATAGAGGTTGTGAAAGGCTTCGTGCTTAAGTTTACCCTGTTTAAAGCGCATGTCTTCCAGGGGGGCGGAACCAGTAGCGGGATCATTCATATCGATCCAGTAGCCACTAAATCCATAGGTCTTTGTAAAGTCCGTTACTTTTTGGGCCCACCAGGAGCGGGTTTTTTCTAAAGAAAAATCGGGAAACACCGTATACCCGGGCCACACAAAGCCGGTATAAGGGATACCCTCCTTTGTTTCGCAGAGCAGTCTCTTTCCCTTTGCTTCCTGATAGGGGCCGTAGGCTTCGTCCCGGCGGAGTCCTGGATCCAGGATTGGTACTACCTGGTATCCTCGCTCTTTAAGAGCCCGGATGTGCTCAGCGCCCCGGGGAAAATGGGTCTTTTCCACGGTAAACACCCGAAAACCATCCATATAATCGATATCAAGCCAGAGTCCATCGTTGGGAATTCCCCGCTTTTCATACTCGGCGGCAATCCGCTCGAGGTCCTCTGCGGATCGGTATCCCCAACGACACTGATGATGCCCCAGCGCCCACAGGGGGGGCAGTGGGAAAGTCCCCTGCAATTGCTGGACTCCCTGGACTAAGCGGTCCGGCCGCTTATCCATGAGGATCCACACATCGGGCTCCCCATTGTGGGCTCCCAGATAGAGATATCGAGTGAATGGCCGGGAACCAAAGATACCTTCGGTGGCTCCAATATTCATGAAGGTCGGCCAGGGGTCATCCATCACAAGGGCATACCAGACGCCACTGTCCGGATCGTGGCCAATGAGAACGGGAAAACTCGCATACAGGGGGTCCGCTTTTGATTGTTCTATTTCTTCCCAGCTGAACTCCGCAAAGAGGTCGGTATTCCAGAAAAGGGTCCGCTTTCCCGAAACTTCAAATCCCAGGTTTTTCCCGCCCAGCCCAAAATAACGGTGCCTTTCGTTATATGCAAAACGGAGCATCCAGCGCTTGCCATTAAGTCCCAGCCCAAGGCCCCGCAAAACAACCTGCTCGCCGGACAAAAGGCTTAGCCCGCCATCGGAGGCAAGAACACAGGAAAGGGCCTCTGTCTCTGCTCCATCCGCGGTTTTTTCAGAGAAGAATAGAGAGTGGTCCTTCTCCGATCCGTTTGCCGATTCAGGGGTTTCCTCATTTTGTGCAAAGGGTGTCAGGGCCACGAGTTTTTCCGTTTCCGCTTTCCAGCGATCGGAGCTTCCGCGGTACCGGTACAAAGCGGGTCCCAGCTTTTTTAGTTTTACATAAACCTCTGGATATCGGGGGCTCCGGACGATGGTTCTCACCGCCTCTCCCCCGGAGGGGACCTGGAGTTCCTGAGGGGTACTGGTGCTAAACACATAATTTTCAGGGGTATCTATTTTTCTATAGTGCATGGTATCTTACTCCGCTCTTTGAATTATAAAAAATCATATACAACCATACCAAAAAAGCCAGGCCTTTCCCAGTAAAAACTACTGGCCCGACCTGGCTTTAACAGATTTTTAACTATACTACCGGTGGGAGACCGGTAGGCGCCACCATATTTCAGTCAAGAAAGCCCTGCCCTGGCGGGCAACGCACCGATTACCCTTCATTTTCCCTATAACTTGAGCATTACCGCCGTAAGGGGCTGGACCGTTACTTCCTGGCCCTGGATGTCGAGGCCCGTGGGATGCCGAACCCCCTCGGGCCGGGCTTCATCGGCATCTACCAGAATTTTGGCGGAGGTAAGATTCATACCCGTTTTAAAGGTAACCGGTTCATCAAAGTTGGCATTCACGAGTATGATCAGGATGGTATCCTTATAACTTACCTGGTAGCCCAGGGCAAGCTGATTTTCATTGGGTATTTGCTTCATGGCCTTTTCGATAAGGGCCGCATCTCCAATACGGAGGGCCCCTTCCTGGCGGCGAATATGGATAAGGCCCTTCACCCACTCTGCCATGGCCAGGTACTCTTTAGGGGCATTCCAGATGAATTGGTTGATATCGTCGGATGCATCGTAGCTATTATGGACAAAGGAACCAATTATTTCGGTGGTAGAATTCTTCTTTGGCTTACTCCGTCCCCGTTCACAGCCCCCGTGCAGAAAAGCGATGGGCTGTCCCGTTAGTACCATAAACTGAGCTAATTTTGCTCGGGCAGCAATTTCGGCCCGTTCCTGGGGATATTGTGGATCCAGCCCCACGTTAAAGGCAATATTATCCGCCAACGTAAGGTTATCATGGGCAGAAACATAATTCATCGAATCGCCGGGATCATCGGCCTTGTAATTGAGCATGGGCCGCCCTGCCAGGTTTTCAAAAATCATCTTAGTATTCATGGGTCTACCGGTAACAAACGCCTTCCGCTTATCATCGAGCCCTCCGCCCTTAAGGATATCCCGGAACTCATCGTTAAAGACGGCGACCTCATTGGTTTTGAGCATGTAATTCTGGTCCAGCACCTCAATCTTGGGACCCCGGTACATTTTCCATCCTTCCCCTTCGAACAAAACATCCTCTTTTCCGGGGAGGTTCTCGGCAATCCGGCGTCGCCCATCAAGGATGGTCTTTGCATCGATGAGCCCCATGAGATCGAAGCGGAATCCATCAACCTTATATTCATCTACCCAATAATAAAGGGAATCCTGGATAAGCTTGCTTGCCATGTACCGTTCAGAGGCCACATCGTTGCCACACCCCGACTGGCTAATAAAAGCGCCCCGGGCATCCCGCCGGTAGTAATAGCCGGGCACCAGGTTTTCGAATATGGCGGTAGTGGCGGTATGGTTGTACACCACATCAAGGATTACACCGATACCCGCCTTGTGCAATTCCTTGATGAGGGTCTTTAGCTCTACAATGCGGTTATAGGGGTCCTTCGGGTTAGAAGCGAACCAGCCCTCGGGGGTAAAGTAGTTGTGGGGATCATAGCCCCAGTTGTAATTGTTGTCATTGGCCCGGCCGGTGGCTTCGTATTCGGTTTTCAGTTCATTGGTATAGTAGAAATTCAACACCGGCATAAGCTGGACATGGGTTACCCCCAGTTCCTTTAGATAGGGGATCTTTTCGATAAAGGCCAGATAGGAACCGGGTCGATTCTTTACTCCCGAGTCGGGAGAAATCGTAAAATCCCGGACAGAAATTTCGTAGATGATTGCATCTTCCCGCTTTTCTAGTTTTACGTCCGTATAGCCTTCCCAGCCTCCCATAGGCTGGGCCTTCGCAGGATTAATAATCGCCCCCCGACCAATACCGCTTCCTACAAAGGCATCCATGGCCTTCGCATAGGGATCCAGGGCAACCACTTCCTTTTTCCCAAAGGACAGCACATATTCATAGAAAAGCCCATCGGGGTCCCGGGCATTAAAGACTCCAGACCATACACCGGTTCCTTCATTCTTATTCAGATCGATGGTGTAATCTGCCTTTTCCGCCAGGCTTTGTTTAAAGAGCCGGACCTGCACCCGGCTTGCAAAGGGAGACCACAGGCGAAATTCTACGGATTTATTTGAGGCATCGTAGAGGGCCCCTAACTGATAGTCCCGGGGAGGAACAAGGGTATCTGCTAGGGAAGCCACCAGGGCCGTTGCATCCACCGGGACGGGAGCAAAAAAGTCCGGGTGAGCTACCTGGATCGGTCTATCCAGCGGCACTGGCTGAGCAAGCAGGAGCTTTACCTTTTTCGCATAGTTGTTTTGTTTGTTTTCCGGATCCGCCGCATTGACCGCATCCAGCACTGCTACCGTACCACTACCATCGGCAAAGGACACCGTAAAACCGCTATCTCCTTTTTCGGTGGCAAGGCCATAGCGTCCTGAAAGGTCCAGGACTATTTCAGTTTGAGAAACGAGTCGGGCCATTTCGATACTGGGCACATAGGGGCCATAGGGATAGGTTTTCTGGTCCCCCTGGAATACCACCCATTCATTAGAGGCAGTGGCATCCAGAATTCGGTCCTGTTCCCCATCCTTTTCCCAGCCTGAGTCCTTTCGGGGAATGATGCCAAAGAGACCATCGCTTCCAATGGTTTTGACCCCATAAGTAGACCCGTCTTTCTTAAATCGAATGTAGCCAACCCCTTCTACCACCTGAAGATCCCTGGTCTTATCCCACACCGCAGCCCCATCGCCACCGGGGACGGCCCACAGCCAGAAACCCCAGGGCTCGTAATTCTTGTCATTGCGAAGGTAGTATACCACCACTTCATCGGGCCCTGGCTTAAGGGCCTCGTGGGCGGGAATAATGAGATTCATCTTTGGATGCCCCATGTTCTCGATGGTACCGGGGGCGACGGTCTGGTAGGTCGGTGTCGAAGACCCGGCAATCGTCCCGCCAGAACCACCCGCTTCCCCGGTGCTGGTGCAGCCAAAGAAGACTGCCAGGAATAGGTTTCCTGCAAGCACAAGCATGTTCCGTTTTTGCATCATCCGTATCCTCCTATTTCGCGGTTCCTTCTACCTGCGAATAAACTTGTTCAAACTCCCGGGCATTCAAGAACCCCTGGGCGGCGCCCCTGGAGCCAATCTTCCAGCTAGCGAAAACCATGGCGCGCTTAAGGGCTTCTTGAGCCGAAAAGCCTTTAACATAAAAATTGAGAAATGAAGCAAACAAAGCATCCCCTGCCCCGATAGTAGAAACTACGGGGCGCGTTTTTATAGCGGGAAAATGAATGCTCTGGCCATTCTGTTCAAGGAGCATAGCCCCTCTCTCTCCCTGGCCGATAACAATGATTCGCGGACTGTAGAGTTGCATTAATTCCTGGGCTGCCTGTTCTGCGCTGGTCCACAGCTTTTCGTCGGAGAGAAAGAAAATGTCCGCCGCGGCCATAAAATCACGGTTATATTCATCGTGGGGGTCAGAAAGGGTATGTACGTCGGTACAAATAAGAACACCCCTTTGTTTTGCCAGAGGCAGGAGATGACGGTTAAAATTGATATTACAGAGTACCGCTATGTTGGTCTTTCCCAGGGCAACCTTGAAAATTTCTTCTGGGTACCGTTGTTCTTGAACATCTTTTAAGTCTACATGAATCTGCCGACGACCCGTTTTATCATAGATGATCACTGACTGGGCGGTTTGCGAAATTGATCGAACACAAAATTCTGAAGAAAAGCCCTGCCCTTGTAACCATTCCAGAGCCATTGCACCATAAACATCAGTACCAAGGATGGTACAAAAACATACATCCATCCCAAGGGTATGAAGGGCCAAACTTACATTTATTCCCACTCCAGCCACGGTAGATTGAATTCCCCAAAAGGGGTACCGAACCGGCTCATACTCCAGGGGGAAAGCATCGATTTGTAGGGTGGTCTCTATGTTTACAAGACCTGAAACAAGAACTCTCATTGACCCGTTTATTATAAACCGGTTTAATTTGTTTTGTAAACAAAAATTTTACTCTTCCGCGGCCACTTATTTTATATACCCCAAATCCATCAGATGCTCCACCGTAAGGTAGGTCCACTGACCTTCGAGGATTCCCAACCTTTCCAGAGAAAGACTCCCAATTTGTACCCGCTCAAGCTCTGTGCAGCGATTTCCCACCGCCGCCAGCATGCGCTTTACCTGATGATATTTTCCTTCGTCTACCACCAGTTCAAGCTGAAAATCCCCACGAACGGTACACGCCAAGGCCCGGCATAACTCTGCCTCACCCCTCAGCAGAACTCCTTGCAATAGCTCCCGGACCATCCTGTCGGTACAAGGTGCCTCGGTGGTAACCCGGTATGTTTTAGGTATGTGTTTTTTGGGACTCGTTAGATAGTGAATAAAGGCTCCATCATCGCTAAAGAGCAGGAGTCCCCGGCTGTCCCAATCAAGACGCCCTACCGGCTGTACACCCCGACACATAAAATGGGGAGGTAACAACTCAAAAACCGAGTCATGGTGGGTCGGAGCCCGGGAACACTCATAGCCCGCCGGTTTATTAAGGGCCACGTAAAGCCTCTGAACATAGGGCCAGGACACACCATCCACCGTAAGAATAGCCCCCTCAGAAAGACTCACAGACCCTTCGGGATCGGTAATCACCGCTCCATCTACCGCACAGCGACCATGGCGAATCATCTGAATACACTCTTTCCGACTGCCAAACCCCTGGGAATGCAGAATTTTATAGAAGGGCTCACCCATACAAAGAATGTACTCAAGGACCATACAAAAGAACAAGAGGAACGTTCCCAGGAATCGGACATTACAAAACCTGCGGGGATTCCCTTTCCCCTCTATTTTTGGCCAATTTGCAAGAGAAAACCCCTCCATTCCCCTGGTTTATTCCCCTATCCAAAGGGCTTATTTTATTTTATTTTGATTGACAGAATTCTCTTTTATGCATAGGCTATGGGGCATGTACAACAACAAAATACTGTGACCCCGTCGTCACAGTGTTCAAAAGAAAAAAGTCAGGGGAAGTGCAGTGCCCCCGATGGCTACATGATTCTAGATGCGGGCGAGGTGTAGCGAATGGCTAAAGAAAAACATAAGCTAGCCTACATCACCGGAGGTTCAAGTGGTATCGGCCTTGCCATTGCCCGGCGACTCGTACAGCAGGGCATAGGGGTATACCTCTTTGGCCGAGACCCCCACAAGTTAGAAAGCGCCGTTACCCAATTACGTAAAGAGTGTGAGGGAGCTTTTGCCTCCGGCACCAAGAATGATACCGGCTTATCCCAGAACAGTTCCGCCAGCGAAGAGTTTCCCCCTCCTATTTACCAACACCCCCTGGATGTTTCAGACCCACAACAGGTATATACATGCATTCCTTCCTGTTTAGCCGAATCAGGGACTCCAGACTTTCTTATTAATTGCGCTGGCATAGCGCGGCCAGGCTATTTTGAGGAATTGGCCCCGGAAATTTTTGAACGCACCATCAAAACCAATCTTTTGGGAACCATCCACATGGCCCGGGCGGTTTTCCCGGCGATGGCACAACAGGGCAGCGGCCGAATCATCAATGTATCATCTTTGGCAGGCCTTGTAGGCGTTTTTGGATATACCGCCTATGGGGCAAGCAAATTCGGGGTCATCGGCTTTTCGGAAACCCTTCGGGCCGAAGCCCGTCGCTATGGTATCACCGTTCAGGTACTTTGCCCCCCTGACACGGATACGCCCCAATTGGCCGAAGAAAACCAATACAAGCCTCCAGAAACTCGCCGGATTGCCGGAAATGCCCGATTGCTTTCTCCCGACCAGGTAGCCCAGCGGGTAATCGCAAAGCTTTCAAGTTCATCATTCTATATTTTCGCGGATACCGAAAGTGCCCTCATTTATCATCTCCACCGACTCTTTCCACGACTGGTAGAGCGGATCATGGACTGGCAAATCAAAGATGTCCAAAAGACAAAGCAGGCTATTCCATCAAAAGAGAAATAAAGGAAGGAACATCATGGGAACACGAGAAGATCTATTTAGCAAGTGTTACGCCTTTACCGCCGCCGAAGAGGCCCGAAAAGAAGGGTGGTATCCCTACTTCCGTCCTATCGAAGCGAACCGGGGAAACAAGGTAATCATCGAAGGCCGAGAGATGATTATGGCGGGGTCCAACAACTACCTCGGCCTTGCCTTTGACGAACGGGTCCGAGAAGCCGCTATTAAGGCGGTAGAAAAGTACGGCACCAGTTGTTCCGGTTCCCGCTTCATGAATGGCACCCTGGCTCTTCACGAAGAACTCGAGTGGCGCCTTGCCCGCTTTGTTGGTAAAGAGGCGGCCCTTACCTTTACCACGGGCTATCAGACTAATTTAGGGAGCATCTCCGCCCTTGTCGGTCGGGGCGACCATGTGGTAACCGACAAATTCGACCACGCTTCCATCATGGATGGCATCTTTTTAAGCACCGGCCTTAACAAACACGTGAATTTGCATCGATTCAAGCATAATGATATCGACGATTTACAGAAGGTTTTAGAAAAAATTCCCCCAGGGGAACCCATCCTCATCGTACTCGATGGGGTCTTCAGCATGGAGGGGGATACCGCCCGGCTTCCCGAAATCCGTAAAATTGCCGACCAGTTCGGGGCCCGAATCTATCTTGATGAGGCCCACGCCATCGGGGTTATTGGCCCTACCGGCCGGGGAACGGTAGAACACTACGGGAATGTGGCGCAGGCGGACCTTATCATGTGTACCTTTTCCAAATCCTTTGGTTCAATTGGGGGCTTTGTGGCGGGCGATGCGGCGGTCATCGATTATATCCGCCACTTTGCCCGGCCCCTTATCTTTAGCGCCAGCATGCCGCCCGCGAACATTGCCGCCGCAGCCAAGGCGCTGGAAATCATTGAAGCCGAACCAGAGCGGATACATCGGCTCCAGGCCATTGCTCAAAAGATGCTTCGGGGCTTTAAAGAGCTCGGTTTTGACATTGGCACCGCCGAAACCCCCATCGTTCCTCTGCATATTAAGGATAACCAGAAAACCTTTCTCTTCTGGAAAGCCCTGTACGAAGCGGGGATTTACGTAAATCCCGTTATAGCCCCAGCGGTTCCTCCCAATGGGGCCCTTATCAGAACCTCCTACATGGCTATTCATACCGACGAAGAACTGGATACAATCCTTGAAGTATCTGGCCAGGTAGGGAAACGGTTAGGGATTATTCCGTAGAAGGTGCCCAGAAAAGGGGCGTCTTCCCCGACGGGCCTTTTGCAAGAGTTCTTACTCTGCAGACAATACACACACAAGGAGTACACCGCATGAGTATCTTAGAAGCCTTGTTTTTAGGGGTTGTGCAGGGCCTTACCGAATTTCTACCCGTAAGTAGTTCGGGGCACCTGGTGCTTTTTCAAAAACTTTTTGGGTTAAAGGATGTGCCCCTCTTGTTTGATACCCTGCTCCATTGTGGAACCCTCCTGGCCGTTTTTGTTGCCCTCTGGGATGACATCTGGCCCCTTATTCAGAGACCTTTCCAGAAAACCACATACCTCGTTATAGTGGCCACCCTTCCCACGGTAGTCATAGCCCTGCTCTTTAAAGATTCTATTGAAACAGCCTTTTCCACGGGCGCCTGGCTCGGATGGGGTTTTCTTCTTACCACAACCTTCCTGTTAGTGGGAGAAATACTTTCACGCCGGTTTATCCCTCAGAACACCGCCGCAGAAACAGGGACAACCCAGGGACCAGAAGCGCCAGGGGTCGCTCAGCCCCCCGTTTTAGCGCCCCGGGATACCGCACATCACCATAAGGGGCTCCCCATCAAAGATGCCGCCCAGATGGGATATCTCCGGGCCCTTTTCGTGGGACTCATGCAGGGCATTGCCATTTTCCCCGCCATATCCCGCTCAGGAAGCACCATTGCGGGGGGGCTTATGGCGGGCTGCGAACGGTCCTACGCAGGACGATTCTCGTTCCTCATGGCTATTCCCGCCATTCCGGGGGCCCTTGTTTTTCAACTCAAAGACATTATGCACGAAGGGCCTGGCATGCTGGGGGCGGTATCGGTATCCGCCCTGGTGGTTGGCACCGCAGCAGCAGCCATAACGGGGTTTCTTGCTATAAAGCTTCTTCTTAGAATATTACAGAAAGGGCGCCTCTGGGGCTTTGCCTGCTATACGGGGCTCCTCGCCCTTTTGATTCTTCTGGACCAATACCTGGTACATCTTGTTTTTTAAGCACCCCAAAAACTAAAAGAGGCTAAAGCTCCCCCTTTGAGCGGGGGAGCAAAAAAGCTTTCATCGGGACCGAATGGTGCCAGTTCCGGGAATACGACTCTTAATCCGGGGATTACCGCTGTAGGTAACGGTCCCGGAACCGGCGATGGTGATATCCAATTCTTCAAAAACACCGAGGTCCGAGTTACCCGCCCCCAATACGGAGATATGCCCCTCCTTTCCGGATAAATTCTGGGCCTTCAGGGTACCGCTTCCCAACAGTTGATACTCCAGTTTTTCTACGGCACCGGAAATTTCCACCGTTCCCGACCCTAATACCTTTAGCTGAAGCTCTTCGACGTTGACCGGTAACGACACCGTACCAGAACCGGCAAGCTCTAACAGAAAGGACGGGCCTTCAAGCGTCGAATCCCCCCGTACTTCTGCCATCCCCGCAATCGAAAGTTTTTCAAGTTTGGGGGTGGTGATAACGTACTCGATAGGCGCATTTTTTAAAAATAGAAAATTCTTTTGTTGTCCCAGCACCAGCGTACGCCCTTCTACGCGCGTATCAAGGGCATCTATGAGGTTTTTATCTGCCCGGATGGTGACGGCCCAGGCATCTCCTTTCCGAAACACTACCCGGCCTGCGCCGGGAATGCTTACCTGCGAAAAGGGGGAAAGTTCCTTTTGTACTTCCACTATTTCGCCCGAAAGCTCCCTTTCATTCTGCACCGAAAAAAATGAAGGCAGTTGCAGCGTCCCCCCTTTTTGAGAGGGGCTCCTTCGAGTAAGCCCATAAAAGGTGCTCCCTACCGTGATAAGCCCCACAAGGAGTAACCCATAGGCAATAACCTTTTTCATTTCCAGCCCCTCCCCGTTCTTTTTCTTAATAATACCCGGAGAAAGAAGGCTCGGTAAATATGGCGTATGCTAACTGCAACCCTATACTTCTACACAGATAACCGCCACATCGTCCGTATACTGCCCCCGTCTGGCAAATTCATGGACGAGCACTGAAGGAACTTCGTTCAGGGGAACATCTCGAATCATGTTTTCCGCCGCCTGTAAATACTTCATTCCCTCTACCCAGGCCATGATCTTATGGGTTTCGGGGCTTTTCACTTCCAAAAGGCCATCGGTACAGAGGATAAAGCGGTCCCCCGAGGCAATATCAATGGTTTCACTCCGATACTGAACCCCCTCCAGCATCGCGATAGGCGGATTGTCTGTTTGAAGCAACCGTCCGTTCCCTCCGGAACCCCCTTTTGGCGACGCGAGATGAAGAATCGGAGGGTGTCCGGCGGTAAGATACGTCGCCTTCAAAGAACGACGATTCACCCGCAGGGCCGCTGCCGTAAGGTAGGTGTCCTGGCAAACCGTCTGGGCAAGGATATTTCCCATGTAGCTAAAGGTTTCTTCCATCGTGTACGTAGGAGTAGAAAACTGCTTTAAAAGGACCTTTACCGCGGGGGTAATAAAACTGGTCCCCACCTCATGGCCTGCCACATCCACCATGACGTAGAGGTAAACATCGTCTGCCACCCGAATCACATCGTAAAAGTCTCCCCCCACCTCATGGAGGGATTGATAGTAGACCGCAAAGCGAGCCTCAGGGAAATCGGCCGGCTGAATTAATAGGGCGTGCTGGGCTTCCTTGATTTGCCGCATACTTTCTATCTTGCTCTGTAAAAGCTCCTGATTTGCCATACTCAGCCGAATGTGAACCCGAACCCGGGCCTTTATTTCCGCTGGTCTGGCGGATTTCACAATATAATCTACCGCCCCTAATTCAAAGGCCCTGAGTTTTGAGTCCTCATCATCCAGGCTGGTGAGCATAATCACCGGGATTCCTGCCAGAGAAGGAGCGGCCTTAAGGCGTTTTAGGGTTTCAAAGCCATCAATGCCTCCCATTATTACATCCAGAAGAATTAAAAGGGGCCGTTCTTTTTCTGCTACGGCAAGACAGGTCTCTCCGCTAGAAGCCTCTATCACCCGATAGCCCTCTTCGTCCAGAATATAGTGTAAGTAACTCCGGTTTACCGCCGAATCGTCCACAATCAACACAGGGTATACCGTATCAATCATAGAATTGTTCCCTCATAAAAAAGGGGGCCGCTTTTCTAACCACCCACAATCCCCTAAACAGGGTTTCCCCCGCTTTTGTGAGCGGGATATTCCCTCGTGGCACACCTATTTTTTAAAAGAAAAAAATATTTCTTTGTAAAAGGCGAGGGATATACCACAATAACTAACTATAGATGAAAAATGGCGAACCTGCAAAATTTCAAAACCGACAATAAAGAACTTTTTCTTCCTTGTTTTGCTGAGAAAATACAGTTCCAATCTTATCGAATATTCTTGACCTTTAGATAGATACCTCATTATTTTTACAAGTGAGACTATATCACCAATACGTTTAGGGAATAATAATGTCAAAGCAACATCATCACGAACAAAGAATAGAAAATCAAGAGGGCCAGAGTTTTCCCTCAAAGGAAAACGAAAAGAAAACCGAACAAAGGGCCTCGGAGGAACAAAAACAAGAAAAGGTAGTTCATGGGGAGGAGGATGGTTCTTCCAAATCCATCGACGGGCCCCAACAAGAAAGAGGGGACCAATCCACATCCGCGGAAAAAGAGGAAGAACTAAAGGCAAAAGTTGCTTCCCTTCAGGCTGAAGTAGAGGCCCTCCGGGACCAGTATCTCCGCAAAGTGGCGGACTTTGAAAATTTCAGGAAACGGATGCAACGGGAAAAACAGAAGGCCATCGAATTTGCGAATCAGAGTCTCCTGTTGGATCTTATCCCCGTCATTGATGACTTTGAACGGGCGATTCGTTCCAGCGAGGCTTCCCGGGATTATGGTACCCTCCACGAAGGGATCAGCATGATCGAAAAAAGTCTAATTTCCATGCTGGAAAATAAATGGGGGCTAAAACGCTTTGAATCCCGGGGAGAGCCCTTCGATCCCAATCGGCATGAGGCCATAATGATAGAAGAGGATCCCACCATTCCTGAGCCGGTGGTGGGAGAGGATCTTATCAAGGGATATCTCCTTAAGGACCGGATAATCCGGACGGCAAAAGTAAAGGTCCTCATGCCAAAGGCGTCCAATCAAGGTGCTGGGACAGCCACCCCGAATGGGGCGATGGCCCAGAATGCAGCGGGAACCCCGTCGATGGGTTCCCTATAACAGGAGAAGGAGCACGTTAGACATTCAGCGCAGCTGAATTGAAAGTAAAGAGGAGTAGCACTATGGGAAAAATAATCGGTATTGACTTAGGAACCACCAACTCTTGTGTAGCGGTTCTGGAAGGGGGAGAACCGGTAGTCATTCAGAACTCGGAGGGAGGACGTACAACCCCCTCGATCGTGGGTTTTACCAGTAAGGGAGAGCGCATCGTTGGTCAGCCCGCCAAGAACCAGATGATTACCAACCCCGAAAATACGATTTACTCCATTAAACGTTTTATGGGGCGTCGGTATTCGGAAGTAACTAACGAAATTAAACTGGTTCCCTACAAAGTGGTGGAACATGGGGATGATGTGCGGGTCGATATTCAGGGCAAGCTTTATTCCCCCCAGGAAATTTCGGCCTTCATTCTCCAAAAAATGAAGAAAACCGCGGAAGACTATCTGGGCGAACCAGTCACTGAAGCGGTTATCACGGTTCCTGCCTACTTTAACGATGCCCAGCGACAGGCAACCAAAGATGCGGGCCGTATCGCAGGGCTCGACGTCAAACGGATTATTAATGAGCCCACCGCTGCAGCCTTAGCCTTCGGTTTTAACAAGGACCAGAAAAAAGAAAAGACCATCGCGGTATATGACCTGGGTGGAGGAACCTTCGATATTTCCATTCTGGAGCTGGGCGAAGGGGTATTCGAAGTTAAGTCCACTAACGGCGATACCCACCTCGGTGGGGATGACTTTGACCGCCGCATCATGGAATGGCTCATTGAAGAATTTAAGAAGGATACCGGCATCGACCTCAGCAAGGACCGCATGGCCCTGCAACGGATCCGGGAGGCCGCTGAAAAGGCCAAGATAGAACTTTCGGCGGTACAGCAGACCGAAATCAATCTCCCCTTTATCACGGCCGATCAGAATGGGCCAAAGCACCTCCAAAAGACCCTGACCCGGGCCAAGTTCGAGCAGATGGTCGATGACCTTCTTGAACGAACCAAGGAACCCTGCCGAAAGGCGTTGGCCGATGCGGGACTTACGGTAGATCAGATTGATGAGGTGATCCTGGTCGGTGGTTCTACCCGCATCCCCGCGGTTCAAAGAATAGTTAAGGAACTCTTTAACAAAGAACCCAATAAGGGAGTAAACCCTGACGAAGCAGTAGCCATCGGCTCAGCTATTCAGGGAGGCATCCTGGGTGGTGACGTAAAGGACGTGCTTCTGTTGGACGTTACCCCCCTCTCGCTGGGTATCGAGACCCTGGGTGGCGTGATGACCAAGCTCATCCCGCGCAATACGACCATTCCCACCCGGAAGAGCCAGATTTTCTCCACCGCCGCCGACGGCCAGACCGCCGTTTCTATCCATGTTCTTCAGGGCGAACGGGAAATGGCAAGCCAGAACCGTACCCTGGGACGGTTCGACCTGGTAGGTATTCCGCCGGCACCGCGGGGGGTACCACAGATCGAGGTTACCTTTGACATTGACGCCAACGGTATTGTCCATGTCTCCGCAAAGGATCTAGGAACCGGTAAAGAGCAAAAGATCCGTATCGAAAGCTCCTCAGGTCTCTCGGAAGCCGAAATTGAACGGATGATAAAAGAAGCGGAAGCCCATGCGGAAGAGGACCGGCGGGAGCGAGAACGAGCAGAAGCCCGGAACGAAGCGGATACGCTCATTTATACCACCGAGAAAACCCTCCGCGAACTCGGAGACAAGGTGAATGCCTCCGATAAGGCAAGGATTGAAGAGGCTATTGCGGACCTGAAGAAGGCCATGGAAGGCACCGATACGGCCACTATAAAGGCAAAAACCGAGGCCCTGAAGCAAGCGTCGTATAAGATTGCGGAGGAAATGTATAAGCACGCCAGTCCTCAGGGAGCAACGGGACAGGATTATTCCGGTTATTCCCAGAGTGGTGGTTCCTCCAGTAAAGGGGCCGAAGACGTGGACTACGAAGTAGTAGACGACGATAAAAAATAATTCTGTAGTAAAGAAGGGATGCCGACGTGGCAAAACGGGATTACTATGAAGTCTTAGGCCTTCAACGGGGAGCCTCAAAGGATGAAATCAAGAAGGCCTACCGCCGCCTGGCGGTGCAGTACCACCCGGACAAAAATCCGGGGAATAAAGAGGCGGAAGAAAAATTCAAAGAAGCCACCGAAGCGTATGAGGTGCTTTCCGACGACCAGAAGCGGGCGGCCTATGACCAATTTGGCTTTGCTGGCGTAGAAGGAATGGGCGGGGGACAGCAAGACTTCTCGTCGGCGTTCCGTGATTTTGAAGACATCTTTGGAGATTTCTCTGGTATCTTTGATACCTTCTTTGGGGGTGGGACTCGCCGTTCATCCCGCACCACGAGCGGGGTCCGGCAGGGTTCTAACCTTCGGTACGACGTAGAAATCCCCTTCCAGGATGCGGTATTCGGCACAAAAGTAGAAATCCAGTATTCCCGTAACGATACCTGTCCAGCCTGCCATGGAACCGGTTCTGCCGGGGGGGCGGGTCGGCGGGTATGTCCTAGCTGCGCCGGTTCTGGCCAGATCCGGCGCAGCCAGGGGTTCTTCTCCATCGCATCCCCCTGTCCCACCTGCGGTGGGGAGGGGTATGTGATTGAGCACCCCTGTAAGGAATGTAACGGCCTGGGGACTCAGAAAAAGCGGCAAAAAATCATGGTTACCATTCCCCCGGGGATCGAAGATGGAAAGCGAATCGTTATTCCCCACCAGGGAGATGTAGGACCGAACGGGGGACCTCCAGGGGATCTCTATGTTTTTATCCATATCAAGCCCCATGAATATTTTGAACGGGATGGGCTCGATTTATATTGTGCGATACCTATTTCTATTACCCAGGCCACCCTCGGGTCAGAAATATATGTTACTACCCTGGAAGGGAAAAAAATCAAGGTAAAGATCCCCGCGGGGATCCAGCACGGCAAAATGCTCCGGATAAAAGAAGAGGGTATTCCCAGCGGGGGCCGGAGAGGTGATTTGTATATTAAACTATATATCGAAATCCCTACCAAACTTTCCAGACGGGGCAGAGAACTTCTTGAAGAACTTGCCCAAATAGAAGGGGAAAACACCAATCCGAACCCCATTCCTTTATCTCAAATTCGAGATCGATCCTAAAGCTTACGAGCAAACACAGGAAAGTCCATAAGAGGCGGCCCCTCACCACGGTGAGGGGCCTGTTGCTTTTTATTGCCCTTTTTCTGCGAGCAGGTTTCTAGAAATCATTCAAAACTTCCGAATCCTTCACCGATACAGTAAAAGGAGTACTATATCATCCCACCATGAGGAATGGGTTTCCCGTAAGGGTTAAAAAAATTCTTCAAAATTGACAATTTTACAGGTATGGCAGTATAACTATACAAGGCGGTATTGTATGTACAGAACAAATAAAAAGATTCTCGAAATACTCATCTTCGTTCTGGCTGCGGCGCTTTTTACGGGTGCTACTTCTTTTTTTGTACGAAATCTCCCTTTTTATGGAATCATTGTCATTGCCAGCGTGAGTTATATTCTTGTTCGCTTATTGTATGAATACGGGCTTCAGAGAATTCAACGCTTTCTGTATGAATGGTATTTTGTTAAAGGAGAAAGTAGAGAGCTGGGTCTTTTCGTAGATCGACTCCGCTTTTGCTTTACCATCAGTGACCTCATTCGAGCCTTTCGTGAAATTCTGGAAACCCGTCTTGATAGCACGGTGCTTTTCGTAGATATGACCAAACGCTACCTTATCTACAACAGTTCTTCGCTTATCGGTATGGACCAGTATAACTTCCAGGAATTGGTTCGTCACTATGATAACTGGAAAAACGGAATTTATTTCTTTGATGACCATCTGGACCTTGTATCGAGCAGCAAAAAGGCCCGGGGTTTTTTCATGGTGGTAAACAATCTCCATTGCTATGTGTACATGCGATACCTTCGCAACATGGATCCTGATATTTTTCCTCAGATTTATACGGAATTCACCAATTTTTTAAAACGAAACGAAACCATAGAAAAAATGTATGCCATTGCGGCGGTCTCTAAAGAATGGTCTATGATCGCAGAGACCCAAAAGGCCTTTCTTCCCAAGAAGCTCCCGGAAATCCAGGGACTTCAACTGGCTTCCTACTTTAAGCCCCTGGTAAACGTGTCAGGGGACTATTTTGACGTACTACCCATAGATGAGCACCGAACGCTCCTGTTATTAGGCGATGTTTCAGGTAAAGGACTTGCCGCTGCCCTCATCATGGGAATTGTGGTAAACACCATTCGCATCATGGAAAAAAAGGATGACCTGGAACTGGTTATTCGTACGGTGGATAGTGCTATTAAGGGGATGCGGCTCGAAGATAAATACACCGTTATGTTCGTAGGTATCATCGATACTCAAGAAATGAAACTTACCTATGTAAACGCCTCAATGGCGGATCCTCTTATAATTTCCGAAACCCGGGCGGGACGACAGATCCGTCGCCTTGGCTCCACCTGTAGTGTTATCGGGATTCTAGATCTCGATGAAGTAGGGGTAGAAACAGTTCCTCTCCTTAAGGGGGATGTCCTCTTGATGGCCTCTGATGGAGTCTCAGAAGTGAGCAACGAAGCGGGGGAAATGCTGGGAGATACGGATAAGTGGATCGATTTTATCCTTGAGCAATCTAAAGCCCCGGCCCAGGAATTTGTAGGGGCCCTTTCTAACCTCGTTATAGAACATGCGGGGGGAATGAAATTACGGGACGATGTTACCATTCTCGTAGCTAAAATACAGGAGTAATCCGATGGTTTTTTCATTGCTAAACTATCTTATTTTTGCAAGTCTCCTTATTTATGGATTCCGGCTCCGCTTTATTAAGGGGGCCGAAACCTACCATAACGATCTCATCTTTTACTACTGTATTGCAGTGGCCCTGGCGGCACTGGGCATCGGCGCAGGGTACTCGGCGGCTTCTTCAGGATACAAGGGAGCATCTCTGTTCTTTATTAAACTGACAGCCCTCATGGCCCTGGGCACCCACTTTCTTGTTTTCCTCTTGACTGTCTCTTTCCCCTCTGCAAAAAAAGGAGCAATTCTGAGGAATTTTATCCTTCTTGTATGGTTGGTAGGGGCGGCCTTTATCCTTTTCACCAACCAATACCTTGAAGATATTTCGTTTCAGGATGGAAACCTTGCCCAGATACGGGGCCCCTTCTATCTTCCCTTTACCGTTGGAGGACTGGCGTTAGGACTACTATCGGCCCTGATACTTTTTATTCGTCAGTTCTCTTTTGAAAGCAAAATCTACAAACTACAGAGCGGCATTCTTGTTATTGGTATTCTCGTGGGATATGTAATTACGTTTCTCTTAGGGGTAGGGCTCCCCCACTTTCTAAATATCCGCTGGGTATACCCCCTCATGATGTTTGGGGCTGCCCTCATGGCCGTTGTTCTGGGATATGGGGTATCCCTTACAAGGATTGTAGATCTTTTCGTAGTCATTACTTCTGTTCTTTCTTTCATTTTGTATTTCTTTGTTGTTGGTGGGGTCACCGGTTTCGTTTATGCATTGGTATATCTCCTAGTAAAAGAAATGAATCCTCTTCTTTTATTTGGCCTTGGGGTAGTAGTATTCCTACTAGCAGAACGGATTGGTTCATTCTTACAGACCCGATTTAAACGAATTCTTCTTGGAGAGCGGGCTTACGCAGAACGACTGGAAGAAGATCTTTCTTCCCTCGATTATTCAAAAGGACGAGATGCGGTAATCCAGGATTTTCTGGATTCAATCCAAAAGCGCATTGCCTGTTCTTCGGTACATCTGTTCATAGAAAACAATCAAAATGAACTGGCCCTGGTTCGTTCAATATCCAGAACTCAGACCATTGAATCATATACCATCCCTATAAAAACTCCCTTTATCGACCTCATGTTGAACAATGATGTGTCTATTCTGATAAAAACTGAGGTCATTACAAATTATGATTACCACACGGTAAAAGAGGAAATCCTGGACCTCCTGGATAAATTTTCCTCCGATGCCCTGGTTCTCCTCCGGGACGGGCGGGATATTATCGGACTCCTTTTGATAGGGAGTAAAATCAATGGAAGTGACTTTCTGGATTACGATTACGAAGCCCTGTTACGGGTGTATGGGAAGCTCTTTGTTACCGCCTACTATCTTAAGAATATCGCCCAGCAATCCCTTGTCACTACGGTAGACCGGGAAATTGAATATTCGGAGCAGATTATCCAGTCCCTCCAGGAAAACATGGACCGGATCGAACATCCCCATGCAGACATTGCTTTTATGACCCGCTCTACCCGAAAATTGGGGGGGGACTTCATCGATTTTGTCCGCATGACCCCTGATCGATACATGTGTGTTATCGGTGACGTATCGGGGAAAGGGCTTAACGCCAGTATGAGTATGATCATCCTTAAATCGATGATCCGGACATTCTTAAAAGAAACCAAGGATTTTAAGAGCCTTATTATTAAAATAAATAGCTTTATAAAGCAGTACCTACCCCGGGGAACTTTTTTTTCGGGCCTTATCGGGCTTTTTGATTTTAAAGAACGGAGCCTCTACTTTGTAAACTGCGGTATTCCCGTGATGTACCTGCTTTCAGTATCGTACAACAACCCTGTAGAAATTCAGGGAACAGGGAAAGTCCTGGGTTTCGTGAAAGATATCGGGCCATACCTTAATGTTCGGAAGGCAGCCTTTAAAAGTGGGGACATTCTCCTCATGACCACCGATGGTTTGACCGGCGCAGAGTCGGTTCGAGGAGTTCGGTTTGGCAAAGAACGGATACAGAAAAATCTCCTGGAAAACCGAAGTGTTTCGGCAGAACGGATCGTCCGATTCCTGGAGGAAGCGGTTATCGAGTTTGTTTCCCAGGAATTGAATGACGATATCACTATTCTGGCTATAAAATTTCTCTAGAAGAGGTAATCTATGGATCATCTAAACATAAGTGAGCGGCTGGGCGATAATTACGTACTTCTTGAAATCATGGGAACTATCAATTCGTATACCTATAGTGATTTTCAGCAACGGGTCTATACCCTTATCGATCAAACCAATCTGGTGCTTGATATGAGTCGGGTTTCAAGCCTTTCTTCGTCTGGGCTCGGGGTTTTGATGTCGGCTATCGAAATTGGACAGGAACGGGGGCACAAGCTATATATCCTTAATCCGAGCGAAATTGTACGGTTGGCGATAGAATCTACGGGCTTCCCTGAACTTTTCCAGATTATCCGCTCTATCCATGAGGTTCGTTAAATCTTATATTGCGGGGATTTTGTTCTGGATACTGGTAGTAACTTTTTCTTGTTCAGGAAAGGAAGAAAAGGCAAATGCCGAAGAAATAGGGAAGATAATAACACCTTCCCTGGCAGAGCAAATTCAGGCAACCGCTGAATCCCTGAGGCTCCCCCGGAATATATATGAACCACTCCTCGCAAAGGCCCGCAAGACACCCGATGCAGTTATACGGGAACTCACCGTCATATACAACCTTGACCCTTATCTCTGGAAGCTGGTGGACAAGCAGCATGGTCTCGATCCTTCCTATGAACCAGCCGATTTAGTACCCCTCCGATCTAATGTCTACCGTCTTTCCCGGGAAGGGCTTACACTTCGCCAGGAAGCAGCGAAAGCCCTGGAAGCTATGGCCCAGGCGGCCCGAAAAGAAGGGGTAACGTTGGTGGTATCTTCCACCTATCGTTCTTACAATTATCAAAAAAGTGTGTACGAACGAAATGTGCGGCAAATGGGTCAGGCTGCGACAGATCGGGAATCGGCCAGACCGGGACACAGTCAGCACCAGCTAGGAACGGTGGTAGACTTTGGCAGTATCGACGATAGTTTTGCTAAAACTGCCGCAAGCCGTTGGTTAGAACGAAATGCAAGCCGCTATGGCTGGTCCCTTTCTTTTCCGCAGGGGTATGAAGCTGTTACCGGGTATCGATGGGAAAGCTGGCACTATCGGTATCTGAGCCCTGTCCTCTGTGATTTTATTGACACCTATTTCCAGGGGATTCAACAGTATGGATTGCTTTTCCTGCATTATTTTCAGGAACCCTTTAAAAAGAGCTTTATGCCCTCATCGTACCCGCTGCCATGACCACAGCTTTACAAGGTGAGGAGGTATGGTAGGCTCATAAGCAGAGGATAGGAACATTAAAGAGATACGCCGGGCATGAGCGGCGGGCAGCCTTTGTCGAACCTGGGAAAAGCGGGAGAAGTCTGCGACTTACTCTGCTTCTCCTTCCAAGAACTGGGGTAGATTTTTCACAAAGTCCCGAATTTCGTCCCGGACCCGTCGGTAATGAGTAAGGGCTTCTTCTTCAGAGGAAGCATTCTTTGCCAGCGCTGGTGGATCCTGAAAAGAACGATGAAAGATCCTGGCCTTCCCCGGGAAGCGAGGACAGGACTCAGCCGCATGATCACAGACGGTAATCACGTAATCAATACCTTTATCCAGAAGTTCCTGGACATGCTTGGATCGATGGGAAGAAATATCCACCCCTGCTTCAGCCATCACCCGAACCGCATGGGGATTAAGTCCATGGGTTTCTATACCGGCAGAAAACACCTCATAGCGATCATTCCAATAGTGTCGGGCCCAGCCTTCGGCCATCTGGGAACGACAGGAATTACCGGTGCATAGAAAAAGCACCTTTTTCTTATCACTCATGGGCCCCCCTGGGGAAAACTATAAAATATGTTCCAGGAAGCGCTTTGTCCGCTCCTCTTTGGGGTTAGTAAAAAATTCTTCTGGCGGAGCCGTTTCGATAATCTGGCCCTGGTCCATAAAAATGACCCGGTTTGCCGCGGCGCGGGCAAAACCCATTTCATGGGATACCACGAGCATGGTCATTCCCTCCCGGGCCAGGTTGGTCATTACATCCAACACCTCTTTTATCATCTCCGGATCGAGGGCGCTCGTAGGTTCATCAAAGAGCATTACCTTCGGATTCATCGCCAGAGCCCGGGCTATGGCTACCCGCTGCTGCTGTCCCCCAGACAGTTGGTCCGGGTAAGCCCGGGCCTTATCAGAAAGGCCCACCTTCTTTAAGAGCCGGAGGGCCGTTTCCTCCGCCTCTAGGGGATCGATTTTTTTTACCGTTATAGGGGCGAGGGTAATATTCTCTATTACCGAAAGATGGGGAAAGAGATTAAAACTCTGAAACACCATTCCCACTTCTTCCCGAATTTTCCGGATATCCGCCTTTTCGTCGGTGACACAGTCCCCATCAATAAAAATAGTACCGCTATCCAGTCGCTCAAGGCGGTTAATGCTTCGCAGGAGGGTGCTTTTCCCTGACCCAGAAGGGCCAATAATGAGGACCACTTCCCCTTTTGATACCTCTAGATCCACACCCCGCAGGGCTTCTACCTTCCCGTAATGCTTACGGGCTCCACGAATACTAATGAAGGGTTCCACGGTTTCGCAACCTTTCTTCCATAATCGCGACAAGTCGCGAAAAGAATAGGGTCATCACGAGGTAAATTAACGCAACGACCGTATAGCTTTCAAAATATCGGAAAGAGGTAGAGGCAAACTCCCTCCCCCGCCGTAAAAGATCCGCCACCGCCAGGATAGAAACGAGGGAAGAATCCTTTAAAAGGGCGATAAATTCATTCCCAATGGGGGGCAAAATTACCTTTATCGTTTGAGGTAAAATTACCTTCCGCATCGCAAGGCCCCGGCTCATACCAAGGGCAAGGGCGGCTTCCATCTGGCCTTTCGGAATGGACTGAATCCCTGCCCGGAATATCTCTGCCATATAGGCTCCATAGCAGATTGACATGGCAAGGATCGCGGCGGCGGGCCCACTAAGCTTTATCCAGTTTCCCAGGGCGTAGTAGATATAAAAAAGTTGCACCAACAGGGGAATGCCCCGGATTATTTCCACATATACGGTGGCAATGCGATTTATCACCACATTATGAGAAATTCTCCCCAGGCCTGCCAAAAGCCCAATAACAAGGGCAAAAGAGATAGCCGCCACGGTTACGCCGAAGGTTACCGCAAGACCATCGGGGACAAAGGCGAGGATCTGGCGGTACGGATCCGGGAACAAAATTACCAGCCCCGCCAGAACCACCAGGGCCCCAAAGAAAGAAATATTCCAGGCCGACAGTACCCCTTCTTCTCCCTTTTGAGGGATAAGGGTACTATCGGTAACGGTAATATGGGTGGGAACAGGGATAAGGTGTTCTTCCCGGTTAGGACCTACCTCCTGCTTCCCCTTTTTTGGGGTACCCGTCCGATTCATGCTTAGTGGAGCCATTTTGCAGCAATTTTATCCAGTGTTCCATTAGCCTTAATAATAGAAAGGCCCTTGTTTATCAGTTCCAACGTCCGGGTGTCTCCTTTTTTCACGGCGATACCCAGCCATTCGTCGGTAAAGGGTTCCCCTACGATTTTAAGCTTCTCTTTGAATTTTGGATTTTGGAGGGCAAAATTAGCCGCGATGGGACTATCGGCTACAACCCCATCTATGCGCCCATTGGCAAGATCCTCAAAGGCAAGACCAATTTCGTCATAGGTAGAACGAAGTATACCAGGGACCTTCTGAATTTCTATATCGCCGGTGGTTCCTATCTGGGCCCCCACCTTTTTACCTACCATGTCTTTAAGAGCGCTTACCCCTTCAAGCTTTTTAGAAACGACCAGCACCTGGCCCGCATTCACGTAGGGCTCAGAAAAATCCATGGTCTTTTTTCGTTCTTCCGTAATCGTCACAGAAGAACAAATGGCATCGTAGGCCCCTGCCTCTAGCCCCGCAAAAATACCATCCCAGGCGGTATTCCGGATTTCCACATCAAAACCGGCCGCTTCGGCAATAGCCTTCATCATATCCGGGGAAAAGCCCACGATATTCTTGTTTTCGTCCACAAATTCCATGGGTGGCCAGGTAGCATCGGAGGCCACCACAATTTTTACACGGCCAGTAGCACCCTTTTCACCAGCCCCGGCCGAATCGGTTTTCTTGCCCCCACAGGAAGCAGACAACACGAGGACCACTCCCAAAAATCCCAGTATTTTCCATCCACGCCAAAACCGTTGTTTCATAAAAACCTTTCCTCCTCTAACTCTAATACACTATTGCCCTGTATCCGTTGTTTTTAACACCCCTATTGTACACCATATTTTTAATTAAATATACTGTTTTGTTGTATATGTATGCTGTTAGAGGTTCTCCTGCTAGCCCACCCCAGCCAATACGCTTTCCCAGAACGGGCTTGAGGTGGGACCAGGCCCTCTTACTTTACCGCCTTCTTCAGGGCATCTACCTTATCGGTTTTTTCCCAGCTAAAACCGTCTCGCCCAAAATGTCCATAAGTAGCGGTACGGCGATAGATAGGCCTTAAGAGATCCAGGGTCTTAATAATTCCCGCCGGGGAAAGATCGAATACTTCCTGGATGGCCTTTTCAATTACCTGTTCCGGAACCCGGCCCGTACCAAAGGTTTCCACCATCACTGACACCGGGAAGGGAACCCCAATGGCGTAGGCCAGTTGGACCTCGCAGCGCTCCGCCAGCCCTGCGGCAACCACATTTTTCGCCACATACCGGGCCATGTAGGCGGCTGAGCGGTCTACTTTTGTGGGATCCTTCCCTGAAAAGGCGCCTCCCCCGTGACGTCCCATACCGCCGTAGGTATCCACGATGATTTTTCGTCCCGTAAGCCCCGTATCTCCATAGGGCCCACCAATCACAAAGCGGCCGGTGGGGTTAATGAAATAGCGGGTCTTTTCATCTAATAAGCCCGTTGGGGCCAGAACGGGTTTTATGATTTCTTCGATGATGGTGTATTTTATTTCATCGTAGGCGATACCATCATCATGTTGATGGGACACCACCACCGTATCAATCCGAATAGGTTTATGACCCTGGTACACCACCGAGACCTGGCTTTTTGCATCGGGCCGCAACCATGGAATCGTTTTGGCCTTTCGCAAATGGGTGGCCCGCTCAAGGATTCGATGGGCCAGGATAATAGGGGCAGGCATAAGCTCTGGTGTCTCGCTACAGGCAAAACCAAACATCATGCCCTGGTCTCCCGCACCTTGCTGCCCTTTAAATTCTTCAAGGCCGTTACCCGAAACCCCCTGACTGATATCAGCGGACTGGCCATGGATCATATCGAGCACCGCCATGGATTCATAATCCAATCCATAGGCGGGATCTGTGTAGCCCACTTCTTTTACCACATCCCGGACCACCTGCTGGATGTCCACAAAGGTGTTAGTAGTAATCTCACCGCCCACTAACACCATCGCCGTAGAAGCAAAGGTTTCACAGGCCACGCGGCTTGAAGGATCATCCTTAAGGCAGGCATCAAGAATCGCATCAGAAATCTGATCACAGAGCTTGTCGGGATGGCCTTCTCCCACCGATTCGGAGGTAAAAATGTAGGTACGTTCACTCATCAGGGTCTCCTCTCGTTAAAATAGGTATTTAAAACCGCCAGGTTCTGGGGATTCTTATAGGTTGAACCTTCGTTGTAAATATATTCCAAAACCGATTGATATTTTTCCACCACCTTATGGCGCACCAGCTTCATGGTAGAATTGATTAAACCGTCCTTTTCGCTAAAGGGCTCTGGAATAATCTGAAAGGTGGCCGGCGTCCAATTAAGGGGCACCATATTTTTATACGACGGATCCTGGCGGAAAGAATAGAAACTGTCCTTGATTACCTCAAGGAGTTCTTCCGCTGTCTTTATATGCCGCTCGCGGATAGTCCGACGAACCTTTTCCTCATCCAGGGTTATGAGCGCACAGGTAAATTTCTTGTGGTCGTTCCAGACCATTACCTGATTCACCATGGTAGCGGAGTTTAAGATGGCATCCTCTATTCCTTCGGGGCTGTACTTTTCTCCATCCGCCGAAATCAGGAGAGCCTTCGCTCGTCCGGCCACGGTAAGATACCCATCCGCATCGAGCCAGCCAAGATCACCGGTGTGAAGCCAGCCACCCCGCAGGGCCTCCTGGGTAGCCTCAGGATTCTTAAAATAGCCCTTCATCACGTTGGGGCCCCGGACACAAATTTCGCCCTTTTCGCCGGGAGCCGCCACCGTCCCATCTTCCCGTTCGATCCGAATCTCTACATGATCCAGGGGGATGCCACTGGTCCCCAGCTTGCAATGTTCCGCAATGTTGGTCGAAATGACCGGCGACGCTTCGGTCATGCCGTAGCCCTGATACAGGGGCATCCCCAGGGCCCGATAGAACCGCTGTTGCCCGATATCAAAACTTGCCCCTCCCCCGGAAAAGAACTGGGCCCGCCGTCCAAAGACCTGAATACGAACCCTGTCGAGCACCAGTTTCCGAAGGGGCCAATAGATAAGACCATTTACAAAGGACTGCAGCGTCTTAGGCGGATGGGTATGGTCCCCCCAGTAGGCAATACCACTCTTAATCCCCAGGTCAAAAAGGGTCTTCACTATTCCACCCCGCTTATCGATTTCGGCAATGATTTTTTTCATGAAATTCGCCGAAAGGGCCGGCACGGTCATCATAAAGACGGGCTCACATTCCTTAAGGTTCTGGGGGATGTTCCGGAGGATCGCCATGGCTCCTCCGCGGGAATCTACAAACCAGAGCTGAATACCCCGCTGGACTGCAGCATGGATCCCGACCGTTTGGGCAAAGGAGTGGTCCACTGGAAGGATAACAAAATTCACGTATTTTGCTTCTGGAACTTTAAAAATATTCACCGAATCAAGGCTATTGATATAGTAGTTATAATGGGTAAGCATGATACCCTTCGGGTTCCCGGTGGTTCCCGAGGTATAAGAAATGGTGACCACATCGTCACCCTGACAGTTTTTTTCAATTTGATCGAGTTTTGATGCGGTTGTCGACAGAGCCGCCGCCCCCTGGGTCCGACAGTGATCCATTCTGAACAGCCGTTCCCGGGGGAAATCACAGCTGCTGAGGTCATAGGTTTCATCTAAACAAATGATAGTCAGGGCTTTGCCCGTTTTCTGCTCCACGTCCTGGCACACCCGGGCAATCTTATCAATATGGTTGGCATTGGTGGCCACAATTTTTGCTTCCGAATGTTCAAGTCGATACAGAATTTCTTCCGGCAAGAGTTTGAACGAAAGGGGAACGGCAATGCAACCGGCCATGATGGTGCCGTATTCGGCCACAATCCAGTTGGGACTTCCCTCCGCATAGATAGCAAGCCGGTCCTCTTTCTGCATTCCCTGGTTCAACAAAAAGGAGGCAAACAAACGGGCTTCGTCAAAGGTCTGATTAAAGGTTTTATATTTCCAGCCCTCGTCGCTCTTCTGGTACGCAAAGGGCTTCTCTCCAAATCGCAGCCTCGCCTGGGCTATCATCGTAAAAAGAGTTTCCATACTGACTCCTTTTCCTTTGTCTTACAGACCTTCTACTATATCATACTTTGTAAAGATTTGTATATTCCTTTTGCGCGGGTATCTCCTCATCAGGGGATCTTTCTCTTTCTATATTGTTCTCTCTGACATTTTCCGCCTTATTGTATAAAATAATATCTATATAATTGACATTTAATATATTTTGCATTATTCTGATAAAATCACTAGGATTTAAGATGTCCTTAAAAAAGGAATCCTGGATATAGGGGAGGTTTTTATGAAGAAGATACTGATCAGTCTTTTCTGTGCTGTCGCGGTTCTTTCCCTTGGGGCACAAACCCTGCGGGACGGGAAATATTTTGCCCAGGAAGAAAATTTCGCGGCCAGCGGCTGGAAAAGCCAGGTGGTCCTTGAAGTAAAGGGGGGCAAAATTGTTTCTGCCAACTGGAACGGAGTAAGTAACCTTCCAGGGGTTCCCGATAAGAAAACCTGGGACCGGGGTGGCAACTACAACATGGTAAAATTTGGCAAGGCCCAGGCCGAATGGTACCAGCAGGCCGAAAAAGTAGAACAGTACCTTGTCTCCACTCAGGATTACAAATTCAACAAATATAAGGATAAAGAAGGCCGGACCGATGCGATCAGTGGCGTTTCTATCCATGTAAGCGATTTCTTTGGATTAGTGCAGAAGGCCCTGGCCGCAGGACCGGTTGCGAAAGGAGATTATCCTAAAGATGGCTGGTACTATGCGGAACAGGCAGACTTTGACAAGAATTCCGGATGGAAGGATACGGTTCTTATCACGGTGGTTAATGGCCGGATCGTAGATGTGCTCTGGAATGGTATTTCCAACGACAAGAATAAGAAATCCAAAATTGTAGAATCCGTAAGCGGAAACTACGGGATGGTAAAATTCGGCAAGGCCCAGGCTGAATGGCACGAGCAAGCCGCCCGGGCCCAGGAAGCCCTGTTAAAGACCCAGGATCCCGCCAAAATCCCGGTTAAGGCAGATGGGAAAACTGACGTTATCACCGGTGTTTCTATCCATGTGGGCACATTCCTTCAGTTAGCCACGGAGGCCCTTAAAAAGGCCCGATAATCCGGTCGTAATTTCGCAATACACCATAGTATCAAAAACTGTTTTCTTACCTGGGCTATCGAAAATAGCGATAGCCCCAGGTAATCAGAAGCCACCGAGCCCCATCAGTATTGTAACAAACAAGAAAGACAGCCGGCCGTGTTTCGGCTGGGAATTGTCCAAGGCCCGGCATCCAGGGGGCGGGCCACCCCCGGTTTATTACTGGAACAAAGTCAGGGAGGCCCCCTCATGATACGAAGAAAACCCTGCCCAGTCCGGTCTAGTGCTGCCCCCTCTTTGTCTAAGGGCTTTTTCCAGCATGCCCTACCATGGTACGGTAAACAAAAAGGCCAGGAGGGCTTCCTTTTCGGAGGCGGTAAAAATCAGAGTACCCAAAGGGTCCTTGCGAGACAAAGAGAAAGGAAGGGTCTTCGTCTGCAGGGTGGTGCCTTTCAAGGCATCAACAAGGCTACATTCTATAGAGGAGCCGCGGGGACGCAAAAAAAGCGTGAACCGGGCGGGGACCTGCATATCCTCCCGCACTTCCACATTACTTCTCTTAATAAGTTTTACTAAAGAACGCTGGATGAACTCTCGCTCCCTTGATTTTTGCGTCGTCCCCTGCGCTTGCGCCCCGCCAGAGTCATTCTCAGGGAAAACGATCCGCAAGGGTAGACGAATGCCGTGTTGCAACAGATACCCCGGATTCAGCGCATACAGTTCCTCTGCAATCTGGCGAGCCCTGGAGAAAGCCCATTGCCGTTGATACAGTTCATAAAGTTTTACGAGGCCATCCTGAATAAGGTCCCGCTGCCAGAGGGGATCCAGGGCGTTCAGGGCCGCCTCAATCCGCGGAGCATCTTTGCGGACGATCCCTTCTTCTAAGAGATAGGTGGGTAAGCTCCCAGGGATTTTTGTCACCTCCTCTTCCTGGGCGGCCATAAGATAGGCGAGGGCCCGTCCCGGATAGTCATCGGAAAAAGCATCATAGTAGGTTTTATTTGCGTCGAGGATTTGACCTTGAACCGCATAATCGTGAGCAGCCCTTATCGATAAGAGGGCAAAAGCATAATGATGATATCGTTCCTTGACCCATTCGATGAAGGGCCATTGACGGAGCACCTTCTTTTTATGATACAAACCCCGGTAGGTATCCTCTAGGATCCGGTGAATTTCTCTGTTGTGCCGTATTACATCGGTTCCGTAGTTAGCTATCCAGGAAAGGTCCTCCTGCGCAAGGCTATGTTCCCCATACTTCCGCGCCTCCTCAAGACGCCCCATGACCTGATACACCTGAGCCAGATTGATTGCCGAAAGGGGGGTAGTGTCTAATTCATAGGCGCTCAAGTAATCCGCCATGGTACGGGAAAAATCGAGGCGACGGAGGTACAATTCTCCCCGGGCAAGATGCCCCGAGGCCCGCTCCATCGCCGCCAGGGAAGCCCCCGTCCATTCCAGGGCCCTATCAAATTGATAGAATCGAGATTCCAGAATAGATAGGTTGTAATAGGCCACCGCACTGAACACCAGATTCTGGAACCGTTGGGCCTCTTGAATGGCCCGTAAATAGTATTCCTTTGATTTTTCGTAGTTATACTGCTCAGAATAAATCGTTGCCAGGGTCATGTAAAAATGACGGTTCCCGCCGAGTCGCCGAATAGCTTCGGTAAGCAACGTCTCCCCTTCCTGCAACCGATGGGTTTTAAAATATAACCACCCCAGGTCATTAATGGCATCCCGATCATCGGGTCGTATTTGCAACAGTTCTTTTAAGTACCGTATGGCCTCTTCGCTATCATTCAAATGGGCGACGACGGTGGCAAGCTGATACAGGAGGGTAGTATCAGTGGGAGCAAAACGGTAGGCCTCCTGGTATTCCTTATGGGCAAGGGCGTACAGATTACGGTTATAGTACAGATCTCCCAGGGCAATCATAAAACGTGGATCCTGGGGGAAACGCCTTCTTCCCGTGGAAAGCAAGGTAAGGGCCTCTTCCCAGCGCTCTTCCTCGGAAGCTTCCTGGGCTGCCCTTAAAAGAGACCCTGCATCCTTTTCATCCCCTCCAGCCGTAAGGGGAGGAGGAACATTTTCCTCATATCCTGCCGAAGGCGCTTCTCCCTGGCTCTCTCCCGACTGGGCATAGAGCTCTCTCAAGCTGCCGGTAAGCCCCAGGGGCACCCATAGCAGTAGGAAAAGAAAGAGTCGATTTTTCCGTTTAGGTTGAACCGTCTTTGATGGGGGAGCCCCCGCCACGGCTGTCGGCGGCAACACCAGCGCAAGCACCGGGGCCAGAAATCCAAGGGCCCGACGCCACCAGGGAACATATTGACGATACCACTTCTGGAATGCCCTGTAGGCATTGGTACTGGCTTTGATTGCTTCCGTATCAGGCAAAGCAGAAAAATAAAGCCTTTCCCAAGAATTTTCCAGGTCTGGAAAAGCAACATCCAAAGGTGCTGGCAGAGACCGCCGGGAGGTATGCCAGATCCCCCTTTTCGCAACGATAGCCCCCTCTTCCCATCGATAACCCGCCAACCTAAGAAGGTACATCACCTGTCCTTTAAGGAAGAGGGCTTTCCGTCGCGGGTCCTGGCTTATCTCATAGCCCCATCGCTTCCTGAAACGGAAAAATACGATGAGAGAGAGGTACGCAACACCGAGCACATAGGGCCACCGGCGCCCTATGGCTCGCAGGGTTTTGTGGAAAAAAGAAGCCCGGGGGGAAGCCTTGTCGCTATTCTCCTGTTGTAACGGAACCAGTTGATCCCGGGAAGAAAGAATTTCACCCAACAGTTTTTCAAATTGATCCTGATGGCTCGAAAATGAAAAATTGAAGCGTTCCCCCGCAGCAAGAAGAGTTGTGGTGGGGTCGTACTCTATCCACCCAAAGGAGGGAAAATACACCTCTACCCAGGCGTGCGCCATGTTCGATCGCACGGGGTAATAGTTAAAGTTATTCTCCTGGGGATCGATAAAAAATCCCACCGCTACCCGGCTCGGGATTCCCTGGGCTCGCAACAAAAGGGCCATAGAAAAGGCAAAATAGGAACAGTACCCTTTCTTAACGTCAAAAAGGAAATACCCCAGTTGGTCCCCATCAGGGGCAATCCCCGGTTTAAGGCTATACCGATACTCTCCGTTTTTTAGATACTCGTAAATCGCCTGCACCTTATCCCAGTATCCAGAAGCAGTACCCACAATCGTATCGCTGAGGGCTTTTATGCGGGGGTCCTCTCCATACTCCGTATACCAGGCAATCTCTTCTGGAGAAAGGCCTCCCCCCCCTTGATAGGGAACTTCTTCCTCCACCGACGAAAGTTCATAGGGCAGGACTTCGCTTACTTCGCTTACCACTCGATAGGCGCTATTAAAACTACTGGCCTTCCAGCTTTTAAGGGGCGTGATACGGGCGGGCTGGTTTATCCCAATAAAAGCCTGGGGATCAAAATTGATGATAAAATATTCCTGGGTCAGTTTCTTTCGGTTTTCATAGGTCTTTGTGGAAAGAACTACTTCCCCACCGGGAAGTTGCTGGGGATGTTCCGGAGTATCCCGAGCAGGATCCCGGAAAAATCCATTTTTGGGGTTATAGCCCGATAAAATAAAACGGCGTAAAAAAATATGATCATCCAGGGAATCGTCCTTATGGACGATAAGGACCAGGTCATCTTTCAGCTGGATTTCACTTTCTAATTTTAAGATCTGGGAGAAATCAAAACGAAACAGGTCCGGCTGGAGCAAGCCCCCTCTTTGATGAGAAGTCCCTTCTTCTGCGGGTTTAAGCTGAAGAAACGCTACAAGCAGAATACCTAGAACCGCAAAACCCATGGCCCTCCACCGTTCTCGAGAGGTCAATTGCAAAGCAGGAGGCAAAGAAAAAAGAAAACCCACAAAGATAAGAAACAGAAGCACCGAAAAAACTATCAATTTGATGATAGGGAACTGATATACTTCGACACCGCCCGTGGGTACAAAAAAGAAAAACAAAACCCCGATTCCCAGAAGGGCCACAAGGCAATATCGATGGGCCTGTCGGGATTGAAGTGAGGCGGTAAGCGAAAGGGCGTTCCAGTAGAAGGGAACAATATTCAGGAAAAGCCCCACATCCACATAGAGCAGCAAGGAATCATAGGCCACCGTTCGGGGAGAAACCCAAAGACCAGAAAACAGGATAAGGGCCCGCACGACAAAGGGAAAAATAAAGATGACCGCAGGGACCAAAATAACCTGCCACCGCTTCCCACGCCGCTGGTAATGAGAAAGGGCCACTGCCAGGATAAGAGCGCATCCATGGCTTATGCCAAAGAAGAGAAGGTTTGAAAGTATCCCGCTTATTAATTCCACCTGATAACTGAGTATAAGGTTCGCAAGAAAAAGCGACGCCACCGCTATCGGGGATGTCTCTTTTTTATTTTTATCAACCTCAGAGGAACTGTGAAAAATAATAGAGAAGGGACACTCCTTTCCCTGAACTTTCGAGGAAGATTTTTCTTTTTTTGAAATCCCTTCGATCACCGAAGGATACCTTTTAGAACGTAAGGAAAGAAACATGGGCCATCCTCTGATGACGAGCATAATATTGCTGACAATCCCGGGCAAGGGTTTCTTCCGCAGGAGAGCCACAGACAAATATCAGTTGAACCGGCGATTGGCACCGGGTGAGCAAAGCGGTAAGGGCCGTGGCCTCAACAGAACGACGGGGAAGGGCGAAAAGGAAGACCCCCTTATCCGGCGGAGGAACGGGAAGGTCTTGCCCTTCCCGTTGTCCATAGGGGAAAGCCAGATAATACGAAAGCTCATTTTTCTGTACCATCTGTAAGGCCCCTCCGGAATATCCCATGAGTAAGGAACCCCGGTGCTCCAACAGTTCTCGCCCAAGCCCCAGGGCAGCATACACTAACCGGTCTGTGCGAGACCACATGGCCTCGGTCGAATACAGTGAAGGATCGGCATAGGTATCTAACAAAAGCACATATTCCGATTGGGGTGGAGGTTCGGTTTCTTCTTTTCGAACAAAAAGTTCCCGGCTATGTCCGTAGAGCTTCCAATTGATACGACGGGGATCATCCCCCGGCACGTAAGGGCGATGATCGGTGAGGTCCTCCGTTTTTTGTACGGTTTTACTCTCCCGCCTCCGTATACCACCCACCACAAAGGGGGGAGAAAAAGCCACCTCCCGAGCAAGGGGCCGAACAAGAAGGGCCGGGGCGCTTTCTCCTTTTCTTTTAGGAAACGCAAGTTCCCAGAAACCCAGAAAATCATATATGACAAGTTCTTCTTTTTTTATTTCATAGGCGCCCCGGGGCCGGGTAGGAAAGGGAAGATCCCTCGTCTCCTCTTTCTCTCGGGGAAGGGAAGCATATACTTCGATGCTCCGGCCATCCCGGCTAGCAAGCACGAGATGGTAGCGCTTAGTGATACCGGGGAACCCCACTTTTTTTATTTTCTTTTCATCCGTCCAGGTAAGAACCCATTGAGGTGGATGGGCTTCGTCGGTTTCTTCGGGCAAGATTCTCCAATGTAAAGCGTTGAGTTCTGCCGGCATCCCCCAGGACACCCAGAAGAGACTTACTACACCATAGAAGAAGCCCGCCAGGCCTCCTATTCCTAAAAGGGTTAATACTACCTCATGGCGAACAACACCTATCACCAGGGCCACGCCACTGACAAGGCAAAAGAGCAGGGCCTCGCCTTTAAGGGAAAGATGCGATTGTCCCTTTTTTGGGGCAACGGGAAGGGGGAAATTCGGTGCTCTAGTCTCGGGGAAGCGTGTACGCTCCCGTCCGGCAGCCTCCCCGCCTATCTTCTCTCCTTCTTTCGGGAGAACGTCTTTTTCCTGCCGGCGGAGGCCTTCCGATAAAGGGTCTTTTTTATCACGAGCGGTAGGTACTGAAGAAAATTCAGGAGATATTCGAAAGGGCCACATGTTTTTTCAGGTAGTGATGGGCTAAGTCCTGGATAAGGGGTTCGGCCCTGGCACGGGGATCCCGTAACTGGACGCGATGGGCTAATACCGCGGGAGCAAGGAAGAGGACATCTTCGTCGGTTACATAGTTTCTCCCATGGAGTAAGGCCCGGGCCTTACAGGCCATAAGAAGGTGCAATCCCGCCCGGGGAGAACAGCCCAAATGAATATCGGGATGTTCCCGGGTACTCCGCACAAGATCGGCGATGCTTTCCTTTAGTTCCTGATGGCAATAGAGGTTTGTCACTGCCGCTCGAGCCGCGAGGAGTTCCTCTTTTTGAACCACCGGTTGAATTTCATGGAGCACCGTTTCGGCGGGATTTTCCGAAAGAATTTCCAGTTCCGCATCCCGATCCGGATATCCTACCGAAAGGCGCATCATAAAACGATCCAGCTGGGCCACCGGCAGAGGATAGGTTCCTTCGGTTTCCACGGGATTCTGGGTGGCAATCACCATAAAGGGATCTGCGAGATGGTGGGTCGTCGTTCCAATGGTTACCTGTTGCTCAGCCATAGCTTCTAGCAGAGCCGATTGAACCTTGGGGGTGGTCCGGTTAATTTCGTCGGCCAGCACAAAATGGGCAAACACGGGCCCCGGCAGAAAACGAAAGGACCGCGTTTCAGGGTCAAACACATCTACCCCCGTAATATCGTAGGGGAGCACATCGGGGGTACACTGGATACGCTTAAAACTAAGGGGGTTCCCCTGCCCGTCGGCCACGAGGTGGGCCAGGGTCTTTGCCACCGTAGTTTTCCCTACTCCTGGCATGTCTTCAATAAGCACATGGCCCTTTCCCAGAAGACCAGTAATAAGGGCTTCCAGGAAAAGGGCCTTACCCTTTATAACCTGCTCGGCTCCTTTCTTTAAGCGCGGTCCCACACTGTATATATCCATCGTAGTTTGAGCATAGCATCAAGCGGACACACTTTCAATGTAAATAAAGTGATTCCATCGCTTTTATAAGGTTATAGGCCATTTCATTGGCCGGCGTAGGAATATGATACTGACAACCAAGGGCAATCACCGTGCCGGCAAACATTTCCACTTCCGTTTTCCGACTCGCAAGTACATCCTGACACATGGACGTATAGTTATCCGGATGCAAACCGGCCAGTGTTTTTTCCCAGGCGGCCAGATCTTCTTCTCCCAGATTGATATTCAATACCTGCGAAATGGCGATTACCTCCCGCTGCAGGGCCTCCATCACCGCCTTCGCCTCAGGAACCTGCTGGAATACCCGATAAGAGGCCCGTAAAATTGCCGAGGCCTGATTAATCCCCACGTTGATCATAAACTTGAACCAGAGGGACCGGAGCATATTCTCTGGAATAACGTAGGGCACGCCGGCGGCATCAAAAAAGGCCTTTAGCCGGGCGACCCGGGGACTGTAAGAACCCTCTTTATTCAGGGTCTCCCCAAAGTAAATCTTACCGGTGGAAGCAAAACGGGTTTCGTTCCCCAGCCGCACCGCATCGATTCCCAGGATCATCGCATAGGGGGGGATATGGACCCCCTCAGGGGCCCCTGGGCCAGCCCCAAAGGTTTGGCCCAGGATTTCTTCACTCGAAATACCGTTCAAAAGGGAAAGGATCGTCGTTTCGGGCCCCACATGCCCGGCCATTTGCTGGATAGCCTCCTGGAGGTGGTGATACTTTACCGCCACGATCACCAGGTCAAAGAAGGGGCTGGACCGGCTTTCTTCCCTGGGCCCTCCATCACGGAGTGCATGCTGGACCGGCGCCACCACGGGGAAACGGATTTTTTCCCCATTTACCACAAAACCTTCCCGATTATAGCGATCATAACGCTCTCCATCAGCGAGAACCGCTACCGAACCGGGTTTGTTTTTTTCAATTATGGAACCTATGGCAGTTCCAATAGCACCTGCCCCTACAATAAGAACCTTTTCTATGGGTTTCATGGTGGTCCCCCTTCTTTAAACTTACAAAATGATACTCCTCTTGTAGCTACCCATCTTCCAGGATCGCTGCAGAGGGCCCTTTCATTTTTAATTGGGCTAATCAAGAATAGCCCCATTGTACGATGGAGAAAAAAATCCGTAAAGAGCGCCTTTTTGGAAGATAGTCAGTAACCACCTTGTCCCACGTAAGGGAATTAACTACAATTACCCCTGATAGAAAGATGTATGAACATTGTATGCATGCACTCGCAGTAAAAAGGAGTGACCATGGTTTTTACTACCACTAAAAACAAACACAAGACCCTTTCCTTTAAGGACGCCATATTTCAATGTCTTCCCGAAGATGGAGGCCTCTATGTGCCCGCATCCCTGGTGGATCTCCGGCAATTCTTCCTGTATATGGACCAAAACACTACCTACGGGGACCTTGTGGCAGCCATCGTGCCCACCCTTTTTGAAGGAGAACTAAACCCTATTTCGGCCAATCGGGTAGCCACAAGTGCTTTTCACTTTGAACCAATTTTAAAACAATTAAACAATCATCTTTCTGTTCTGGAATTGCACCATGGACCTACGGGGGTCTTTAAAGATTTTGGTATTGCCTTCCTGGCGGCGGTAATGGAAGAGTTCCTGGGGGAAAATGGGTATGCCCTGACCATTACGGCGACCACGGGAAATACCGGTTCCAGTGTCGCCCGGGCATTCCAGGGGCGGAAAGGGCTTACGGCGGTAATCCTGTATCCCCGCGGTACCGTTAAAGGGCTGGATCCCACGACTTTTGTTCCCAACGGAGGCAATATTCTTCCCATTCAGATCGATGGAACCTTTGATGACTGCCAGCGACTGATCCGGGAACTTTTTGAAGATCGGCCCTTCATCAACCGCTACCATGTTACAAGCGCTAACACGATCAACGTGGGGCGGCTTTTACCTCAAACCTTTTACTTCCTGTATGCCTTCATCAAAATAAAAAAATTTATCCGGGGGGACCTCCTTTTTAGCGTTCCGTCAGGGAACTTCGGTAATCTTCTAGCCGGTCTGTACGCATGGAAATTCGGACTCCCCGTAAATGGTTTCATCGCGGCCACCAACGCCAATGATGCCTTTGGAGATTTCTTTAAGGGAAAACAGTTTATTCCCAAAGCACCGATTCAGACCCTCTCTCGCTCCATGGATGTGGCAAACCCCTCAAACTACGAACGCCTTGCGGCATTTTACGAAGAGGCCCCCGCGGTCATGCGAAACATGGTGTATCCGAAATCTATTAACGATGCAGAAACCCGGGAGGCCATTCGGAAAGCCTGGGAAACCTATAAAATTCATCTGGACCCCCATGGAGCAGTGGGGCTTGCGGCGGCGGAAAAACTCTTGGAAGCAGACCTGGAAGACGGGCACGTGGTGGTGCTTTCCACGGGGCATCCTGCTAAATATGCGGATCTCCTTGAGGAATTAACCGGTAAGCGTCCGGTTACCCCACCCCATCTTCAAGAACTGGAAAAAGAAAGTGTCCCCGTAAGCATCATCCCCCCCCATATCGATGCCCTTGAGGCGGCTATTGCCGGTTGCTGTTAAGGGAAGGGTCAAAAGGGCTTTCTCCCGGAGCGGTGGATATGCAGGGAACCCTCGATTGCTCCCTCAGGGAAGCCACCTACAGGCTGTTTAAGAGAACGGTGTGTTAAAAAAGGGGGCGCTCTATCTGACCATCCTCCCGGCGATAGGGGTTCCGTCGGTTGCGCAGGTAGTTTTGATACAGGGCGGCGCTTGCGTAGTACCCATCCAGCCCTTTAAAGGACGAGGCCTCATCACAACGATACAATTCCAATAAGAGAGGAAACAGGGGATTCGCCAGGGCATCCTTAACCCGGTTGTAGGGCAGTTTGGGCAAGGCCGCAGGCATCATATGGTGCCGCACCAGAAAATGCACCTTTTCAATAAGGGAAGGGGGAAATTCAAGCCGTTCCAGAAACCGGCTCGCCACCTGGGCTCCCAATTCCGCATGCCGGTCAAACCGATGACTCCCAGAAACATCGGCCAGGGGCTTTCCTATATCATGGAGAAGCAAGGCCAGGGAAAGCACAAAATCGCTTTTCTTCCGATGCCGAAAGGTCTCCAGGGTATGTTCCCAGCCATTCCCTTCGGGGTGATATTCCTTTGCATGATCAATGGTTTCAAGGGCATCCAGTTCTGGCCAGTAGGCATGGATAAAGCCTATCTCTTTTAACAAACGAAGCGCCAGGGCGGTGTTTTTTGAACTAAGCACATAGTAGAGAAGCAGTTGTTGCAAACGAATCGGAAGATTTTCATGATTAGAAAGATCAAGAATCGTTTCTGCCACAATGCGCAGAATTTCATCATGGATTTCCGCAGGAGAAACAAGAAGTGCCGGCTCTGTATACCGGGCCAGCAAAATGGCCCCTTCAAAAGCGGCCCGTTCATAACTTGAACGGCTATCAAGGGTATCCCACCAGGAGACCTTCTCCAGATGGGGAGTTTTTAACGAACGGATTGACCAGTACCTGGCTTCAGGATCATAAAAGACATCCTGCTCTGGTTGGTAGGAAAGGGTAAGGATGCGATAGGCAGGAAGCCCCTGAAGGAGCGAGGCACCGCAACGGAAGAACAGGACCTGCTCCCCCTTCTGAACCATCGCATCGGCCACCATGGCGCCGGGGAACAGGAGCTCATCGTACCAGCGGGCCAGGTTTTGCAACTCCGCGTCCACCTGGACCCATCGATAATTCAGCGGGGGCTCTCCAAAATAGGCATCCAGCGCACTAAATTGAACAAAAGACCATCGCACCCCGGCGCGCCGGAGGGGCTCTACGAGTTCATCCATCGAACCTAGTTCCTTCCCGTCCCCCTACTCGTTTTATAGGGGCTTAATTTTTTTTATTGGCAACGTTCCCTTCAAAGCTTGTTCGATGTTGGCCACCTGATAGGCCGAGTCTGACAGGGCCTGGAGAAAATCAAGGTGTATTCGGGCTACTTCCTCCACCCGTCGGTGCCATTCGGCAAAGCGAATTTTTGAAGGATGGGGGGTTGGCGTAAAACGAGAAGGCCCTTCTTCCTGACCATGATCTTTTCGGCGCGAAGACCGGCGAGAGGAAAGAGCGGGATCTTTGAATCCCGCATCGTCGGACTCAATACAGGCCACGAGGGTGGCATAGAGGAGCGCCTCTTCGAAGCGTTCCTTATTAAACCACTCAATGTCATTAAAAAGATGGACTCCCAGGAAGGCGCGGGTATGGGCATCTGTAAATATTTCCCGGGCAAGCAGAAGGGCCTTATTCTTTTCCTGCGTTTCCTCAGGAGCTAGTTCGCGGGTGGAGTGTTCCAGGATAAGCTTGAGGAGTTCCACCACCCGATCAACCTCTTCGAAAGGATAGCCCATTTCCTGATACACTTCCTTAAGTTTCCGATCCAGGCACCAGTGATCCACCAGGCGGCGGGCATCCTTTCCGCTTGCCCCTTCTCCGATAATCCCCCGGTTCAGGGCCAGAATAGCATATCCCGCCACATAACTGGCAACCCGGGGCTGTTCGCCGCAGGTACGGACCAGTTCTTTAATAAGATTTTTCGTAGAAGTCGAAAACGCTGCAGGAGGACGTCCTTCGTATTCTACCAGTTTAAACAACCGCTGGAGCGAAAGGGCAAAGGATTCCCAGATCTTTTCGTCCTGCACCATCGTGTAGGAACTATCCCGTTCAAAGGATTCATATTGACCCGAGGCACCATCCAGGTAATCCCGGGCAATCTGTACATATCGCAAGGCAGCCCCCCGGATCGATTCCAAAAAAGGCGCAGCCTTAATAGATTTTTCAGCGGGATCACACAGAGCCCTTATGGCATTGAAAAACGAAGGTTTTACCAGTTCCTTAAAAGCTCCATAAAGGTCTCGCAAGAAAAGATCCTGGAAAGCACTATGCAGGTTCTGCACGCCCCTGCCTGCAAGTTCATTCCATAACTTTCTCCAGTGGCCAAGACTATTATCTTCTACTTCGTGAATATCTAAAAACACCTGGGATTGATAGCCATCCAAGGCGATAAAGAGTCCCTGCTCTGCCAGTTCTTTACTCGAGCGGATATACCACAGGTCGGTCCGTTGCTCATGCAGTACCGTAAAACGGTTCGGGGCGCCGCTTAACCCCAGGGCTTCCACCAGGGAACGGCGTACCAACGATTTGCTCCCATCGGCGTTTTTCCGCATTACCGGGGAAGCTTCCCGAATCCAACCGGCAGCCCGTTGATAGCTATTGTTATAGAGTACGAGGGCCCGCTCATCCCCCAGTCGATTAGAGTAGGCAAAAACGTTTTCGTTTACTGAACCATCATGAGTAAAAAGGTCGTACAGGGCAAAGTGTTCTGCCCCAGCAAAAAGTCGTCGCTTTTTTAACAGGGGGAATATTTCCCGCTCATGGCGGGCCACCAGAGCGGCATCGGGTACTTCATCCCGGTAGGCCCGACGATACTCCATTCCGTATTTTTCTTCAAAGCCCTCTATTTGGCCGTGCCCAAACATAGGAAGCCCCGGCATGGTACACATGAGGGTGCATACCCCAAAGTACTTATCCCCCTTTCCAAATTGGGCCACCGCGGTTTCTTCATCGGGGTTATTCATAAAATTCACAAAACGCTGCAGGATCTGGGGATCAAATTCCAGGGTATTCTTGATGGTAGCCCGATATTTGGCGTTTTCTTCCATCTTGAGCATGTTCATGAAGGCGGAATTGTACACCCGATGCATGCCCAGGGTACGAACAAAGTAGCCTTCCATCATCCAGAAGGCCTCTGCCAGAAGCAATGTATCAGGGGCTTCCACCGCACAGCGATCCACCACTTCCCGCCAGAATTCCACGGGCATCCGCCGATCAAACTCTTCTTTTGTCAGGGCAAATTCGGCCCGACTCGGAATATCTCCCCCATGGCCTGGTTCGGGATACCAAAGGCGCTGAATGTGCCGTTTTGCTAGGGTCATGGCCGCATCAAAACGCACAATAGGGAACTGTTTACACACCCCAATAATAGTTTGAATCACCGCTTCCCGGGCTTCAGGGTTAAGGAAATCGATCTGGGCCGTATCGTTCCAGGGCATGGAGGTACCATCGTTCCCATGGTAGATATACCGAACGTCGCCGGTTCTGAAATCCACCCGTTTAAAGACCACCGCCGCATCGCTGCGGCTATAGTAGTGATCTTCCAGGTAGATCCCTATCCCTTCCCGATCCGAAAGATTTTCCCCGTTAAAGGTATAACCAGGGAAGGGAGGATACCGGAGTTGTAGAAACCGATCGGGATGTTCCATGACCCAGCGAGAATCGATCCCCGTATGGTTTGGGACCATGTCCGCCCCAAGGCGGATCCCCCGCCAGGCACAGCGATGTCGCAGATTATCCAGGGCTTCCCAGCCCCCTAATTCAGCGGCCACGTCATAATCGTACAGGCTATAGGCGCTGGCGGCCGCTTCGGGGTTCCCACAACGGCGCTTAATCTCCCGACTCGCCTTGCTCCGTTCCCAGATACCAATAAGCCATAACCCCGTAAAACCCCGCCGGGCAAGCTCATCTAGTTCTTCGTCAGGAATTTGATCCAGCCGATGGATATCCCGGTTGTACTTCCGGGAAAGTTGATACAACCAGACAAGGATAGTCTTCGCCATAAGTACGGTTCGGGGCATCCATTCCCGGTCTTCGCTAAACCGCTCATACTCATGTTCCAGTTCAGAATACACGTACGTTCGGGTTGGGCCAGGCCCCATAAATACGGGCTTTTCTTCTTCCTTAATAACGTCCAGGCTCGTGAGTAGCCGTTTTAAGTACTTACCGATGAGGAGTCCCCACTTTTTACGGATATATTCCAGCTGACCCGTAAGGGAATAGGGTTCTGCCACGGCGGGGCTACGGAGCATTTCCCAGAGGTCCTGATGATCGGGGCCAAAATAGGGGAGTGTCTTAAAGTGTTCTTTAATAACTGTTATGGCCTCCGCATAGGCCGTTTCTTTTACAAGGGGAGCATCAGAAAACATAAAGAGGAAGGGCTCAAAGGCGGGATTTTCATTGGCAAGCCGCAGAAGCATCAGTTCTTCCAGCACTAGGAGACAATTGGGCATTCCCTCATCTGAACCAGAAAGATAGGCAGCCACCGTCTGCCCTCCTTCATATACCACTTGAGGGGGGAACAGTTCTACAAAGGTGGTAAGAAGGCGGGTTAGCTTTTCCTTACCTAGTTTTTCTTCCAGGGCGGTATACAAACTTTCAAGGGCCATAGGGGCGGCCTGTTCCCGATAGAGGGCCGCCACGTAGTGCAGAATTTCATCAATGAGCCCCATGGCGTTGAGTTGCCCTGCCCGAATATACCGTTCAGGGTGGAGCTCCGGGTTAATGCGGCTATTGATTTTATGGGCGAAATCCCGCACCGCTTTAAAGTCCGCAAGAATCACATTTCCCCGCAGGGCAAAAAGGGACGCCGGTAATTCATATTGATCCCGGATGGAGCGGGCCACATGAAATTCCCGCTGGGCAAAACAGAGGTCCGCCCGGGGGCCTGGGATGCCCCCTCCGGTTCCACCATCGGCACCACAAAAGGGCACGGTTCGGGCAGAAATGGTCCCGTGACCTGCCACAGTACTCTCTGCATCGGGGGAGCACCTTTCTTCTGTCCCCGGTAAGCACATGGACGGAGTAAGTCTTTGTAAACTGATCACCAGCCTTTCCATTATTAACTCCTCGCTTTATTTCTTGTTTAGAAACCGGGAATCCCGTATTTCAGCCAGGGCCCGCACCGCTTCGCTGAGTACCGTATCCTCTGCCAATACTTCTATTGGGGCAGGGAGACGATAGGTCCAATTAAAACTACTCACCGTCCCGGGAATATTTATCCGCTCCTCCCCAGGATCTTTAGTATACCACCGCCCCGATAGATGTAATAGATCCTGGATTTGAAAAATCACAAAACGGGCAGGACTTGCCGCACAGTCTCTCAAAATTGCAAATGCTACCTGGGGTGTATAAGTATCGGGCAAGTCAGGATCCTTAAGAATTCTCTTAAAGGCTTCTCGATCCGCCTCTGCTTCCCACCACTGACGAAGGGTACTCGTATCATGTACCGCCGGTGTACACACCGCCCGCTCAGGATACTGTTCAAAGGGAATATAGGGTTCGCCCCATTCATTCCATTTTCGGGTCCATCGAACTATTTTTAGGCTTAAAATGCCAAGCTCCTCTAATACCACCGGCACACAATCAGGGATAGCTCCCAGATCTTCCGCACAAATTACCATGGAACTGGCCTCTTTAAGAGCCGAAAGAATAGCGCGCCCCTGCTGTTCCCAGAGTTTTTCCGAGGCTCGACGTTTTTCCTGGATAAGCGTATCGAGCTTCCAGCGTTCCTCGTCAGAAAGGGAAGTAAAGGCCCGGGTATCCCAATAGGTCCAGGTGGGCACAAAGACCCCTGGTTCGTATTCCAGTAAGGTCCGATTTTTCCAGGCCCCTAATAAGCACGTCCGCAATGACTCATTAATATCGAGGTTCTTAAGATCCCGTTCGCCCCGGATGGTCTTTTTAAACAACCAGAGAGGCTCCTGCCCGATCTGCTCCAGGGCAAGGGCGCAGACCTTGCGGACCTCCGCCTCGGCCTGCGGCAGATCCCCTACTGCATTTCTCAGTTCCTGGGTTGGGACGTGGGGTTCCGAAAGCCACCGAATTCTTCCTCCATCAAACCCCCGCTGTTCGAGTTCTGTACGGAAGATCGGCTCAGAAGGAAGGAACCGCCCCAGGGCGGCGGTTTCATCAAAAACAGAAGTAGCCCAGAGCCGAAAAAACCCCAGCACATGGTCGAGTCGATAGGCATCATAATAGGTAGATGCATGACGAACCCGCTCTTTCCACCACCGGAAGCCTTCCCTTGCATGGTGTTCCCAATTATACACGGGGAATCCCCAATTCTGGCCCGCCGGTTCCATGGGCATCGGCGGCGCCCCCGCCGAAAGTTCCCGAAAGAAATACTCCGGGTGGGCCCACACGTCACAGGAATCCTCGTTAAGAAGAATTGGTAAGTCCCCTTTTAACATGATGCCCAGATTTCGCACCGCCCGAGCGGCCTCTCGAAATTGTTTATCCAGATTGAACTGAACCCACACCCAGAAAAGGGCTTCTTCCCGATAGGCAGGGTTTTCCCACAAAGAAAGGAGGGCCTCTTTTTCCACCTGCTGGAATTCGGGCCACTCTTTCCAGTGGCGCCCCCCATGGCGATCTTTTAAAGAACGGAAAAGGGCATACTCAATTACCCAGGGATTGGTGGTTATCCATTCCCCAATGTCGCCACCGGCCACACTCCGTTTTTGAATGCCTTCTTTTTCATCCGAGTATATGGTACGCAGTAAGGCTATTTTGGCATCCTGAACAGCCCCATACAGAAAGCGATGTTGACTATCGTATTTTTCTTTTAGTGCCCTAATTTCTTTTGTATACCGACTCGCTTCTGGGATGGCACTCAGTCGTAAATATAAGGGGTGGAGACCATAGGCAGTAAGGGCACTGTACGGAGAACTTTGAAAACCCGTGTCATTTACGGGCAAGAGTTGGATTAGGGTAATACCGAGGGATGCACACCAGTTTCCCAGCGGAATAAGCGAAAGGAAATCCCCTACTCCCTCATTGTCTGCTGTTCGGAGCGCCCCCACCGGCACTGCTATACCCAAACGAGGCTTGTTCTGATCTACCATATCGATTGGTACTCCTTCTTTTTAGTTTTTACCCTGGCCCATTCACAATACCGATTTCGCAGGTTCAGCTCTTTTGAGCCCCGCTAGTACCGAAATTCCCGGAATGGTATGTTTATCGGCAAGTTTGTATTCCTATCCACCATCAGTATATGATTATTAAACCGGTTTTGTAAATAAAAAGTTGCCCACTTTATTATGCAATGGGGGGAAGGGGCATTCTAAAACTCTCGATCTATTTCTCGGAGGACCGAACAAATCCTACCGTCCAGTGCCAGACGGGAACCGAAAGCTCCGAAGAGAACGGATTTATCCGATTAAAATCCGGCAGCCACTCATCGTCTTGAACCAATTCCTGATAAAAGCCCCCCTCTATCTCATAGTCATCCAGCCATCTCATAAGGGTATCAAATTCCCGCTGATCCACATAGCGACCGGGGATACTTCCCTGAGAGACGTGCCCCCCTTGATACACCGGCGTATACTGGGTCATGAGGGAAAGAAGGGCCTTTCCCTGGGCGTGGGTGACAAACCATTCCAGCACCTGCCGGGTCGCTTCCAACTGACCAGGCAACACCAGGTGACGGATAACCACCCCCTGACGAAGGACCGATACGGCATCTTCGGTCTCCACAGTCTTTTCTTCCTGAAGAGCAGGAACCTGGGCCAAGGTTCTACGGTTATGACGGCTCGGCCCATACACGAGGGGTTTTAGCTCTATCATTTTCAGGATAGCTTCCTGGGCCTTCATGCCATAATCAGGGGCATGAAAATAGCGGCGACCTATTTCCTCGTCCAGGGTCTTCAGGTCAGGAAGGTACACATCGATGTAGGGAGAGCCTGCCTCGACGGCTGCCACGCTTTCATAGGCAGAACTGTTCCATAAAATCGGTATTTCAAGCCCCTCTTCTCGGGCCCAGATAACCCCTTCACAAAGAGCGGGAAGGGCGTGGCTTCCGGTAACAATATTGATGTTCTCTGCTCCCACATCCTGCAGGGAGAGCATGATACGGGCTAACTCATCGGTTTCCACCACCCGCCCCATCCCATGCTGAGAGACCTGCCAATTCTGACAAAAAAGGCATCCCAGGGTACAACCGGTTACAAAAATAGTCCCCGACCCACCCAGGCCAGTAATAGGAGGCTCTTCTCCCTTATGAATATTCGCTACAGCAACTCGGAGGGCCGCCGTTTCACCACAAAAACCCCGGTCCCCCCGATTTCGATTAACCCCACAGTTACGGGGACAAAGGGTGCAAGCATCGTAGAAAGAAAGGAGATTCATGATGCTAAGAATATACTAAATTATCCTCTTCTACCACTCTATTACAAAGTAAAAATTAACTTTAATTTAATGGATATCAACAAAAAACTAAAACAATTCTACTTTACAGAAATTCTCCATAATATGTCCTTTCGTTCCAGCAAAAATACATTCAGATAATACATAACTATATTACATAACAACAAAAACACCACATTTACACCATATACACATAATTTTGATTGAATAGAAGCATATTCAAAAAAGCATGAAATACCACCGAACATAAAGTACTTGTAAAGAGGAAAATAAGCTTCCAAGAAAACAGAAACAATCAATAAAGCACAACCGGTCATTAGAGATAAGAAAATACTATCATTTTTTATGATAACAATCATACCCCCTAACTGCATTACCAGAACCATTAATAATATAAAGGGGATTTGTTGCATTAAATAGCGAGAATACAAGTTATATATATCGATAGTAGTATTTTCGATAAGAATACCTATTTCACTCTTAAATTGAGGAGCGATCATTAATGATAATAATGTTATTAGCCCATATATAACTAGCCACTTAAGAACAGAAGCCTTCAGTTTAAAAGCATAATACTTTTTTCTACTTTTCAAAGACTCAAGATATACATATATATAACCGTACAAGTAATCTTGGGAAAAATACAAAATCTCATTAACAATAATGTAAAAAATAAAAAAAGAAAGCAAAAAATTATTGGTTATGAGTAAATATTCTTTTGGTGTAATGACCAAGTTTGTTCCTAATCTAACCTGGCACCAACATAAAAAAGAGATGAAAAAGAAAACAAGAATCCAGATAAACAACTCTAAATATATTTTTCTGTTTTCTATAAAATATTTGCTCATATTTTATCCTTCAATATACCATTTTCAAGAACATAGTTCTTCTGATTTTCAAGAACAACTATTTCTTTTTGATGATTTGTATACAATAAAGAAGCCTGTCTTTCTACAACTTCTTTCCTAAAAAGATTCTTTATCTTTTCAACACTTTCCTCATCAAGGCCAGAAAAGGGTTCATCAAAAACATACAAATCTGATTTAGTAAGCAGATGACGAAGAATAGCAACTTTTTTTTGCATTCCGGTAGATAAATCCTTTGCTCTTTTGTTTATATCTTTAATACTTAAATAATCTAAATAATCTAAGATTATTTCTTCTGGGCACCTCTAAAAACCGCATCTAAATTGACAATTTTACGGATATCAAATGTTCATTGTTAGTTTTTTCACTTTTTCGATTTTTTTACCAATTTTTTACCAACTAGGGTCATACCCTCCCGTTATTT
>Ga0209720_1000157_pt1 | contig 72385 bp, 77 predicted proteins | sample AD_JPNMR3_MetaG_FD_184426 | JGI IMG/M metagenome (GOLD analysis project Ga0209720, IMG submission 184426) | Active sludge microbial communities of municipal wastewater-treating anaerobic digesters from Japan - AD_JPNMR3_MetaG (SPAdes) (version 2) | ecosystem: Engineered > Bioreactor > Anaerobic... | reverse complement strand
ACATCAATATCCCAGGCCTGCCCAAGGCGGAGATCAAAGGGGTGCGCTTCACCAGGCTTGGAGTGCGCCGCTATGAGAGCATGGTGCAGATGCGCCGGGGTCCCCGGGGTGACAGCTACTACTGGCTGGGGGGCACCCCGGGCACCCTGAAGTCCAAGGAACTGGACATCGATATTGCGGCTGTGGATCAAGGCTACGTTTCCGTTACGCCCCTGCAGTTTGACCTGACCAATTACCAAGAACTTGAGCGCCTGCGCAGCCGGAAGAGAGTGCCCACGTGAGTGCGGCACCTTTTTTGTATAGGGACCAAGATTTGGAGTGATAATAAACTAGAACGGGCGGTAGAAAGGGGGAGCCGGCTATGGGCAGGGAACCGCTGGAGTTTAAGCATCAGGCCCGTTACATCGGTTCACTAAAAAAAGACGAACAGCTCTGCGACTTTTACGAACTGGTCATCGATGGCAAAGTCCAGTATGTATACATCCCAGTCGGTGCCGAGCAGGAGGGAAGTGACCAATAAGGGGGGACCGGGACGTTATGATCGCTTTGGCCCAGGCTGACGTGCTGAGAGCTTTAAAGCGCTGCATGTGCCTTGCCCAGCAGGACCTGGTGTTCTGCCAGTACCGAAGTGATCCAGATTTCTGGAGAAGCTATGCACTAGCCCGCTGCAGCGTCTACCAGTGGCTGCACAAGCAGGTTTTGGAATGTGGGGTAAACCAGACATATCTCCTTGCGGTGGAGAGATATGCAGGTTTACCTCACTTTATTTCCGGCAGCAAAGACCAGGGGGTTAAAGAGGCGCTGGAAGTCTTTTTTCTGTTTATTGCAGGAGAAAGTCCCGTGGATGCCAAAGTAAATGTACGTGCATAGAATCGTGGATGTGGAGGCAGAAAAACATGGACTTTCTCGCCAGACTTTTTGCGCCTGGCCGGTCCAGGTCCAAGGCCAAGACCGGTTATGTGAAGCGGGATGGTAGGTACGCCATCTGGATCTATGTACAGTGTGACAGATGCGGAGAAAAAATCCCGGTGAGACTGAGAACCACCAGCGAACTGCAAAAGCGGGAGGGACCAGATGCTGAACTCGGTCCCGGGCAGTACTTCGTCAGAAAGACCGTGGTGGGTTCCAGGTGCTATCAGCGCATTGAAGCCACCGTTGATTTCGATGCCAAATACGATGTGGTGGACAGCGAAGTGATCAACGGCAAACTGATCACCTATGGGGAATACAAAAAAGACGAGCAGTGAAAGCGCTGCTCGTCTCTGATTTCTCTGCCTTCAACCTTCAGTGAATCCTGCGGAATACCCCGATTACCTTCCCCAAAATCCGCACATCATCCACGAGCAAAGGCTCTAGGGCTGCGTTTTCCGGCTGCAGGCGGATGTGGGTGCCTTCATGGAAAAAGCGCTTGACAGTGGCTTCCTCGCCGTCGATGAGCGCGACCACGATTTCCCCGTTGAGGGCGGTCTCCTGGCGGGCCACCAGGACGAAGTCGCCGTCGAGAATGCCCGCCTCAACCATGCTGTCGCCCTTCACCCTCAGCATGAACACATCCTCATGCTCAACCAAATCCATCGGTATGGGGTAATAATCCTCGATGTTTTCCACAGCTAGAATCGGCGTGCCGGCGGTTACCTTGCCAACCAAGGGCACATTGACCATCCGGGTGCGCGGCGCCAGAGCGTCGTCCAGAAGCTCAATGGCCCGGGGCTTAGAGAGGTCCCGCCGGATATATCCCAGTTCTTCTAATTTGGTCAGGTGGCCGTGGACGGTGGAACTGCTGCGCAAGCCTACTGCGTTGCCTATTTCCCGGACAGAAGGGGGATACCCCTTGGTGGCCACTTCGCTTCTGATAAACTCCAGGATCTTGCGCTGACGCTCGGAAAGCTTGGGCATACCACGACCTCCTAAGGCTTGATTTCGGCTTCGCTGAGTTCATTATAGCATGGTCAGCGGGGAGCGGTCAAACAATTGTTCTGAAAAGGCTTGACAAAACATATGTTCCCCTATATACTACAAGTGAAGGAACACTTGTTCGGCAGGAGGTACACAGCCATGCGGGGCCAGGCACAGAGCGCAGTTACGACCATCTGGGTATTTGCACTGCTGCTGATGCTGGTGCTGAGCGCAGCAGCCATTGTAGTCAAGCTGAGCGCCCTTGATCGCTGCTGGATCGAGGCGGGCACAGAGCGCATCTACACGCAAATTGTGGTCCAGCCAGGCGACACGTTGTGGGACATTGCCGTAAGCCAGATGCCCGATGCAGATCCCCGGGACGCAGTGGGCCGCATCCGTGAACTCAATCAGCTCAGTTCCGCGGAGATTTTTCCCGGGCAGATCCTCACCGTGGAAGTAAAACGGCTCCAGGCGACGCACCTGGCCAGCCGCTGAGCTGAGCGTGGCAGCTGCACAGACGTGGAAGCAACTAAGAGCGTCAGAACTCCGGCCCAAAAGCAAACAGGATAAACAGATCCACCCAAGGGAGGAAAACCTGGAGGGTGGATTTTTTGTACCTCCCCCCGCCTGCGTTTTCTGTTACTTCGCATAAGGGATATTATGTAAACTACGAAATGATTTTAAACGGGACGGTGGATTTGAGTCCTCCCCCGTCCCGTTATCGTCAGAGGATGCACCTATAGCAGCGGTAGTGATCGTTGATCTCAAACCCGGCGTTCAAAGCTGCCTGCAGCTCCAGGTCACTGCCCTCATCGATGAAGTACACAACCTCTTCTGGCGGCCTCGCCCCTCGATGGAGCAATTCCAGCAGGCTCTGGAGCAAAGCCTCCCTCACCGCGTAGGCTCCATCTGGTGCGAAGTGGCCAATTATCTCTGCACCCCCGGGGTACGTCCTGGCAAAAATGCTGGCCCGGATCTCGCCCCCTTGGCGCACAGCAAGGATCCTGAAGCGCTCCAGTTCCCGCTGGATATTCTTGCTGTGCCAATACATCTCCAAGGGCAGCGCGTGTTGGTCGTGGAAAGCCGCGTATTCCCCGAAACTGGCTGGGCCTATGGCTTCCACCACGATCGCCTGGTCGACAGTTTGCCGGCGCCACCGGGCTAGTCTAGTGTCAATACTCGCCTCCACACAGACGAAGCCGCGATCCTGTAGATAGCTAACGGCAGCATCATTTGCGGCGGACACGCCCACCAGCAGTTCATAGCCGCCTAAGCGATCCCGTAGGAAGGCCGTGAACTCATCGGCGGCCTGGGGATAGCCGCTCCTCTCCAGCAAGAACAGGGTTGTTTGGGCATATCTCTCCTGAGGATCCCAAAAATAGGTACAAATCCCCTGGAGCAGCCCTCCAGCATAATACCCCAGTGCCCCTTCCTGGTCAGGGTGGACCGCCTTCTGCAGGCGTTCTAGGAGCTGTGCCCGGGAGCTGGGCCGGGGATAGCTCGCAGTTTCTGCCCTCTTCCCCAATTCCCAAGCAAAATCGATCATTTGTTCGTCAATGGCGGTCAGTTCCCTGAGCATACCACTTGGCTCACCCCTAGAAGGCCATGTTCATAACTGCCCTGACTTCCTCCAGCGTCTTAATGGCCTCCTCCCGGGCGGCCTTGATGCCGTCCCGCAGCACCTGGCGGATGTAGGCTGGATCTTGTTCCAGTTCCCTGCGGCGGGCCCGCAGAGGCCGCAGGTACTCATTGAGGGATTCGGTGAGCATCCTCTTCAGCTGCCCTGCCCCGCCATCCCCTATCTCTTCCGCAATTTCCTCCGGCGGACGCCCGGTGGTAAGCGAAGTGAGCAGCAGGAGGTTGGAAACCTCAGGACGGTTTTCCGGGTCGTAGGTGATCCGGCGCTCAGAGTCGGTTTTGGCCTTTTTAATCAGCTGGGCCGTCTCGTCTTCATCCGCGCTGAGCATGATGGCGTTGTTCCGGCTCTTGCTCATCTTCTGGGCGCCATCCAGGCCCAAAATCAAAGGTGCTTCGCTGAGGAGCGCCTGGGGCTCCGGGAAGACAGGTTGATCCTTGGCGAAGCGGTTGTTGAAGCGGCGGGCAATGGTGCGGGTCAGCTCCAAGTGGGGCAGCTGATCCTTCCCCACCGGCACCACCGTGGCCTTGCAGAAAAGAATGTCCGCGGCTTGGTGTACCGGGTAGGTGTACATCCCCGCGTTGATGCTCTTCAGGCCGGCAGCGGCGATTTCCTCCTTCACAGTTGGATTGCGGTCGAGCTCCGCCATGGTGACCAGCGTCAAAAACGGCAGCAGCAGCTGGTTCAGCTCCGGTACATGGCTGTGGGGGAAGATAAAGGTTTTCCCATCATGGGGATCCAGCCCCGCGGCGATATAGTCAATGACCAGCTGGTGGACGTTTTCACTGATGGTCTCGAACGTGTCCCTGTCCGTGAGCACCTGGTAATCGGCGATAACGATAAAGGTGGGAACGCCCAGTTTATGCAGGCGCACCCGGTTCTGCAGGGAACCAAAGTAATGGCCGATATGCAGGCGCCCCGTGGGCCGATCCCCGGTGAGGATTTTGTGTTTCTCCGGATTTTCCCGCAGCTCTTTTTCCAGCGCCCTGCTCCTGGCCAAAGACGCTTCAAACGTTCCATATTCCGTATGCTCAACAGCCATCGTCTCTCCTCATCCTTTCCCTTGCGCATGGTTTTGTTCCATAAAAAAACCGCCCCCCGAGAAAGGGACGATAAAACTACCGCGGTGCCACCCTGCTTGATCGCCTCTGCGATCCGCTCCTTGATCCCGTAACGGGGGACAACCGTCCAGGCCTACTGTCCGTTCAGCCTGGCGACTCCAGGGCCCATTCCCTTCGTATCTGGTTCGATATCCCACCAACCTATCGACTCTCTGGACCAGAGGGACGAAGGTACTATTCCCCTTCCCTGTCTTTGCTTTAGACTAATTATACCCACGGGCCCGCCGCCAAGTCAAGGGATGGCGGGAACAAAGGCGTCCATTAGCAGCAGAGCGCCGATCTGGTCCGAAGGGAAGCCGGCGCCAAGGTCGAACTTGGTAGCCTAGACTTTGGAGAAAGGATGAAACCATGGACAAGATCAAGCTCTTTACAGACAGTGCATCGGATCTACCAGAGCTGTACCGCAAGCGGTATAACGTGGGAGTGATTCCCTTAACTGTCATCTTCGGCGAAGAGGAATATAAGGACGGGGTCACCCTCTCCATTGTGGATTTCTGGAAGAAGATGGCGGCAAGCAAAGAGCTGCCGGCCACCAACCAGGCCAACCCCCATGATTTCGTAGAGGCGTTCCAGCCCTATCTCGATGATGGGTATACCATCCTCTACATCGGCATTTCTGCCAAGCTCAGCGGCACGCTGCAGAGCGCCCACCTGGCCAAGGAAATCCTGCAGACGGACAAGATCCACATCTTCGACTCCAAATCTGCCTCCATCGGCGAGGCCCTTTTAGTGATCACCGCGGGAGAAATGCTCCAGGGGGGCCAGAGCCTGCCGGAAGTGCTGCAGCAGCTGGAAAGAGACCGCGCCAGCGCTGGAGCCTATTTCACCATCGACTCCCTAACCCACCTGGTGAAAGGGGGACGCTTGACCAAAACCCAGGGACTGGTGGGCACCATGCTGAAGATCAAACCCATTTTGAAGATCACCCAGGAAGGAACCGTGGAAGTGGATGACAAGGTGCGTTCCACAAAAAAAGCCCTGCAGGCCTTGATCGACAAGGCTAAAGGGCATGGAATCGATTTTTCCCAGCGGCGAGTGGCGGTTGTCCACAGTTACGGCGCCGACGCCGTGGATGAGCTGAAGGCCCTGGTCCAAAAGGAACTTGGGCCCAAAGAGATCATTGAAGGACTAATCGGCCCCACCGTGGGTACCCACGCCGGTCCCGGCGGGCTTGCTGTTTTCTTTTAGGCTCCTGGCGATGGGTACATTGGCGTCCGCCAGGTCGTACTCGTCCAGATCAGCCACGTCCACCCAGGCGTAAGCGGAATGGACCCGGAGGGTGATCTCTCCCCCGAGATGCCTGGCTAGGTAGGCGATGATCAAAAAGTCGCCGTGGTCGTAGTGGGCATGCACAGCCTGATAGATCTGCTCCACCTCTATCTGGATGCCCAGCTCTTCCTCGATCTCCCGAACCAGGCACTCCTCCGGGCTCTCTCCATTTTCCAGCTTACCGCCTGGAAACTCCCACTTGCCGGCCAGGGCCCCTTCTTTGCGCTGACACAGCAGTACCTCTTGGCCTTGCCGAATAACGGCTGCAATTACAGGCAGCGGCATAGTGATGACCTCCAAACCTCTTCGTCCAGCCTGCAGCCGGCAACAGAAAAGCCAGTTCGGGCCTGAAGCTAGGCAGAACTGGCATTTTGCTGGCAAATTTGGTTGCGGGGGCAGGATTTGAACCTGCAACCTTCGGGTTATGAGCCCGACGAGCTACCAGACTGCTCCACCCCGCGTCACCGCTTATATCATAGCGCAGATTTTCCCGTTTGTCAAGAGAGCCATTTATCGAGCCTGGAAGCGATGATCTCCTTGGGCATTACACCCACTAGACGGTCCACTTCTTGGCCGTCCTTGAAGATGATCATGGTGGGAATGCTCATCACACCGTACTGACGGGCGGTGTACTGGTTGGCGTCCACATCCAGCTTGGCAATCTGGGCTTTACCGGCATAGTCCTGGGCCAGTTCCTCCACGATGGGAGCGAGCATCCGGCACGGTGCGCACCAGCCTGCCCAGAAATCCACAAAAGATACGCCTTTATGATCCAAGATCTTGCTCTGGAAATCCTGATCGGTCACTGTCATTGGCATTTTAGCATCCTCCTCAATCGAGAACTTCTTTCGTCTCTAGTATATACCCCCACGGGGTATATGTCAACCCCCTAGACAACCAGTTTTACCTGACAAGAGGGCTGGTTTTTGCAGACCAGCACGTCCCGGCCGTCTTCCCGGTTAACATACATGACCGACCCGCAGGTGGGACAGCCGTAGATCAGCGGTTCGGGGTAGCTTAAGCTGCCCCGTCCCGCGGCGTAGTCCTGCAGATGCCGGAAGACCTCCACCAGGAGCAGCACATCTTCCCGGGCCCGGTGGGCATTGGCGTAGGCCCCGTCCAGGCGGAAATGGTACATTAGATTGCTGAGCCGATGGCTGCCGCCGCCCCCAGGGTAGATGGCTAGCTTGGGGAAAAGCGCCCTGCTGATGGCCAGAGTATCCAGGCCACCCTCACCCAGCTCCAAAAGGTTGTTGCGCCGGAACATGGCATTGACAAAGCGCAGATCGAAGCTTAGGTTGTGGGCCACAGGGGTGCCCAGCCCAATAAACTCCCTGATCTCTGGAGCCACGGCCGCTTCCAGCGGTGCATCCTTGAGATCAGCATCGGTCAGCCCGGTGAGCTCCACAATTTCCGGGAGCAGGGGCCTTTCCGGGTTGATCAGGGTTTCATACTGGGCCACCTCCCCGCTTTTGCTGAGCGCAAGCATGAAGATCTCGATAATGCGATCCCGCTCAGGATCTAGACCAGTTGTCTCCACATCCAGGAAAATCAGTCGATCCGAAATCTCAATCAGCCCCTCCTGAGCCTATACTTCCATTTTGATTTCTTCCCGGGCGATGAAAATCCCTCCACCTAACATGGAGGGATAGTCGGAAGTGACTGATTTAACTTTCGTAGTCGTAGATGCGTTTTTCGCCCGTGATCTTCTTGATCTCAGCGATGTTCTGGGTCACTTCCAGAGTGCCCCGATAGCGGCCCTGGCTGTCGCGCACCGCGAAGTAGCGGATGTGCACCAGCATATCCTTCATGGGAATCCAAAATTCCGCCACGTCTCTGCGCCCGCTCTTGAAATCATCCAGGATCCGCTCAACAACTCCCATACTGCTGGGCGGATGGCAGAGCTGCACTTTGCGGCCGATGGCGGCCCTGGTGCGTTCAAAGATGCGCTCCGGACCTAAGGAGAAGAAAGCTACTTCATCATTCTCATCCACAAAGGTGAGATCCACGGGTAGGTGGCTGAAGATCAGATTGAGCTGCTCAGGTGTGAGGGCACCAACTTCCAGTTCAATGGCACCACCTGTAGCCGTTCTAGCCTCTGCTTCTTTGCTCTTATACACAGTGGCCAGGGGATCTTTGAACTGGGCCCCGATTTCCCGCCACTCATCCTGCGTAAAGGTCTCGCGGCAAAGCGGGAAGAGGATGTTTTCCTCCTTGTAGATCATCTCGGACACATCTGCCAGGGCCGGCAGCACAATATTGCCGATGTCCGCGGCCAGCTGGGCTCCTGACAGTTTTTCCTGAGCCTTGGCGATAACCTGAGTCACTTCCTTTAAGGCTGCCCGAATCTCATCGTGCTTGCCCCACATGACCATGGGCGGTCCACTGATGCCGTAGCGCTCCAGGTATGGGAAAAGGACGTTTTCCTTCTTGGCGTAGTGTTTATCCACTTCCAGCAGCTGCTGGTGTTTAGCGGCCCAGGCTGCGAGCTGGGCCGAATGATCTGCTCCATCTGGAGCTGAACTGATCTGGTCCAGAATGCCGCGGATCTCTTCCACAAGCGCGCCAGTTTTCTTGTTGAACTCCTTGAGGTCGTGCAGGGCTTCTTCCGCGGGATCCTGCGGGGCAGCCGCGCCGGTCAACTGCTTTTCCAGGGAATCTCTGAAGACCGCCACATGGACATCGCAGAGCCTTTGAATCTCTTCCACCGGCATGCCCTCATTGATCAGGGCCTGCTCGATTTCCCCAATTTCCGCCGGCCCCACCTGGGCCAAAAGATCAGCAAAGCGGCTTTTGACCTCTTCCACATCGGCTCCGGCATGGATGTCGCGGATAATACCCTTCAGAATCTCCTGGCGGTGTTTGCGGTTGGCAATCAATTCACTCATTAAATGACCTTACCTCCTGTGTTTAGCATAGCCAAATGTTTAGTCCACTAATTATAAGTTTTCCACTTAGTATCTATTCACCCTCTCCTAGGAATTTCCTCCTTGCCGATGGTAATTTTCTGGGTTGTTTTGCTAAGGGCAGGGTAATCTAGTATTGAAAGACGGAAAAGGGGGTTTCTGATGTATCGCGAAGGATATACACAGCAGTATCGCATGGGGCAGCCTCCCAGAGTACTGTCTACCAAAGACTGCAACTACCTCACGGATGCGCTGTCTTGGGAACTGCTGGCGTCGAAGAAGGCCCACTTCCTGGCCAGTCAGTGCTCGGACCAGCAGATCAAGCATCAGCTGGAGCAGATCAGCCAGCTGCATCAAACGCACTACGATATTCTGCTCAACCAGCTGAACAACACGGAGCACGACCATGACCATTTCGGCTACCAAGGCTACAGGCAGTAAAGGAGGGACACCATGAACAGCCACAACCGCCCCTACGGAAGCTATCAACCGCGCTTTCAGGGCTCGGCGAGCCCAACCATAAAAAACCCCAGCACCCAGGTGCAGCAGGGCACTCAGTTTAACGATCGGGACTGCCTCAATGATATGCTGGCCACCGAGAAATGGCTGACCGATGGCTTTAATGTGTTTGCCCGGGAAGCCAGCCACCAGACTCTGCACAACGAGGTGATGCGCATCCTCAATGAGACCCACCAGGCGGCGCGGGATGTGTTCAACCTCATGTTTGAAAAGGGCTGGTATTCACTCCATCCTGAGCAGCCCAGTCAGGTGGCCAAGGAGTATCAGAAATTCCAGGGCTACGAAAGCCAGCTGCCCCATCAATCGGGAGGGATGTACCAACCCAGACAGTTCTAGAAAAAAAGAGGCTGCCCTTTACTGTGCAGCCTCTTCCTATCTGCTATTTCACCATACTCTGGATCCGCTCCACCAAGGCATCCACGCTGAAGCCAAGGTATTCCGCGACCTGCTTACCCGGGCCGCTGGCACCGAAGCGATCCAGGCCGTACACCTCCACCCTGCCCTTGGGGTTGATGGAGTACCAGCCCGTGGCCACGCCCAGCTCAATGGCTAAAGTGGGCACATCCTCGGGGATCAGCTTGCGCCGATAGGCTTCATCCTGCTTGAGGAAGAGCCCCCGGTTGGGCACGGAAACGACCCGCACGCCCAAGCCTGGTTTTTCCACCTTTTCCGCGGCCTGCAGCGCCAAGCTCACTTCGCTGCCCGCGGCCACCAAGACGATGGCCAGATCCTCCTGCTCTTCCCGGATCACATAGGCACCCTTGGTGAAATCCCAGCCCTGGGGTTTTTTCAGCATGGGTAGGCTCTGGCGGGTCAAAACCAAGGCGGTGGGCCCATCTTGGCGCTTCATGGCCTGGACCCAGCTCCAGGCGGTTTCCTCCGCGTCCGCCGGGCGGTAAACCGCCAGGTTGGGGATGAGCCGCAGGGACTCTGTGGTTTCCACCGGTTGATGGGTAGGCCCGTCCTCCCCCACGTATACGGAGTCGTGGGTGAGAATGTAGACCACAGGCAGTTTCATCAAGGCCGCCAGGCGCATACTGCCCCGCATGTAGTCGGAAAACACGAGGAAGGTCGCGCCAAAGACCCGGAAATGGCCATAGAGGGCTAAACCGTTGAGGACGGCAGCCATACCGTGCTCCCGCACGCCGAAACTGAAGTTGCGGCCGCTGAAATCACCGGCCTTGATCACGCCCTCGCCATGGAGGAACGAGTTGTTCGACGGCGCCAGGTCAGCTGAACCGCCCACCAAGTTGGGTACCTTGCGGGCGATGGCGTTCAGCACCTGCCCGCTGGCGGCCCGGGTGGCCATGTTGGCATCTGGACCAAACATGGTGAGGATATCGCTCAGATCAGGCAGGGTGCCGCTGAGCCAGGAGTTCCACTCCTCCGCGAGCTGTGGGTATTCCTGCGCCCAGCGCTCGAACAGTTCCTTCCACTCCGCCTCCAGCTGCCTGCCCCGCTGCCGCATCTTCTCGGGCAGATCCTGGAGCTCTTCGGGGATGTAGAAATCCTGGTCCACAGGCAGTCCCAAAGCCTGCTTCAGTCCCGCCACTTCTTCAGCGCCCAGCGGTGCTCCGTGGGTTTCAGCGAGGCCAGCTTTGGTGGGCGCGCCCTTGGCGATGGTCGTACGGGCAATGATCAAAGTGGGCTGCTCTTGGTTTTCCTTGGCCTGGGCAATCACTTTTTGCAGCTCAGGGATGTTGTGACCATCAACTTCCAAAACCTGCCACCCATAGGCCTGATAGCGTGTCTTGACGCATTCGGTAAAGGCCAAATCGGTTGATCCTTCAATGGTGATGCGGTTGGAGTCGTAGATGGCGATGAGCTTGCCCAGCTTCAGATGGCCAGCCAAGGAGGAAGCCTCGGAGCTGACACCTTCCATCAGATCTCCATCACCGCACAACACATATGTATAATGGTCAACCACCTCAAACCCGGGGCGGTTAAAGCGGGCCGCGGCCATGCGCTCGCCGATGGCCATACCCACCGCATTGGCAATGCCCTGTCCCAAGGGTCCGGTGGTTGTCTCCACTCCGTCGGTGTCACCGTATTCCGGGTGGCCGGGCGTGTTGGACCCCAGCTGCCGGAAGTTCTTGATGTCATCAAGGGAAACTTGATAGCCCGAAAGATGCAGCAGGGAATAAAGGAGCATGGACGCGTGGCCACCGGAAAGGATGAAGCGGTCACGGTTGGGCCACTTGGAATTGGCCGGATTATGCTTGAGGAAGTCAAAATAAAGCACTGCGCCCACATCAGCCAGACCCAGGGGTGCTCCCGGGTGGCCCGAATTGGCCTTCTGCACTGCGTCCGCAGCCAAGCCGCGAATTACATTGGCGATCTTCTGCAGATCCATACATACCACCTCTCTCGTTTAGTCGCGTAATACCTCCACCAACTGGCCGTTGTTGAGCATGGCGGCATTTGCCTCATCTGTGTCGATGTGCATCTCCAGCACGAAATCATCCCGTACCCGAATCAAGACGTTATCAAAGACCAGGCCCCGTTCGCCGCCAACGCGCACGGACACGATGTCTTTGTCCTTCACGCCGAAGGCTTCCGCATCGGCAGAATTCATGTGGATATGGCGCTGTGCGATGATCACGCCCTTGTCCAGCTCCACTGTGCCCTTGGGGCCGATGAGCTTAATGCCTGGAGACTCAGCCAAATACCCGGAATCCCGGACCGGCGGCTGCAAGCCCAACGCAAAAGCGTCGGTGCGCGATACTTCCACCTGCGTCTCCTTCCTTACGGGACCTAAAATCCGGACATTTTTAAGGGCAGACTTCGGGCCTTCGATGGTAAGCGTCTCTTCGGCCGCGAACTGCCCGGTCTGGGACAGATCCTTGCGCACAGTCAGTTGATACCCGGGGCCAAACAGCGCCTCCAGGTGCTCTTGAGATAGATGGATGTGTCTGTTGGAGATTCCCACTGGTACTTTTCCTAAAACGGTTCTTGCCAAATACCCCACTCCCTTTTTTGTTGTTACCGGCTAACTACTTAGACAGGTACCGGGGAATTCCTGCCCACCCTATTGACCAAACCCCGTTCCTGTGCTAAGATAATAACTGTCGCAGGGGAGTAGCTCAATTGGTAGAGCATCGGTCTCCAAAACCGAGGGCTGCGGGTTCGAGTCCTGTCTCCCCTGCCATTTCTATCTGCGGGTTTATGGAAAGCCCGCCTGGCAAATCTGGGCAAATGGGCACGAGACATTAAGTCTCGTGCTTTTTATTTTGCGCCAAACCTGCCTGTTCAATTATACCATATTAGGGCTGCGCTGGCTTTAGGTTGAGCAGAGTTTCACAAAAAGAAAACGCAAACCCGCACCGTCCGGCGCCGGAACTACGGAGAATCGAGATGGCCGATGGACATTTCAAGCGACAGCCCAGCTGCCGCGGCGACGCTTTCTAGAAAGCCCCTCGGATTCACGAAGTCGGCACCGAGATGCTCGTGGGCAGTTGAGTGCAGGTGGAAAAAGATCTCTTCTTCGGTGAGGTCTGGGTCTAGCTGCAGGGCCATGGCCATAAGGCCCACCACATAGGGCACAGCCCAGCTGAAGCCCCCTTCTGCCCAGTAGATGTAGTGGTCGGGATCGCCTAAGTAGCCTGCAGCCGTTGTTCTGCCGTCCGCCGGCACGATCAGCCGTCCCGGCAGCAAAGACTCGGGAACACCCTTCAGCCAGGGGCTGAGCTCGTAGCTGCAGTAGTCTTCTCGGTTGCCGTATCCCCTGACGCCCGCCGTCAGCAAAGGATAGTCGCAGTCCACAACCATGATCCCGCTTTCTCTGGCCTTTTTCTCCGCAGCACGCAGCTTATCCGCGTACTCTTTGTTGACAGAGTCCGCCGGTGCATGGGATATGCCCACAACACGGATCTTCTTCCCCGGCGGAAGCTCAGCATTCAGCTCCACAATGCGCTCTAGGGCGAGGGCCTCGTACTTGTTCCCCTCCGGCCCCCCATTGTGGGCAAAGAAGTACACCTCGGCTTCTGGAATGATCCCGATCTCCCGCCCGGCCAAGAGACTGAGCACCGCCGGGCCATGCATGGACGGCTGGGATGGTAGGAGCTCTTCGTAGTGCAGTTTCACATTATCATAGGCGCTGTGGTCCAGGAGCAGGGCTTGATCGATGTATGCCACAGTAACGCCAGCGCCAGTCAACCCCAGAGCCTGCAGCTCCCTGATCCCAAGGCCTGGTTCCTTGCCCAGCTCCAGGAGCTTTGCCGGGTCAAAACCCTCGGGTAATAAGGTTGGCTCAGGCCACTTCGTCTTGGTGTCGAACGAGAGCCTAAACAGCAGATCCTCGACCTCCCTCAGATCCAGCTGGCTGAAATCCTGCCCCCGCACATCGCCATAGGCCTGCGGTATTTGAGCAGTCTGCTCCGTAAGCCGTGTACCAGCGGCCAGACACAAGACCACGGCTGCGATCAGCGCGGCGATAATCTTCCACCGCACCCCCCTCCCTCCTTTCCAGCGATCTGCACTGGTAATATTCACCATCTCAGTCCATCTTTCCTCTAAGACCTGACCAACGCTGTGTACCTGATCAGCCGGTAGGCCAAGCTACACGCCGCAACGCGCGCAAAAACCGCAGCCTGTAGCAGGCAGGGCTGCGGTTTCCAGTTCTGTCTCTACTGCAGTGCTCGCAGTGGCGTACTGTGCCCTGGTGGAGCTCCAGCACCAAAAGGACATCTGCAGCGGAGTCGTCCTCCAGCCTAATCCCGCGGGGATAGGCGGGTTTTAAGCCGAACCTAGAGTAGTAGCGCGGGCTGCCCAAGAGGATGATCGAGCCAAATCCTCAAGGGCGGGCCCGCCTAACTGCTGTTCCGGCCTGTTCCTCCCCTAGCTATGTCTTCTGCCCTTAGCTATCCTCCAGCTCTGCAGAAACGGCCACGGGATGCAGACCTTCTTCGTCCAAGGACAGCACCTCCTGGAAGACCTCAGCGATGAACTTCCGATCGTGGGACACGGCGATGATGCAGCCGCCGAAGTCCTGCAGCGCAGCGCGGATTTCCGGACCGGAAAGGGGCGAAAGGTTGCGGGTAGGTTCGTCCAAAACCAGAACCTCTGCCCGATCCAGGATCATCTTGGCGAAATAGAGTTTGGCCCGCTGGCCGCCGGAGAGCTCCGCCACGGCATGGTCCATTTCCTGCGCCGTGAAGTTGAGACTGCCCAAGTAGGTGCGGATGGTGGTGAGCTCTTCCCTGGTTCCGGAGCGGCTGAGAAATTCCACAGCGCTCTGCTGGGGATCCATGTGTTCCGTGTAATCCTGGGGCATGTAGCCGTACTTGATACCCCTGGCCGCCAGATCCTGGATTACCGCCCGCAGAAGCGTGGTCTTCCCCGCCCCGTTGGCCCCCACAATGCACACCTTCTGCGGACCTGTAATGTGCAGGCGCACACTGCGGCTTAACACCCGCTCACCTGCCCGGAGAGGCTTAAGGTGCAGATCCACCATCACCTTGCCCCGGGGGATGGTGATGGCTCCGTCGAAGCGGACATTGATGCTTCCTTCGTAATCTGGCCTTTTGGTCATCTGCTCCTGTTCCCGCTCCAAGCGCTTGCCCAGTGCTTTCACGCTGTGCATCTTGTCCTTGAGGTTTTTGCCCACGGAAGGAGCCTGCCGCGACACAGTCCTCAGCTCGTGCTGGACCCGCTGGTAGATCTTGCGGTAGCGCTCCAGCTTGGCCTCGAATTCTTCCCGTTCCTTCTGGGCCAGGCGGGTCTGTCTGAGGATGCGCTGCTCACGGTTTTGCACATACTCTCCGTAACTGAGGCGGGCGATGGTATGCTGGGGCTTGCGCTTGCGCATGAGCTGTTCCAGATGGATGATGGTGTTAGCACAGCGGTCCAGGAGCAGCTCATCGTGGGACACGAAAACCATGGGGATCTTCGCCCGGCGGATAAAGCCCTCCAACCACTTGACGGACTGCAAATCCAGATCATTGCTGGGTTCGTCCAAAAGCAGCACCGTAGGTCGCTTCAGCATTTCACAGAGGAGCTGGAACTTGATCTTTTCCCCGCCTGAAAGGTGGCGCATTGAGATGCTTTCCGAAATGCGGTCTTCGGGGAAACCCAGTTCATCCAGGAGTCTGTAATAGGTCCCGTAGTCGAAGTCGTCCCAGTTCACCTTGGAGTGCAGGTACCATCTGGTGCTCTGCTCCAAGAACTCGGAAGGCAGCACTTGGGGCAGATAGCCAACCACTTCACCGACGGTGATGATCTCGCCTTGGATTTCCATATAGCTCCGCAAAGCCTCCGGCTCAGCAATGGCCTTCAGGAGCGCAGACTTGCCGTTCCCCTCTTCGCCGATGAGGCCCACTTTCATCCCCGGCTGGAGGGAAAAACTAAAATCCTCCAGCAAGACCCGGAGGTCTTTGGTCATTATCAAGGTAAGGTTTTTGATGACAAGCATCTTTACACCTCCGCATAGCGGCCGCAGGAGGGCAAAAAAGAAGTCTGCTTGGACGCAAGCAGACAAATCGCGCAGTTAAGGCGGGCCGAAGCACACACCTTAAGAGAGCAGTTCATCTGCCCAACATGGCGACCACAAACTAGGCCTTGGACTGAAGGCCCCTTCCACAAGTGTTCATGTCACCGGTGTTGGTTAGCTGAACATCGCTCTCCTCCACATCGTTATTCTTTGTCTAGTATATCACAAAGCTCAAGCTCCCTCAACCCCATAAAGCTCGGCAGGAAGACTCCTCAGGAAGGGGGATAACTCTCCGGGACAGACCAAATCCAGATCGTGCAGTGCCCTGCTGCAGGCCACATACAAGAGGCGTTTGTCATGCCCGGCGCCATAGCACTGGCTACTGGCATCGGCGATGATCACCGCATCAAACTCCAGCCCCTTGGCTAAGAACACCGGAAGCACCAGCACACCTTTCTGGAACTCACCGCTCTCCTTCACCAAGAGGGTGGGCTCCACCTCCAGGTCCAGCTCCCGCAGGGCTCCATAGATCCGGTGGCACTCCTGGGCGGTTTTGGTGATCACGGCGATCATCTCATACCCGTTCTCAAGGTGCGCCTTAATCCTCCCTGCGATGAGTTCAACCTGCTTCCCGGGAGCTGTTTGATAGACTTGTGGTTTTCTTCCCGTGCGCAGCACCGTTTCCGCGCCGGAACCCCCCAGCAGTGCACTGCAGAAGCGGAAGATCTCCTGGGTAGAGCGATAGCTCTTGTTCAGTCTCACAGTCCGCAGGTCCAGGCCGGCAAACAGCTCCTCCAGCTGGTCGGCGCTGCTGCCCCACACATAAGGATGGAGGGACTGGTAAACATCGCCCACCAGGGTATAGCGGGCCGCGGGGAAGGTACTGGTCAGTACGCGCAGCTGCAGGGGGGCGTAGTCCTGCACTTCATCCACCACCACATGCAGGATGCCCCGCCGCAATGGGTAGCCCTCCAGTTCGCCTTTGAGGTACATCAAGGGCACCACATCTTCAAAGGCAATACAGCCCTCGTCCAAAGTGCGCAGGCTCTCCCCTGCTCCGGAGGGAGCCTTGAGTTCTCCGGCTACCCTTTCCCACAGTCCGGGATCCTGCCACAGGCGCCGATACCAGGTGATGCTGTCCACCTTGTACTGGCTGTTCAGGCGGGTGAGTAGTGGCTCCAGCTCCCGCCGAACCCGCCGCACCGCCTCCCGGGCCTTGGCCAACCAGGTTTCTCCTTCAAAGGCCGCTTCCTGCTGGATGGCATTGAGCACCGCCCTCAGGCGCCTTTTCTTGAGGGGGCGGAGCACATGGAGGATGCGCTGGCGGATCTTCAACAGGCGCTTTTGCACCGGCAGATAGGCGTAGCTTTCCCCAAACAACCTCTCCTGTTCGGCGGCGGACATCAAGAGCTTTTTGCCCATGTAGATGTCGGAAAAAGCAGCCGCTTCCCCCGTCACCAGCTGGATCAAGGCATCCAGCACCCGTTGAAACGCCGGTGATGACTTGAAGCTGCACCTCTCCAGGCGCCGCTGCCGCTCATCCTCATCCTGGCTGAGCAGCTCTTCCAGGTAAGCGACGTGGGTTTCCACATCCCACTGCCAGTCAAAGAAGGACTCGGCAAATTCTCGATAGGTCAGCTGCGGTACGTTCTCCTCGCCCAGATCGGGCAGAACCTGGGAGATATAGTCGCTGAAGATCTTGTTGGGCGAAAACACCAAGATGTTTTCCGGTTCAAGGCTTTCCCGGTATTTGTAGAGCATATAGGCCACCCGGTGCAGCGCCACCGAGGTTTTCCCGCTGCCGGCTGCTCCTTCCACCAACAGGCGAGCGTCTTGATCGTTGCGGATGGCCTGGTTCTGCTCCCGCTGGATGGTGTTGACAATGGTGCGCATCTTGGCTGTGGCGTTGCGCCCCAAGGCTTCCCGCAGGATCTCATCGTCAATGGTGAGCTCGTTGTCGAACATGTACTGCAGCTGGCGATGCTTGATCCCGTATTGGCGCTTGAGGGTAATCTCACCGCGATAGGTCCCGCCGGGGCCGGTGTACTGGGCCTCGCCTAAACCGTAATCGTAGAACATGCTGGAAATGGGCGCCCGCCAATCGTAAACCAGCGGCCAGCCCGTGGCCCGGTCCAAAAGCGAACGCACACCTACATAAATCGCCTCACTGCTTGGTGCCCCTTCTTCACGGAAATCGATGCGGCCGAAATAGGGGTTTCTCTCCAGGGCGCGCAGCTGCCTGAGGAGGCGGTGCTGGATGCCGAACTCCACCGCTCCGTGCCTCAGCTCCACGATGCGCTGGGCAGCGTCCATGAGGCGTTTATCACCGGCTGAGCTGATGCGGTGTTCTTCGCTGAGGGACCGGCGTATTTCCCGCATCTCCGCGTAGAACTCCCTGACCTGCGCTTCCTGCTCGGCCAGCTGTTCATCTATCTCTTTGTAAACCCGGTCCAACCACTTCTGTTCCCGGGCAAACTCTTTTCTGTCCAACAGGTCACCCCCACTGGGCTGCGGTTTTACCCACCGCAGCAAGGTAAACGACAAAATGCTGCTCGCCATCGAGTCCCAAGAGCTTGTTGAGCTCATCGTCATCGAAGGCAGCGACGGCACAAACCCCACAGTCGATGGCGGTTGATGCTAAGTAGAGATTCTGGCACACATGGCCGGCATCCAGGAGGATGTAGCGGTAGCCCCGCTCCCCATACCTCCAGGTCATCCGGTAGATGTCGACAGCCCAGAGAAAGGTAACGGCGCTTTCGGCCAGAAAGGGCTGATCGCCTGCCGCGCGGGCAATCTCCCAGGCCAGCTGCGCGCCCAGGTCAACTGCCAACAGTTTATGTCCAAGGGCCACATAGCGGTACAACCCCGGCTCCAGCCCTTCCACCCTGTTGATCAGCAGGTACGTCTCCAGGGCGTGGCGGGCACCAGCCGAAGGCACAGGGCGCAGGGTGGACGGTCGATCGGTCACCTGCTGCACGCCCTGGGTAGACCAAAGCAGGTAGGCAAGTTCGGCTAGAGTCAGCCCGGTGCGGGCATACTTGCGCCTTGAGCGCCTGGCCGCCATGGCCGTCCTTAAGTCCATCTCCTTAACCTTAATCTGCTCAATTGGCGGCAGTTCGATGAAAACGGCGTCAGCTGGCACCGCAACCTGCAGAGGCGGCTGGGGCAGTCCCAGATCCTGGTGGGACGGGGCCAGGTGCTGATACTTGGTCTTTTCCATGAACTCTCTGCCGATACCTGTCATAGTACTCTCCCTTCTACCCTAAAGCCTGGAGATGCTCCAGACTGTTGGCAAAGACGATGGTTCTTCTCCCCGATTCCAGCGACCAAAGATGCACCCCCGTATCGCCGGTGCTGAAGAAGCAATCACACACCACGGGCAACCCCAAAAAACAGCGAAAGAGCTGAGTTATGGTGCCGGCGTGGCTAACCAGGGCAATCCGCTTAAAAGCCCCTGGCAGGATATACTCGTAGGTGAACTTGGACCAGAACATCTCTACCCGTGCCCTGAACTCGATGAAGGACTCGGTCTCAGCGTAGGTATCGTGGGGCCTGCGACCCCCTGGCGGCAGGGGAAAGCGCTCCGCTGCTTCCTGCCGGGCAAGTCCCGCCAGCAGCCCGTTGTTCCACTCCATCAAGGCAGGCTCCAGCTGCAGGGGCGCCCCTGTGGCCCCGCGGAGGATCTCCGCGGTGCGGCTGGCGCGCTGCAGGGGACTGGACAAGATGAGCTCAGGTGGAAAGCGCTCCTGCACCCACTCCGCCAGCAGCTGGGCCTGCTTGACCCCGAGCTGAGTAAGGGGGAAATCGGCCCGGCCCTCATGGCGGTCTTCCAGATCCGCCTGGGACTGACCGTGGCGGATGATCAAAAGTTCCATCGGTCTTACCCCGCTTTAAGATGCCTGCCTTTTTATTCGGCACAGCACACCCTTTTCCTTTACTGGCACTGGTTATTGACAGAAGTGAAAAGGAGTACTAGAATCAAGTTATGATACTTGTGGGAGCCCCAGGAGGCTTCTGTTTTTTCATTTTTGAAGGAGGTTGCTTATGGCCAAGGCTAGAGAACTCTTCGCGGCTAAAGACCTGACCCAAGGCCCACCTTGGAAACGCATTCTCGAATTTTCCATCCCCATGCTCATCGGCAACATCGCGCAGCAGCTGTACAATACGGCAGACTCCATCATCGTGGGCCGCTATATCGGAGACAACGCCTTGGCCGCCGTGGGCAGTGCCGCCCCGGTCCTCCACCTGCTGCTGGTGCTGTTTGTGGGCATTTCGGTGGGCGCAGGTATTATGGTAGCCCAGTATTTTGGCGCCAGAGATCGGGAGAATCTCTCCAAGACCATCGGCAACTGCCTGACCCTTACCGCCATCACCTCTGTGATCATCATGGTGGTGGGGCCTCTGGTAACCCGTCCGCTGCTCGAGCTTTTGAACACGCCCGCTTCCATCATCGATTGGTGCGTAGGTTATCTGAACATCTTCTTTTTGGGCGGCGCTGGCTTTTCCTACTTCAACATCCTCTCCGGAATTCTGCGTGGCCTGGGGGATTCCGTGTCCGCCTTGGTCTTCCTGCTTCTGAGTACCGCGCTCAACGTGGTCCTGGACATCATTTTTGTGGCCAGCTTTGGCCTTGGGGTCCCTGGTGTAGCCCTGGCCACGGTGCTGGCCCAGGCCCTTTCCGCCGTGCTCTGTCTGGGCAAGCTGGCCAGGATGCGGGAGCACTTCGACCTTAACCGCGCCGCGCTCAAGCTGGATAGGGAGCTTTCTCTCGCCGTGATCAAGCTGGGCCTGCCCTCCGGGCTAACCCAAGCCATTTTCTCCATGGCCATGATCATGGTGCAGTCCCTGATGAATACCTTCGGAGAAATGGTCATTGCCGCCAATGTGATCGTCATGCGCGTCGACGGCTTTGCCATGATGCCCAACTTCTCCTTCGGCAGTGCCATGACCACCTTCACAGGCCAAAACGTTGGTGCCGGCAAACTAGACCGTGTTGACCGGGGCACCAAGGAAGGGACCCTGATTGCCGTGGGCGTATCCGCGGCCATCACCGTGGTTCTGCTTTTCTTTGGCCATTACCTTATGCGCATCTTCACCACTACCCCTGAACTGGTGGCCCTGAGCCAGCGCATGCTGCGCATCCTAGCCTTCGGCTACATCGCCATGGCGGTCACCCAGTCCCTCTCCGGGGTGATGCGGGGTGCCGGGGATACCATAACTCCCATGTGGATCTCCATCATCACCACGGTGATCATTCGCGTGCCCTTGGCCTACACCCTCGCCTACTTCACCAGAAGCCCCCAGTATCCCACGGGCAGGCCCGAATCTACCTTCGTCTCCCTGCTTGTGGCCTGGACCTTAGGTGCACTGATTACCTACGGCTTTTTCAAACGGGGCGCGTGGCGCGCCAAGGGACTCAAAAAGAGCATGAACAAAGAGGCTGCTTAGCCTCTTTTTTTGTGCCTATGCTCGCCGCACACGGATTTCATCTTGTGGACTAGTTCGTCCATGAAGCAGAGGCGCAGCCGGATCATGGCGAGTCCAATTGGCCTTGGCTGCTGCGTGATCGGCGTTGGCGTAGCAGTATCGACACTGGTGCAGGCAGGTGTTGTAAGCTCCCAGATCGATGCTCTCCACACACCCACAGCTGGCCCGCTGGTTCCTGTCCCTTTTCAGGCTGAGGGACCGCCCAGTGATCCTACTCACCAGTTCATCATCGATGCATTTGCCCGGCTTGACGCCCCAGGGGCTCAAATCCACCGCTTCAGAACAGGTGCAGATCTCCATCTGCGCGCTCCGTGCCACTGCGGCCAGCTCCCTACCGAGCACCTCCATATCCTCCGGGCCGATGGGCAAAAAGCCTAGGCCCCGGGTGTTGCGCTTGGTCTTGGCGTAGAAGTCGAGGAAACTGATGACACACCGCTCGCAGCTGTCCTTGAGCTCCGCGGCCAGCTGAGCAAAGAGCTCCACATGCTTGGCAATGGTCAGATCCTCACTGAGGATGATGGGGTCATAGCGCCAAACCACCCTGGCGGGGCCAATCCTTGCCGCCAGTTCCTGAAAGGTGCGCACCAGGACCTTTTTCTCGGGGAGGTTCCCCTCGATGGTCCGATCGTAGGGCGTCAAGGTGAACTGGAAGTAGAAGTTGTAGCCCAGATCGGTTATGCTGTCCAGATCAGAAAGCAGGGGTGCGGGATTCTTGGTCCAAAAGACAATGCAGTCAACCAGCTCGGGGTGGAGCTCAACCCTGGTCACCTGCCGGGGACGGAAAGGATTGCGCACATAGGCAAATCCGGCCCTCAGGCGCTCCAGGAACCACTTCCCATAGAAAGCAGGGATGTCAGTGCGGCGGCTGGCACTGATGATCATGGTCCATCGCTCCCAAAGGTGTAGCCGGCAAAATCACCGATGGGTCGGAATCCGATGCGCTGGTAGATGCTGTTAGATGTGGGGTTGTTCAAATCAGCAAACAGAGTGCAGAACTGGTACCCCTCGTCCAGGAGCAGCTGGCAAAGGGCTGCCACACAGCTGGTGGCATAGCCCCGGCGGCGCAGCCCTTGGGGTGTGTACACGTGGTTGATGGAGATCCCGTGGCGAGTGGGGCGGGTTTTCGCCGCCATGGAGACAATTCTGTCCCCGTGCTCCCACAGATAGAGACCGCGCCGCGCCACGAGTCTGCGGGCCAGGCGGCCTATGCGCTCCAGGTCTGGGGCGCTGTTCAACCCCGCATCCCTCTCGAAAGAGGCGATCGCGCCGATGACGAAGTCCAGATCTTCTTCCCGGGCAAGTCTCAGGCTTCCTTCCCCAATCACCCCTGCGGTCACTTGCCTGAGCTCATAGAGGCGCATGGGCATCTCCAACTCGGCACGGCAGCCCGTGAGCTCTGCCCACAAAGCCGCGAACCGCTGGCAGACTGCCGCGGGGGCGGTCACTCCCGGAAGCGCTATTCCCCCTTCCAGAAAACCGTTGGCCAAACACGATAGAGTCTCCTCCAGATCCACGCCCGGTGCTGTGTAGAGGATCAAATTGGCCGGGACAGTCATAAGTCCCGCTGCGGCCAGGTCGCGCCCGGCCCGCACCGTGACCAGGAACACCTCATCCCAGGCATCTGGGTGCTCTTGGAGAATGAGGGCTAGACCCAGCAAGAGGTTGTGGCGGGCTTCCTCCCTTTCCAGGTGTTCCAGCGTTTCTTGGAGGAAGCTCTCGATCCCATCGTGCCAAGACAGCTGCACAGTACCACTTCCCTGCATCAGTATTGCCCATTACACTTCTGCTCGCGGCGGGGAAATCCTTTGTAACCCACTGCGCCCTTTATGCTTTTCCGTGGGATTCACCCTGGGGCAGCCGCGGCAGAAAGAACCCCGTCCGTAAAACGTATTCTTCCCAAACCGCACCGAATCGCTCCTGCAGTGCCTCCTCTTCCAGCCTAGCCCGGTACACCAAAGCCGGCAGGAACAGCAGAAAAACAGCCAAGAGACCTAACCAGCTCCGCGTGGAAACGGGGATACCGCAGGCGGCGATGGCCATTCCCGCATAGACCGGATGGCGCACCAAGCGGTAGGGGCCCGTTTGAACCAGTTCTCCCAGGGGCTGCACCGCTCCCAGCAGCGAACCCTTGAGGTAAGCGGCCGCCCACAAGACAAGTCCCATGCCCAACACCACCAAGAGAATACCAGCCAACTTGGCCGGCCCCACCGGGACAGATACCCTCAGGTCCACTAGGAAACTCACCAGGCAGACCACCACCGCCGCGCCGGTGACCAAAACCGGTGCTCTCAGATGTTCAGGCCTCTCCCCCACAGCTATCCCTCCTAGACAGGCCTGGTCCTAAAAGAAAGCGGCAGGCCTTGGTTACATAGTACCTAAAGAGCTCGCCTGGGCTCATGAACAGCTGGTCTCCCCCAGCGTAGGACCACTTCCCTTATTCCCCGCGGACGGGCGGAGTGCCCGGGCAGCGTAACCCCTTCCTTCCCACGCGCGACCGAAGCTTAAGCTCGTCCACGAGGGCCAAAAAACCGGGGGCTCTGGGCCTTACTCCGGTGCCCCCCTAGTTCGCTCCACTTGGCAAAAATCCCGTCCCCTTGGGGACGAGATCTTGTGCCGTCCAAATCGTTAGATGGAACACCTCTGGTCCATGATCAGCTGGCAGCTTGGAGGTGCCCTGCCATAACCGGTTCCTGCCTGGCGCGCACCCTCCCCAGCTCGCTTGCGAGGCCTCTCTGTTATGGTTCCCTCTCGTTGTCGTATTCGTCATTGATCTCCATTTAGGCAGAGAAAAGCATGGCTGTCAGGGGCAGTTCGCGCTGAGCTTGCAGCCGGCGCAGCGGCCCGAGGGAGCTGTCGCCTGGCCCATCTTCACCAACAGCTTGAGGAACAGCTCCTGTTCTTCATCGTTCAGCCCGCTCAGCAGCTGATCATCACAGCTGCTCACAACCTGCAGCAAATGTGCCTGAAGCCCGGCCGCCTTGGGCGTAAGGTGTATGCGGTGGGCGCGCCCATCTTCCGGATCAGGCCGCCGCTCCACCAAACCCTCCTGAGTTAGTCTAGTGATGGCGCGCGTCGTGGTGGCTCCATCGACGTTCAACAGCCGAGAAAGCTCCTCTTGGCGCACTCCATCGCAGTGAAAGAGCTCCAGAAGGAACATGGCCTGGCCGCTGCCTACGCCATGCTCCTTGAGGCCATCAGCTACATGTTTCATGGTCATGCGATGCAAAATGGACAGCCAGCGGCCCACGGACCGCTCTGGGCATGTGTTCATCATCCTTCTCCTCTCCACGGTCAAATGGCTGCTTCAGCCTGCCCCTGAGACAGCACGGCCCGTTTGCGGATACGGCTGCGGGCGTAGAAGAAGCTGGCTACCTGCCCCAGTCCAGCTATGGTCCAGGTCACCGGGTACACCGCAAACAGCACCAGTTGGGTGGGATACAGCCTGAACACCGTGGCCAGCCAGACAATGCGCAGCAGGCAGGCGCCCACCAGCGTGGAGAGCATGGGAAGTACCGAGTAGCCCATGGCTCTGGTCAGCCCTGGGAAGACGTTCATGATGCCGCAGGTGAAGTACAAAGACATGAGTACCTTCATCCGCCGCATGCCCAGCTCGATCACCGCGGGATCGGTGGTGTAAAAGGCCAGCAGCGTGCGGCCAAAGGAGAGGGTGATTCCGCCTAGAATCAGCCACGTCACGAACACCAAAGCGGTGCAGTTTTTGGCGATCCGGTCAATGCGGTCGTAATCCTCCGCGCCCATGCTTTGGCCGGTAAAAGTTATCGCAGCCTGGTAGTAAGCGTTCATAGGTGTAGCCACCAGGTTTTCCACGTTAGACGAGGCAGCGCTGGCCGCCACCATGGTGGTGCCGAAGGAGTTCACCGCCGACTGAATCAGCACGTTGGATATTGAAAAGAGTACGCTTTGCAGCCCCGCGGGCACCCCGATCCTCAGAAGCTGTACGAGCTTCTGACGGTGGATCTTCAGCCTCTGCCATTGAAAACGCAGAGCTCCCTCCTGCCTCGACAAAGAGATCATGATCAGTATCAGGGCCAAATACTGGGAGATGACGGTTGCCCAGCCCACGCCGGCCACACCCAGGCGCAGCACGGCGACGAAGAACAGGTTGAACACCACGTTCACGGCGCCGCTCACCACCAAGAAATACATGGGCCTTCTGGAATCGCCCACCGCCCGGAGGATAGCTGCCCCGAAGTTAAAGACCATGCTGGCGGGCATCCCGGCGAAAACGATACGCATATATAAAGTAGAAAGACCGATGATGTCTTCGGGAGTCCCCATCCAGCGCAAAAGGGGAGCGCAGAAGCTGAGGCCGATGGCGGTGGCCACCCCGCCGCCGATCAGGCTGACGGCGATGGATGTATGCACCGACTGCCGGATCCCCTCCACCCGGCGGGCCCCGTAGTCTTGAGCTACAATCACTGCGGTGCCTACCGACAGACCCATAAACAAGTTGACGATGAGGTTAAACAAAGAGCCTGTGGCCCCCACCGCCGCCAGGGCCCTGGCCCCTTCGAAACGCCCCACCACGATCATGTCCGCTGCATTAAAGACCAGCTGCAGCAGGTTGACCGCCATGATGGGCAGGGCAAACATCACCATTTGACCGACTAATGCCCTATTAGTGCTTGGAAAATGTTCTCTTGCTCTCATCAAGTTCCCCGGTCCTTTCCTCGATCATTGCTTGTCTGCTCTTCAGGCATTCCCCCTTTTCCCCGTAGAAATCCACCCCATCTAGACGATGGGGCGGCGCATTAGTAAACAAACACTGTTGTTCCCCGCTTGATAAAAGAGTAGAACCAGCGGGCGTCCTCCATGGAAAGCCGGATGCAGCCGGCGGAGCGCCTCTGCCCTAAGGTGAAATCCAGGATGGTGTGTTTTTTGTCCATGGGCAGGCCATGGAACAAGTAGGGGCCATGAAACCGAACCCAGTTTTCTGCTCCTTGACCAGAACTTTCCACATAAAACCATTCGCCGCGCTCCGCGATCTCATGGAGCCCCCGTATGGTAGGGGAAATGTTCCTCCCGGTGGCGCAGAGCATGGTGCGCACCAGCTCCCAGCTGCCCTGGCCGCCTGTGAACACATGGGTGAGCTGCCTGTCAAGATCCACCCAGACCAGCTGATCCGTCTTGGAGGTGAACCCCCGCACGTTCACATACTCTTCAACCAACCGCCTGGGCAGTCGATAGCTGTTGGTTTCCGGATCACTGGGGATGGCCAGCGTTCCGTCGCGCACCCAACCTTCCCGGCCGTCTCCGGCCCGAATCAAGTACCACTGGAAGCCGTGGTCGCGGACAACCTCCACTGTCTCCCCGGCATGGAAGGTGCAGGTTCTGCTTCCCCCACCGTCCCAGGAGCTGTAGGCCGGAGTGTCTGTGAGCACTTCGGCCATAACCACCGACGGCCTAACCAGGTCATCCCAATCAGGAGCCGCTTCCAGCATTGTAAACCTCGCCGTTTGCGCCAGGACACAGGAGCTGACGGCAAATACCACGAGACAGGCTGCAAGGCATCTCATGACAGACACGGCCGTTCCTCCATGAATATAGGGTTCTTTGATCTCTTTCGCTAATCGTGGGCCTAGTCCTGCGCTGCCAGAAATTTTCACAGCTCTGCTTCAGCCTCTTTTCAAAAGCCCTCCCATCATGCCGCCGAGCATGGCCACAAAGAGCATGCGCAGAAGCTTCTGCCACCACAGCCAAGTGAGGAGAGCAATATCCGCAGAACCCAAAAAGCCGAGCAGCACAAAGGAGGCCAGCCCCACCGCAATCCCGTGTATCCAGGCCTTCTTCAGGCACTTTTTGCCGGACCAGGCAGCCCCCGCAAACACCGCCAGGTGGGCCAGAAGATTGAGGAGGTTGGGTGCCGCCTGCCAGGGGAGGAAATATACTGCTAAGGCTAGCCCCAGGGAAGTGAGGAGCAGCAGAGCCAAGGCCACCGCCGTGCCCTGCAGCACCGCCATGGGCTGCAGCCAAAAGCCTGCGGTGTCCAGGTTGTTCCGCTTTTTCATGGAGATCACCCCATAAAACCTATGCCTCGTACAGAAAAATATGCAGCCCCTTGGGGGGCTGCATTCTGGACAACCGCAGAGTTTAGCCTACTCGTCCTTTTTCTTGCTTTCGGCGATCACCTGCTCGGCGATCTGGGCGGGAACCTCCTCGTAGTGGCTGAACTGCGAGGTGAAGGAGCCGCGCCCCTGGGTCATGGATCTCAGGTCGATGGCGTATTTAAACATCTCTGCCATGGGGACCTGCGCCCGGATCACCTGCATGCCGCCCCTGGGCTCCATGCCCAGGATCCTGCCGCGCTTTTTGTTCAGATCGCCCATCACATCACCCATAAACGATTCTGGAACCGTGATCTCCACGTTCATGATGGGCTCCAAAAGCACCGGATTGGCTTCCATAAAGCCCTTCCTGAAGGCCAAAGATGCGGCGATCTTAAAGGCCATTTCGGAAGAGTCTACGGGATGGTAAGAACCGTCGTAGAGCGAAACCCGTACCCCTTCCACAGGATAGCCCGCCAAGGGACCGTCGTCCAGGATCTCCCGCAGGCCCTTTTCCACCGCGGGGATGTAGTTGCGGGGTACGGCACCGCCGAAGATGTTATCTTCAAAGATCAGGCGATCCTCCGCATCGGGATCAGCCGGGGAAAGTTCCAAGAAGACATGCCCGTACTGGCCGCGGCCGCCTGTCTGCTTTTTGTGTTTGCCTTCCGCCTTGGCCCGGCCCCGGATGGTTTCCCGGTAAGGCACCATCGGAGTACTCAGCTCAACCTCAACGCCGAACTTCTTCTGCAGGCGGCTGGTGAGGATCTCAATGTGCACATCGCCCATACCGTGAACCAGGTTCTGGCCTGTGTCTGTTCTTCTCTCCACTTTAATGGTGGGATCCTCTTCCGACAGACGCGCCAGCGCGGATGCGATCTTATCTTCATCGCCCTTAGCCTTGGGCTGGATTGCCAAGATCATGTTGGGCTGCGGGAACTCGATAGGTTTGATGCTGATCTTGGCTTCCCGGGTGGTGAGGGTATCGTTGGTGGTGGTATCCTGCAGCTTGGCTACGGCTCCTAGGTCGCCTGGGCCCACTTTGCTTACGGGAATCTGTTCTTTACCCTTGATCAGGAACAGCTGTCCAATCCGCTCATCGCGGCCGGTGCGCACATTGAAGCAGCTGCTGTCAGAACGCATCATACCCGAGAACACCCTGAACAAGGTGAGCTTGCCCACATAAGGGTCGGCCATGGTCTTGTAGACCAGGGCAGCCAGCTCTCCATCGGCAGCACCGATGGTGATCTCTTCCCCGGCGGCGTTGGTCGCGGTGATGGTGCGGTTCACAGGCGAAGGCAGGCGCTGCACGATGTGATCGTTGAGCAGGGCAATCCCCAGGGTGGACTGGGCGCTGCCGCAGAGAATGGGAACCATCTCACCGGTCTGGGTTCCCAGGCGGACCGCTTTCTCAATCTCTTCGTCCGTGAGGGCCTCCCCTTCCAGATACTTCATCATCAGGTCTTCGTCGGCAACCGAGGCCGCCTCAATCATCTCTTCCCGGGCTGCTTCCACCTGATCCATCATATCTGCGGGAATGGGGCCTTCCTTGAGGGAATCTCCGTCTTTGATGTACGCCTTCATGGCCACCAGATCCACGATGCCCGAGAAGGCTTCGGCTTCACCGATGGGCAGCTGAACCGGCACCAATTTGGGGCCGAAATAGCTGCGCAGCTGTTCAACAACCATGCTGAAGTTGGCGTTTTCCCGATCCATCTTGTTGACAAACACGGTGCGGGGCAAACCCCGTTCTTCCAGATAGGTCCAGCTCTTCTCTGTACCCACTTCCACACCGGAAGAAGCGCAGACCACCAAAAGCGCGGCATCGGCCACCGTTAAGCCCGCGATCACATCACCTACGAAGTCGAAATAGCCTGGTGTATCCAAGATGTTGATTTTATGGTTTTTCCACTCAGCAGGTGCCAGAGCGGTGTTGATCGAAATGTGGCGGCGCACTTCCTCTGCATCAAAGTCCATCACTGTTGTCCCATCATCCACCTTGCCCAGGCGGTTAACGGCCTTGGCGACAAACAGCATGGCTTCTGCCAATGAGGTCTTGCCCGTACCACCATGGCCCACCAAGGCCACATTACGTAAGAACTCTGTTCCGTATTCCTTCACACGTTCTCCTCCTCTTAGTGAACCCTTATGTTAACATCTGAAGTCTTTTATACCACGCCTAGATTCAACAAGTTCGCCATAATTTCCTTCCTCATGGCAAGAAAAGCTTCCCTGCCTAAACCCACCAACCCCAGTTTTCCAGGAAGACCACCTGCTGGCGCCGGGAATCGATCTGCACAGTCCAGCCCAAAAGGGGTAGGACCTCAGCTGGTACGTAAGGCACTCCCCCTTCCTCCAGCACGGGACTGGCCAGGGGAATCTCCAGGCCCCGCCACTGCGCCGTGGTGCTGGCAGGTTTAAGGATAACCGCGCCAGTGGTGGACTCCACCTGCCAGCCGCTGGCCAGATCCACTGTGAGATCCAGCACTTCGGCCAGATCCAGCAAGTTGAAATAGAGCTCACCCTGATGCTCGGTTACACCCACGAACGGTGTGACTTCGGTTTCATAGACGAAGAGCCGCCATTGGGGACTGCCCTCCACCAGTTTCAGGTAAGCATTGGTCTGGTCCCGGAAGTAGAACTGCCCTTGATAGTAAAAAGCGCTGTCGCCAAAGAGACCTGGCACCCTCCACTTCTCCACCACCGCTGCGGACTGGAGCTCGAAGAGGGAAATCCCAGTGGCGCTGGAAAGGCTCAGCAAACCTTCCTGGGGTATGTAGAGGAGGTGCTCACCCAGGGCCTTGGCTTCGAATTTTCTGCTCTGCACCACTTCCCCGTTCTGCCAGCGCCAGGCGTAGAGCATCTTTTGGCTGGTAACCACCAGCCACTCTGGAGCAGCGCTGTGGGGAATGATCACCAAGCTTTCCACACTGCCCCAAGGGTAGTTTTCCCATAAGGTGACAAATTCTTCTTCCACCCAGGTCAGGACGGCCACATAACCTGAACGCAGGGCAAAAACAAGGTCAGGATAGCCGTTTCCATCCACATCCAACACTTCCAGCCCGGCCACTACCTCCCCCGAGGGGCTTTTCCAGAGGGGAAAGAGATTTCCCTCACGGGACAGGTAGACGTAGGCCTCTCCCCTGTCGCTTAAGGCGACCACATCGCCCCAGCCGTCGCTGTTGAAATCATGGATACCCAAGCGGCAGATGGTATCCCAAAGATACTGGGCATGGCCGTGGCGTTCCCAAACTCCGGCCCGTTCTGTATATAAGTACAGCGCGCCGCCCCGATCTGTGCCAATGGCCAGATCATTGCGGAAGTCCCCCGTAACATCACCAACGGCCAGGGCTGAAGCCCGGCCGAACACCTCGATCAGCTGCCTTGGTCCATCTTCGGTCAGGATGAAGACGCCCTGCTCCTTTCCCAGGAGCAGGTTCTGCTCACCCGTGCCGTACAGGTCCGCCACCAGCACCTGGGCATCCGACAGCTCAGGTTCGGCTACCGCCGTGAAGGAAGCTGCCGCTGCAGCCTGGGCAAGCAGGAAACATAAAAGAGCTGCGCAAACCGCCTTCTTCAGCAATGGCATCCCCTCTTTCCTCACGCCCTATGGAGTATTTAGCAAAAACTGGCCGCAATCCTGCTAAGAACTGAACTTGCCCAGCACTCTCCAAATTATAACACAAATAACGGTGGGAAGCACCCCGGTTAGCTCCGGGCAGCGCAGGCCATCTTATACCTTCCCAGCTACCTGGCCTTACCATTCATTTCCACACCTTTCCCCAACTTCCTGTCAGAAGAGCGCTGAGCTAAGAAGCAAAAAGCAATGTCCAGCCGGAACATTGTCCTGTCTTGGCCCACCGCTTCCCCGCCCTGTTGCTTAGATTTTTGCTTAGATAAGGAAAAGGCACCTGCGCAGGTGCCTAGTTGTCCGTCTCTGGAACATCACTCATCTCGATTGTGTCCTTGACCAAAACCCTCTCTCGGAGAGGGTTAGAGCTTCACTTCTTGCTTGGCAATTTCGCTTGAAATTCTCCAAAAAAATGGTCGGGGCGACCTGATTTGAACAGGCGACCTCTACCACCCCAAGGTAGCGCGCTAGCCAAACTGCGCCACGCCCCGACGCATTTATAAGGATACCATGTTCTCTGCAAAAAAGCAAGTCACTTCTCCGGATCCAGCTCAAATTTTGTGTGCAAGGCCCGCACGGCCTCAAGGTGCCGGCCCCGGGGGACCAAGCAGGATACCTTGATCTCTGAGGTAGAGACCACAAAAACGGGTATGTCCACTTGCGTGAGGGCCTCAAACATCTTCGCAGCCACACCGGGGTTGGTCATCATCCCAGCGCCCACTATGGATACCTTAGCCACGTTATCGTCCGCGAATACTTCCCAATCTTGATCCGCCCTAAGGGTGTCGATAACCCCCAGGGCCTCGGCCAAATCTTCCCGCGTCACTGTGAAGCTCAGATGGGTCCTGCCCTTGGAAGCAGCAGCCTGGACGATCATGTCCACGTTGATGCCAGCTTGGGCAAGGGCTGAAAAGACTGCGCACAGGGTCTGCACATCGCTAGGAACGCCAACCAGGGTCACCTTGGACCAGTTTTCATCCGCGGCCACACCCGTCACTGTGATTTCCCGTTCCAATGAGCCCACCTCTTTCACCAAAGTTCCTTCTTCATCGGAAAAACTCGAACGAACATGGATGGTCACCCCATACACGGCCGCCACTTCCACCGACCGGGGCTGCAGGACTTTCGCTCCTTGAAAGGCAAGTTCCAGCATCTCCCCATAGTCAATTACCTTCAGCTTCCTAGCCCCAGGCACAATCCTGGGATCGGCAGTGTACACTCCATCCACATCCGTAAAGATCTCGCAGACGGCTGCATCCAGGGCTGCAGCCACCGCCACCGCCGTGGTATCGGAACCGCCACGACCTAAAGTGGCAATATCGTTGTTGGGGGTGAGGCCCTGGAACCCGGCAACGATCACCACCTGCCCCTTGTCCAGCTCCTGCCGGATACGGGCACCGTCCACCATGCGGATCCTGGCTTTGGTATGCTGGGTATCGGTGAGGATGCCCCCCTGGGGCCCGGTCAGGGAGATCACCGGCTGCCCAAGGGCATGAATAGCCATGGCCAGCAGCGCGATGGACATCTGCTCACCTGTGGCCAAGAGCATGTCCAGTTCCCGTTTGGGCGGATTCGGGGAGATCTCCTTAGCCTTGGCAATGAGCAGGTCCGTGGTCTTACCCTGAGCCGAGACCACAACCACCACCTGATGCCCTTCCCGGGCGGTGGCCACCACCCGCCGGGCAACAGCCATGACTTTTTCCGGATCAGCTACAGACGAACCTCCGTATTTTTGCACAATGATTCCCATGCTTCTGCCCCCCTAACAGCTAATATTAAGATAACATACGGGGGACAGGAGGAAATTAACGGCCAGTAAAAAAGGTGAGAACAACTCTGCTCTCACCTGGGGGAGCCGGGCTACGTGGGTTTAGAGGATGATGCAGATCAGCCCGCCGCTGCCTTCGTTGATGATCTTGCTCAAGGTCTCCTGCAGCTTCTCCTGGGCGTTTTCCGGCATGCGGTAGAGCTTGCTGTTGATCCCTTCCCGCACCATATCCTGCAGCGATCTACCTAAGAAGTCCCGCTCCCACAAAACGTTGGGATCCCGCTCGAACTCTTCCGTTAGGGAGCGGATCAGTTCTTCGCCCTGCTTTTCGGTGCCCACAAACGGGGTCACTTCCGTTTGGATGCTGGCCTGGACCATGTGGATCGAAGGAGCGCTGGCCGTGAGCTTGATGCCGAAATTGCGCCCCTGCTTGATCAGTTCCGGCTGCTCAAAGGTGATGTCCTCCAGGCTGGGGATGACAATGCCGTAGCCCGTCTCCCGCACATGCTGCAGGGCTGCCGAGATCTTATCATATTCCCGCTTGGCCGCGGTGAGATCCTGCATGAGACGGAGGAGATGGTGGTCGCCTGTCACTTCCAGCCCGGTCATCTCCGCTAGAATCTTGTAGAAGAGCTGGCCGTCCAGGACGACGCCCAGGGTGACCTTCCCTGTACCCAAATCAAGGCTTTCCACCTGCACCAGCTGGACATATTCCGACTCTTGGAAAGCCTGCACCGCCAGTTCCTGAACATCCTTGACCCTTTTGAGGCGCCCCACCGTCTCCCAAGCTAGATCTTCATAGATCTGCCGCAGCCAGTGATCTTCCTTGAGTTCCCTCACCCACTTGGGCAGGCGCAGGTTGAACTCCCGCAGGGGGAATTCCATCAGTACTTCCGTCAAGAGGCGCAGAATATCTTCTTGGGTCATGCGCAGGCAGTCCAGGGGCAGTACCGTCACCCCGTACTCTTCCTGCAGGCGCCGGGCCAAAGCTTGGGTTTCCGGGCTGTTGGGGTGGATGGAATTCAGGGCCACGATGAAGGGTTTGCCCAAAGCCTGCAGCTCGCCAACCACCCGGGCTTCTGGCTCCTCGTATTCGCTGCGGGCCAGGTCCGTTATTGAACCATCGGTGGTCACAACCAAACCGATGGTGGAATGCTCGCTGATTACCCTGCGGGTACCCAGCTCCGCGGCCTCTTGAAAGGGAATGGGGTGGTCAAACCACGGAGTGCGCACGAGCCTCGGGCCGCTTTCGTCCATGTAACCTTTGGCTTCGGCCACGGTGTAGCCCACGCAGTCCACCAGGCGGATGCGGGCCTTGACGCTTTCGGCGAAGGTGATTTCCACCGGTTCATCGGGGACGAACTTGGGCTCAGTGGTGGTGATGGTCCGCCCCGCGCCGCTTTGGGGCAGTTCATCCCTGGTGCGTTCCTTCAGGTAGATGTCGGTGATGTTGGGCATGACAAAAAGGTCCATGAACCGTTTAATGAAAGTGGACTTCCCCGTTCTCACAGGGCCCACCACGCCTATGTAAATGCTGCCGGCGGTCCGCTCCGCGATATGGGAAAAAATGTTAAACTTTTCCATTTAGGCTCCCCTCCTAAGTATAGGCGTCCTCACCCCCATAAGGTTGGACAGTATACTATATTACCGCGGGCGGAGAAATATAACAGCATTCTAAGACAGCCGCCGATCTCCCCAAGTAAAGCGAAGAGCCCCAGCGGGGCCCTTGAGAGAACCTATCGTTGCACTTTTTCGCCGAACCGAAACTCCGTACCCTTGCGCAGGCGCTCAATATTGCTGCGGTGGCGGTACACGGTGATGGCCCCCACCAAAACCCCCAAAAGCACTTCAAACCAGCCTGCGCCCAACAAAAGCAGCACCAAGGGCAGGCACACGGCAACGGTGATGGAAGCCAGGGAGATGTAGCGGAAGGCCAAAAGCACCGCCAGCCAGGTGAGAAACAGGATCAGCGCGGCCGGCGGCCGGAAAACCGCGAGCACACCCGCGACAGTAGCCACTCCCTTGCCCCCCTTGAAGCCCAAAAACAGCGGCCAGTTGTGGCCGATCATAGCAAACATGCCAGCCACAAGGCTCCAGATGGGTTCTGCCAAGAAACGCCGGGCCAAAAGAACAGCCGCAGCACCCTTGCCCACATCGCCGATGAGCGTAAGCAGGGCAGGTATATAGCCTGCGGTGCGCAGCACGTTGGTCATACCGATATTGCCGCTTCCGTAGTTGCGCACATCCACTTTGGCCCACCATTTGCCCACCAGAAGGCCAAAGGGTATGCTCCCCAGCACATAGGCCGCGGCCACGATCAACAGATAAGTCATTCTTCCCTCTCCTTAGCCACAATCATGATCGGGGTACCCATGAAGTCATACTCCTCGCGGATGCGGTTTTCCAGGTAGCGGGCATAGGAAAAGTGCAGCAGATCCTTCCGGTTCACGTGGAGCACAAACACCGGGGGCTTGACCTGCACCTGCGATCCGTAGAAGATCTTCAGGGGAACCCCTTTGTCGCTGGGAGGCTGGTTCATGGCCACCGCATCCTGGATGATCTGGTTGACCCGCCCGGTGGAAAGGCGCATATTCCTCGCCTCATTCACCGCTAGGCAGAGCTCCAAAAGCTTGTGAATGCGCTGACCGGTCTGGGCTGAGATGAAGACCATGGGCGCGTAGTGTAAAAACTGCAGCTCCTCCCTGATCGCGGCTTCATAATCGCGCATGGTGTTGGTTTCCTTGGGTACCAAATCCCACTTGTTCACCGCCAGGATGATGCCCCGGCCCTTTTCGTGGGCATAACCAGCGATCCGCTTATCCTGCTCGGTGAGGCCCTCGGTGCCGTCCAGCATGACAATGGTGAGGTCCGAGCGTTCCACGGCCCTGAGGGTCCTGATCACACTATAATATTCCACACTCTCTTCCACTTTGCTCTTGCGGCGCAGACCCGCTGTGTCAATCAAGGTGAGTTTCTGACCCTGGAAGGTGCAGTGCGTGTCAATGGCATCCCTGGTTGTGCCGGGGATATCGGTGACGATCACCCGCTCTTCCCCGAGGATCTTGTTCACCAGGGAAGACTTGCCCACATTGGGCCGCCCCACGATGGCGATCTTCAGATAATCATCCTCTTCCAGCTGGGCATCTTCGGGGAAATGGGCCACCACCGCATCCAAAAGGTCGCCCACATTGCGCCCGTGCTCGGCGGAGATCAGGATGGGATCCCCTAAACCGAGGGAATAAAAATCCACAGACGCCTCCCAGGCTTGCTCTGTGGACTCCACTTTATTAACACAGAGAATCACCGGTTTGCTGCTGCGCCTGAGGATGTCGGCGATCTCCTCGTCCACTCCCGTTAGGCCTGACCGCCCATCCACCATGAAGATAATCACATCTGCCTCTTCCACAGCCAGCAGGGCCTGCTGCCTGACCTGCCTTGTTATCACGTCCTCTTCCCAGTCTATTCCACCCGTATCTATCACTGTGAAGTAGGTGTTCAGCCAGTGGGCATCCCCGTAGATGCGGTCACGGGTCACCCCCGGCTGCCCCTCCACAATGGCGGTCCTTTCGCCGGTAATACGGTTGAAAAGAGTGCTTTTGCCCACGTTGGGCCGGCCCACAATGGCCACGATTGGTCTAGTCATCCATACCTCTCCTCAACAGCGTTCGATCCTAGATATGGATTCTTCGCTATCTGCCGGGCAATTCCTCCTCTCTGCCCTTAATGCTGCACCACCACCAGAACTCCATTGTGCAGATCGTGGACCGCGGCACCCAACACTTTGGCGATGAGCAGGGCCAATTCCGCCCTCTGCTCCGGGCTGGACGCGTAGAAGATGGGGGCTCCACCCCCCACCTGGGTGTGGTCGCTGGCCACCACCGCTAAGATCAGTTTCACCTTGCTCCCCCTCAATCCATCATTTTTCCCGCCACCGAGGTTAACGGTTTGCGCACCGCCCCCTCCAACACGGGCACCCGCCGTACCGCCGTGAGAAAGGCATCCTGATCAGCCTCGGAAGGCACCATCACCAGGTACAGGCAGCCGCTGGAGGGGTTTCTCCGCACCATGGGGATGAACTCCTGCTCCCCCACGTCCATATACACCCCGATCATCGCGGAGACGTCATGGGCGATGGCCTGCATCTGCCCCAGATTGGCCAAGGTGGCCTTGGCGTTGGGACCACTGGGGATAATCTTGGCCGCCAAGCCCCGCTCCCGGTAAACGGCCCGGGCCGTTTCCAAACCCACGTTCATCATTACTGTCTCTTCGACCCTGAGCAGGGCCTGGTCAAATTGGATCTCCGCCAGTTCCACCCCGGCAATATCCCCCACCTTTTGCCCCTTCATGAGGCCGCTTAAAAGCCAGGTGGCCGCGGCCCCCACCAGGGCGCAGACAGCAGCCTTGCCCCACAGGGATCCAGGCCCCAGTTCAGCAGCTGCCGCCACCACCAGAGCCACCCAGATGGACAGGTAGTTGCGGGCTTCAAACACTCGGGCGATGCCTTCGATGTAGGCGGTGCCGCGCTTGACCAGCTCTGTGGCTTCCATGGCCCGGAGGGTTTCCCGCTCAACACTGCGCACCTCCCTGAACTGCGAAGCAGCCAGAATCAAGAAAGAAACCGCGGCCCACTCCTTGTCCAAAACCGCGGGCACCACCACTGCTCCAATGGCGGCACCGATGAAACCCACAAACAGGTGCACTGCCCAGCCTTGGGGGTAGCTGGGATACTGTCTGTAATCCCGGCGCAGCATGTAGAGGCGGGCTAAAAAGCCCGCCAAGGTGGCCAGGATCAAATTGGGGATGTGGCTCACCGGTCATCATCCGTCTCCGGATCCCTTTCCCCAAGGCCCGCTTCCCTGCGGAAAAAGCCTGCGAGGGACCCGATCTTCCCCCGGCTGATCAGGAGAAAGGCCCCGCCCACTGCCCCCACGATGAGCACCGTCCAAACCAGCGAACGGCTCGCTCCACCGCTGATCTGCTCCTCAGCCGCCTGTTTACTGCTGGGGGTAAGTCCTGCGGCAGCGGGGATCACCTTGGCGAAGAATTCCGCTGCCTGCTTGGCGTGATCCAGACGGTTGGTGTGGGCTCCGAACTCCAAGAGGATGGTTTTGGGGCCGAGATCTTGGTTGTAGTTGCCTTTCGCATCGAAGATTCCCTCGACCAGGCCCGGGTAGAGCTGATCCGCCACCGCCTTCAACCGTTTCGCGTATTCCAGGTTCGCTTCCCGGTTCTGGTTCTGCCGGCCCACCACCAGGCGCACCTTGGTTGCGGGGACACCCTCAACTTCCGTTTCATAGACTTCAGGCGGGGTGGCGTCCCTGTGGACGTCGATGAGGGTATCGGGCTCGTTTTGCAGCAGCTCCACCGCGGTGCGCCGGGAGCGTATGTAAGCCTGGCCGTCGTGGGGAATATGGCTGTTATCGGACCAGTACACGGTGAGCCCCTGCTCTTCTAAGCCGCTGGCCAGGGTCTTACCCACTTCCAGGACATCGCCCCGCCCATCATCCCGGGATTCAGTTCCGCTGGTGGGTACATAGGATTCATCGTTGTGGGTGTGGTAGATGCCCACCACACCTCCCCCTTCTTCGGCCTGGGCCACCTGTGCCCCCAGGAGTTCGCCGCTCACATCGGGCAGTTCCACCGTTTCCACAAACCGCACCAGCACTTCGTCCCCCTCGGTGCGCACCACTTCAAACAGGCGGTTGTCCCCGGCGATGTACTGATCGCCCGGATCCAGTTCCCTGGCGGTCATGGTGATCATTTCCCCGGATTCATCCCGGAGGGTGAAGTAGCCCCCATCCCTTCTTTCATCCGCCTTGGTAACCTCGGGGAAAGCGATGAGAAGGCAGAACGCCAGCAGGGCCAAAGCTAAGCGCATTCCCACTCTCACAGCTCTTCACCCCCCTCTTGCAGGCGCTCCCTGGTCTCGCCTACAAACTCAGCCAAGCCCACGGCGATCAGCCCGGAGACGATCAGGGCATCGAACACTCCGGCACCTCCCAAGACGACGCGGGTGGGCATGTTGGACAGAAGAGCCTGGGCGAAGTGGACCAAATCCACGGCAAAAAGCCCCAAAACGCCCGCGATGAAGGAGGCCCTGCGGGAGCGGCCTGCTAAGTAGCCTACAATGCCTGCAACGATGCTGAACAGCCACAGGGGATCGATGAAGAGGTAGGGGCTGGAGGGGTCAAAGTCGGTGAACTGGCTTATCCCATAGACCACCCCGCCGGTCACTAATGCGGCCACAAGGGAGCGCACCCTCTCCCGGGCCGTATCTGCCCGAATCAGCAGATAGACCACCAGGCCCAGGGGAACTAAGCCGCCGCCCAGGTTGATGCCCACCGTGGTGCGGCCGGTGCGCAGCGGCAGGGTGATGAAGCTTCCTCCGATCATTAAGGCGATGGCAATCAGTGCCTGGGTATCTGTTAGGCGCATGCGGTCCAGCAGGCGCTGGCCGACGCCGAAATAGATCAAGGCGGCCACCACCAAAAGCAGGACAGTTCCCACGGGCATGCAGATCCCTCCCCGGTTGTTTGAAACGCCTGCCTCTAGTGTTCCCTGCTGAAGGTAGTGTATCCATAAAAAAATCCTGCAGGCTTCAGCCTACAGGATTTTGCGAGCTTGAGTTACTGCAGCAGATCGTCTTTGAACAGATCCCCAAACATGTCGCCAATATTGGTTGTCAGTTCCTGATCGCTGCTTTCCATCACACTGGGTTGGGCCTGTTTGGCCTTGGGCTGGGGCTGCGGCTTGGGCTCCAGCTCCTTAATGCTCAGGCCAATGCGGCGGGCCTCGGGATCTACACTGATCACCTTGACCTCCACCTGATCGCCCGACTTAACCACATCTTCGGCCTTGGCCACATGTTTGTGGGAGAGCTCGCTGATGTGGACCAGCCCTTCAATGCCGTCCTCCAGTTTGACGAAGGCACCGAAGTCAACCACCCTGGTGACTTCCCCACTTACTTTTTGGCCAACCGCGTAGCGCTCGCCCACGGTGGTCCAGGGATCAGGAATGGTCTGCTTCAAGCCGAGAGAGATGCGCTCCCTTTCCTTGTCCACGCCCAAGACCATGACCGTGATCTCATCGCCTTCAGCAACCACGTCGGAAGGATGATTTACCCTGCTGTAGGCCATCTCAGACACATGCAGCAGTCCTTCCACGCCGTCGCCGATATCCACAAAGGCACCGAAGTCGGTCAGCCGGCGGACGACACCTGGAATCTTCATGCCAGGTTCCAGGGTGGCAAAGGCCTTTTCCTTGGCCCGGGCATGCCGCTCTTCCAGTACTACCTTGTGGGAGAAGACCACGTTGTTCTTGGAGCGGTCCAGCTCGATGATCTTAAGCTCCAGGGTCTGGCCAACGTATTTCTCTAGATTATTCTCAAAACCGCGGGAAACATGACTAGCAGGGATAAAGCCACGTACGCCCACGTTGACCAACAGACCGCCCTTGACAACCTGAATGACCTTAGCTTCCAGGGTTTCCCCTGTTTCGTAAAGCTTCTCTAGCCTTTCCCAAGACAGGTCGGCATCGGCCCGTCTCTTGGAAAGAATCACGTTGCCTTCGGTGTCATCCACCTTCAAGACCTTAACGTGAATCTCATCGCCCACGCTCACGATGTCCTCAGGATTGGCATTGGCGATGAAGCTGAGTTCGCTTAGGGGAATGCGTCCTTCAGATTTATAGTCGATGTCCACCAGGACCTCATCACTGGAAATCTGCACCACTTTACCCTGGATGATGGCTCCGGGAGTGGGCATCTGGACATCATATTCGCTCATCTGGACTTCATTTAGCTTCGCCTCTTCAGGTGCGGCTTCGCCTGGTTGTTCAGCCTCTGCCGCTGCGGAGGCCGTAGGTTCCGCTGCCTCCTCCTGCGCCGGCTCCACTGCTTCCTCCTGGGAAGAAGGCTCTGTGGCCTCTTCGGTGACCTCTGCCGCCGCTTCCGCTGCTGCAGCCGGTTCTGGTGTGGTTTCCTCGGGCTGTGCTTCCACTGGTTCTGCTGTGGATGCTTCCAGCTCTGCTTCGACAGGTTGTACTGTCTCTTCCATGGTTTCTGTCCCTTTCTCTTCACTAAATTCGCTCATTCTTGCAAGTACCCCCTCAATTAACCAATCTGGAGTAGAGGCTCCGGCCGTCACCCCAGCCCGTCGCACGCCAGCAAACCACTGGCGCCGCAACTCATCTGGTGTTTCTATATGATACGTGACCGTCCCCTGCTCCTCACATATCTCCGCCAATCGCCTTGTATTGGCGCTGTTTCGACCTCCAATAACAATCATAACATCCACTTTGGCGGCCAATTCCTGTGCCGACGTCTGCCGCTGTTCGGTAGCAGTACAGATGGTATCAAAGGCTTTCAGGTCCTCCACTTTCCCAACCAGTTCCTCGACGCAAGCTTGGAAGTTTTGGACTGATTGAGTTGTTTGTGCTATAACACCGACGCGACTTGCTATCGGCAGCTTGCGGATCTCTTGAGGGTTACTTACAACTAGTGCAGTTTCACCGGCATAACCCAAAACGGCTTGTACTTCTGGATGAAACCTGTCACCGACAATAATGACTTGATACCCTTCTTCGCTCAACTGTTTAGCCCACCGCATGGACTTCTGGACAAAAGGACAAGTGGCATCAACCACCTGGAAGTTCCGTGCTTTCAGCTCTTCCATTACCTGCGGTGCAACACCATGACAGCGGACAATGACTACTCCTGAACTGGCGTCTCCAGGCCGGTCCATAACTCTTATGCCATCGGCCTCGAGCTGGGCCACAACCTGGGGGTTATGAATAAGTGGACCTAGAGTGTGTATTGGAGTGGCCGGGTCGACTTCTTTGCGAGTCTTGGTGGTCAAGTCTAAGGCTCGCTTGACCCCAAAGCAGAAGCCTGCGGCATCTGCCAATACTATTTCCACCCTTCCCCCTCCCTTATTATGCCTCCGAAACAGGGACTCTAAACAAGCGTCCCTGATTGTATTTCTCTGCTCCCTTGATTATTCCTGCTTAATAGGTAACTAAATTCGGCGGAAATCGCTTTTGTTCCTTCCAAAACATCAGCTTTTGTCGCCCGGCGGGGGCCACCCAGGTCAATGGGGCGGCCGAAGACCACCCGCACAGGCTGGCGCAGCTTGAAGGGCTTAAAACCAGAGATCACCACGGGAATGATGGGCGCGCCGGTCTTGATGGCAATCAGGCTGGCTCCCCCCTGCAGGGGCAGGTGATCCTCGGCAGTGGTGTTGCGGGTGCCTTCGGGGAAGATGCCCAGCACATGACCTGCCTTGACCCTGTCCTGCGCGGTGCGGATGGCCTCCCTGTCCGCCAGCCCCCGCCGCACGGGAAAGCCATGCAGGCGCGTGAACAGAAAACGCAGAACGGGATTTCTAAACAGCTCCACTTTGCCCATGAAATGAACGGGCCTGGGCACAACAACGGCGATGGCCACAGGATCCATCATGGTGGTATGAGTTCCGGCAATAATGGCCCCGCCCTGCTTGGGGACATGCTCCAACCCCGAGACCTCCAGCCCGCAGAGCAGGAGTAGCATCAGGCGCGCGATAGCCCGTAGGACCATATACATCCTATGCTTCCCCCTTGATGATGGCCAGCACCCGAGCAACCACTTCCTCGATGTTCAGGTGGGTGGTATCCACCTCCACGGCGTCCTCAGCTTTCCTCAAGGGTGAAATGGCGCGCGTGGAATCGAAGTGATCCCGCTGGCGGATCTGCTCCGCCAGTTCCTGGAGATCAACATCGTGCCCATTGCGCCGCAGTTCCCTTAGACGCCGCCGGGCCCTTTCCTCCACGCTGGCATGGAGGAAGATCTTCCAATCGGCATCGGGCATGACCACCGTCCCGATATCCCGTCCATCCATAACAATACAGCCCCGCCGTGCGATTTCCTTCTGCAGGGCCACAATGAAATCTCTAACCTTCTTGTGGCTGGAAACCAAAGACACATAGGCATTGACCTCGGGCCGGCGGATCAGGTCAGTGACATCCTGGCCATCCAGGTAAACCCGGTTGCCTTTGGTCTCCTCATCAAACACGATCTCCAAATCCACCGAGGTGGCCACCCTCAAAAGCGCTTCCTCATCTGTACAGGGGACGCCGCGCTCTAAAGCGGCCAGGGTCAGGGCGCGGTACATGGCACCTGTGTCCAAATAGCGCAGCCCTAAGCGTTTGGCCACCAAGCGGGCGATGGTGCTCTTGCCCGCCCCTGCCGGGCCATCTATAGCAATCTTCACGACTTACAGTCACCTCTCCTCAGCGCACTGCCATGGGGAGCTTAGGTCAGGTTAACACCATGCGCGGCGCAAAAACCGGTGGAAAACGCCGCCTGGAGGTTGAAACCGCCCGTCACTCCATGCACGTCCAGTACTTCTCCGCAGAAAGACAGCCCCTTCACTTTCTTCGACTCCATGGTGCGCGGATCCACTTCCCGCACATCAACTCCGCCCGCGGTGACGATGCCCGCGGCAATGGGCAGCGTCCTGGTGATGGTGAGGGGCAGGCCCTTGAGCAGCCCCCGCAGCCTAGCCCGCTCCTCTTTGGTGATCTGGTGGCACGGTTTTTCCGGATCGATGCCGGAAAGCTCCACCATCACAGGGATCAAACCCTTGGGAAGCAGCGCCTTCAGGGCATTTTTAAACTGCTTGCGGGCAAAACGCTCGAAATCCCGCAGCAGTCTCTGATCCAGCTGCTCATGGCTGAGGGCGGGTTTTAGGTCGATCCAGGCCTTGAGCTTGCCGGTGCTGGCCTTGAGCCAAAGGCCGATCTGCTCACTGGCGGTGAGCACAATGGGCCCTGTTAAGCCAAAGTGGGCAAACATTAATTCGCCAAAGAATCGCGCTCTTCCTCCTTGGGGGTTTTCCACCTGGAACTCCACATTCCTAAGGCTCAGACCCGCCAGCTCCGGGGCCCACTGCTCTTCCACCTTGATGGGCACCAGGGCCGGCCTGGGCTCTACGATGGTGTGGCCTAAGCTGCGGGCAAAAAGCAGCCCATCCCCGGTGGAACCGGTTCCCGGATAGCTCAAGCCACCTGTGGCCACGATCACTGCGGAGGCAGCAAACACTCTCTCTTGGCCGCCGTGGACGGCCACCACCCGGCCAACACCGCCTGAGGGCAAGAGCTCTATGCTAACCACCTTGTGCCCGAGGTAGATCTGGGCACCATTGCTGCGGGCAAAGCGCTCCAGGGCATCTGCCACTTCGTGGGCGTTGTCGGAGACTGGGAACACCCGCTGCCCCCTCTCCACCTTGAGCTCCACGCCCAGCCCAGCAAAGAAATCCATACAGTCCCGATTGGAAAAGCGGTGTAGAGCACTGTACAAAAACCTGCCGTTCCCGGGATATTGGGCAATGAAGTCCTCCAGGGGCATGTTGTTGGTGAGATTGCAGCGGCCTTTACCGGAAATGCGCAGCTTACAGGCGGTTCGGGGCATTTTCTCCAGAACATGAACCCGGGCACCCCTCTGGGCCAAGAAACCTGCGGCGATGAGCCCTGAGGCCCCCGCACCAATGACCACAACGGGGCCGCTCATAGTCCCACCGCCCTCAGCAGCTGCTGGATCTCCTGGGGGCGCAGGACGCGGTACTTCCCGGCGGCCAAGCCCCCAAGGGTAAGAGGGCCCATGGCTTCCCGGACTAAACGGAGCACTTCATGCCCCACCGCTGCGCACATGCGCCTGACCTGCCGGTTGCGCCCCTCCCGGATGGTGATCTTCAGCACCGAGCTGTCGCCGCTGGCCTGCAGGAGCTCCACCTCCGCGGGCGCCGTGGGGCCATCTTCCAGGACGATGCCCCTGGCCAGGCGGTCGATGGCCTGGGGCGTCACCTGACCCCGCACCTGCACCCTGTAGGTTTTCGGCAGCTGGAACTTGGGATGCATTACCCGGAAAGCGAGCTCACCGTCGTTGGTGAGCAGTACCAGGCCCTCTGAATCATAGTCCAGGCGGCCTACGGGATAAACCCGTTCCTGCACCGAAACCAGATCCAGCACACTGGGGCGTCCAAACTGATCCCGGCTGGTGGTCACATAGCCCCGGGGTTTATGCAGGATGATATAGCGTTTTGGTTCACGGGCACCTAGGGGCCTGCCGTCCACGAGGATTTCGTCTTTTTCCGGATCGACCCTCTGACCTAAAACGGCTGGCTTGCCGTTCACCAGCACCCGGTTGTTTTTGATCAGCTCTTCGCAGGCCCGGCGGGAGCCAATTCCAGCTTGGGCCATGACTTTCTGCAGCCGCTCCACCGCCGACTCCCCTTTCAGTCCAATAATACCCAAGTTTAGGGCAAACAGCAAGAAAAAAGAGGGCTCCGACCTGGAACCCTCCGCTTGGGATATTTGCCGTTAGACCTTGTAAGTTGTGCGCACTACTCCATCGGTGGTGCGCTCACCTTGCACCATGCCCTGAATGCGGTCGAGAAGCTGGGGTACCGCATCGATCAGGCGGTCGTAGATGGCCGACTGGCTCACAGGCAGAAGCCGCACGCTCTCCCGGCTCACCACTAAAAAGGCCACCGGGTTGAGGGCAATGCCGGCGCCGCTTCCTCCCCCAAAGGGATGGTGTTCCTCACTTCCTTTCCCGCCGGCAGTGGCAAACTCACTGCCGCCTGCGGCAAACCCGAAGCTTACCCTGCTGACCGGAACGATCACCGCCCCATCGGGCGTTTCCACCGGATCACCGAGGATGGTATTCACATCCACCATAGTCTTGAGGCTTTCCATGGCAGTCTGCATGAGTCCTTCAATGGGATGTCTGTTGGTCATAACTCCGCTCCTTTAGCCCTTAGTTCTTGCCTGCCGGGGTAAGGCTGCTCGTTTCAACTCGTTGACTATAATCTGACCAAGTCGAAAGCGGAATATGCAGTGGAGGTAAAGCCGCAGGCGAACCTGCTCGTACTCGGGCTGGACGGAAACTTGGGGAGGAGATTTCAGCCGGCCGGTGGCGCCCAGTCCCGCGAAAAAGGGGCCGAGGACGCTCCAGAGCCCACCGCAGCCCAAAGCGCTGAGGAAAGGGTCACCTGTACCACAGATTGCCTGCAGGTCAAAGAGCTCCACTCGCTGCACAAAGCTATCCAGCAGGCGCAGGCCCAGCTTAAGACCCTGCCAAATCTGCCGTGGGGTCTGCAGCCCGCGCCGGCGCACCAGCTGTCCCACTCGGGCCAGAAGCCTCTGGGGAACGGTGAAGGACAGCCCCGCAGCCCCGAATCTGATTCTGGAGCGCACACTACCTTGATCCAGGCTGAACTCCAGATCCACCTGAAAAGCTGCGGTGAGGAGCAAGATGATCAGCAGCAAAAAAAGACTGAGCAGCATGGGGCCACCTCCACTCAGTCTTAATCTGCCATCATTTTCATTCACCTATGCTTTTCAGGGGAAGCTCGTCGAGGCTGCGCAGACCAAAATGCTCCAGAAATCGCTCGGTAACTCCATAGAGGATGGGTCTACCTGGGCCTTCTTTGCGGCCCACTTCGCAGATGAGCCCCCGCTCCAGCAGGCTGTTCAGGGCACTGTCCGAGCGCACGCCGCGAATCTGCTCGATCTCCGCCCTGGTGATGGGCTGTTCGTAGGCGATGATGGCCAGCGTTTCCGTGGCCGCCGTGGAAAGGGGGGCATGGATCACGGGCCTGCCCAGCTTCTCAATCCAGGGAGCAAGTTCCGGCTTGGTCACCAGCTGGTAGCCCCCGGCCACCATGCGGATGGTGAGCGCCCGGGGCCCGTAGTCTTTGCGGATCTCCTCCACCAGTGCCTCCACCGTGGCTGGATCCAGCTCGATGATTTCGGCAATTTCCTGGGCACTGAGGGGACGCTCCGCGGCAAAGATCAGCCCTTCCACGATGACTTTTGCCTCTGCCAGCGTCATGTGTTGACCTCCACTTCCCAAAGGTAGGGTTGAATGCTGATTTCCCCGAACAAACCCGTCTGCACCACCCGGATTTCGCCCAGGCGCACCAGTTCTAAGATGGCCAGCAAAGTGCCCACAACTTCGCTGGGAGTTGACTCCTCCAAAAGGTCGCGAAAACCAATTCGGGGCTTGCCCACAAGCCTCAGGCGTACGAGAGCGATGCGCTCCTGCAGCGAGATGCGGGAATACACCTCGTGCACCGGGGGCTCCTTGACCCGCTCACTGAGGAGCTGCTCATAGGCAGCCCGCAGGTCGTCCACGGTTAAGTCCCCCACCGGCCGGGTATAGATGGGCGTGAGGTTGTACCGCTGCAGGGGCTGGCCTTTGGTGTAAAAGCGCACAGCCTCGCCATAGCGGGCCTTGAGAAACTCCGCCGCTTCCTTGAAGAACTTATAGCGCAGCAGCTGTTCAACCAGTTCTCGGCGGGGATCCTCCGGTTCTGCGTCCCCATCCTCTTCCACCGGCTCCTGGGGCAGGAGCAGCCGCGACTTGAGGCGGATCAAGGTGGCAGCCATGACCAAGAACTCACCGGCAATGGCCAGATCCTTCTCCTGCAGGGAATACAGATACTCCAGGTACTGCTCGGCGATGGTGGCAATGGGAATATCCCAGATATCCACCTCGTTCTTAGCAATGAGATCCAGGAGGAGGTCAAAGGGACCCTGGTAGACCTCCAGTTTCACCACATAGCCCATGGCAACGCCACCTAAAGGGATAAACGCATCAAGAGCTGGGACAAAACGCGATAGATCGGACTGATGATCCAAGTGGCCCTGCCGGAGATGAGCAGTACAGCCAAAAGCACAGGCCCATAACGGGCCAGCTGAGCGTACCTATAAGACGCCTTCGGCGGCAGCAGCCCCGCGACAATGTGGGATCCGTCCAGGGGTGGAATAGGTATGAGGTTGAAGGCGGCAAGGTTCAGATTTACATTAACGTTGATCAGCAGAAACACCATGAGGGTGTTGGAAAAGCTGGTATACGGTAGCCGAGGCGCGGCCAGCCTGAGCACATTGTAGAAAAACCAGCCCAAGAGCACGTTAGCCATGGGGCCTGCTAAAGACACCAGCAGGGTACCCTGGCGCCGATTCTTGAAATATTGGGAGTTGATCATTACCGGCTTCGCCCAGCCGATGCGGAAGAGGACGAGCATGATTGTGCCCAGGGGATCCAGATGGGCCAAGGGGTTCAGTGTTAAGCGCCCCTGGTACTTGGGTGTTGGGTCGCCAAGCTTGTAGGCCACATAGCCATGCCCGAGCTCATGGAAGGAGATGGCAAGAAGAATGGCTGGTACCGCCAGGATGATCTGTTCGAGACTCGGCATCGAGAAAACCTCCCAGTTATCCACTCCCCTTCATAGTAGCACAAAAAGGGGATTCCTGCCAGATAGGGCCCGAACTTAGCTCAACTGCTCTGCTCAGCCCGGCCCTGCCGTCCGCAGCGCGCTCCCCAGCTGGCCAGGAAGATTCCCTCGCGCCAAATTTCAGAGATCTCGCAGGCGTTGGGACAGCCCCGGCACTGGTAGCTGCGGGTGTTGACTTCGCTCTGGAGGATCTTCTCGAAACCGCAAAAACGCGTCTTGGCCGCCGCCTGTAGGGATTCCTTAACTAAAAGGGCAATGCCCAGGGCCCCCATCACATCGTAATGCTCCGGGACGCACACTTCGTACCCCAAAGCCTCTTCCAGGAAGCGGCGCATGCCGGCATTGGCCGCCACCCCTCCCTGGAAAAACACGGTGGGGCGCAGCTCTTTTCCTTTGGCGAGACTGGAGAGAAAGTTGCGCACCATGGCCGCGCACAATCCCGCCACGATATCCGCCAGATCTACGCCCAGCTGCTGTTTATGCACCATGTCCGATTCGGCAAAAACGGTGCAGCGGCCGGCAATGCGCACGGGATTCTTGCTGCGCAGGGCCAGGGCGCCAAACTCATCGATGGGAATGCCCAGCCGATGGGCCTGCTGATCCAGAAAGGAGCCGGTACCCGCGGCACACACGTTGTTCATGGCAAAATCCACCACCACCCCATCCCTCAGGATGATCAATTTGGAGTCCTGGCCCCCGATCTCCACGATGGTGGCCACGGTACTGTCGCAGCTCAGTGCCGCCGCGGCATGGGCCGTGATCTCGTTTTTCACCAGATCGGCTCCCAGCACCACCCCCGCCAGTTCCCGGCCGCTGCCGGTGGTACCCACTCCCCGGATCTCCCAATCACCTGCCTCCTTCAGCAGGCTCAAGCCGGTTTTCAAGGCGGTCAGCGGCGCGCCTTGGGTCCGCAGGTACTGCTTCCAAACCACCGCCGCACCTGGCGCCTGGGCATCCAACAGCACGAAATTGGTGCTCACGCTGCCCACATCAACTCCGAGATACACTGCTCTGCCTGTGCCCAAGGCTCCCCACTCTCCTCCCCACCAAATCCACAAAGGCCTCCAACCTGGTTTGGAAGCCCGCTTCCGCCGTATGCTCATCAACCACCAAGGACAGCACGGGGATCCCCTGTTCCCTGCTGAGGCCCGGCAGAATTCCCCTGGCCACAATCTCGGGCATGCAGGATAGGGGAAGGATGTGGATGATGCCGTCCAGGTTCTGCCTGGCCAAAGCCACGCTGCGGGCGATGCTTTCTAAACCGTGGCCGCCGATGAAACCCCGCAGGTAGCCGGCGGCCAAACGCCTAAGTGGTGCCAGGCTGGAAAGGCCCGCCGCTTTTTTGAAGATGTGGTTGGTCACCCACTCCACCAAGCTGATGGTGCGCACCACTTCCACGCCCAGGTAACCCAAGCGCTCCTCCAGGCGTAGATTGGCAAAGGGCTCCACCACCGTATAGATCTCCCCCACGATCCCGAGGCGCAGGGGCTGGTTCCGTTCACGGCCCGCAAGCTGTGGGAGGTCCCGGCGCGCCGCCTGTCGGAGCTCTTCCACCTCTGCTGCCGTCTCGGCGGCACGCAAACGTTCCAGCTGCTCCTGGAGATACTCCGTGGCGGCACCGGGCCGCATCTCCCTGGGCCGTACCTTGAGGGCAAGGCCTTCCAGCTCTTCCACCGCCTTGAGCTTAGCCCAGCTGAGACCCGCGCCCCGGGCCAAGGAACTGAACCTCGTGGGGGCGATGAGCTTGCGCAGGTTAGCTGCGTAAGGGGCATAGGGCCGCCGGGGCACTTCGAGGGTGATGAACTCCACCTCCCGGCCCAGGGCCTGCAGCAGCAGCCGCTGAATCTCGGCGTAGTAGCCCAAACGGCAGGGGCCCCAACCGCCGATCATGAGCACCGCCTCCGCCCCTTGGGCCATTCCCTCCAGCATGTTCCCTAGGGCGATTTTGAAGGGCAGGCAGACCTCCGCCGGACTGTGAAAACTGCCAAGCTCCAAAGTCCTGCGGCTGCTGGGCGGCGGGGTGACCGGTTCATGGCCCAGCCCCCGCAGAAAGGCTTCCACAGCTATGTACACATTTCCCATGTGGGGAAAGGTGATCTTCATCCGCTCCTTTTCCTTTCCAGAAGGTCACAAAAGGCCTCCAGCCGGGTGAACAGGCCCACGGGGCTTGTGTGCTCGTCCACATGGAGCTCCAAGTGGGGGATCCTTGTCCCCGTGAGGCTGGTAATCAGAACGCCCTGCATGGCCTCTGCCCCGCAGCCAAAGGGGGAGATGGTCACCACCCCGTCCAGCTGGGGTACAGCATGCGCCAACGCGCCCAGGGACCGGCGGGTACAGGTCCAGTAGGGACGCTTGCGGAGAAGGCTGCAGGCTGCGGCGGTGGTGGCATCGGAAAAATCGGCGGGGCACAGCACTTCCGCCCCCAAGTCCCGCAGCTTCTCCCGGAGATTTCCGTTGAGGTAAGGGTCATCAGTGAGATAGCGCGGACCGAGGAGCAGTAAGCGAAAGCGCCCTGGGGAGCTTACGGCCTGATAGGCCCTTTCCCACGTCCGCTGGGCCCTTACGGCCTTACGCCAGGCCCTGAGCACTGGGGAGGGCCTTGCCCACTGGAGCCCGAAGTGCAAATATTGCAGGGTCAGCTGGTGGATGCCCCGCCGGGCATCCAGCACAGGTGTGAGCAGCCGCACTGAGGGAGGGACATACTGCTTGACCAGATCAGGCAGCCCCAGGAGCACGGAGCAGGTCCATTCCTTGGGGAAAAGGCTGACCACCTGGGGTACAAACAGCAGGCTGAGTCCCTGCTGGACCAGGAACTGCACATGCCCCACATAGGCCTTCAAGGGCAGGCAGGCGCAGTCCACGCAGGAGGCCAGGCCCAGTTCCAATAGCTCCTGATTGGTCCAGGGCGAGCTGACCACCTGAAAACCCAGTTCAGCCAAGTAAGTCTGCCACAGGGGGTAGTAGTGGAAATAGTAAAAGGCACGGGGAATCCCAACCTGTCTGATGGCGGCTACCTCCTTGGGCGATCCCTTTTCTGGGCCCGCAGATCTTGGGGCTGGGTAAGGCGGGGCCGTACCGCCACCTGGGGGATGGGATAGCGGAACAGCACCCTGAGCAGAGCCGGACCGTCAAAGGGAACCAAAGGCCACAGATAAGGGATACCGAAAGATTTGGTCAAGCCCATGGTGAGCAGCGTAACCAAGAGCCCTGCGCCCAGGCCCCACCACCCGCCCACCACCGCGCCCAAGAAAAGGACGTAGCGAAAGAGCCGCAGGGCGTTGCTCAGCTCAATGCTGGGCGTGGCAAAACCGCAGATGGCGGTGATGGCCGTGTAGAGGATGGCTTCTCCGGTAAACAGGCCGATGGACACGGCCAAATCGCCGAGGATAATGGCTCCCACTATACCTAAAGAAGTGGCCAGGGAATCGGGGGTGTGGATCAGGGCCATGCGGATCAGATCCAAGCCCACTTCCAGCAGCAAAAGCTGCAGCCACAAGGCCAAACGCCCCGGATCCTTCGGCCCGATAAAGGAGATCCAGGGAGGCAGGTTGCGGCTCACCGCCAGGGTGTACCAGAGGGGCAGCAGGATCAAAGAACCGATAATCCCAGCGGTGCGGATCCAGCGCAGGTAAGTCCCCACCGGAGGATTTTGAAAATACTCCTCCGCGTGCTGCGTGAAGTGCCACAGGGTTACCGGTACGATCAAGGCAAAGGGAGTGGTATCCACGATGATCACCACATGGCCTTCCAAAAGGTGGGCCGCGGCCACATCGGGCCGCTCGGTATAGCGGGTTACCGGGAGGGGGTTGAACACGGTGCCCAGAATGTACTCCTCCAGGTTTTTGCCGCCCATGGGAATTGCATCGCGGTCGATGGCCTCAATCCTGCTTTTCACCTCGTTGACCAGGCTGGGGTCGGCCACATCTTCGATATAACCCACCATTACATCCGTTTTGGAGCGGCGCCCCACCTGCAGGGCCTCAAAGCGCAGCTGGGGATCGCGGATCCGACGCCTGATCAAGTTGATGTTGAACAGGGCAGTCTCCACAAACCCATCCCGGGAACCCCGGGTCACCTTCTCCAGGGTGGGTTCTTCCGAACCCCTCACCACGTACTGCCGCACATCCAGCACCACAACTTCCTGGACGCCATCGATGAGCAGCAGCATGGCACCGGAAAGGACCTGGTCCATGGCGGCCTCTAAACTGTCGGCCATACTCATTTCGAAGTAGGGTATCACATTCTCTAGATCCTGCTGGAGGGCGGCGAGGGTGACCCCCATCCGGGGCACCGCCTGCAGGGCCCTGAGGATATGGATCACCGCTTCGTCCTGGATAAAACCATCAAAAAAGATCAAACAGGCCTGTTTGTGGGCCACCCGCAGCCTGCGGAAGACCAGATCGAAGGTAACCCCGTACCCGAGTTCCTCCTTGAGCACCTCCAGGTTCTCTTCGAGCTTCTTGGACACGGCAAACCGAGCCTTGGGCATACCATCACTCCCTAAAAAAACCGCCCCTGACCGGAGCGGAGCTCCACGGGGCGAGGCAGTGGGAAATGTGCCTCAGCGTATGGTGGTGGGCACGAAAAGATCAATGATACCGATGACAAAAGCTGCCAGCAGAGCTCCGATCACCGAAACCTCCATACCCGGAACGATGAACTGCGCGGCCCAGATGATCACCGCCGAAACCAAAAAGCCCACGATCCCCCTGCTGTAGGGAGAGACAGCTCGACCCAGCAGGCTTTCCACAACCCAGCCCAAAACGGCGATGACCACCGCTGCAAACAGGGCATGGAAGAAGGAGAGGGCTCTAAAGCCGGGAAGGATAAAACCCACCAACATGAGCACCAAAGCGGAAACGATAAAACGTATAACAGCACCCATCCAATCCATCTCCTGTCACCCATTTCTTGATTTGCTGAGGGTAGTATAACCAAAAAACGGCTTAGTTATCCTAAGCCGCTTCCATCCGCTTTAGTTTTCCACTGCAAAGGCCACGTGCACATTGGCGCGATAGCCGACTATTTCACCTTGTTCATCCACCTTGCCGGACCAGTTAAGCACTTCAACGCCGGTAATACCCCGCAGGGTCTTGCTGGCCTGCTTCACTGCAACCTGGACAGCATCTTCCCAACTCTGATCCGACTCACCCACAAGCTCGATTACCTTGACCACATGACTTGCCAACGGTAAGCCCCCTTTTTTCCTGTAGCATAACCCCGGGGCAGGGGTTTTAACCAAGGACCTCCCGGCAGAGGCGCAGCAAATTACCGCCCATCACTTTCTCGATGACCGCTGCACCAAATCCCCTCTTCTCCAGAAGCCCGATCAGCTTTGGAATCTGATTGTAGGTTTCCAGCCCCTCAGGAACCTGGCTGATGCCGTCGAAATCCGAGCCCAGGGCGGGGCAGTCCTCACCGCCCACCTGGAGCAGATAGGCGATCTGCTCCACCACATGTTCGCTGGTGGCCTGGGCCGAAGGTTCCAAAAAAGCGGCACAGAAATTGACGCCGATCGCTCCCCCCCGATCCGCCAAAGCCCGGATCTGCTGATCAGTGAGATTGCGGGGATGGGGACACAGGGCGTGGGCGTTGGAATGGGAGGCCAGGACCGGATCTGTGCTTACCTCCAGAACATCCCAGAACCCAGGCTCATTGAGGTGGGACACGTCCACCAGCATGCCTAGGCTGTTCATCTCCTCCACCACTTCCCGCCCGAATCTGCTCAGGCCTCCCCCTTGGGGACCCTCCCACTGGCCCGCGGCCAGATCATTGCGGAAATTCCAGGTCAAGGTCAAAAGCCGCACCCCCAGCCGGTAAAAGAGGCGGAGCATGGAGAGCTTCCCCTCCAGCGCCTCCCCGCCTTCGATGGCCAAGAGGCAGGCGGTGCGGCCTTGGGCGGTTGCTTGAATGATCTCCTCCGCCGACCCGGCGAAGGCTAAAGCCTCTGGGTAGGCAGCTAGAGTCTCCCAGAAGAGGTCGATCATTTCCATGGTCCGGTGCAGAGCTAACCCGTGGTAGTACTGGGGATCGACAAAGGCCGCAAAAAACTGGGCCCGCGCTCCTGCTTGCAGATCTTCCAGTTTAACATGGCCCTGGGCATCCTCCAGTTTCTCACCCCGGGTCAGAAGGCGCGACAAGGTATCGATATGGGCATCAAAAATGAACACTGTCTCAGCCTCCCAGCTTCAGCCTAGTAAAAGAGCCCACCCCTGTGGGATGGGCTGTCCGTCGCTTTTACTTCTTGCGCCGCTATCTTGGTTCCACAATCAGTTTGATGGCAGTTCTTTCTTCGTTGTCAATTATGACGTCGGTGAACGCCGGAATGCACACTAGGTCCACTCCGCTAGGGGCCACAAAACCTCTGGCAATAGCCACCGCTTTTACTGCCTGGTTCAAGGCACCCGCGCCGATGGCCTGAATCTCCGCGCGGCCTTCTTCGCGCACCTTCCCAGCGAGCGCACCGGCGACTTTGTTGGGGGTGGAGTGTGCCGACACTTTCAATACTTCCATGTTCGTGTGACCTCCTTAGGTGAAAGCGCTACTACTTACGTGGTATCCTCAAATATCTTATTAGATATATACTGGGAAAATCCTCCTATTATACGCATTTATTGAAGATTCAGGCGCAAAATTCCTTCTGCCAGTCCGTTTTCAGTTAACGAAATCACAACGCCGTTCAAGGCTGCGGGCCCCTTGGCCACGGCAAACCGCGCGGGCAGCTGGGTTAAGAACTTGTTGATCACAATCTGGGGATCCACCCCCAAGACGCTGTGGATGGGCCCGCACATGCCCAGGTCCGTTATGTAAGCGGTACCCTGCGGCAGGATCTGCTCGTCCGCGGTGGGAACGTGGGTATGCGTACCCACAACCGCGCTCACCCTCCCGTCAAGATAGTGAGCCAGGGCGATTTTTTCCGAAGTCGCTTCCCCATGGAAATCGATGATCACATGGGTTACCTCCGGGGGCAGGGAGGCCAAAATCTGGTCGGCTGTACGGAAGGGACAGTCATAGTCGCCCATGAACACCCGCCCCATGAGGCTGACCACCGCTACAACAGCACCCTGACAGCGGTGCAGGTAAACGGAGTTCCCAGGGACCTGCGGCGGATAGTTGGCCGGGCGCAAAATGCGGGGATCTTCGCCGATGTAGGCGTACATCTCTTTCTGATCCCAGATGTGGTTGCCGCTGGTGAGCACATGGATACCCAGGGCAAACAGCTCTTCCGCCACCTTGCGGGTGAGCCCGAAACCACCCGCGGCATTCTCGCCGTTGGCCACGATCAAGACGGGTTTATACTGCTCCACCAATTCTGGCAGGTACTCCGCGACGATCCGCCGCCCGGGGCGGCCGTAGATGTCGCCTAAGATAAGTACATTCATCGCCTATCCACCCCCCAAATGGTGCTGTACACCAGTACCCTGCCATTTTCCCTGAATCCTGTTAGGCGTTCCGGTCCCACTTCCCCCCGTTCATTGAGGAGGGCCTCGATGAGCAGATCCTGCTCGAAGGCATCCTCTTCAACCATCGCGGGCCCGTCCTGAACCAGGCATTCGCCGTAATAGTCCCGAAACAGCTCCACGATGAGCTTCAACTCCGCCAGGGAGATGTTTGCCAGGTCACGGGTGACTTCCACCACGGTGAGCTGTCCGTTCTCCTTTTGGCTCAGCACCGCCTCCGGGGACCCTTTTCTCCTGAGCCTGTGGAACAAAGCCAAATGCGCCTGGAAGCGCCTGGCAAAATCCTCGAAGTCCTGCTCAGCCCCTCTAATCAGAAAGACCAAACGCAGCGTCCCCGTCTCAGGTTCACAGTGGATGGTTCCTATGGCTGGAAAACGTACTAGAATGGCAATGAGTAGATCTACCTGAGTGCCGCCGATGTCCAAGCTCTCTCCTCCATTTTCCCCTCAACATCTGGAAAAATAGAACCAGGCAGCTGCCTGGTCCTATTTGGCATACTCCACCGCGCGGGTTTCGCGAATCACGGTCACCTTAATCTGACCCGGGTATTCCAGCTCAGACTCGATCTTCTTCACAATTTCCCGGCTCAACTGAACCGCAGAAGCATCACTGACCCGCTCGGGTTTCACAATGATCCGCACTTCCCGGCCTGCCTGAATCGCGTAGGACTTCTCCACCCCATCGAAGGAAGAGGAGATCTCCTCCAGCTTCTGCAGGCGCTTGATGTAGCTTTCCAGAGTCTCCCGCCGGGCACCTGGTCTCGCTGCGGATATGGAGTCCGCGGCAGCCACCAAGACCGCCTCCACGCTTTGAGCTTCATAGTCCCCGTGGTGGCAGGCCACGGCGTGGATGACATCTTCATTCTCTCTGTACTTACGCAAAAGCTCAATGCCGATTTGGATATGGGTACCTTCCACTTCATGGTCTACGGCCTTGCCGATATCATGCAGCAGACCGGCCCGGCGAGCCAGGCGCTCATCGACCCCCAACTCGGCGGCCATAATCCCGGCCAAATGAGCTACCTCAATCGAATGTTTCAACACGTTCTGGCCATAGCTAGTTCGAAAACGAAGTCTGCCCAACAACTTAACCAGTTCAGGATGCAGGCCATGCACATCTGCTTCGAGTGTTGCCTGCTCCCCAGCATCGCGGATCGCCGCATCAACCTCTTTGCGCGCCTTTTCCACCATTTCCTCAATGCGGGCCGGATGGATGCGTCCATCGGCAATGAGGCGCTCCAGAGCAATGCGGGCGATCTCCCTGCGCACCGGATCGAATCCAGACAGGATAACGGCTTCAGGCGTATCATCGATGATCAGGTCGATACCTGTGAGCGTCTCCAAAGCGCGGATGTTCCTGCCTTCCCGGCCGATGATCCTCCCCTTCATGTCATCATTGGGGAGCGCCACCACAGAAACGGTGGATTCGGCCACATGATCCACAGCGGTGCGCTGAATCGCCAGGGAAATGATATCACGGGCCCGCTTTTCGGCTTCCTCCCGTGCTTGATTCTCCAGGTCACGGATCAGCATTGCAGTTTCGTGCTTGACTTCTTCCTCCACAGCCTTAAGCAGCATATCTCTGGCTTCTTCCGTGGTCAGCTGGGATATTCTCTCCAGCTCCCCCCGCTGCTTGGCCAGAAGTTCGCTCACCTCATTTTGCCGCTGTTCCACTTCCCGCGTTTTGCGCTGCAGTGCTTCTTCCTTGCGCTCCAGCGCTTCGGCCCGCTTGTCGAGGGCCTCTTCCTTTTGCGAGACCCTCCGCTCAAACTGGTTCAGTTCAGCCCGGCGTTCCCGAGCTTCCCTTTCCATCTCCGAGCGGAGTTTGTGGATTTCCTCCTTGGCCTCCACCAAGGCTTCCCGCTTCTTGCTTTCCGCATCACGTTCAGCTTCCTGCACGATCCTGCGGGCTTCTTCCTCGGCGGAGCGGATGGTGGCCTCAGCTGAGAGTTTTCTCACAAAGTAGCCAGCCACCAGGGCAACCACTGCCACTAATCCGTACTTAATCAACGCAATCAATAGCTCGATAGCATTCACCTCCTTCGTTTCACACCCTTAGAAAAGAAAGCCGAGCCGCAACTCAGCTTTCCCCAGTGTTCAAGTTCCTTTTCAGCTCAGACTTCTCATTTCGTTTTCGAATACCTAGGCTAGCACAGCCGAACAACTCGCTTTAATTGTATTCTTTTTCTGGATCCCTGTCAAGGAGTTCCCTAATCACTTTCCTGGCCACCGCGCCGGGAAATCCCCTGCGCTGCAGGAATCGATAGACTTTAGCGCAGCGCTCCAGGGCATCGGCCCTCTCCAGGCGGCCCAGGCGCTGTGCCGCCAGATTCAGGGCTAGTTCATATTCCTCCTCCGGCGAGTTGAGCACCTCTTCGATGTGGCTGTCGGGGATCCCCTTGCTGCTCAGCTCCATGCGCAGCAGGTAGTTGCCGGTGGGTCGGTTCCGGTTCCGGTAGTCTACGTAGATGCGGGCAAAACGCAGATCATCTAGATAGCCGATCTCCTGCAGATACTTGATGGTCTTTTCCACTTCCGCCGGGGCAAACCTGCGTTCTAGACGGATGCGCAGTTCCTGGGTGCTGCGGTCTCGCGCCGCGAGAAGGCGCAGTGCCGCCGCCTTGGCATCCTCAGCCTTGGTCTCACTCACTCTTATCTGCAACCTCCTGGGCGCCTGCCTTGATCAAGCCCTTGGCTATCCTGATCTTCATCTCCAGCTCGTCCGCGAGCTCGGGATGCTGCGTTAGATACTCTTTAGCGGCTTCGCGCCCCTGACCCAGGCGCACATCGCCGTAGGAGTACCAGGCGCCACTCTTGTTGACCAGATCTAAAGCGGCTGCCAAGTCCAATATGTCGCCAACCCTAGAGATTCCTTTACCGTACATGATGTCGAATTCCGCTTCTTTGAAGGGGGGCGCAACTTTGTTCTTCAAGACCCGCACCCGGGTACGGTTCCCCACGATTTCGCTTCCCTGCTTCAGGGAGTCGATGCGCCGCACATCGAGCCTGATGGATGCATAGAACTTCAGAGCTCTGCCGCCAGGGGTCACTTCGGGATTGCCGAACATGACGCCGACCTTCTCCCGCAGCTGGTTAGTGAAGATCACCGTGCAGTTGGACTTGCTGATGGCCCCGGTAAGTTTCCTGAGGGCTTGGGACATCAGGCGCGCTTGGAGGCCCACATGGGCATCCCCCATTTCGCCCTCGATTTCTGCCCTAGGCACCAACGCGGCCACCGAATCGATCACCACCACATCCACCGCACCGCTGCGGACCAGGTGTTCAGCGATCTCCAAGGCCTGTTCGCCGTGGTCCGGCTGGGAAATGAGCAGATTATCGATGTCGACCCCCACTTCCCGGGCGTAGCTGGGATCCAGGGCGTGTTCCGCATCCACCATGGCCGCGATGCCCCCGGTTTTCTGCACTTCAGCCATGACATGCAGGGCTAAAGTGGTTTTCCCTGAAGCCTCGGGCCCGTAGATCTCCACGATCCGGCCCCGGGGAATGCCCCCCACGCCCAGGGCAATGTCTAAAGACAGGGAGCCGGTGGGGATGACCTCCAAATCTAAGCTGGTCTGCTCGCCCAAGCGCATGATCGAGCCTTTGCCGTACTGCTTTTCTATCTGCAAGATGGCTCTATCTAAAGCCTTTTGCTTCTCTTCCACTGCAGATTTCGCTCCTTTCTCTTAAAACACATGTTCGCCCGCGGCTCATAAAAAGAGGAGAAACTGCCCAACAAGACGCACAGTGGTCCCATTAAGCCCAAAGCGTTTCCCCGAGCAAAGCACAAGTAACCAAGACCTTCTCCAGAACTTCAGAGTGATAGTTCTACATCGCCTCCCCTATTCCTGCCGGGCTCCACAAATGTTCTCTGCAGGGAAAAACTCTGGCCCAGTCCCGCCACATGGACCCCATCAACCGCCTCCAGCCGCAAGCTGCCATCCTCCGAGCGCACGAAGTAGAGCAGGGAAAGGCTGTAGGGCAGCGGCTCTTTAGCCTGGAAACCACGGATGCCCGCGGCACCTGTGGTGCCGGCGTTGCTGTACACGGTGGTACCCTCCTGCCTGACCCCCCAAAGATGGGTATGACCGTAAACCACCACAGGGAAAAGGCCGGGAGTCAACGCTTCAGCCACGCGGTGATTGTGCACCATGAAAATGTGGGGTCGATCTGGCCTAGCGGCCCAGAAGGCGTTGATCTCCTCGGCAAGGGAAGCCAGTTCCCCAGGGGAAGCTGGAGTGGGCAGGTAACTGCCTGCCACCAGATCGCCCGTGCCCGCAATGTGGAGCCCGGCGATGACCACCGGTTCCCCCAGCACCACAGCGTGGGAGGTCTCCAGAAGACGCTGCACCACCTGGGGCGAATCATGATTGCCGGAAACAAAGACATAGGGCCGGCCCAGCGCCTCAATACGCCTGGTGATCTCCGCCTCCAGGGCGGTCCCCCAATCGGTGAGATCACCCGTGTCCAGGATCAGATCCACATCGAAGCTTTCCACCACCTGCGCGGCGAAGTTGTAGGCCACGGGGTTGTTGTGGATATCGGAGACATGCAGTACCAGCACATCCGCTTCCACCAGGCCCACGGGTCCGATCTCTTCCAGCCGCTGCAGCGCGGAGTAGAGGTTTGCCGCCAGGGTCTGCACCCGCATCCCCAGTTCCTCCACTTGGTCCAAAGCGTCCCGCACCACTGTGAGCAGCCAGGGTGCCGCCTCGATCATCCCTTCATATTCCACCTCCTGAAAGGCGTCAGGCTCGTAGGTGATATAAATCAGCCCGGCGGCGGTCAAGACCACCAGTATACCCAGGAGCCCTCCCTGGAGCAGCTTGCGGCCGCTGCGTACACCCAAAAGCAAAAGGCCAGTCATCGCGCCCAAGAAAGCCAGGAGGACCAGTTTCAAAAGGAAATGAAAGATGATCCTGGATGCTGCTGCCTGCACCTGATTCAGCACCTGGTCTGCCTGAAATTGGGGGGAAAACACCGTTTGGCGCAGAGCACCCAGCTCCACGCTGCGCAGTTCGGCACTGATTCTCACAGGCAGCCAGTGGGTGCGGGCCCTGACCTCTCCCACCGGGGGCAGCACCAGGCGGGTTTGCGCCGTACCGCCCACCAGTACCTTCAGGTTCACCACCACCGCGAAGAAGCGGTAGTCGGTGCTGGAGAACAGATTGAGGAAGAAGATGAGGCCCAAAACAACAAAAAGAACCGGCAGATGTCTGGTCCGGTTCTTGGTCCGCTGCTCCATGGGCACCCCATCCTCCCCTAGTCAGATTCCAGTGTTGATGGTCTTCCACAGAAGCTGCAGGGCGGCGCAGGCCAGCCTCTCCTTGATCTGCTCCCGCGTGCCCTTCCAGAAATGCCTCTGCACGATAGTATTGTCCCCGCAAGCTAAGCCGATATATGCAAGGCCAACTGGCTTATCGGGAGCAGCTCCCCCGGGGCCGGCAATGCCCGTAACCGCCAGGCCGTAATCGGTTCCGGCGCGGCTGCGCACACCTGCCGCCATTTCCCGGGCCACTTCGGGGCTGTAGGCAGTGAAGGCGGCCAAAGTGGCCGGCTGCACACCCAGATCCTCAATCTTCGCTTGGTTAGTGTACACCACATAGCCCCGCTGGAAGAACCCTGAACTGCCGGGTATGTTGGTGAGGCGGTGGGCGATGAGCCCGCCTGTACAGGATTCAGCCACCGCCAGGGTGAGTCCCCGCTCCAAGAAAGCCTTGGCTACAACCTCTTCCAGGGACTCTTTGTCTACCCCGTAGAAGTAATCCCCGGCCCGGCGCTTGATTTCCTCCTCCAGGGGGGCGATGAGCGCCAAGCCCTGCTCCCTGCTGGCGGCCTTCACCGCTAAGCGGACCCGCACTGTGCCCCCGGAGGCATAAAGGGCCAGGGTGGGATTGGTCTGTTCCGCGATGAGATCGGCCAGGAGCTGAGCCAGGCTGGACTCGCCAATGCCGGAAAAGTGCAAATTGCGGATGATCAGGGCTTCAGGGCCAGAGAGCTTCCGCAGTTTGGGCAGAACTGTCTCGCTGAACATAGCCCGCAGTTCCTGGGCCACTCCCGGCAGGGCCACCACAATCCTCCCCTGTTTTTCCAACCAGAAACCGGGCGCGGTACCCACGGGGTTGGGAATCACCTCACTCCCCTGGGGAAAGAGTGCCTGTTTGCGGTTGAGGGGGCTCATGGCGCTGAGGGAGCCGTAGCGCTCTAAAAAGCGGTTTTCGATCCAGCGCAGGGCCTGGGCATCCTCCTCCAGGGGGCATCCGGCGGCCAGGCTCACCGCTTCCCGGGTTAGATCGTCTTCCGTTGGCCCTAAGCCTCCGCTGATCAGCACCAGGTCGGAGCGGCCCAGGGCGCGGCTGAGCACTTCTTGCAGCCTAGTCAGATTATCTCCCACGGTGGATTTATAGTAGACATCGATGCCCAGATCCGCCAGATGGCCGGCGATGAACGGCCCGTTGGTGTCCACGATCTCCCCCAACAGGAGCTCCGTACCCACTATAACCAACTCTGCCCGCATGGCCCTCACTCCATTTTCAGAATATTATCTTTTTCTCTTTACTTTTCTGTATGCCTATGTTATACTAAAAGCGCGCCCAGGGAGAGCAAGGAGGCTCACCGTGAGGAAAAGCAGCGTACCCAGTGTGCTTCTCCTGCTGGCAACTTCCCTGGCGCTGCTCACCAGTGCCTGCCTAACCGCTGCACCCCTGACCCCTCTTTCGCCCCTCACAGTTGTGGGCAGCCTAGACTCCACACCGGTGGAAGTTGTGGAAGCCCGCATCATCCTCAGCCGGGGCAAACACATGGTGGAAACCACCGTTCCTGTACAGAACAACGAATTCCAGGGCGTCCTGCAGGTGCCCATCGGCAATTGGGAACTCACCGTGTTTTTGGTTGATGCCGAAGGAATGGTGCATTTCCAGAGCAAACCCCAGCCCGCCGAAATCACCTACGGCCGCCCCACCACGGTTGAGCTAGTACTCCAGCCCGCGGCCAGCACCGTGCATATCACCATCGATCTGGACGGTTACATCTTCCGCAAAGAAGCCCTGCGCGCCCGTATCTACTTCAACGACGATCTGTATGAAGTAATCCGAGAAGATGCGGACGCTCCCTTCGAAGCAACCCTGGAAATCAGCCCCGGAAGCTATGAGTTTAAGATCGAGCTGTACACCGAAACCTTCCACGTGGGCAACAGACTAGGCGTCGGCATCTGGCAGCTAATCGACATTGCGGAAAACGAGGAAGTGTCCATAACCTGGCGCCCGGAAACGGAGGACCTCTTTATCACCGGACGGGTGGACACCCTGCTTCCAGCCCCAGCTTGGCTCAACGTGAACGGCAGCGGCCCACAGGTGGAGATCACGTGGGCACCAGTTGAACACCTCAACCTCCAGGGCTACATCGTCTTAGCCCAAAACAGCCCTCTAGAACGCTTCCAGCCCCTAAATTCTATACCCATCCCTACAACATCTTTCCTCCATACTCTAGATCCCGAGGACCTCCCCTCGGAAATCAGGTATGTAGTGGCCGCGGTGAGCATGAACGGCTTTGTTGGCTACTACTCCACCCCCCAGATCTGGAGTCCCTGAAGGGCAGAAAGGCACAGGAATCCCCTGTGCCTTTCTGCTAAAGCCGCCAGATAGCGACAAGTACGCCTAACAGTGCCCCCGCCACCACTTCCACCGGGGTGTGCCCCAAAAGTTCCCGCAGGCGTTCGGGGTGCAGCTCCCGGCGGTTGAGATCTTCAATAATGGCGTTGAGCACCCGGGCCTGCTTGCCCGCCGCGCGCCGCACGCCCGCGGCATCGTACATCACAATCAAGGCGAACACCGCGGCCAAGGCAAACAGCGTAGAGTCAAACCCCTCCACAAGGCCCACACCCGTAGCCAACGAGGTGACAAAGGCGCTGTGGGAGCTGGGCATTCCACCTGGCTCCACCAAGCGCTTGAAATTCAGCTTGCGCCGCATCACTGCCCAGGAAACGATCTTCAAGAGCTGGGCAATGGCCCAAGCTAACAGAGAGGTCATGAAAACAGAGTTGTCTGTAATGAATCCCAAGTGAGATCGGGCGTTGATAGCCATCATCCCTTTCATAGCGCGCCGAGTTGGGAATAGGATGATCCAAGGGGGGATGAAAATGCACTCCTCGCTGCCCTTGCTGATCATTTTTGTCGCGGCCATCCTGTCCAGGAACAACCTCTTGGGTGCGGCCGCGGCCATCGTCTTTTTTCTTGATCTCATGCGCCTCAACAGGTTTTTCCCGCTGATTCAGACCCGCGGCCTGGAAGCAGGACTGCTGTTTTTGACCATTGCCCTCATGGTACCCTTCGCTTCTGGACAGGTCACCCTGAAGAGCCTGGTTTCGTCCTTGCTCAGCCCGGTGGGCATCATGTCCATCGTAGGCGGTCTGCTGGGGGCGTACCTCAACAGCCAGGGCCTGGAGTTCGTAGCCGCCGAGCCTTCCATCGTCCCCGGCATCCTGATCGGCGTGATGATCAGTGTTTCCTTCTTTGGCGGGGTGTCTGTGGGCCCCATCATGGCCGCCGGCATCACGGCGCTGCTTGCACGTCTTCTGATCCGTTAGTCTGGACCCCTTTGATTATAGCAGGTTCGAATTGGGCGAACAACCAAGAAGTGTTGTCCGCTGCACTGCGCGCCGGCTAACAGGGTTTCTATTCGTCTCTGGCGAATTTTTTCGCGCAGGAAAGACAGAATCCCTCAAGGGCGGTAAAGGTGGTTAGATATGGACCGGATGCGGCTCAGACTCTGGAAACAACGCGCGGCTGTTCAAGTAGAATGCTTGCTGACCTTCTGCGAACCGCCTGCCGGCTTCTTTTCCTTTGAACTGGCTCGCGGTTATCAGGTGGAAAAAATAGTCGACAGCAGCGGTAGAAGTCTCGAGTTTAAGGTCGCGAGAGAAGACAGCCGTGGCTCTCCCTATCGGGCAGATCGGAAGCGCTATATAGTCCAAGATTCCCTGGGCACAGAATTCTCCGTATTATACTCTGGTGCATCCCGCGCCCAGCACACGATATTCACGGACGACATTTTGGCAGTCAACGCGGCAAGCGGATGGTATCCAGGCCGCATCTCTCCGGGTGGGACTTGGTGGGATGCGGAAGTGTTCATCCACCTTGGCCAGGATTACGTGGTTTTGAACTCTCACTTCGTACCCAACGAGAACGCCTGGCATTATCGTCCACAAGAAGACGAGCTCTTTATTATCGCCCTGAAAAACTGCAAACGCCAGACGTCGAGGCGTGGAGTTATCTACTACTATCCCCAAACTGAAATGGACGACCAGAAGGCGGCGGTGTGCGTGCACAGTCTGGACAAGCTGCTCCCGTACTTCGAGAGTTTATATGGCTGCAGCACCGCAGGTGAGGTGCCCATTGTCTTGCTGCCAACAGATCTCAACGCGGGAGCCTACAACATAGACCGCACCATAATCCTTAACCGATTTTTGAGTACAGAGACACAGCTGATCCATATGCTAGGGCATGAGCTGGCCCACAACTGGTGCTGTGGCGCCCCCGGCAACTGGGAAGATTGGCTAAATGAAACAAGTGCCGAATGGTCGGCCTTAGCCTTTCTGCTGGAAAACGGCCAGGAGAGTTATGTGCACGACACTATACTCGGCTACTGCACTGAAGAAAAGCCGGAGCCGATTCGAACTCGCGACGGTCAAAGGCCTCAGCAGGTGCACCTCAAGGGAACGCTTCTCTTTCATGGCCTCTATCGGAAACATGGGCTGGCTGTAATCAAGGACTTCCTCAGGGCTTTTGTGGAGTTGGAGGACAAGAACACCGAGAGTTGGCTCAAGTACTTGAGCCGGCGCTATCCACACATCGTTCCCGAGATCATAGAAGGGCTCAATGCTGAACTTCTGGGAGTAAGGCTCTAGGCGCGCAAGGGGCCGGGTTCAGACCGTTCCCCAGCCCCAATTCAGGAAGCTTGTTTCGCCTCCAGGAGCAGGCGGAACTCATCTCCGTTCATTGTCTCTTCCCGCAGCAGATGGGCGGCGATGCTTCTCACTTCATCTACCCTGCTGGATAGGATCTTCCTCACCTGCTTTTCCTGTTCCTGAATGATCTGCACGACAGCAGCGTTAAGTTCAGCCGCGGGCAGATCGGAACTGACAATGCCCAAGGGGGACAGGCCCGCAAACACCATGCGCTTGGCAAGGCTTACCGCCTGTTCAATGTCGTTTGCGGCTCCAGTGGAACGCTGGCCGAAGATGATCTCTTCCATAACCGCCCCCGCCACGCATACCTGGATGGCCTGGAGCAGCTGATCTTTTGTATAGAGATACTGGTCATCTTGGGAGGCCTGCCTGATGTAGCCCAAGGCTCGGTTACGGGAGACAATGGTAATGGAGGCCATAGAACCGGGCCGCACCAATTCACCTATGACGGCATGCCCCACTTCGTGGTAGGCCACCCGCTCCCGCTCTTCTTTCTGCAGCAGGCGGCTTGATTTCTCGCCCAGCATTACTTTCTCCACAGCCTCCCGCAGATCCGCTTGCGTGATCTCTTGCCTGCCGTCTCTCAGCGCAGTGATGGCCGCTTCGTTCAAAAGGTTTTCCAGGTGGGCCCCGGAAAAGCCGTGGGTTTCTGCGGCAATCTGCTCCAGGCAGACATCGGCAGCCAAGGGTTTGTTCGCTGCGTGGATGTTCAGGATATGGAGGCGGCCCGCCTTGTCCGGCAGCTCCACCTGGACAATGCGGTCGAACCGCCCCGGCCTAAGCAGCGCTGGGTCCAGGAGATCAGCGCGATTGGTGGCGCCCACCACCAAAATCTGCACATCCTCGCCGCTTTCTATCCCGTCCATCTGGGTGAGCAGCTCATTGAGGGTCTGGTCATACTCCAGGTGGCTTACGTTCTTCCCCCGCTTTGCACCTAAAACGTCGATCTCGTCGATGAAGATGATGGCACTGGGCTTATTGGCCCTTTCAGCCATGGTTCGGGCCTGCTTGAACAGCTGACGCACCCTGCTGGCACCTACTCCAGCATACATCTGCACGAACTGGGAGCCTGAAGCAGCCAGGAAAACGGAAGCCGTGTAATTGGCCGCGGCCTTGGCCATGAGTGTTTTGCCTGTGCCGGGAGGGCCCACAAGGAGAACGCCTTTGAGCGGCCTGATCCCCAGCTGCTTGGTGCGGGAACTTTCCTTAAGGAAGGTGAGGGCTTCCAACAGTTCCCGTTTGGCCGTTTCCTGTCCTCCGATCTGGGAAAAGGTAACCGCGGGCACGCTGCTCTCCTCGCCGCCCAGCCTGGCCGGGGCGAAGCGGGATGTCAGCCCCCCGCGGCCGTGGATCAAAAGCGCTCCCAAGGCCAAAAGGCTCAAGGGAAAAAGAAGTATCGTCATGTCCAGGCCGGAGAGCACAGCCAGAACCAGAAGCGCCAATCCCCCACCGAGGACCAGCCCCTTCGCCCACGCTTTCAACCCCAAGCACCTCCATCCACATGAAACTCAAGCTCCTGACCTTCCGGGGCGCGGCTGATCACCCGCCGGAGCATGTGTTCCCCATCAGTTAGGGAGATATAAATGAAATTTCGATCCACAGACAGCTCCCATCCGGCACCGCGGCTTCCCGCGAGCTGTCCAACCCGCTCCGCCAGCAGAGTGAACTTGCCAGTGATAACCGCCTCTTCTGCGGCCAGCTGCACCTGTTCATACAACTGCAGGAGCTCGGGGCTGGCCGAATCCCGCAGATGGATAACTAGGTTTTCGCCGAAGTCTGCCGCGATCTGCCGCACCCGGCCTAAGGCGGCACCGAGGGGCACCTGGGCATCCAGATCCAGGTAGATCTCCAGCACCGATCCCCATCCACCCCGGGAACGCTGTACGGCCACCTTCTTAACGCCCACCACCTGCTGAAGCTCTGCCTCCAGGGGAGCGATGATTTGGTTCTGTTCATATACGTGTTTTCCCAACAAGCCGACAGCCAGAACTAGCACAAAGGCCAAAACGGCGGCCGGCAGATGCAGTCCGCGATATGACATGGGTACCTCCCCACTTGCAATCAGTTCACAAATAAAAAAAGTGTCAGCATAGTTTACTGACACTAAGTATTATAACACACTATTCCAGCGAACTCCGTAGTACATCTTGGGCCTTCTGGAAGTACCTGACACCGGAGAGCACCGTGGCAACGACTGCCACCCACATGAGCACTGGAGCCCAGGAGATCCCGAGAAAGAAAGCCATGACGGCCACAATTTGGCTGACGGTCTTGATTTTCCCCCACAGGGAGGCGGGAATAACCTTCCCCTCTGCCGCGGCGAGGATCCTCAATCCCGAAACGGCAAATTCTCGCCCCAGGATAATCAGGGCTACCCAGGTGCTGACCAGGCCCGCTTCCACCAGAGCCAAAAGGGCAGCGGTGATCAGCAGTTTGTCAGCGATGGGATCGATCAGCTGACCGAAACGGGTGATCTCCCTGCGGCTGCGGGCCAGATAGCCATCTAGGGCATCGGTGGCCGCCGCCAGGAGAAACACCAGGGCCGCGGGCAGGTTCAGCTCCCCGGGGTTGAGCAGATACAGGTACCCAAACAGCGGCACAAGGGAAATGCGCAGCAGCGTCACAAAATTAGGGAGATTCATTGCTCTCTACCACCTCTCCGGCCAGGTCGTACGCCTGGGCCTGCGTAATGCGGACCGTGACCAAATCTCCTGGTTGGAGATGACCCCTGCCCACATAGACCACACCATCAACCTCAGGAGCCTGCCCGCGGTGCCGGCCCACCATGACCAGTTCCGACTCCTCCGACGGATACTCCATGAGCACCTGCAGTTCCCTGCCCACCAGCTGCTCATTCAGGGCGGTGGAGATTCTCTGCTGCAGGGCCATGGCCTCATGATAGCGGCGTTCCTTGACCGACTCAGGCACCTGGCCTTCATAGGCATAGGCCGCTGAATTTTCTTCACGGGAATACTTGAAGATGCCCACATGGTTAAGCCGCGCCGCTTCCAAAAACTTCAGCAGCTCCTGGAAATCCGCCTCCGTTTCGCCCGGGAAGCCGACGATAAAGGAGCTGCGAATCACCACGCCGGGCACATGGTCCCGGATCTTGTTGATCAGGTCCAGGCTGGAAGTGTAGCTCCCCGGCCGCTTCATCCGGCGCAGTACATTTGCGGACACGTGCTGGAGAGGCAGATCCACATACTTTACCAGGCTCGGTTCGTGGGCCATGAGATCCAGCAGCTCAGCGCTGATGGAGCTGGGATAGGTGTAGAGCAGGCGAATCCAGGGAAACTCCAGGCGGGCAAGCTCTTGGAGCAGCTCCACGATATTGGTCCCGATATCCCTGCCGTAGGCTGTGGTATCCTGGGCAATTACGGCCAGTTCCTTCACCCCTGCCTCCCGCAGCAGCTTGCCCTCGCTGAGAATGGACTCCACCGTGCGGCTGCGGTAAGGACCGCGGATCTGGGGGATCACACAAAACGCGCAGCGGTGCGAACACCCTTCCGCGATTTTCAGGTAGGCCATGTGCGACCCGGTTGTGGCCATCCGGGCGTAGGGTTGGTTGTAGTCGAAGTAATGGCTGCGGCGCTCCCTAACCCGCTCCCCGGCGGCTACCCGTTCAATCACTTGGGGAACGAGGTCCAGCTCATTGGTACCCAAGAGGGCATCTATTTCCGGAATCTCCTCCCACAGCTCCTGGGCGTAGCGCTGCGACAGGCAGCCCATGACGATCAAGCCCCTACATGATCCTTGCTCCTTGAGCGCTGCCATATCTAATATGGCCTCGATAGACTCTTCCTTGGCTTCAGTGATGAATCCGCAGGTATTGACGATGATTATTTCAGCCTGGCGCGGATCGCTGACAAGCTCATGCCCCGCATCCGCCAGAAAGCCAAGCACTATTTCCGTATCAACCAGGTTCTTGGCACAACCCAGTGAGGCAACTCCGATCTTCATTCCACATCTCCTCATGTCAGATAAGGTCCTGGATTTGGATATCCTGTCCATGATATGTTATCATACATATGGAGCTTCTTCAAAGCAGCGTTTCGCTGAGTGAAGAAGGAAATCGATCCTTTGTGTGGAACATGTATAAAGGTTTGGCGGCAGGAAAGGAGCAGCGATGAAAGATAGCCTGAAATACCTGGCGCTGGTTACCCAGGTGGGAGTGACCGTTATAGTCAGCGTGGGCCTGTGCACCGCATTGGGGCTATACCTCGATCGCCTGCTCGAGACGGGGGCCATCTTTACCCTGTTCTTTTTGCTTGTTGGTTGCTTTGCCGCCCTCTGGAGCGCCTATCGACTGATTGTGGACACGTTGACGGCGAACTCGGAGCGCAAGTGATGTTTAGCGAAGATGATGTTCTCCGGACCACCACCATACTGACGCTCCTGCTCACGGCCGGCCTTCTGGTCTATAGAGTGGAAATCGGGCTTGGAGTGCTCTTGGGCGGGCTCATGAGTGTTCTCACCTTTAGGCTGATGATCATCGATGCCACCCGCCTGCTGCACTTGGCCAAGACCGTGCAGCTCTCTTCACGAGACGTGTCCCGCTTCAACCGCAGGTCGTTTGCCAAGCGCCTGTCGCTCTATGCTGCCACCCTCGCGGCGGCAGCGGTGAACCCATACGTCAACTACCTGGCGGCCTTCTGCGGGTTGCTCCTGCCGAGGCTGGCCATCTACTACCACATGCTGCAGGGGAGGATTAAGCGTGGAAGCTGAAGTCCTATTCTACATCTATTCATTCCCAGTCAGTAAACCGCTCTTGTTCACCTGGATCATTATGGCGGTGGTCTCCCTTACCTGCTTTTTCCTCACCCGCAACCTGCAGAAGGTTCCCCGGGGAGCCCAGCATATTCTGGAAATGTCCGTAGATGGCATCGAGAAGCTGGTAGTGACCAACATGGGGCCTGAAGGGAAGAAGTTCGTCCCCCTGATCCTCACCATCGCGGTCTACGTTGGGATCTCCAACCTCATCGGCATTGTCCCCGGCGCTTATTCTCCCACAGAGAACTTGACCACCACACTTACTCTAGCTTTGATCGTCTTCGTGGTGGGGCATGTGGCCGCGATCATCAAGAAGGGGTTTTGGACTTGGTTTAAGGGGTTTTTTGAACCTTACTTTTTCATGTTCCCCATTAACATCGCCGGTGAAATCTCCCAGGTCATCTCCCATGCCTTCCGTCTGTACGGCAACATCTTCGGAGGTGGCATCTTACTGGGCATCATCTACATGCTCGCGCCTTACGTGCTGCCCACTCCACTCATGGGCTGGTTTGGCATTTTCTCGGGGATCATCCAAACAGCAGTGTTTACTCTGCTGGCAGTGATTTACATCCAAATCAAAATCAGCTAAGATTGACAGCAAGGTCGCGAAGGGAGGGAAATTCATGCTAGAGGTTGCCATTATTGTCGCTGCAATTGCCATCGGCTCCGGCGTTGCTCTTCTGGCCGGAGGATTGGTTGGTATTGGTGAAGGTTATGTAGCCGGTAAAGCAGTGGAGGCCATGGCCCGTCAGCCCGAAATGGAAGGACCGATCAGGACCACCATGATTCTCGGCCAGGCGGTGTCCGAATCTGGTGCCATTTACTCTCTTGCTGTGGTGCTGTTGTTGATCTTCACAGTTGTGCTTCCTTTGGTAAACCGTCTATTGGAGCTGCTGTAAAGCCGGGGCGTGCTGGGAAATGCGGCTCAGCGTTTCAGGCACCGCCTTCGGTTCATCTCTGCGGTAAAGGGTGACAGAAGTTGATCGACCAAAATCTCTTGCTGGCGCAGACTGTAAACTTCATCCTCTTGGTTCTGCTGCTCTACAAACTGCTCTACAAACCGGTGCGCGAGTTCATGGACAAACGCACCGCTGAGATTGAGGCCCAGATCCGCTCCGCCGAGGAGAACCAGAAGGCTGCGGAAGTTCTGCGGCTCGAACTGGAGCAGCAGGTTAAGGAGAGCCGGCAGCAGGCCAGGCAGATCATCGACGAAGCCACAAAGCGCGCCGAGGAGATCCAGACCCAGCTGGTTGCAGAGGCCAAAGCTGAAGCTCAAGCCGTTTTGAACAGGGCTCAGCGTGAAATCCAGCTGGAAAAGGAAAAGGCCTGGGCTGAACTGAAGCAGCACCTTGGCGAACTGTCTGTGCTGCTTGCTTCCAAGGTCATCAACGAGTCCCTTGATGAGGCCCAACACCGCCGCCTGATTGCCGAAACCATCAGTCAGCTTGACACCTTAGAAAAAGGACATCTGCAATGAGCATGAACATAACCCGGAATTCTCAGATTGCCAACCGCTATGCGCGGGCCCTGTTTTTGGCAGCCGGGGAGACCCGAATTGAGCTCGATGAGGAGCTCAAAAAGGTGCTGAAGGTTCTAGAAGACCCAGTGGTCAGCAGGGTCTTCTATCACCCCCGCACGGCTCGGGAGCGTAAGGCGGAACTGATCCGGCTGATGCAGCTCTCCCCGGTACTGCAGAGCTTTCTCCTCTTGGTGGTGGAAAAGGGACGGGAAGCCCTGCTGCCGTTCATAGCCCAGGATTTTGAACGCCTGGTGCTGGAGGAGCAGAACACAACCGTCGCCGAGGTCACATCGGCGGTGGAGATGAGATCCGAGGAGCGGAACGCACTTGAGCGCAGGCTCAGCACCCTCACGGGCAAGAAGGTGCTGCTCCGCACCGCAGTAGACCCTGGCGTCGGAGGCGGCCTGGTGATTAAGGTGGATGGCAAGGTGCTGGATGCCAGTCTCAAACACCGGCTCGAGCTCTTCGCTCAGAGCATAACCAACTGATGAAGGCCCTGGCTGTAGCCAGGGTTTCTTACTGCGCGGCTGCTCTAGGACGCTAGCTTGGATCGAGTAGGTAGCCGCTAGGTGATCAGCCTAGCGGCTTTCCTCTCACAGAACGGTGCGTACGGGCCGCGTACACCGCTCCTGAAGAATCTACCGCCGTTCGTAGAACTGCGACACAATACCAACAC
>Ga0209720_1000149_pt1 | contig 74464 bp, 64 predicted proteins | sample AD_JPNMR3_MetaG_FD_184426 | JGI IMG/M metagenome (GOLD analysis project Ga0209720, IMG submission 184426) | Active sludge microbial communities of municipal wastewater-treating anaerobic digesters from Japan - AD_JPNMR3_MetaG (SPAdes) (version 2) | ecosystem: Engineered > Bioreactor > Anaerobic... | reverse complement strand
GGGCCTTGCGGAAGGCATGTCCCGTCATGCCCAAAAGTTTTGCCGCCGCCTCCCGGTTGCCTCCGGTTCTGCGAAGGGCCGCGGCCACGTAGCTCCATTCAACCTGAAGAAGCCGGGCCCGCAGATCTATCCCTTCTTCGGGCAACAAAATTTCCTGCCACTCCTTTTCGGAAGAGGATGGAGCGATGATTCCTGGCCCCTGGGGCTGCCCTGCCTGCTGCCATTTCTGGATTTCCTCTGGTAAGGCTGAGACATCAATTTCATCCTTTATCGCAATACAGGCGCTGCTGTCGATGGCATTTTTTAATTCCCGCACATTCCCCGGCCAGGGGTATCTCTTAAAAAGTTCTATGACTGATTCTGATAGGGCCTTGTGTTCATTATATTTTCTGTTCCTATCCTCTATAAAATGTTGAGAAAGTCGGATGATGTCTTCTTTTCGTTCCCGGAGGGGTGGAATCTTTAAAACCACCACTTTAAGGCGCTGGTACAGGTCGTGTCTGAATTTCCCTTCCTTTACCATTCTGGCAAGGTCCTGATGGGTTGCGGCGATTAATCGAACATCTACCTTCTTGGGCTCATCAGAACCGACGGGGATTATCTCCTTTTCTTCTAATGCCTTGAGTAATTTTACCTGCACTTCGAGGGGCAGGTCTCCTATTTCGTCCAGGAAAAGGGTTCCTCCGTTGGCGGCCAGGAATTTCCCACTGCGATCCTTATGGGCTCCCGTAAAGGCTCCCCGTACGTGACCGAACAATTCGCTTTCCGCCAGGGATGGTTGAATGGTCGAACAGTTTACTTCAAGGAAAGGTTTTGAACAGCGGGGGCTGGCTTTGTGAATTTCCTTGGCAATACAGGTTTTTCCCGTTCCCGTTTCACCCAGGAGTAATACTGGATCTTCGTACTGGGCCACCTGCCGCGCTTTTTGAAGTACCTCGGTAAAGGTGGGGGATGAGCCGATCAAATTTTCCTGAGAAGAAAAAAACTCCCCTGGGGTAGACGGCTCCCTCGTTGGTTCCTTAACGGCATCCACAAAGGGGAAATTCTTGAGGGAAACCTCTCGAACCTTGTAAGAGCCGCCGGCAAAGGAGGGGGGAATCCCCTGCACAAGGCTGGCAGGGAATAGGCCGGTGGCCGCCATGAGTAGGAGGCTGCCCTTCATCTGGGGGGTCCCTGAATCAAGGAGGAATATCCAGCGGGGGCTCAAGCGAGAAGGAAGGATATCTTCAATTTCTTTGCGAATCTGGGGAAGCATTTCCTGCAATCTGACCCAAATACTGTCATAATCAACTACGTCAGAAAGGTTAAGGGAATAAAAATTGAATTTAGTTAAAATGCCTTCGTTTTTTGCCTCCCTTTCCAGATCCCGCCCCCGTTCTAGGTAGGCACCGCTACTACAGAGCAGACAGGCATAGTCGATGGGCTGGGAGGTCCCTCTCCATTGATGAATCAAAAACGAAAGAATAGGCCCTGGGTCATCGCTATTTTCCGGATAGGGATCCCGGTTCCCCACAAAACTCACCAGAATGGAAGCTATTTTCCCCATATCGGGTATAGTACCATACTTTTCCATATCAAACAAATTGCAAAAAGCGGGCCAAATGGGTCATTTCTCAAAAGGATGATGGGGATTTCTCTGTTTCTATTAGAACTGGCGGACAGTTTTTTGTGGTATGTTTCTTGAAAAAGAATAAAAAATATGTTAGTAAAAATAAACAGGCGTTACCCAAAAGGGTAAAAACAATCTTAAATTAAAGGAGAAAAGAAAAATGAAACGATTTTTGGGAGCATTTTTATTTTGTGTAATGGGAACGTTGGCTTTCGGAGACTCGGATAAGTTATTTCAAATCTCTATGCTCATAGAAGATGGGGTAGAAAAGAATCATTATCAAATTAATGAACTATCTAACGGCTTGTCAGGAAATGAAAAACTGATGATATATAATCGTTATAGTAAAAACTCTGCGGCTCTTCCATTTGTTGTTAATATGCTCGTTGGGGTAGGTATTGGTTCGTATATTCAAGGAGATACCTTCGGTGGAACGATGGGACTTTTGGGAGAGGTCTCTGGAGTTGCCCTCTATTTGACAGGGCTTTCTCAAATGAGTTACTCATCATATTCTTCCTCTCGTAGTTCATTGGGTAGTACATTAGCCTTTTCTGGAGCTTTGCTTTTCTTGGGTACCCGAGTATATGAGCTGATACGTCCTTTTACTTATCAATCTGAATACAATAAGAAATTACGAGAAGCTCTTGGCGTGTATAATATAAGTTTTGAGGTGGTTCCTTCTTTAGAAGGTAATCAAACCATAGCTCTTGTGCCTGTTATGACGATAAAGATAAAGTAATTTAGAAGAATTAGTTACCAGTTCCATAAGTAAAAATATCCGTCGCTCCTGTTTTACCCCCTGCGATGGGCGGGCCCCGCTTCCCCTTTCAACCTGAGCTGGGCGGGACCCACTTACCCCTTCGACCTGAGCGCTGGGTGGGGCCTATACCCCGCCCAGCACAGACTCAATCTACTCAGGGCCGAAACGGTGCAGAACTGCCCCCGATGAGGGGGTAAGAAAAACCTAGGTCTTAGGCCCCTGAGGCTTCAAGGAACGCCCCTTCGTCCAGGAATTGCTGGGTATACAGCTTCCAGTAGGTTCCCCGGCGGGACATAAGCTCCGCATGGTTCCCGTCTTCCACAATGCGGCCCTTATCGAGCACGATGATTCGGTCCGCCGTGCGGATGGTGGAAAGCCGATGGGCGATGACAATACTGGTTCTCCCGGCTAAAAGCCGGCCGATGGCCTTCTGAATCAGCATTTCTGTTTCGGTATCCACCGAACTGGTTGCCTCATCAAGGATGATGATCCGGGGATCTGCCACGAGAACCCGGGCAATGCTGATAAGTTGTTTCTGTCCTATCGATAACAACGCGCCCCCTTCTCCCACCGGTGTATCAAAGCCCTGTTCCAGCCGCTCTATGAAGCCAAGGGCGTTGGCGTCCCGGGCGGCTCGGTAAATCTCTTCATCCGTGGCATCAAGTTTGCCGTACCGGATGTTATCTTTTACCGTGCCAGAGAACAGAAGGGGTGTTTGGAGCACATACCCCAACTGACTGTGGAGCCAGTGTTGCGTCCGCTGCCGATAGTCCAGACCGTCTATCAAAATAGAACCTTCTTCCGGTTCGTAAAAACGGCAGATAAGATTTACCAGGGTCGATTTGCCGCAGCCGGTTTCACCGACCACGGCCAGGGTTTGTCCCGCAGGAATCGTCAGGGAAAAATCCCTGAAAATCCATGGCCCCTCCTTGTTGTACCGGAAGGATATGCGGTCCAGAACTAATTCCCCGACCACCCTGGAAGAGGCCACTGCCCGGGGGCGATCAACAATCTCCGGTTCGGTTTCGATTAACCCAATAAGCCGTTCCGCACTTGCCTGGGCGGCCTGAAATTCTGACAACACCCGGGCTACCTCTCGGGCGGGATCAAAAAACATCATGGCGTAATTTAGAAAAGCCACCAGGGTCCCGACGGTGATGCTCCCGTTAAGGAGGAACCTTCCCCCGACCCCCAGCGCAAGGGCCGCCCCTGTCGCCGCAAGAAAAATGACCATCGGCAGATACAGGGCCGATAGCCGGGCCGCCCGGATCGCATGGTTCCGGAGGGTAGTTGTTTTCTCTGAGAATTCCCTGATGTTATACTGTTCTATCCCGAGGGCTTTTGAGGTACGCCCTCCCTGCAGGCCTTCGGTAAAAACGCCGGTCACAATCGAGTTGGCCTTCCGGGACTTCCTTTGGGCTTCCAGGATTCGCTTCTGGAACCAGAAGGTTACCACCAGTAAAGGAGGAACGAACACCAGGGTAATCAACGCCAGTTGGGGATGCATCACCAGCATGAATACAATGATGGTCAGCATCATCGTGGTGCCCCATACAAGGTCCACAATACCCCAGGCGATGGTGTCTCCCAGCTTTTGGGCGTCCGAGGTTAATCGGGCAATAATCCACCCCGCGGGGGTTCGATCAAAGTAGGAAAAACTCAACTCCTGGAGTCGATGAAAGGCCCGGTCCCGGAGGATATAACACAGGCGAACTTCGATAATGCCGGCCACCATGATAAGGGCCCATACGTTGAACCCCTGGAGCAACGCCAACAGGCCGTACCGGAGGACGAATGCGGCGATACGCCCTTCCATCCCCGGTGTTCCCAGGGCGGGAATAAGGGTGTCGATGGCGTAGCGGGTCATCTGGGGAAAAACACCGTCCAGAATAGCGACGCCAATCATGATAATCACCAGGCCCCCAATAATTGGGAACAGGGCCGATCCAAAACGGAATATTTTTTTCCAAACCTTTACATCAAACTTGGAACTATACTCTTTTTCTTCAAATCTATTGGGTTCTGACATATCTCATTCCTTTTCAGTATTCTTGCGAAAAGGCACTCTGCAATTCCGCAAGCCGTCGATAAAATCCCGGCTGCTCCACCAATGTTTCATGGCGGCCCTGGCTGGTAATTCTTCCTCCCTCCAGTACGAGGATCTGGTCCGCCTCCGCAAGGGTGGTGAGCCGGTGGGCAATGATAATCGTGGTCCGCTCCGGTCCCCCCGCTTGAGTCTGGGCTGCCCTTTGTTTGATCGAGGTCCGGATGAGGCGGTCCGTTTCGGTATCTACCGCGCTCAGGCTATCGTCCAGGATAAGCACGGGCGCATCCCGCAGCAGGGCCCGGGCAAGGGCAAGCCGCTGGCGCTGGCCGCCAGACAGGGTTACCCCCCGTTCGCCGACCATCGTTTCGTAGCCATCCTGGAACCCCATAGCCACATGATGAAAAGCCGCTTTTTTCGCCGCATCGATAAGGGCCGTATCGTAATCCCTTGAATTCATCAGATCCGGCATGCCGACCGCAATGTTTTCCCGAACCGTCTTTCCGTATAAAAAGCTGTCCTGCAGCACAATTGAGATATGGCGGCGCAATTCGGTTTTGGGAATATCCCGGATGTCCCGGCCGCCAATCAAAATGGTCCCCTCCGAAGGCTCATAGAACCGGACCAACAAATGGACAAGGGTCGATTTCCCGCTGCCGGTGGGCCCCACGATGGCAAGGTGTTCGCCGCTTCTCACGGTAAAAGAAATATCCTTAAGCACCTCGGTCCCATCCGGATAGGTAAAAGAGACATGCCGGAATTCCATAGAGGCCCTTGCCCAATCGATGGACGGGGAAGCCAGGGATACTGTTCCAGATTTCGCAGCCGTTGAACCTTTGGCTGGCCGGATTTCTTCGGGGATAAGGTCCCTTTCTTTTTCCAGAGCAAGTAATTCGGCAATGCGGCCGAGGGCCACCTTTGTTTTCCCCGTATCCGCCAGAACACGCCCGAATTGACGCACCGGCCAGAGGACCTGGTTTTCGTAGGTCAGGAACAGCACTAAAAGGCCCAGGGTGATGGTCCCACCGGCAAAGAGATGCAGACTGGCCCCGAGGAGAAAGGCGATTTGCAGTAGGCCCAGAAAGCTGGAAAATCCCCAGTAAAAGGCGAGCCAGGTTATGAGTTTATACACCTGATCCCGCAATGCGCCATTGGCTCTGGTAAAGCGTTCAATTTCATACCGCTGCCGGGCGAAGGCCCGAACCACCCGGATTCCCGAGACATTCTCCTGGACAATTCCCGACAGGATGCCCTCCCGCTCATCGGCCACGAGAAAGAGGCCTTCCACCACCCTCTGAAAGAAAAACGAAAACACCAGGATGATGGGCATGACGATACTTCCCCAGAGGGTCAACTGAAAACTCAGGGAGAGCATGATCGGAAAGGCGAAGGCCACCAGGGCCAGGGTTCTGTAGAGTTCCACGAACTCAAAGGCCAGAAACCGACGTACCGTATCCACGTCGGAGGTACATCGCTGGAGCCAATCCCCCGTTTGGGCCCGCAGAAGCGTTTCGTAGGGCAGGTACTGGAGGTGCTGATAGAGCCGATCCCTCAGCCGTTTTGCGCTTTCCTCTGCAGAAACATTGATGCAGAGGGAGGCGATAAAACTGAACAGGGCTTGCAATAGGATGATGGACACAAAGAAGAGCCCCACCAGCCACAGATGGGCCCTGAGCCAGGGCCGCCATTCCACGTAGGAACTGAGGTCAACCACGATATTCAAGGGGAGCCGCACCACCGGCGGCGCCGTTCCGATGATGCTATCGATGGTGATTTTAACAATCATCGGAGAAATAAAGGTAAAAAACACTTCGAACAGCAGGGACACAAGGCCTACAACGTAGAGAAGCCTCTGCGGTCCCAGGGCATTCCATAAAAGGCCAATTCTGCCATAGGGCGGCCAGGAATTTTTCTGAATGCTATATATTTCTTTTGTAGTTTGTGACACGGTCTTCCTCCCGGAAGATGTTTGCTTGGTGATGAAGCCTGATCCGTGTCTTTTTTGGTTCCTTTACGTTGGGGGACCCCACGATAGTTCAGGACAAAAAAAAGACCAGGCCTCCCGCGGCGCTGGTCCTATTCGTTTCTGTTAATCCAATAGCAACTTACTGGAATGACCGGAATAACCAGCTGCCGGGTACGGTACAGGCATAAACGCCCTGTATGTCGGTGTGCACGCTGAAAACAATGGTATCCATTAACCGGTCTCCTTTGATGATTACATTTTCAGTTTCCTGAATTGATGAATTCCAGGCTATCCTGATTATCCTTGTTTGTCAAGCAGGGGTACCATGTCTGTTTACATATCAGGGGCTTTTCGCGGACCTCTGGCTTTAATACAAGGGAAGCCGTATACTTATCGGGAACGGTTGCTAGTCTGTGAAAAATTGTTCACCAGGGGCATGCAAAAATGGAAGAGGATATTCGCTGGGTACAACGATTCGCCAATTTTAAACGGGCCTTTACCCTTTTACGGGAAGTGCTGGATTCTACGGAAGACATCGTTTCGTTGCCCTCAATTGTGAAAGAGGGCATTATCCAGCGCTTTGAATATACCTTTGAACTTGCCTGGAAAACCCTTAAGGATAAAATGATAGAAGATGGCCTTGAAATCGAAAAAATCTCCCCTAAATATGTGTTTAAACTGGCTTTCCAAAGTAAATACATCGATCAGATCGATCTCTGGCTAAACATGGTTAATGACCGAAACCTTATGAGCCATACCTATGATTTTGCCAAATTTGATGAGGTACTACTTCGTTTAAAAGAGCAATACTATCCTTTACTGGATAGGCTGTTTTCATTTTTTCTAGAGGAACAAATGAAATGACGGGCGGCCTCTCGCAGAAAGAGCTTTTGATACTTTCTGCGGTATTTGAAAAATATAAAGTTGATGGAGAAGTTATTCTCTATGGTTCTCGAGCAAAAGGGACCTATACGGAACGTAGCGATGTAGATCTGGTCATTAAAAATAGTTCTGTACGGGATGATCAACTCCTGGCAACCCTTCAGGATGAAATCGAGGAATCTGATTTTCCCTACCTGGTGGATCTTCAATTCTATGAAAAGATACAAAATCCCGCTCTTTTGGATCATATCAACCGGCGGGGCATAGTGGTGTATCGAAGGGAAAAAAATCCTTAACCCGTTTCCCGGTATTATCCGTGCAGTCATGGCCCGGGGATAAGGCCCCCTATGCCAGCGGTGTCCTGCACCGGGGCGTTGTTTCTGTGCCAGGAATCAGGGCCGATGCCAGAAACCCCAGGAGGACCGCCGGCAGGCGTTTTTGGGCGGAACCCCAGGAGGATCGCTGGCAGACGTTGTTGGGCGGAACCTTTGAAGCTTCTATCTGAAGCTTCTGGTGGACCTCTGGATCCACCTTTTTTCTGGAAATTCCCTCTTTTGTCTTGACATTGTACTATAACAATAGTACAATTGTCATAGATGAGTAGTTCAAATATACGCCATAAAATCGATTTTATCCTGGATCCCGTCTCGGGGGTGCCCTTTTATCGGCAGATTATCCAGCAGGTAGAACAGGCGATTCTGGCGGGTCGCCTGGTGCCGGGGGATAGGCTGCCTACCATTCGGTCCCTGGCCATTGAACTGCAGATAAATCCGAACACCATCGCCAAGGCCTACAACGAACTGGAACTCCGGGGCCTCGTGGTAACCCAGGTGGGGAGCGGCACCTACATTTCGGATAAAAAGATCGATATCGAAGAGGCGGAACGGCAAAAAAAGATAGAAGAATGCCTGGGGCGTTTTTTTCGGGAGATGGAAGCCCTGGGTGTAAAAGATAAAGAAGAACTCATTCAACTTATACAGGAGTTTAAGGAGGAATAGCATGGGACTGGATCGTTGGTTCAAAAAAAAGGAGCCCCCTAAAAGTTATATTAAAAACCCGCCAAAGCGGGAAAATCCCCGGGATTTCACGGTTCAAACTATTGGCCTGGGGGTAGTGTTGGTGTTTTTGCTCACCCTAAGCGGCATTCGCTTTACCCACGGCCTTTCCCTTGGGTGGGTGGAGCTGGGAGCCTTGTTCGGCGCTCCCCTCGGGACATCCTTTATCATGAGTCTTTTTCCCCGCTGGAAGGTGGCCATCAAGGTGTTCCTTATTGTCGCCCTGCTCATCCTTATCTGGGTGCTAAAAGAACCCCAGCTGGCGGTGCTCTGTGCCGCCTTTGGGGCCTTTGTGGCCCCCGCTTTTCAGCGGCTTGATGAATGGGAGCGGGCAATTGTTCTACGACTCGGAAAGTTTTATCGCGTAAAGGGCCCGGGGGTGTTCCTGCTCTTTCCCATCCTTGACCGGGTCGCCTCGGTGGTGGATCTCCGTATCCGGGTGACCGATTTCTCGGCAGAAACCACCCTTACCCGGGATTCGGTTACCGTGACAGTAGATGCGATCTGTTTCTGGCTTGTCTGGGATCCTGAAAAGGCTATCTGCGAAGTAGAACACTACGAAGAGGCGGTCATCCTCTCGGCGAAAACGGCCCTTCGCAGCGCCATCAGCAGGCATGACCTGAGTACCTTCCTGGAACAGGGCGATGAAATTGAACGGCAAATCCGGGAAGAGGTGGATAAAAAGACCACCGATTGGGGAATAACCATTCAACATATTGAAATTACGGACATTCAAATTCCCCAGGAATTACAGGGGCCCTTGAGTCGCCTTGCCCAGGCGGAGCGGGAAAAGAAAGGCCGAATTCTGCTTGCGGAAGCGGAAATCGAAATTGCAAAGCGCCTGCGGGATGCGGCGGAGATTTATGCTACCAAGGATACGGCCCTGCGTCTGAAGCATCTTTCTATTTTGAATGAAGGGCTTAAAGCGGGGAATTCCATGATGCTGGTGCCCAATTCGATTACCGAAGAATTGCAAGCCGCCGATGTATTTGGCCTGGAGGCCCTGCAGGAAATTCGGCAACAAAAGAAGAAGGATACGACAGGGGCTTCCGGACAGGAACCGGAAGGAAAGAACTAAGGCATAGGGGAGGTAATGTATGATTCTGCAACTGGAAGGAATAAAGCGGTACTACCAAAAGGGAGCAGAAACGATTCATGCCCTGGATGGGGTTACCCTGGATATCGAAAAGGGACAATTCATGGCCATTGTGGGGCCCTCTGGGTCAGGTAAAACTACCTTACTCAACATTATCGGCTGTCTCGATAGTCCCACGGAAGGGACCATTCGGTACAATGGCCAAGTTCTGGGTTCCATGACGGAAAACGAACGGTCCGAATATCGGAAGCATCATATTTCCTTCATTTTTCAATCCTATAATTTAATTCCGGTTCTTACCGTTCTGGAAAATGTGGAACTACCCCTGGTGATAGAACGGCGGCTTTCCCGCCAGCAGATCCGTAACCGGGCTCTGGATCTTATCCATGCGGTGGGGCTTGAGGGCACCGAAAATCGCTATCCCCGGGAACTATCGGGGGGCCAGGAACAGCGGGTGGCTATTGCCCGGGCCCTGGTTAAGGAACCCTATATCGTTCTGGCCGATGAGCCCACGGCAAACCTGGATTCCCATACGGCCGAAGAAATCGTGGACCTTATGGCGCGAATAAACAAAGAACGGGGGGCCACCTTTATTTTCTCTACCCACGACGCCCTTGTCCAAAAACACGCCCGCCGGGTGGTGACCATCCGGGATGGAAAAATTTTTAGCGATGACCGGCGGGAGGGTGCCCCTGCCGATGGACCGCACAACAGTTCGCCGGGACGCTTTGCACCACAGGCCGACTCAACTCGGGGGGTATAACCATGTTATGGAAAATTGCCTGGCGAAACGTGTGGCGTCACGGAAAACGCACGGCCCTTACGATTGTGACCATGACCTTTGGCCTGGGCCTCTTCATATGGATGGATTCGATGTTGAAGGGGATGGATCGGGTGGGCCTGGAAAATATCATCAACCTTACCGATTCGTCCCTAAAAATTACCACCCGTCAGTATGAGGAGGAGGGGGGCTATTCGCTGGATTACGGGATAGACCGGCTTCAGGAAGTGGAGTCGGCTCTGAAAGAAGATCCCCGGGTTCTGGCGGTCACCACGCGGACCAGGGCCCTGGGACAACTATCCAATGGTCGGTATGCAACCCCGGTACTTATTACGGTGATAGATCCCGAGAGGGATCGCAGGGTGTACACCCTGGGAGAATATGTAGAAGGAAGCTGGTTCCCGCAAGATGTGGCGGCTCCAATCATCGTAGGTAAAGCCCTGGCCACAGAGTTGGGCGTAGGGCCTGGTGATTGGATTACCCTGGCGGCCCGTACCCGCTGGGAGGCCCATAATGCCCGGGACTTTCAGATAGTGGGCCTCTTAAACGCCCCAGAGCCTTCCCTTAACAAGGGGACGGTATTTATTCCCTTTTCGGTAGGCGAGGATTTTCTTGAGCTCGATGGCCTGCGCACGGAAATTTCGGTGCGCATGGAAAAACGGACCAACCTTGCCTGGGCCATGGCGGACTCTGATGAACTGGCCCATAGAATAGAAGAACGCTTCCCCGAACTCCGGGCCAAGAGCTTTGGCGAAGTTGGGCGGGCCTTCCTGGAACTTTCTAAGGCTAAATCAAAGGGGGCCAGCATCATCATCCTGGTGGTGCTTCTTATTGGTGGTCTTGGTATCGCAAACACGATTCTGATGAGTGTCTTCAGCCGGATTAAGGAAATTGGGGTGCTTCGGGCCTTTGGGCTTAACCCCCGGCAAATCCGCCGTCTTTTTATGATTGAAGGGGCGATTATTGGCCTTGTGGGTTCCGCATCGGGCCTTTTGTTTGGACTGCTCCTGGACCTCCAGCTTATTGTGTATGGCTTTCCCCTGGAGGCGATGATGGGAAATATCGATATGGGACTTCCCTTAAGCGGAAACCTGTATGGAGAGTGGAACCCCGATGCCTTTGTGGTAGCCCTCTCGTTGGGCTTTCTTCTTGCCATCATGGCCAGCTGGGGACCCGCAAAACGGGCAAGTAAGATGGAAGTGACCGATGCCCTGCGCTTTGTATAGGGAGGCTCCTATGTGGATAATTGCTATGGCGTTTCGAAATATCCGGCGGAACCGTCGGAGAACCCTGTTAGCCGTCAGTTCCATCACCCTTTCGGTGATGCTCATGTCCTTTATGTATGGCCTTGCCAATGGGGTGCTTCAGAATCTGGTGAAGAACATCACCAAAAATGAAAGCGGCCATATTCGGATTACCACCCGGGGCTTTGATGAACGGGCCCGTTTTATGCCCCTGGATGAACTGGTTTTGGATCCCGAAGAGCTTCTCTCCCGTCTTCGGGAAGACGCGACCCTTTCTCAGGAGATTCAGCACATCGCTCCCCGCATTACCTTTGGGACCCTCCTCTCGAGTGGTCCTACCACCGTGGCTGCCATGGGTATCGCAGGGGATGCGGAGGTAGAACAGCACCTCCTCAATTTAGATAGAAGCATTGTGCAGGGGCGCTATCTCGGAGGAAATCGGGAGGTAATCCTGGGGTATCAGCTTGCAGAGAAGTTGGGACTCACCGTAGGAGATACCCTGCGGATTTTAACCCAGGGGGCCGATTCCAGTTTACGGCTTCGCAATTTTACAATCGTGGGGCTCTTTAAAACGGGGCTTACCCAGATGGACCGAACCTTTTTCCAGATTCCCCTGGAGGATGCCCGGGAATTCCTGCGAACCGGTGGTGGGGTCCAGCAAATTCTTATCATGCTGCGGGATTATACCAAAGCTCCCAAGTTGGCCCACCAGGTGGCCCAATTGGTGGCCCCTTTACAGGAGGATCTCCTGGTAAAGCCCTGGACGGAAATCGGGGACTATCCCCGGCTCATCAAAATGATGGAGACCATATACGGAGTTATCTACTGGGTCATCGCCTTTTTAGGGGCCCTTATCATTTCGAATATTTTGATGATGGTGGTGCTGGAGCGCCGGCGGGAGATAGGTATCCTTAAAGCCATGGGACTTAAAAAGAGGGAAATTCTAGCCCTCTTTATCAGCGAAGGCCTGGCCATGGGGATTGTGGGAAGTGGTATCGGGGCCCTGTTGGGACTGGGAATCTGTTACCTCTTCTCTATTGTGGGTATCGATTATACCTCGGCCATGTCGGGCCTTACGTTTCCCATGGATCCCATCTTTTATACGGTGGTTAGCATTCCGGGGAGCCTTATGATGTTTGGCATCGGGGTGCTTGTTTCATTGCTGGTGTCGTATTTACCCAGTCGAAGGGCGGCCCAACTGGATCCGGTAATTGCTATAAGGAGCGTGATATGAAAAGAGTACAACGATATATGCTGGGGCTGGTAATTCTGTTAGGGGTTCTGTGCCAACCCTATCGTGGGATGGCCCAGAGCCTTACCCCGCTTCCGTCCCTCACGGTGGAAGAAGTGCTTCGTCGCTACGATGCACAGAAAAACATCGGGACCATTTCCTATCGGGGTCAGATGATTATCGATCAGGGACGACGGACCCTGGTAAAAGAGATGGTGGCCGTCGCTGAAGGGAGTCGCCGGGCCTTTGTGGAATTTGTGAATCCCGAGGATCGGGGCATCCGCTACCTTAAGATCGATAAGGAACTGTGGATGTACTTCCCGGAAGAGCAGGAAACGGTAAAGATAGCGGGACATCTTTTAAAAGAAGGGATGATGGGCTCGGATTTTTCCTATGAGGATGCCCTGGAGTCGGAAACCCTTTTGGATAAGTACGATGCCCGTTTGCTTGGCACCGAACAGGTCGGGGAACGCCCTGCCTATGTGGTGGAGCTTACCGCCAAGGTACGGAATGTTTCCTACGAAAAACAAAAACTCTGGATAGATGGGGAGCGCTTTGTTCCGCTGAAAGCCGAAATGTACGCTAAGAGCGGAAAGCTCCTTAAGGTGAGCGAGAGCCTTAAGGTAGAACGGGTCGGCAACCGCTGGTTTGTCACCGAACTGGTCATGCGGGACATGTTGAAAAAAACGGCGGGCACCCGTTTTGTGATGCAAAACATCCAGCTCGATATAAAACTCCCCGCGGACCAGTTTAGCCTGCGGCGCTTGAGCCGTTAAAGACTCCTATAACAGAGGCTGTACTGTAAAGCCCATGGTGGCGGCGGTAACCGCCACCAAAAGGAAATCCTATGAAGCAGAACCATCATTTTCAAGGTTTTTTTCCCCTGATACAGAGAGTACCGGTTCTACCAAAAGTGAGGGGCTCCAGGGGGCATCAACAGGCTTTTATTTCCTGCGTTCTGTTGTTGTTGCTCTGGGAAACCGTAGGGGGCCCCCCAGGGATGACCCTTGGGGCGCAGGAGGGGATCCCTGCAGAAGACCAGCCTTCTGTCCTGGAACAAACGGCGATTTTCCCGGCGAACCCAGAAACAACCAGGCAAAGGACTTCCCAGGATACGCTCCATCTCTGGGGCGAGGGGGCTTTCACCACCTCCTTTTATTGGACCGATCTTTCTCGTGAAGGCTGGCTGGACCCCTTAGAGGGCCCCCTTTTCTCCGCTACCTTGAACCTTAAAGGGGGCCAGAGGGACAGTGCCCAGGTTTTTGCGACCGGCCGGGTTACGCTCCTGTACGGAGACCTGGCCGCCCTGGCCTGGACGTTACAGGGACAGAGCGGAGTTGCCCTGCCCTTTGTGACGGCCGAGGTGAGCCGCCTTTTCCTGGCCCTGTACACCGACTGGGGGGATCTTTCGGTGGGCCGTATGATAGTAAACTGGGGCCGCGGCCGGGCCCTTTCGCCGACGGATCTCCTTGCTTCGGCCTTTTTAGAAGGAACCAGTGTAAGTCGCCCCGGCACCGATGTGGTCCGATGGACTATTCCTCTTGGAACGCTTTCGAATATCGATATGGTGTATACCCTGCTTCCGCCAGTAGCGGAAGGATACGGAGCGGCCCATCTTAAGGCTAATATGGCAGGATGGGAGATGGGTATGCTCGCCGGCTATGATGGCGGTGCGTTGCCTACCCTCCGTCAGGGCCACTCAGTTCTCGGGGGTAATCTTTTATTGGGGGCCGCTTCTTCAGGGGGAGGAGTTGCCTCGAGCGTATCCTCCGGGAAGACCTTGTTCCTGGGAGCGGATGTGCAGGGGGACCTCCTGGTGGGCCTTGTAGGGGAGGGGATGCTTCGTCTGCCCCTTACCGAAGGGGCCCTTTCGTTTGACGAAATTTCCTATAGCCTTATGGGGGGCATCAATTATTCCCTGGGGGACCTGACGTTCAATCTGGAATACCAGCTTTCGGGGGGGGACGAGTACCCCTGGAGTGGTTTCCGGGCGGGACAGGTCGGTTTTGCCCAATTGTCCTATACTTTTACGGAAAGCCTGCAGATGGCGGTGCTGGGCCTTTTTGAGCCCGGTTCCCCGGAGTTCTTTGTACAAGCTTCTATTCGATACGCTTTACAAAGGGGAGTCTCCCTGATAGGCTATGCCCACTATCAAGTGGGGACGCCAGGAGATGGGGCTGTCCAGGAAAACCAGGTGTTTACGTTGGGAAGCCAGGTGTCTGTCCGGTTCTAAGGGCGTCCCATGAAAGGGGCCGATGCTTCATGCAGGTGTTTAACCAGGTGCTGGTGCTTTTTTTGTTGATTCTGATTGGTTACGGGGGAAGAAAAACTCAGGCCATTGAAGATACGGCGGTGGGGCATTTTTCCCGTTTTATTCTGCATATTTCCCTCCCTGCCCTCATTCTGGCTTCGCTGCAACGTCCCTTTAGTCAGGAGCTTTTGCAGGAAGCCCTGATTACCCTGGCCCTTTCCTTTGCCCTCTATGGGCTGTATTTTCTGGTAGCTGTTTTGTATCCGCTGGCAATTCCCCTTTTTCCCCAGGAACGGGGGGTGCACCGGTATGCCCTTATTTTTTCGAATGTGGGTTTTATGGGCTTCCCGGTGGTAGAAGCCCTCTTGGGGCAGGGTGCTCTTTTTCACCTGGCCATTTTTAACATCCCCTTTAATGTATTGGCCTTTTCCATAGGAGCCTGGCTTATCGCCCGGGAAGGGAAGCGCCAGGTGGTTCTTTCCTGGAAGACCTTCGTGAATCCCAGTGTGGTGGCTACCCTGCTAGGGTTCCTTTTGTTTGTAGGTTCAGTGAAATTGCCCGAGAGCCTGTACAGAACCATCAAGATGACCGGTGATATAACCAGTCCCCTTTCAATGATAGTGATTGGGGCGATTCTGGCCCGGATGGATGTCCGCAAAATCGTGGGGCGCTGGCAATACTATGTGACTGTTCTGGTTCGGCTGTTGGGACTACCGGCCCTTGTGGGGGCCCTCCTGTACGCGGTAGGACTGCGGGGCCTGTTGTGGGTGCTCCCCACTATCATTACGGCCATGCCCGTGGCGGCCAACACCAGCATCCTGGCGGATGTGTACGGAGCCGACGCGGAATGTGCCAGTTCCCTCGTGTTTTTGTCCACCCTGTTTTGTGTGGCTACCATTCCCCTGGTAGTTTTGTTTGGGCTTGGGTTGTGAAAAAGGGTTCCCTGCTGACCTTCTGAGGGGCTTTGGGTAAATGGTTATGGACGCAGAGGGCTATCGATGCCTATGTGGTGGCAACGCTTTATGAGTGGGCCTGGTGATAAATGGTGATGTACGGGGGGTTGGGCCTCTTTTTAATTTTTAAAAACGAACCTTATCTCCCTTCTTTTTCCATCCACAATAGGAGTTGCTCTATAAACCCCAGGTAGGCGGCACTGTAGCGATTTCGTTTTAAAAGATACTCCTGGGCCTGGACATAACAGGCCCTTGATATGGTTCCCAGGTACCGGAGAATCACCAGGGCAAGGAGAGTATCTAAGGACAGAAGCTTTCGCTCCTCTCCCGCGCGGAGCAGTTTTCGGTCCTCCGAAAGCAGGGCCTGTCCCGAACGTTCTGCTAACAAAAGAAGTTCCCTGTCGGTGCTTGCTGAAGCTGTCGAAAGGGGCGTACGGGGCGTACCATGTCCTCCCTCTTTTTTTGCCGGGTCAAGATGATTATCTGGAATATGAGCACTAAGGACGGTAAAAGACGGTTCAATCGTAAAACCCGAAACGTCCTTCGCCGCGGGGGGATTCGGTCCCCTTTCAAGCTCCTGTAACACCTTTTCGGTAATGGAACACTGCCAATGACTGGTAAGGGGCCCCAGAAGGCCCAGTTCCTGAAAAAGGATAAAACTCGAGGTATCCACCACAAGGTGGGTAAGCCGGGAAAAATCGGCCAGCACCGTTTCGGGGGAACCCTCTTCTTCCCCTCCGGGGCCCGGGGACGGAGAAACGGAAATAGAAGAAGGCGCTTTTTGATGTGAGCGCCCCGATGGTTTCCCGGCTTTTTTCTTTTTCATACCAAAAAGCAACCCCCTCTTTTTTCGGGGCCTATTTAATCTTTACGAGTTCTAACTCAAAAACAAGAAAGGCGTTCGGAGGAATCACATTCCCGGCGCCCCGTTCCCCATAGGCTAACTCGGGGGGAATAATGACAAGACGGCGTTCCCCTACTTTCATATCTAGTACCGCCTGTTCCCAGCCAGGAATAAGACGCCCCTGGCCAATCACAACCTCCAGGGGCCCGCCCCGCAGGTCCGAATTATCAAACACTTCTCCGGAAAGAAACATTCCCTTGTATTTTACCGCCACCGTTTGTCCTGGCGTCGGTGCGGGGCCCTTCCCCTCTTTAAGGATGAGGTAGCGGAGTCCTGTGGGGCTTGTCTGGGCACCAGGGTACTTGGTGGCGATGGTGGCCAGGTCTGCTTCCCGTTGTTTTGCCTGCCGTTCCTGAAGGGCCGCCAGCGTGGTTTTAAGTAAACCGTCAAAGCTCGCCTGGTCGGCCTTAAAGGCCCGGGCGGCCTGACCGTTTCGAATGATGGTGATTTTCTCTATCTTGTCTCCCTGGACGATGGCATTAACCACCTCCTGTCCCTGGACTACCCGGCCAAAAACGGTGTGTTTCCCATCGAGCCAGGGGGTGGCCTTGTGGGTGATAAAAAACTGACTCCCATTCGTGTTGGGCCCCGCATTGGCCATGGAAAGCACCCCTGGCCCATCATGTTTGAGGGAAGGATCGATTTCGTCAGGGAATTTATAGCCCGGTCCTCCCGTGCCATTACCCAGGGGATCGCCTCCCTGAATCATGAAATCGGGGATTACCCGATGAAAGGTAAGGCCGTTATAAAAGGGTTTTCCCCCCGTTACGTTCATTTTCCCCTCTGCCAGGGCAACAAAATTGCAAACCGTCAGGGGGGTTTTCTCAAATTCCAGCCGAACGACGATATCCCCTTTGGTGGTACTGATGCGGGCAAAAAGCCCATCCCCGAGTTGGGTGTTGGAAGGATTAGCCATGATACAACCTATGGTCCCTAAAAGGATGATGGAAAAAATAAAAAAACGTCCTTCTTTCATTCTCTTATTCATGAAAGGAACTCTATCATGTTTTGAAGTTTTTCTGAAGGGCCTTTATTTCCCCCTTTGTTCTGTAAACAGACGGAGTGCCCCCGGGCGGCCTATCCTTCAAAGGGGCAAGATGATTTATAGATGGAAAAGAGCAAAGGAACCTTCGTCGGGGGACGCCCCTTTTGGGGGCTCTTAAGGGCCTTTTAAAAAACCTGCGTGGGGAAAGGCTTTTCAGGATTCTTCTAAGATCCGTTGAAGGTGATGCGTTGTTGCCATCGTCTCTCGTACAAGTCGCCGATGTATCGTCCCTTGTTCCTCCTCCTGAGGGTTGGTTAATGCGGTATAGTATCTCTTAATAAGATTCTCTGCGCTCTTATTTCCCAGGATCGCAAAAATATTTACCATATGCTGAAGACTCTGGCGGATTTTTTCAGTGTCCTGAGACTCGTACGCCCCTTCAAGACTGGTAAGGTATTTAGGTAATTCCGTATGGGCCGTCATAAGAAGATGGCGGAGGTCTTCCTCGCTGCCTGCATAAATTCGCCTGAGCCTTTCAATATTAAGAGGAAGACGATGCAGGGTAAGCGTTTCTATCTGTTGTACCAGGTGTTGAATGGTAACCGGCTTGGGAAGGAGGGCGTCAAAAAAGGTCCTGCTTGGGAGCCCCTGTTTCCCTTCGATGGTTCCCAGCCCTATGATGGGAAGGGAAGGATCAAAATGCTGACTCCGGGAAGAACGAATGGCCATTACGGTCTGTAAACCCTCTACTTCCGGTTCTTGAATATCTACAATAAGGCAGTCAAAATCCCTGGATTCCAAAAGAGCAAGGATGGCCTTCTGTCCTACCGCAAAAAACACCTGGTGGCCAGCCTTTCCTAGAATATGACGGAAATATTCCTGATTTACTGGATTTTGTTCCCCGATAAGAATCAAAAGAGGGGAAGAAGGGGCGTTCCCCGGTGATGATGAAACAGGAAAAGAAGTAACTTCCAGGGGGACAAAAAACGAAAAGATACTTCCCACCCCCGGAGTACTTTCTACCGAGATGGCCCCTCCCATCCGTTCTATGAGTTTTTTGATGAGGGGTAAGCCTATTTCTTGATAAGATTCTTTTTTAAGAGCTTTTTCGCCGTTGTTTTGCCCTGGGGCGGTAAACAAATGTTGCTGTTCTTCCCCCGAGAATCCACTCCCCGTGTCTTTTACCGATACGAACAAAGCCGGAATTTGTTCCTTTGCCCGGACGTGGCAAGAAATCTGAATGCCCCCTGCACTGGTATGGGTAAGGGCATTAGTTACCAGGACGGAAAGGATCTTCCGAATTTTAGTGAAATCCATGCGAACCATGGAAAAGCCCCCATCATCAATATGGACGCTCCATGAAAGCCCCCGTTCCGTTGCCTCGTTTTTATAGGGGAGCAGGGCCTCTTCAATATCCTGTCTGAGGTGTACTTCCTCGGGGTAAAAATGGAGAATTTCTCCCTGGGGAGCAAAAAAAAGGGAAAAATCGTCCAGGGTGGCCAACAACTCCCGGCACTTTTTTTGAATTTCCTGGGCCACTTCATCTTCATAGTTTCCGCTGTGGCGAAGCTTTTCGCTTACCGTTATCAGTTCTAAAAGGGGGCTTTGAATCTGGCTACTCCAGTGGGAAATAAATTCTTCCTTAGCTCGATGGGCTTCTTCGGCGGCATCCCTGGCCTGAATACTCAGTTCTTCGGGGGTTTTTCGGGCCGTAATATCTTCAATATTACAAAGATAATGGGTAATGGTCCCTGCGGGATTCCTGATGGCTGAAAAGGAAAAATCTACCCACAGGGGATTGGTTCCCAAGCGGTTCCAGCGGAGTTCTCCGCGCCAATCGAGCCCTGACTCAATAGATGAAAACAGGGCTTCGTAATTCTTTTTTACGGTTGGATCCGGAAGGATAAAATGACCGATTTTCTGGCCGATTACCTGGTCAGGGCCGGTGGCGGTAAGAGAAAAGAAGGCGGGATTCACATATTCTATGATAAGATCTCGATTCAGAATGGCAATCCCCAGGGGGCTCTGATCGACGGCCTGGTACATTTTCCGGAGCATTTCCTCCGATTTTCGACGAAGGGTAATGTCCCGGATGATACCCACGGTTCCCACAAAGACGGGTTCCGAAGAACTGTCTCCCCTTTCATATGCCCCTGCGGCGGTTACCTCCCCGTAGGAAATGATAGAAGCATACATCTCTTTCCCCGTAAGCGGAGAAGGGGTTCTCCGTTTAAGCCGCAGTTCCAGGTTCTCTGTTTTACGGGAAACACCCCGTCGTTCATCGAAAAGTTTGGGGGCGCCCCGTGTTCCAGTGTTCCGTTTCTGGTAAAGGGGTAACAGGTATTCCCGGCTTACATAGGGGATATCTTCTTCAAAAAGGATGGTACTAAAATGTTTCCCAATGAGTTCTTCCGGTGTGTACCCTAAGAGGGAAACGGCCTGATTTACAAAGGTAAAGTGCCCCTCCGGATCAAGTTCATAGATGATATCCGGTAAGGCCTCTACCAGGTTAAGGTAACGTCTGTCAGGATCGGGTTTGAGGGATTCTACCGTTCCCATAGGAGCCTTTATTCCTCTCGAAATGCCCGGGCTACCGCCACTGCCCGATGCCATCGTTGAATTCGCCGTTGCCGCTCTTCTTCGCCAAGCAAAGGAGAGAACCGTCGGCGGACCCGCCAGTTTAAGGCAATGTCCCGCAGGCTATCCCAATAGCCTACTTCAAGGCCCGCCAAATAGGCTGCCCCCAGGGCGGTAATCTCCGTAACTTCTGGAAGTACCACCGTTTTTCCCAGGATGTCTGCCTGATACTGCATCAAGAAAGAATTGGCCGAGGCGCCCCCATCGGCTTTGAGGACCGTGATTGGTTTGCCACAGTCGGCTTCCATGGCTTCAAAGAGATCCTGGGACTGGAGGGCAATGCTTTCCAGGGCTGCCCGGACCAGGTGGGCCTTTGTGGTCCCCCGGGTAAGGCCAAAGATGGTTCCCCGTACATCCGGGTCCCAGTAGGGGGCTCCCATACCCACAAAGGCAGGAACGATGATGACCTTCCCCGAATCAGGAACCGACTGGGCAAGGTTATCCGTTTCGGGGGCGCTGGCGATGAGTCCCAACTCGTCCCGAAGCCATTGGATAAGGGCCCCCGCAATGAACACCGAACCTTCTAGAGCGTAGGTGGTTTTCCCGCCGAGTCGCCAGGCGATGGTGGTGAGCAGATTATGGTTCGACGTCACGGGCCGGTCGCCGGTGTTAAGGAGGGTAAAACACCCCGTGCCATAGGTGTTTTTAATGTCCCCCGGCTCAAAGCAGGCATGACCGAATAAAGCCGCTTGTTGATCCCCTGCACAGCCCGTGACGGGAATGGGTTTCCCAAAGAGCTCTGTTTTGGTGGACGCGAAAAGGCCAGAGGAAGGGCGTACCTCCGGCAGAATGACGTCAGGTATTCCCATGAGCGTTAGGAGTTCCCGATCCCATTCGCCGGTCTTTATGTTAAAAAGCATCGTTCGGGATGCATTGGTATAATCGGTAAGGTGTTTCCCCGTCAGTTTGTACAGGAGCCAGGAATCAACGGTACCAAAAAGGATCTCTCCCCGCTCCGCCCGTTCCTTAAGGTGGGGGACCTCTTCAAACAGCCACATGAGTTTAGTGGCGGAAAAATAGGGGTCCAGGATAAGGCCCGTTTTCTCCCGGATCCGTTCTTCGTGGCCCAGCGCTTTAAGTTCCCGGCAGATATCGGCAGAACGCCGGCACTGCCATACGATGGCATTGTAGACGGGCTTGCCCGTCCGACGTTCCCACAAAATAATGGTTTCTCGTTGATTGGTGATACCTATGGCGGCTATTTGTTCCGGAGTTATCTGGGCCGCCTTTATTGCTTCCCGGGCGGCGGTGTATTGGGATTCCCAGATTTCTTCGGGATTCTGTTCTACCCAGCCCCCCTGGGGGTAGATTTGGCGAAAGGGATGCTGAGAAAGACCAATAACCAATCCTGAACGATTAAACAGGATGGCCCGTGATGAAGTAGTCCCCTGATCGAGGGCAAGAATGTAATACTCCGTAAGAGGCATGGAGCCACTTCCTCCTTTCTGTAATAGTAGTACCTTCTTTAGTTTCTTGCTAGAGAGAAGGCCCTGTTCTTTTTAACAGCGGGGTCTGGGTTTTTTCCTGAAGGGATGGGGACCTTTGGGTACCCCAATGTTGTGTGGGCGTTGTGTGAACCATGGCAAAGGGTGGCGAACCTATCAAATGGGAAGGGGCCCCTTTCTGTATCCCCCTTATATCTGGATTGCGGAAAGATAAGAAAGTATCGTATAATACCTGCGCCATGGGCTCCTCCGGATTAGAAAAAGAACTATTTCAAATTGAATATCCCTACTTAACCGAAACAGGCGATCCCGATATAGAACGGTACTACGAGCTTCGCTCCCTGGGGCGGGATCAGGATGCCCTCATCCTTTATAGAACAAAACTGGTACCCCGGTATCCTGAAGAAGCCTTTCGGATGGAATTGTTACGGGCCTATCGAACCCATAGCCCGGATTATCCCCGATTATTACAACGGGCCTACGAAAAAATTGGAGAGCGTCTTATAGATAAGGTAAAGACCCTGATCGAGTATATCGCCCAGAAGGCCCGTTCCTATGATCCTACCGATGTCTATTCCACCATAAAAACTGCGGAGGCTATTCTGGCCTTGCTTCCCAAGGAACGATATGAAGCGATTCTTAGCATGGAGCGGCTTCTCCGGTATGCCGAACGGCTCCGTTTCCATGTGACGGCAATCCAGAAGGCAGAGGCCCTGATCCGGGCCTACCTCACCGAGTCCCTGCAGGTGGTGGAAGAAGAGCGGAGCAGGCGTCAAGCGGCTCTGCGGCACCAGCAGGAAGAGGCCCGTCGGCGCCTGGTGGAACAGGATAAGGCAGAACTTGCCCGCCTGCGCTCCCAGCAGAGGGAGCTTTCAGAACCTATCCGGGGGAAAAAAACTGGACCGGAGAAAACGGCTGCTCCCCGGCGGACGGTGGTGCTGGACCTTTCTCGGGTGCATTTTTCTCCCTATGATCTTGCCCGTATTCAGATCCCTCCAACCTTAACCCGAGTAGAAGACAAAACCCTTGCCTATTGTTTTAAATACTGGAACCTGGTAAACGATGCGGCCTTTGAACGGGTGTTGTTCCTTTATTCCCGAAAGTATGGCACTAAGCACTACGAAGTGTTTTCCATTATCCAGCGGGGAAGGAGAACCGGTAAACGGGACGATGAAATTCTTGCCGCCGTGATGGGGGCCCTTATTTCAGGGTATTACTATTCCATCCGGGGAGATATATATCTTCAGCAACAGTGGGCTATCTTAAAGAAAAAGCTTGAAGGAAAGGGTGTAGAATCCCCATCGGTCGGCCAGAAAGAAATGGCCCCTCATCCTGCTGTGCCCCGCCGCCCCCCCCTTTCCTCCAGAAGAGTGGGTTCCTCAGCAGGTTCAAGGGGAAGGCCTGCTTCGGTACAAGGGGAAGTTGCCCCGAGGACAACGGGGGCCCCTGAGGCTAGTCGCAACGCTAGTACTTCACTGCACGGGAAGGATTCTATTCAGTCCCCGCGAGCGCGTGTGGCTGTGCTCTCAAAGAGCATACCCTCGCAACGAAAAACAGGCTCCCCATCCACACGAAGGGTGCCCAAAAAACAAGAAGCTGTATCTATGAGCCCTGTTCCCCCGGGCGCGGGCGGAACGATGAGCGGTGGGTCCGTCTCAGATAGACTGAAGCGCCTTTCAGGAAAGGCCTACGATGTATATGGGGACCTTTTCTTTATGCAGGTTCGGCCCGCCATTCGGCAGGTCCTGAGTAAGGGTAAGGGCCTGTTTTTTACGGTCCCCGAAAGCGTAGAAGATGCGATTTATGAGTTTTTAAAAGAAAATTACCACAATCCCTTTATGAATTGGGAAGAAAGCGATACCCGCGGGGCCCTTCGTCAGGAAGGCTTTGATGTTCCGTCCCTCGATCCCATCATCGAAGCCTGTTATCGTCGCATGCAACGGTAAGGGCTTTCAGAGAAAACGGCTGGCATGTTTGTCTTTCCTCCCGCATCTCTGCGTACAACAGTTTGTTGTAGAGGGATACTAGCCCATGGGAAGCCGGCCCCGGAAACTGCGAGAAAGGGTAAGCCGATCGGCGTATTCCAGGTCTCCCCCCACAGGAAGGCCGGAAGCGAGGCGGGTAACCCGGATCCCCGTATCTTTCAGTAATTTATGAAGGTACAATGCCGTGGTATCCCCTTCGATGGTAGGATTAAGGGCAAGGATTACCTCCTGGATGTGCCCTCCCCGGAGTCGTTCCAGGAGTTTTCCTATGGCAAGCTGGTCGGGGCCAACTCCTTCGAGGGGAGCAATAAGACCGCCGAGCACATGGTAGTGCCCCCGGAATTCCCTGCCCTCTTCGATGATCCGTATATCCTGCGGTTTCTCTACCACACAAAGGAGGGACGCATCCCGCCCCGGGTCCTGGCAGATAGGGCAGGGGTCTTCTTCGGTGTAATTGCCACACCGAGAGCAACGCCGAATCCGGCTGTGAAGGTTGGCAAGCTGTTCCGCAAGCTCCCGGGCATAGGAAGGAGAGCCATCCAGAATATGGTAGGCCAGCCGGGTAGCCGTTTTTTTCCCAATCCCCGGGAGTTTTGCCAGGAGTTGTACCAGGTTGTCTAATGTTGTCATCCCAGACCCCACATGCCTGGCGGAAGGCCCAGGGCGCCCATAAGGGAACCCATTTCAGTCTGTAGTTGTTCCCGGACTTTTTCTGTCGCATCTGAGAATGCCGCCTTAATAAGATCCTGTAATAGTTCCCTATCAACTTCAGTGAGTGTTTCGGGAGCTATCCGAACCGCCAGCACTTCCATCTTTCCATTCATATCGATTTGGACCATGCCGCCCCCGGCGCTTCCGGTACAGACCATCTCCCCCAGTTTTTCTTGCATATCGGCCATTTGTTCCTGAAGCTTCTGGGCGACTTTTAAAGCATCAAAGGGATTCATAGGGTTATCCTAGTGTTATAATGGTTCCCCGGAAAAGCCGGCGAACCATTTCTACCTCCGGTGGAATTTCCTTTTCCCCCTTTTTTTCGGTAGGGGGGGCTTCGCTTATAGTAACCTGTATTTCTATACCCGTAAGGCCCAGTTTGTGCAAGGTCTGGGAAAGGACGGGCATGTCTTTTCGGATAAGTTCGCCCGTGAGCGTATCCTGTACAGGGACAGAGAGCTTGTTTCCTTCGAGAGTCCAGGGAGCGGTTTTCTCCAAACTGGAAGCCAGAAGCCCCCGTTCGTGTTTTAAGAGGGAAATGCATTTTTCTTTAAGAGTGGAAATGTCCAGATTTTGAGGGAGTACTGAGGGGGCAATCCTCCCCGCATCTGGTTTTTCTTTCTTTTCTGGTTGGAAAGATGGTATCCCTGCGGTGGTTTGCCGGCCAGTAGATGGGTGCGGGGGCTCTCCGATATGTTCACTTTTTTCCTCCCGAATTTCCCTCTGGACACCGAGGGGCTTTTCCGATTGGGCCCGCTCGGCCATCATACGTTTAAACTCTTCACTCAGGGAAAAGGGTTCTCTCCCGTATTCCGGTGGCGTATTGGTCCCGGGGGAGCTTTTTGGGGTGATGTTCTCCGTGTCCGTGGTATGAGCTACAGTACTAGTGGTTCTGTCAGAAACCGCCCCTCCTGAAACCCCGCTTTGTTGGGGGGCACTGTCTTTTGCGGAAAACATCCCCTTCGGGGCCCCGCTTTTTTGTAACCCCCTTTGTTGCGGAGGAACAGAGAAACTTCCAGAGGGTGTCGGCGGGTTTCCTCCCTGCGTTCCGCGGACACCCTCCTTAGGGTTTATCAGAAACTCCTTTACCCTTTCCAGGGACTGGGAAAGCTCCTCAGGAGAAATCCATCGTTTAAGCCAGCAAAGTTGAGAAATTACCCGTTCAAGCTCAAAACGGGGAGATAGGGTGTACCGGATGTTGCGATACGCCTGTAGCAGAAGTTCCAGGGCCTGTTCTACCTGTGGGATGGTTAGCTCGTTGATTACCCGCTGGGAAAAACGTTCTGCGCTGTAACCCAAGAGGCTATCTTTGGTAATGCCATTTTTAAGTAGGAGGATACTTCGATAGTAATGGGCCAAATCGGTGATGCATTGTTCGATAGAAACACCCCGTTCGATGATGTGGTCCAACTGGGAAAGGGCCTCCTGAGAATTTTCTGCCACGCAAGCCTCGGCAAGACTGTTAACCGCATCAAAGCCGACGAGTCCGAGTTTTTCCCTGATCAGCTCGGTCCTGAGAAAACCCTCCGAAAAAGCCACTACCTGATCAAAGAGGGTGTAGGCATCCCGGAGGCTGCCAGTGGATTCTTTGGCAATCCAGAAAAGGGCTTCCTCCTCTGCCTGGATACCCATCTCTTCGCAGGTTTCTTTCAGAATCGATTTAATCGTATCGATGGGTATGAGCCGAAAGTTAAACTGCTGGCAGCGACTCTTGATAGTGGCCGGTACCTTATGGAGTTCGGTGGTGGCAAAGATAAAGATAATGTACGGTGGCGGTTCTTCGATGGTTTTTAGAAGGGCATTAAAGGCGCTGTTCGACAGCATGTGTACTTCATCGATAATGTACACTTTATATCGCCCACTGTTGGGGGGGAAAAGCACTTCGTCCTTGATTTGGCGCACATCGTTTACGCTGGTGTTGCTGGCGCCGTCGATTTCTATGACATCGAGGCTTGTTCCGCGGGCAATTTCCTGGCAGTTTGTACAGACCCCACAGGGTGTAGGGGTGGGACCCTTTTCGCAGTTTAAGGAGCGGGCTAAAATACGGGCCGCGCTGGTTTTCCCACACCCCCGGGGCCCTGAAAAAAGGTAGGCATGGGCAATCCGTCCCGACTGGATGGCGCTTTTAAGGGTGGCCACCACAAATTCCTGTCCTGCAAGTTCATCGAAGGTTTTTGGTCTTCGCCGATTGGCGGTAACTTCGTAAGCCATGGCCTAAAGTATACCTGCTCGCCTGCTTTTGTAAAAGGGGCGGCATACAAACCACCGCCGTATCGCTCCGGGAACGGGCCAAAACGTACCATGCGGTGCCTATTAAACCCCGCCAGGATTCATAATGTAGCAACAACCATTGAATACGGTGAACACAGCCAGAGATTAGAATGCGGCCCCTTCGGGGCAGTGCTGATAAATGGTGCATTCGATTTCTTCAATGTTGTCCAGAAAAATCTTAAGAAGGTGAGGATTGAACTGCCCCCGCAGGTCCCGTTCGTCCCCTTCTATAAGGATGCGCAGGGCCTCTTCTTTTGTATAGGGCCGCTTATACACCCGGGTGGAACGAAGGGCGTCGTATACATCGGCGAGGGCCACAATCTGGGCCTCTATGGGAATTTGATTACCCCGTAATCCCAGGGGATACCCCTTCCCATCCCAGCGTTCATGGTGGTACATGGCAATGTTGCGGGCCACTTCGAAAAAGGACCCCTCCAGGAGTTCCTGGGAAAAGGTGGTATGCTGTTTTACCGCATCGAATTCCTGGGCAGTAAGGGGACCTTCCTTTCGAAGTATTACGGAATCGATAAAAATTTTGCCGATATCATGCAGTCCCGCATAGCGACCTATTTCTTCGCACCGTTTAGGGGAAAGCCCCATTTTACGGGCCAGGTATTCTGATAAGAGGGACACCCGATAATTGTGGGCCCCTGTTTCAGGGTCATACTGTTCTACTACCCGGGCCAGCTTCTGAGAAAAGGTATAGTAGGCATGTTGGGTAAGTTCTGCCTGGACTCGAAGGCTCACAAAACCCCGGGCAAGTTCCGCAAAGGAAAGGCACATCCGTTTGGTCAGGTTTGTGAAGCGTCCTTTCTTCCCTGCCGCAATGTCGAGCATAAAAAGCAGGCTTATCCGATTATCTACCGGTACGGTTAACATCAAGGTGGATTCGGTAGGCAGAAAAACCCGTTGTATTTCGGTGTACACTTCCGGGGGCATTTTCACTTTCCATATCTGGTGCAGATGCTGAATTTCCAGCATGGTCTTTTGTTCTTCCAGGAGGAACCACTGTTTCTTAAGGTACCGCTGATTCAACTCTTTAAGACGATGGCCCCGGGCGGAAATAAAGGAAATTCGTTCTCCTTTGATTAAGGCGATACTTCCATAATCAATCCCATCTACCAGTTTAAAAAGAACTAGTAACAACTGTTTAAAAAACATCGAAAGTTTTACGGAGCTGTCCCCAAATTGCTGAGAAAGGGACAGAAGTTCCCGAATCTTGGTAGAAAGGGTAGATATTTCCTCATAACTACACACGAGGGATTCGTGGACGTTTTCCAGCGCCATTTTTTGCAGGGTGATGCTCTGGTACTTACCCGCTAATTTAAGAAAGGCCTCAAAGGTACGAATATGGCTTGGGGCAAAGGCCCCGCTGTCCTTTTTATTGGTACTTTCAACGGTAAGAATGATTTCCTCATCGTTGTCTAATTGATAGGCTCCCACTAGGGTTTTCCCTGCGGGGCCAAAACATTCTTGAAGGGCCCGCTGGCTTTCATGAGGGGTTGCCAGCGAAAGACATTCCAGTAAACTGCCTACCAGTCGAACCCCGTGTAAAGGGACCCACCAGCGAGGGTCCAACTGGAGGGAGAGGAGCTTAGGCATTTCATGCCCTATGGAGGCCACAAATTCCCATCGTTCGGGGTTTCGGATGCTTACTGTTCCACTAGAAGCTTCAGGGATGATGGAGAGCACCACTTCGAGTAATCGGTGATAGTAGAGCCGGGGATCCCATTCATACCAGTCTAATTCTAGAAGAAGATCGATAATCGCTGCAGTAGACTTTTCCGAGTCGTTTTCTTTTACCATGAACCTATATCACACTTTAGAATATATAAAATACTATATCATAAAAGCTATGCCTGAGTAAACAGGAAAATCTCCAATATCTCTAAATTTTCGCAACTTTGTGCTACTTAGCATTAGTAGAAGTTCTTGTTCATCAGGAGCTTTTAAGGTATTGACCGGAGATGTTTTTTATACCATGATAAGGTTTTATCCAGCAAGACAAGGAGGGCGACACCGAAGTGCTAAAACACGTCCGGGGCCGGAAAGTTAGGCTCGAAGGTTTTAATAATCTAACTAAATCCCTGAGTTTTAACATTTACGATGTCTGCTATGCCCGTTCCCACCAATCCCAGATTGAATATCTGGAGTATATTGATAAAGAATATGATTCGGAACGGCTTAAAAACATTATCGAAGAGGTAACCCGTATTATTGATGCCAAGCTTGTTAGTATCACTACCCAGGATTATGATCCCCGAGGGGCAAGTGTGGTGGCCCTTATCAATGAGGATCACCCTATTTTGACCCCGGCGGTTACCCATCAGTCCTATGGTAGCCATGGTGTAAATCAGATAGCTCCTCCTCTTCCAGAGGCGAGTGTGGTTGGACATCTCGATAAAAGCCATATCACCGCCCACACGTATCCCGAATTTGATACCGCTACGGGAATTGCTACCTTTCGGGTAGATATTGATGTATCTACCTGTGGGATGATCAGTCCCCTTCGGGCCCTTCATTACCTTATCGATTGTTTTGATTCGGATGTGGTGCTTATCGATTACCGGGTACGGGGTTTTACGCGGGATACCAAGGGGCAAAAGATCTTTATCGATCATGATATTTCATCTATTCAAGACTTTATAGATGAGGACATCCTGGCGGATTACCTCGTGTATGATATCAATATCCTCTCGGATAATATTTTCCATACAAAGATGCGAAAGAAAGAAATAAAACTCAACGACTATCTTTTTGGCCCCGACATTGAAGACCTGGACCAGGAAGAACGCAAACGCATTCGGGATCTTTTGAAAAAAGAAATGCAGGAGATTTTTGAGTGCGAAAACTTCTAGGAAGGGGTCTCCACGGCGGTTTAAGAGGGGACTAAATCGGAAGAAGCCGAGGGCGAGGTGGTAGCCGCCCAGGATTTGTTGGGGGAAGGCCCAACAGCCAATCAAGCTGATAGAGATCTCGGGGGTACAATCGCTTTGGTGCGAAAGGGGTAGTTTGTGCAAAAACGGCGTATTATGGAACGGCTCAGCCTGTCGAGTGGCTGGTTCTATGAAGTAGAAGAAACGCTCCAAAAAGGTGCAACGGCCTATCAAGAAATAGAGGTGGTTCGTTCCCAGGAGTTTGGCACGGTCCTCCTCTTAGATGGGGCAATCCAGGTTATGGAAAAGAACGAGTTCCAGTACCATGAGCCCATGGTACACCTCGCCATGCTTGCCCACCCTGAACCCCGCCGTATCCTTATCATTGGGGGAGGCGATGGGGGAATCCTGCGGGAAGTGCTCCGTCACCCCACGGTAGAGCGGGTAGATTTTGTTGAGCTTGATGAAGAGGTGGTTCGTTTTTCCCGCCAGTATCTTCCCCATTTAAACGGCGGGGCCTTCGAGGATCCCCGGGTGGAGCTTTTCTTCCAGGATGGCCGGCATTTCGTGGAAACCTGTACCGGCCAGTATGATGGGGTTATCATGGACATGACCGACCCCATGGGGCCATCCCTTTTTTTATACACAAAAGAGTTTTTCAGTCTTGTCTCCCGGGTTTTAAAAGACGGTAACTCTTTTTTTGTAATGCATAGCGAGTCGCCAGAAACACGCCCACTGGCCTTTGGGCGAATTCACCGGACCCTATCGGCGGTGTTTTCTGTGGTACGGCCGGCCTATACCTATGTTCGTATGTACGGAAGCCTCTGGTCCTTTGCGATTTGCTCTCCCCAGCTTGACCCAGCGGTGCTTACCCCAGCCGATGTGGAAAGGCGGCTTTCTCAGCGGGCCCTGGGCAATTTGAACCTCATTGCCCCCTCAAGCTGGCAGGCCTTTTTTGCTACCTATCCCTACATTGAGGCCCTGCGGACTATGCCGGGAGATATCAGTACCGATGCCCATCCCGAGTTCCCTGATAGTTTTGATTACCATGGATAGGCCCTCTCGGTGGGCTCCTTATGGTAGGTGAAAGCCGGGAACTGTGGCTTGGGATGGGGATGACCCCTTCACCTCGATTTCCCTGAAAGCTATCTGGGGCCCCTCTTATGTGCCCCTCTATGTGTTATTTCCTTAAGCGGCCCGAAAACCCCTTCTGCCGCTTGTTCCCGTAGGATGGAATAAAGCCGCTTCCAATTTCGTACTGGAGTAAATGAATCCGGACAATGTAAGACCCGTCTGCTGTACACCCTCGCTCCCGGCTCCTATTAATCCAGCCCCAACGGGTCCATGGCAACAGGTACTTAGAAGTGGAGCGCCGCGGTGAGAGAAAAACCACTGCGGGGCTGGGAACCCCATTGAAGCCCCAGTTCTTCGGTAAAAATGGCCCCTTCAATCGTACAAAAGGTAAGATTAAGGGCTAGACCGCCGGAAATCCAGCCCTTGTTAAATCCGGTTCGTAGCGAAAGGAAAGAAAGGGTTTTTACTTCCAGCCCCAGGTGAAGAAGATTCCACCAGGAAGCCCCATCCATGAATACCGGAATAGGATCCTGGATTTCCAGAAGCAAGAGGGGCTCCAGAATGCCTGGTACCCCATAGGGGGCCCAGCGGAATCCCAGGTTTACCTCAGGTATAGGCTGTGCCGAATCGGTGAGGGAACCTTTGTTTCGGGGAAGGGAGAGGGATGCGAAGGACTGCAGGGTCTCCTGGTAAGTCACCGTTCCCATGGGAAAAGGAAACCCTATATCCCGAACAGTAAGCCCCATCTCAAACCGGTCAAACTGGACCAGCAACCCCAGATCAAGGGCGAGCCCCACCCCAAAACGGGCTTCTTTATCCAGCATCCCCGTAAAAACCTGCGGGATGCCTCCCGCCACAAAGTTCTGAATAAACGCCGTGGCTGATGTGCTTCCTTCTATCCGAAAGAAGGGGCGAACATCTCCGCCGATAGCAAGGGTGGCGGAACCTATGGTGAGGGGAACTGCCATACCGATGATAAAATTCCCCTGGGTTTGCGAATACCACGACGGATCTGGCGCTCCTGTTTCCCCTTTCCCATAATTATCGGTGATCAGAGTTATCCCAAGACCAAGGTTGTTCCCGCTTATTCCCAAACCTGCCAGAGCGCCTCCGCCAAAACCATTGCTCAGGAGAACCTCTTCCAGGGTATGTAGATTTTCTTCTTTTGACCCAGAACCAAGGAGGGTGTGTATGTTTTTTTCTGACAGCGGGGCATATATCCACAGGGAAGAGAAGGTTGCAAACTGAGCTTTCCCCAGCGAGAACCCCGCGGGATTTCCGTATAAAGTTCCGTAGCCCCGGGAAGTCGTGCCGTAGGTTCCCCCCAGGGCCATAGTACGGGCATCTTTGGGGCGCAGGGTCTGTAAAAAGAAAGATTCAGCCCCACCCTGCCATAGGGGTAGCACAAAACATAGACATCCAAGTAACATCAATTTCACAGGTTTCCGGGGCATCATAGGTCCTCTTAGGGTATTTTCTATTATACCCCTTTCAATGGGATTTTTCAAAATTATACTTTTTGGAGTTTTTAGAGATTTGTTAGAAATTAGATAAATGTCGTTAGAGAAAACCCGGGAAAAACCTGCCTCTCTTGGAGAACTTCCCTCTTGGGGCTTTTCCCTGTCCTGAGGTGTTTCATGGAAAGGGAAGGGGGCCCAGAATAGGTTCCCCTTCCCCTGTTGTTACTCCACGACTATTGACGCGCCCCATTCTTTAAGGCGTCCCGTAATGAACGCAAGGCACGCCTCATGTTCGGCTTTTCCCCTGCCAGATACTGGAAGGGCTTCCCCCAAGGCAATGTGGATTATCCTATCCCGGTGGACAGCCCCGAAGGGACGGAAGACTTTGCCATTCCCCCAGAAGTCGGTTTTTAGGGCCACGGGCATCAAGGGGACACCGGCGCGGGAGGCAAGCTTTACCCCCAGGCTGTTAAAAGAGCGGGGATCAAACACTTCACTTCTTGTGCCTTGGGGGAAGATAATTATCGAAATTCCCTCTTGGAGCCGCTTTACCCCTTCATTCAAAACCGTCTCGAGGTCCTGACGGGGATCCCGTCGGGTTACCGGAATGGGATCCCGGGATCGCATGATAGGTCCCCAGAAAAATCCCCGCAGGAGCGACTCTTTTACCACAAAGGTTACGGGCTTGATGGGGGTAATAAGCCCCGGCAAAAGGGTTGTTTCCAGGGTGCTCATGTGATTGGCCACGAGCACCAGGGGGCCCCGTACCCTTCGCAGGTGATCAAGCCCCTGAATGCTAAAACGGGCCCCACACCGTTCCAGATTGTGCATGAGTTCAAGGGAACTATGGGCAAACAGTTCGTGACTATAGCGGCCCTCGAGAGCAAAGGTCCGATACCGAAGAACCGAGGCGATGAAAAAACTATAAGGACTCCACCGGGAACCCAGGAGAAAATATTCCCTCAACGCCCGGGGAATCCCTTCCGGCGTATGGTAGCTATCTCCCTCGATAGGACTCTGCAACGGGAAAGGGAGAGGCCTTTGCCGAAGCTTTCTCGAGGACCGGTTCCCCATTACAGCCCTCGTTGAATCAGGGCCACCAGGGCATCCACCGTAAAGCCCAGATGGTGGGCCACCTTATCTCCCGGTCCAGATTCGCCAAAACGATCAATTGAAAGGATATCTTCCCGCTTTGCCCAGCCTTCCCAGCCGAGATGGCAGGCCGCTTCACACACTACGGTTCGTACCCCCGGCGGTACGATGCTGTTCTGGAGTACCGCGGGCTGACTTTCAAAGAGTTCTTTGCAGATCATGGAGACCACCCGCACCTTTTTGGGAGCCAGTTTGTCTGCCGCTGCCAGGGCCATGGCTACTTCCGAACCGGTAGCAATGATGGTAACATCCGGGGTCCCCTCGGTTTGACGCACGATATAGGCCCCCGTACGGATCGTATTTTTCCATTCGGGATCGTCCTTCTTAAAGACCAGTACGTTCTGACGAGTCAGGGCCAGCACCGTTGGTCCTGTTCGATGTTCCATGGCCATTTCCCAGGCGACCATGGTTTCTTCCGCATCTGCCGGTCGGAGGACCCGTACATTGGGAATAGCCCGGAGACTTGCCAGGTGTTCAATAGGTTGATGGGTAGGTCCATCTTCGCCCACAAAGATTGAATCATGGGTCAGAACATAAATCACCGGTTGCTTCATCAAGGCCGAAAGTCGCAGGGCCGGCCGGAGATAATCCGAGAATACCATGAAGGTAGCGCAGAAGGCCCGCAATCCGCCATGGAGTTGTAACCCATTGGAAATAGCGGCCATGCCGAATTCACGGATCCCATAGTGGATGTAACGCCCTGCCCGGTTGTGTCGGGAATAGGTGCCAGCCTCTGGCATGGCCACCGCGTTGGGACCCTGCAGATCCGCCGAACCTCCCACCAGATTGGGGGTAACCTTTGAGAACGCTACCAATGCCTTGTTGGAAGCGCTCCGGGTGGCTACCTTGTCCCCTATGTTGAAAGAGGGAAAGGAGAGAGTCCCTTCAGATTTTCCTGCATAAAAGGCATCCCACTGGGCTCGTTTATCGGGGTACTTTTTGGACCACTCGTTAAAGCGAAGTTCCCAGTTCTCCCGGGCCTTTTTCCATTCCTTTTGTTTTTCTGCGAAATATGAAATTGCCTCAGGGGCTACGTAAAAGTCACCGGGGATTCCTAAGTAGGCCTTGGCGGCGGCCACTTCTTCGGTTCCCAGGGGAGCCCCATGGGCTTCGTGGGATCCCTGCTTAGAGGGGGCCCCTTTCCCAATAATAGAGGTAAGAATAATAAGGGTGGGCTTTGAAGTCTCCTGCTTTGCTTGCTGAACAAGCGAAAGGATCCCTTCGAGGTCATACATGGAACCTTCTAGCACTTGCCACCCGTAGGCTTCGTACCGTTTGGCCACATTTTCGGTGAACGACAGGTCCGTAGAACCATCAATTGTAATATGATTTGAATCATAAAAGGCGATAAGCTTACCAAGTCCCAGATGCCCTGCTAAGGAAGATGCTTCCGCAGAAACCCCCTCTTGGAGACAACCGTCGCCTACCAGGGTGTACGTGTAGTGGTCCACAATCGTATAGTCCGGGGTATTAAAGCGGGCGGCAAGCATGGTTTCTGCAATGGCCATCCCTACTGCTGTAGCGATCCCCTGACCAAGAGGCCCGGTGGTAGTTTCAATCCCCGGAGCCATGCCGTATTCAGGGTGACCTGCACAGGGAGATCCCACTTGCCGGAAATTCTTTATATCCTCCAAAGAGATAGGATACCCGCTAAGGTGCAACAGGGAATACAAGAACATCGAACCATGGCCGGCGGATAACACAAAACGATCCCGGTCGGGCCAGGTGGGATCCGATGGATCATGTTTAAGGATTTCGCCGTATAAGACTGCTCCTAGTTCAGCTGCTCCTAACGGAAGGCCGGGATGGCCTGAGTTTGCCTTCTGAATTGCGTCCATCGAAAGAGCCCGGACGCTTAAGGCCACCTTTTCCAAGGCATGGGTATTCATACACTACTCCTTATTTCCAGGTTTGCTCTATTTTTTGTAATAGATTCGTCAATTCTTGTATAGAGGCCCGTTCCTCTAAATGCTTTCTAAACGGTTCCTGTTGGCATAAGAAGCTCAGACGAGAAAGAATCCACAGGTGCGATTTAGGGGTAGCCGACCCAATAAGAATCAGGGTACGAACGGGTTTCCCATCCAGGGCATGCCAATCGAGAGCCCGTTGCAAATACCCCATGGCGATGAATTCTTCTTCCGGTCGTGACAAAAGCGGCGTGCGGGGGTGGGGTAGAGCGATGCCATGGCCTACCGCGGTGGGCATCAAATTCTCCCGTTCCAGGATGGCGGTTTTTAATAATTCGGCGGGTAAACTCTGGGGTAACGTAAGAGAATCTACAAAGGCAACAAGTGCTTCGGTGGAGGTCTCTCCTGGAATGTTATAAAAAACCCCACCTCGATGTAAAAGTGGTACTAAACTCCCCTGTTCCATATGTAAAACCTCCTTTGCTCAGATTCTCCTCGGTTCCTTGGGTACGGTATGTCTAGGTGCTGCGTACTTCTTGGGTCAACCTTTCGAGTTGACGATTGTATCGATCCCGATCAAAAAAGTCGGGATTAAAATTCTCTCCTAATTCATGACGGGCAAGACGCTGTTCTGTATCGCTTCCTCCCAGGGCGGCTAAAAATCTTCGAAATCGGAGGGGGCCCCCAATATGTTCTGGGGGAGCGGCCTTTTCACCTAAAAGACATTGGAATGGTGATTCCTCTGGAGAAAGGGTAAATTCATACATTATCCGTAGATGAATTTCCCAGGGAGAGTCTTCTCCGTAATCATACACCAATTCTCGTATGTTTTCTTTTAGAAGATGGTCTACGCCGATTGTATGAACCGTAAAACCCCCTTCATTTGGTTTTTCTGTGTATACCATACCATCAATTACAAAGCTATACCACAGGGTCCCTGACCAGTCGAAAAGAACGGTAAGAATTCGATGGAGCATTGTGAGAGAACAGTCCTGAGGAACCACAAAACGCCGCCATACATCGGTGCCCCGTAAAGAGGCCTGGAACACGACGGCGGGAACAATGTCCCCGGCCTTTTCGTTTGCCCGGGGAAAACGTTCTTTCTCTGGTTTCACAAGGGAAAGGCGCTGTTTACGCCCCTCTTCTAACGCTTCTTCTATCCGTTGCCGCACTTCCTGATACGTATCAAGCATGCCATCCAGGCTGATTTCGAGGCTTTCTAACTCCACATCTGAAAGCCCCCCGTCGGTATCCAATTCTTCGAGTATATGGGCCGTATGGAACTGTAATTGGGACAGAACGATAAATGTGTGCTTGGGGAGCCATTCCATCTCAATAGGAGAGCGGGAAAGGCGAGCCATCTGTTCGATGAGGGCGGTATGAAATTCGGCGGCGCTGTGCCGTATCGTGGCCAGGGGAAGATCCGTAAAGGGGTTATAGTTAGGCTGAATTTCGAGGAGCACCTCTTGAATGTACTGGAACACAAAGAAGAAATCCTGCTCTTCTAGTTTGATGGGAGGTGGTACCAATCGATACAAAACAGTCCATATTAACCGCTGTTGGGGAGGGAATTCCGCAGGAACTATGGTATCGCCTTCTTCTGGAGGAAAGGCCAGCACATCCCGAATGTAGGATTGGACCACATATTCTGAAACCGGAATCCCATAGTCATAGAGAAGTTCTTCCAATTCGGTTTTATCCGGTGGTCCTGTGACGGTAGCATCGGCAGAACCGTCGGGAATATCTTTCCCAACAAACCAAAAACGGCTTTCCATGCCGTAGGGTACCACGTCTACCACATTGGTTTTTTCGTAAAGATAGGTTTCTAAGGCATAGGCAGGATGGTGCAGAACATCGCTTCCGGCAAACCAATAGGCAAAGGCGACCTGTTCCTCGGTAGAGCTTCCGGGGCCAATGCTGTTAAAGGATTGGGAAAATCCCCGGTCCAGGGCTTCAATCCAGCTCTCTGCGTCTTCTTGTTTCGGCGGCTCTGCAACCACCGACACAATCTCAAAATAGCCTAGTTTCCAGTTTTTGAGTTGAACAAGGATGCTCTGGCCGGGAAGCACCCCTGTCTCGCGATAGAAGGAACGCATATCCAGCGTATGGATTGAAACTTCTGCGGGTTCTTCGTAGGGGTCCTGGTTATACAGACTTTCGTTTTGTGGGTTATCCCGGGCTATGTACTGGGGGGCGTATTCCTCTCCAAAAATGCTATAGTAGGGATAAAAATCCTCGGGGGCCCCTTCGGTGGTAGTGTAGGGAATGGTTTTTTCTTTCCAGTAAAAGGTATACTCGTGGGGCAGCAATAAGGGGTTGGCAAAGGGAACGCAGCGGTGCCCTGGAATAAGAATCCCATTTTGGATTTCTAAGCGGCTCGGAGTAATAAGAAAATACCCATTTTGAAAATAGCCGCAGCGGGATAGCCATCGGCCGTCATTCATGGGGAATGCGAGGCGCCGCTCCTGTAAAAACGCAAGGATATCCCGTTCAAGGTTACGCTTGAGAGATGCGTCCTGAGCAAGCACGGCCGCTACCGCATCCTGTACACTGAAGGGGCTGGTGGTAATATCTAAAAAGTCGTAAAGGGCGTCTTCTTGAGTCAAGGTCATCAGATTTTCTACTATTATCCGGAAGAGAAAGAATAATCAAGGGTTGTTCTGGGGTTTTGTGGCCCCGCTTGGAGCCCCGGTCGCCGGTTGTGTCAATATGACTCTTTCTGGTGATTCTTTATGATACATTTTGTTTCCTTTTGATTAAACCACCTTACCGAAACGAAGGGTTTGTTTTTCCCTCTGACCCGATTTCCCTGTAAGTAAAAAGAACGCATCTTGCAAGTTGTTATGCAGATAATTTTAAGTTATTTCATTGTATATATTTATAATCTGTTTCTTGTTTTTGCATTTTGGCACGGTTTTTGCAAACAAATAATTGCACCGGCTGTGGAGGTGCAACATCCGCCGTATGGGGATGTTAAAACGTATAAAGAAGGAGGTTCCTATGAACGCTCTGAGTCTGTATCGACCCCGCTCAATCCAGAAGGCCCTGGAAGATTTTGATCGGCTCTTCGATTCTTTCTTTGGTGATTTTGGAGATTCTAACGGTAAGGGGGTTCTGACCACCCGTATTCCCGCCGTTGATGTCCGCGAAACGGAAGATGCCTATATCCTGGAGGCAGAACTTCCCGGCTTTGATGAAAAGTCTATTTCGGCCCATGTGGATGGTAAGGTTCTTACCATCGAAACCAAACGGGACGAAAAGACCGAAAAACGGGAAGGCACCTATGTACTTCAGGAGCGGTACTGCCAGGCCTTTAAACGGTCCTTTACGCTTCCGGAAGATGCCAATCCTGATGCGATTACCGCTTCGTTCAAAAATGGGCTCCTTACCATGACCATTAAGAAACAGCCCGAAGCGCAGCGGAAACTCATCAAGATTGAAGGCTAAAGGAGCCGATATTCCGGGGCACGTCCTCCTGGATTAAAAGGCCGGTGCTCTCGGGGGTGCCCGGGAGCCCGGCCTTTGTGTTTTCCGACTGAACAGTAACTGAACAGTAAAAAAAGGGCTTTTGTAAAAAAGAAGAAGGGCCAGGAATATGTTCTCCTGGCCATTTTATTTTTTCTATTTCAGGAGAACCGAAACCAGGGCATCCAGGTCCGCAGGGATTACCTGAGAAAGGACGGGCCGTTCCAGGGCTTTTTGTAATGCCTCGGGAAGGGGAACAGGCCCTACCAGGTCTTCCACCACTTCTGAAAATTTAGCCGGATGGGCGGTGGCCAGCACCGCCAGGGGCTCCTCTTCGACGCGGAGCTTCTTATCCCGTAAGAGGTGGTCGACGGCCCGCCATCCTACCGCGCCATGGGGATCCAGTACATAACCGTGCTGTTTTTTTACTTCCTGGATGGTTTCCCGGGTGGCTTCGTCGGTGACCCATACCCCCTGGATTCGACTCCGGAGGGCTTCGTAGGACCAGTGGGCCTTCATCCGTTCAAAATTGCTGGGGGCCCCCACATCCATGGCATTCGAAATGGTGGCCACGGAGGTCCGAGGGGTATATACCCCGTTTTCCAGGTATTCGGGAATTGTTTTATTGATGTTTGTGGCTGCAATGAAACCCTGAATGGGGGCTCCCATTTCCATAGCATACAGCCCCGCCGTCAGGTTCCCAAAATTACCGCTGGGGACGCAAAAGATCACCCTGCTTCCCTGGGGAATGCCTTTTTTGACTACCCGTTGTTCTTCCGCTTTGCCTTCAAGGCGGGGGGTGGCTGCGCCGTCAGTATCGTAATGACCTCCCCACAGGCGACCTGCCCCTGCGGCATAGTACACCGCCTGGGGAATGAGCCGGGCCACATTGATAGAATTCGCTGAAGATAACACCAGCTTTTGCTGGAGCCGCCGGTCCCCAAAGGCGGCCTTTACCAGGCGCTGACAATCATCAAAGGAACCTTCTACTGCGAGGGCTTGAATGTTGCCCCCAAGACCGGCAATTTGCCGTTCCTGAAGGGGACTTACCCTTCCCCGGGGATACAACACGGTTACCGAGATTCCTTCCACCTGAAAAAAACCGTCCGCCACGGCCCCCCCGGTATCACCAGAGGTGGCTACGAGAATATGCAGGGGTTTATCTTCGTTCCGTCGGAGGTACGAGAAAGCCCGGGCCATGAAACGGGCCCCAAAGTCCTTAAAGGCGGCCGTGGGCCCATGAAAAAGCTCCAGTACCAGGCGATCCCCCACCGGTACGATGGGGGCTGTAAAAGGATAGGCGGAGGCTACCAGGTCTTGCAACACCGAATCGGGAATTTCCCCCTGCACGTAGGGGCGAATCGTCTCGAAGGCTATTTCCAGAAAAGACATGGTATGCAAAGAATTACGGACCGCCCCTCGATAGGCGGGAAATTCTTCGGGAATGTACAGGCCTCCATCGGGGGCGAGCCCCGTGAGAGCGGCGGTTCTAAAATCGACATAATGGCTAGGATCCCGGGTACTGTAGTAGCGCACAATAACCTCCTCATTCAACATTGTCGGTGCTTCCTGGGCTCCGACAATGGTTATCTTTAAAATCTTTAAATATCAAAAATAAATTAAAAATGGATCCCTTCTTCCTGAAAAAATCATCGTAATTTCTTACGGAGTTTCCGTTGTTCATTCTTTGGACGATTCGAACCCGCACCTCCCCGGCCTTTTTCTGATGAGGCCCCGGGCACAAAGGTTCCCGCCTGTATGGAAGAAGCAAGGAGTTCCCGGCCAGGTAAGCGGGAAGCCACCCATAGCCAGATACCCCCACCTATAATCATCAACAGGCAGAGTACCTGGCCGGTGGAGAGATTAAAAGGAGAAGAAAAAAGGGCCGGAGGTAAACCGGTGTCCACCAGTTGGATGCGGTAGCCCAAATCCGCATCGGGTTCCCGGAAATATTCAATTACAAAACGGAAAAGCCCATACCCGATAAGATACAGGCCGATCAAAAAACCCCGGAATGGGCGCCGGTTGCGAAGAAACCACAGAATAAGCCAGAGAATTACCCCTTCGAAGAGGGCCTCGTATAGTTGGGAGGGGTGGCGGGGAAGGTTGACATAGCCGGAAGTCACCGCCAGGTTTAGTTTTTCTACGATTTCCCGCACCCACGGTTCGGTGACGGGAAACTGTTCAGCCTGGGGGAAAATCATCCCTATGGGAGCGGTGGTAACCCGGCCGTACAGTTCTCCATTGATAAAGTTCCCAAGCCGCCCAAAGGTATACCCTAGGGGAATGCCCGCCACAAGAAGGTCCCCAATCTCGCGGATGGACCATTTTTTGTACCGGCAATAGCCAGCAATGCCAATGATGGCCCCAATAACCCCTCCATGGTAGCTCATACCTTGGAGTCCTACGAAGTGGCCCTTTTCGTCAAAGGGCCAGAAGATTCTCCAGGGGGCCCGAAGGTAGATTCCGCTGGTGTCGTACACAATGGTGGCAAAAACACGGGCTCCTATGAGGAGCGAGAGGATTCCCCAAAAAAAGAGCCCCGAAATGCTATCCTCATCTACCTGAATGGAGCGCTCTTTTAGCTGTCGCCTAAACAAAAAATAGGTAATCCCAAAGGCTACCAGATACATGAGCCCATACCAGCGGATAGGTAAGCCTGGAATTATCTCCGGGTGTAACCACGATGGATACTGAATATAGAGGGGCATAGAAACTCCTTACACAAGAGATTTTTCTTGAATCCGGCCAGTCTCCCGGTTAAAGAAAAAGACCACCTGACTTCGACGTTGCTTTACTTCATAATACCGACCATGGCTTTCCATGACCACCCCGGGGAAGATATTCCCCCGCACCCGAATTTCCGAGGGGAAATGTTCTTCAAATTTTTCCCGCAGGGTAAACAACTTCATGCCGTATTTCTCGAGCAATTTAAGGAGCCGCACCTTTTCGGCTCCCAGCCCATCGATGTTTTTACCCGAGGCAAGGGCCTGTTTAATCTGTTTATCCAGCGCTTGAATTGCCTGCCGCACCTTTTCCTGTTCCCGTTCTAATACTTCTATCTGATCCGCAATCAGATAGTCCTGACCGAAGGAAATTTCGGTCCGAATGCCCCGTTCCGAACCAACCTGCATAACATCAATGCCGAGCCGGGCCTTGCAGACCCCTCCTACCAGGACTCCCCGTTCGCTTACAAGATGGAGCTTCCCATTGGTTTTAATGTTACAGCCCAGGGCCCCGTTTTTAATGACGATGTTTTCCACCGCTAAAAGGGTTGCCCGTTCCACAAAAGAAGCCTCTATGGTTTTGCGCGCCCGGACCACCCCCCGGTCTCCACCAATGATTCCCTGTTGGATGACCACTTTCCCACCCGCGGAAACCAGGGCCCCTTCTACCGGTCCACCGATGTAAATGTCGGTACCGCCGAAAACGGCAAAACCGCTCTGGACCTTTCCGGCAATTCGAATCTCCCCTGTAAAATTAATGTTCCCCGTGCGGGGGCCCACATCGGCGGAAACCACATACTGAGAACGGATGGTAAGACTCCACCCATCAAATACCAGTTCCCCTGAACGGCCGGCGATAAGGCGAAGCCCCCGTTCAAAGGGAAGGGCCTGCAAAGACTCATCGTATTTAACAGGGAAGCCTTCCCCTTTTTCGGGTTCTATCACATTACCCCGTACATCAAAGCCGGCCCGTCCCGCTTCTCCTGTTTTGATAAGCTGGGCTACCTCTTGTCCTTTTTCCACAGGTGCCTTTGTGGGTTGACGACCCATGGGAGCCCCTTCCTGTTGTAAGGATGGTAGCTGCCACACCAGGGCTACTCCGCCCGCAGGAATCGCCGGTTCTCCCCGGGCTACCACCCGAGGACCGGCGCTCCCCTGTTCGAGGGCTTCTTTTATAAGGTCCCCCAGCGCATTCCCATCGATGCCCCGCTGAACTCCCGCGTCGGAAAGGGCCTGCCGGACCCCTTCGGCGGTAAGCGGTGTTCCCGCTCCCTGTTCTTTCTCTAGGCTGAGGGTGGCTTCCATCCCATCCTCTCGAATCTGGACGGTGATACGAGCGTCCTGATACTCCAGGAGTTGAAACACATAACTTCGTTCTACCTGTTTAATCAGGAGCAAGCCCGACTGTTCACAGATCAGGTCTCCTTTTATCAGGGAAAGGCCCGATGAATAGTCCATGTCCGGGTCATTGCCAGGAATGGCGGGAATTGGCTGGCCATACACGTCCATCCCCGGTGTGCCAGAAGCAGCGCTTACTAATTGGGCTACCCGGCTGCCCTTCTGTACCATCGCACTTATCGTTGCTTCCTCGGGAGGAAAGAGGAGGGAAATCCCTTTTTGTAAAGGATGGGAAAGCCACTGCTGGAGCCTTTCTTTCTTTTTTTGCCATTCCTCTTCATTTAAGGGGGAAACGGTTATCTTTATTTCTTTATCTTTTCCACGACTTGGGGCTGTTCCTTCTGCAAGGATATAGTCGCTAAGTTCCGTAGCGGGGCCCTTTAAAAAAGCAAGAATATCTGTTTTTACTTTTTGGGGGTCCTTTAGTCGTACGCCTGATTGGCGGATGACTTCGCCAATACGTTTCGGTTCCAGGGGAGGGGCGCCGGCCATCCCTTTGCGAAGATACAAATAGGCCCGAAGGCCGTCAGGGGTTATTTCCACCCGGGCATCCGCCTCCTGGTAACTCGTGAGGGGAAAGGCCGAAAGGGGCTGACCTGTTTCAAGGGCCTTCTGGAGTTCCTTTTTGATGAGTTCGTCAGAAATAAGATATTTATCCACCGCCCCCTGGGAACGGGCCGCTTCTTTTATGGTTATGGGATCTGGCAAAGGGAGTTCCCGAAGCCCCGGTTCAAAGTAGAGATAAAGGGTGGTGCCATCGGTACCCCGCTCTACCCGCCAGCGATGCCGGGGAAGGGGGACCACGTCGGCCCAGCCATCTCCAACCCGAATGATACCGCTTGTGTCACAGTATATTTCGTTCCGTTCAACCCGTAGGCCTTCTCCAAAGAGAAAGTTTGTTTTGTCATTTTCCGAGACCGGAATGGGTTTCCCAAACACACTTTTTCCTGGTTTGCCGGGTTTAGCCGGAATAAGGGTGCCTACTTTTACTCCCCTGTCGGCATACAGACGGTCCTGTACGGTGGTATCTACAAAAACCCGTTCGCGGCTTTCCTTTTTATCATAGGTAACTACCACCTCTTTCTTAGGAGGCAAGAAGGGGAGGGGGCCCGGTTTGGTCACCACCGTTTCTCGTTTTATTTTTTCTGTTTTTATTCGGTACACGATGGGGGCCCCCGCGCGCTCCAGAGCTTCATCCACGTAGGGGGTAAGTTCACCGGGAATGGGCAGTTCTAACCATTGCACCCGTTCGGGGACGGTAGGTTCGGGGGGCTGCCCCCGGAGGAGTACCTCCGTAACGGGACTCTTCGCTCGGGCAAGATTAAAAAGAACCTCTTCCATTTTCTTGGGAGATGGTGGGGGAACTATCTGTCGTTCGGAAAGAAGTTTCAGAATTTCTTCGACGCCCCACTGGGGACCCTGCGAACGGGGAGTAAAACGGAGGGCCACTTCTACTTCCAGGGGGTCCAGGACGAGTTCCAGGTCTCCTTTAATGACGAGCCCACCCATAGTGCACCTTCTAAATCTTGAATCCCTGGGTTATGGCTTTGGTTAACTTGGATTTTAGAAACAAGTTTTCTTTTCGTAGCTGGTTGATTTCTAATTGCTGGCTTTTCACCGTTTCTACCAGGTCTCCCATACTCAAGGCTCCGCAATGGAGGAGGTCTTCCACATAGCCCATGCGGGCTTCAAAATCCACCTCCGCTTCCAGTTCCGCTTCCTGAAAACTTTCTTCAATGCTCCGGCCTTCCAGAAATACCTCATCTTCTTCGCTCTGAAGGATTTTATCGGCGATGCGATAGATAGCCTGGGAGAGGATAGCTTCGTTTTTATACAATAGAATCGGTAGATGCGAAGCCAGGGCAATGTCCTGGAGCGAATCCCGGTATATCACCCCCAGGTGTTCGAGATCGAGCCCCAGATATTCTGAACAGGAACGGCGAATTTTAAGGGCCACCTCTGCCTGTTTGGGCTCATCGAGCATGTTGAGAATGAGCCGGGGATGAAAATACTGCATCCGCTTAAGAAATTTCCCGTGCGATTCGGGATCGATCCGGCTTATGTGTTCCAGAAGTTTGGGGATGTAAAGCTTTTGCAGGGCCGTCCCTTCTTTACGGAGACCCTCCAGGTAGATATGGGCCGGTGAACCTCGACTGAATGAGGAATACATAAGCCGAAAGACCGTATTTTTAAGGAAAAGATATGCATTCAGTGTGGCAGTCACCGTGGGGGTGCTTACTACAATACCCCGGCCTGAGAGGAGAAAAAAGTCGAGGATCGATTGATGACTCCCCGCTCCCAGGTCAATCACCAGGATATCCGCATCTACACTTAACAGGCGCTTTGCCAGGGCGGTAATCTGATTCTGCTTAAGGTTGGCGCTTCCCGGAATTTCCGCGTCGCCAGGAATAAAGCGCAGATTGGGAATGTCCGTATCCATGATGACCCGGGAGAAATCGGAGCGGGTGTCGCTGAGGAAGGTGCCGATTCCAGTTTGAGGAGAGCGACATCCAATAATCAGGTGAAGATTAGATGCCCCCAGATCGAGGTCTGCCAGGATTACCCGTTTCCCCGCCTGCGCAAAGGCCACTGAGAGGTTTGCTGCAATCAGGGACTTGCCTACTCCTCCTTTCCCACTGGCAATCGGTAGTATCCGCATATCTCTATGTTCCCCCTTCTTGCGAGAGCGCTTGTTTATCTTCTAGGTACACCATATTTCCCTGAGAGCGTTGATAGTTCTTATACCACCGATAGGCTCCGAATGCAGCGAGCCCTTCGAAAGGGAGAAAGGCCCCCCATCCTATAAAAAGGATGCCGAGAACATCCACCGAGTAACTTATCAACTGGGTTATAAAAGGTTTCCAGAAGAAGAACAAAGCTACCCCTCCGATCCAGAGCGATAAAAGTTTACCTACCCCATAGAGGGGAAGATACTGAATATAGGTGTTTTTATCACTATACACCATGAGGGGCATATACACAAACAACGCCTGTGGAATTAACAAGAGAAGGAACCCCACTTTGCCGCTTGCGCTAAGAACCGTTCCACCGGGATTTTCCTGTGCCCCCAGGATGCAGCCAACTAACACCAATAACCGGATAGCTTCATATCCAACCAGCAGGAGAAGCCACAACGCACGCTTTTTCATGATAAAAATCTACGGTTCTCATCCCTTTGGGTCAAGGGCCCTATTGCAGGTTGGAGGGCATATGGCGAAGTGGTGGCGGAAGTCCCTTTTCTGGATTTATCTCATTGACAAAGGGCTATTCATCTCTAGAATGTAACCATGAACTACGAACAAGCATCGAGCGATAAACGCTCTCGTATTGTGCGAAGAACCTGGCTGGGAACGACCCTGTGTATAGGACTTTTCTTTTCCCTCGTTATTGTTTCCCAGGTGGTGGGACAGAATACTCAAAAAAGTCAGCAGAACTATCCTGCCATTCTTCAGAACGTGTACAACTTTATTTTGAATCACTATGTCGATCAGGTAGACCCCCGGGTCCTCTACGAAGGGGCCATGAAAGGGATGTTTGAAGCCCTGGAGGACCCCTATTCTACGTATCTTACTGAATCGGATATGACCGATCTAAATGATACCACCCAGGGATCCTTTGGGGGAGTAGGTCTTTATATCTCTAAGCCTTCGGGCAAGCTTCCGGAAGGGAAGCTTCCCTACGTGGAAGTAGCTGCCCCTATCGAAGACACTCCGGGGTGGCGGGCTGGTATTATGCCTGGGGACCTCATTCTGGAAATCAATGGTGAATCCACCGATAAGCTTACCATGGATGAGGTGCTCTCCCGCCTGCGGGGAGAACCGGGTACAGAAGTGACCATTCGAATCCGGCGGGGAGAAAAGATGGAATTCCCCCTGACCCTGAAACGGGCAGTCATAGAGGTTCCCACCGTAAAACATGCCATGATTGGCGATTCTATTGGGTATTTAAAGATCCTTACGTTTACCCCTATGACGGTAGAACGAACCCGAGAAGCAATAGAAGATTTTAAAAAGAAGAACTACCAGGCCTGTATTGTGGATCTCCGCAATAATTATGGTGGTCTTCTCAATGCTGCTATTGGGGTAGCCGATTTCTTCCTGGATGGGGGAGTGGTGGTTTCTACCAAATCCCGTTTGCCCGGAGAAAGTGTGGTGTATACGGCCCGTCGGAATCCGTTAGTACCGCCTTCTATTCCTGTGGTGGTATTAATTAATCGGGCATCTGCCTCGGCTTCGGAAATTGTGGCAGGGGCTCTGAAGGATCGGGGCCGGGCCTATCTTATTGGAGAGCGTTCCTACGGGAAGGGTTCCGTCCAGCAGGTGTTCCCCATTGATACGGCGGGCTTTAAACTTACCACTGCCCGATACTATACCCCCAGCGATATAAATATTGATAAAAAGGGTATCCCCCCGGACATGGAGGTGAAAGAACCGGAGCTAACCGAAGTTCAGCTTGAATCGCTCAACAAGCTGTACCAGGATAACAGGATTCCCAATTTTGTAAAAAATGAAGGGAATGCCAGTCCCCAGAGGATCGAGGAATTTGCCCGCCAGGTGGCCACAACCTACAATCTGGATTTTCAATTGGTGCGGCGGCTTATCCACAATGAACAGATGCGTACCAAGATTGCCCCGGTGTACGATTTGGAATTTGATATACAATTACAAGCCGCAGTCCGGGTGTTGAAAGAAAAGAACGTACCGGAACTGATAAAACAAAGCAAAACCTTAAAGCAACTTCAGGAGGAAGCGGAAGCGAAAAATAGCCTTCCTGGCCCCGAGGGAAAGTCAGTGAATACGGAGAAAAAGAGATAGTCAGAGGGGCCTCTGTCATGCGGCGACTGGTACTTGAAGAGGCCCCCCAGGAAGGAAGGATCCAACTCGGGGGGAGGAACTTCCGTTATCTGGTACGGGTGCTGCGCTTTAAAGAAGGGGATTCGTTTCGGGCCCTTCTTCCCGGAGGGGAAGAGGTCCTCTGTACTATCGAACGTATAGGCCCTACTTCTCTGTGGGCGAGGGTATCTTCGCCTCCGAGCGGTAGCCCTTTGGCTCCTCCTGGGGGAGAAGATATCCTAACGACAGGAGCGGAAAATACAGCGACTGTTTCGTCCTTAAAACCCGCCATGGTGCGGGCCTTGCAGTCGGACGCTAAACGGCTGGGACGTTCCCGTTCAGAGCGCCTTGTGCTCTGTCAGGCCCTGCCGAAGGGAAGTAAGATGGATACCATTATTCGTCAAGCCACAGAATGGGGGGTGGATGAAATTATCCCTTTTACATCTGAACATTCGATTCCTCGTTTTTCCGCAGAAAAGGACGTCCAGAACCGATCCCGTCGTTGGCAGCAAATAATTATCGAAGCTCAACAGCAGAGTGGCTCTTTTGTATCTACCTCTTGTAAAGCCCTTACGGATGTGGCAGGCCTTTGCGATATTATTCTAGAAAGAAAAGGGAAGAATCCCCGGACCTGCGCTCTCCTCTTTCATCAAGATGCGGAAGAGGTAGCTTTTCTACATCACCTTGTGGCTGATACGGTGGAGGAGGTTATACTTATTGTTGGCCCCGAAGGTGGTTTTTCTCCTCCCGAAGTGGCACAATTTAAGAAAGCCGGTTGCGTACCAGTAGTCATTGGTGCTACTGTACTACGGGTTGAAACTGCCGCAATCAGTGCACTTGCGGCAGTATCTGTTATTCTGATGGAGAAACATTCGTGGCTTCCGTTGAAAAATTAGATTGTTGTAACGTTCCTATTACTAATCTTTCCCCTGAGGACCTTTCAGAACAAATATTAGAGGTAGCTGCATCCGGGAAGGCTGAGCACATTGTGTTGCTTTCCCTGTGGGATCTTCTCCGCGCTCGAAAACACAATGAATATCGAACCTTTGTACAACAGGCTGCCATGGTAATCCCCATTTCTAAAAGTATTATAGGGGGCTTAAAATTCTTACATGGCAAAACGGTACCTCGATACATGCCCTTTGACTTTTTTATAAAGACCCTCCATGCCCTGGAAAGCCGGGGAAAGTCGCTGTATCTCTTGGGCGGCCGTCCTCGGACGCTGAAAATCGCGGAGCGGAATATTCGCCATACCTTCCCTGGGCTGCGGATTGTAGGACGTTGTGCGGGATATTATAAAAAAAATGAAGAAGCCCCCATCCTTTTAGCAATTAAAAAATCTTCTCCCACTCTTCTCCTGGTTGGTCGAGGGGTGCCGGGGGATGAAAACTGGCTTGTGCGTAACGAAGCAAGTCTAGGGCCGGGTATTCATATCTGGTGTAGCGACCTTTTTGATATTTTTGCGGAACGACGGCATCGACCTTCTCGAAAGGCCTTTAATCACGGTCTTGAATGGGTAGGGTATTGCCTTCGCAATCCTTTAAAACTTTTCCGCATTTTCCCGTATCTGAAATTCAAAATTCTCCTTTTGTATTATAAGATTCGGTATTACTAACGCTATTAGAGGGATGCCGACTCGTCTCTGGATGCTATAAGGGATGTAACGCCGTGGGGCTGGTATCCATTTTTTATGTTACAAGGGGCGAAGCATCCGACAGCGAAGCACCGTAATAGGAGTTACCGCATCATAATCGGTTCCAAGCCCCTGGTATTCTACTAAAACAAGGATATGCTGCCCAATTCGAAGCCGTTGAGAGGAGCCGGCAATAAAATATTGACGGAATTGGGGGCCTTCGAAAAGCACATAGGCCCGGAAAAGTTCCACCGTTTCTTCGTCTTTCCACGTTCCCCCCAGGAGTTCCACTTCCGCAAGGAAAGAGGTCTCCGAGTCATTCCGGACTATCACCGACCCAATGGTCCCATCCAGGATATACGCCGTGCTTTTTGACACCCAGGAGTCATCAAGGGTTTTCGTGATACGGCCAAAATCTTCCAGGGTTTTAGAAAAGTCGACGGAATACACTGTTTTTTCTGTTGATTTTCCCGAACGATTTTGAGAAAACCCGTTATTCCCGACGAGTATCAGAGCCACGATGAGGGCGATGACTATTCGCTTCATAGCATGAGTATGGTACGGGAATCCTTCTTTAGCAAGGGGTTTCTTTCGGTTTTGGCCTTTAATACGACAGCCCCTTTTCAATTTCTTGTGGATAGATACGTGGGGTACGTCCTCTAAAAGAAAAGAAGGACCATACGTTAAGATTCATCCGGCCTTGCTGAGGATGATTTGCTCCCTAAACGTCCAATCTTACGAAAAATTTGCTCCAGATACCGCTTTTCCTGTAAGGTGACCCCTGCTCGACTCAAGATGTCCCGGAAAAACCGTTCTTGCTCTGGCCGACCGGCCTGTTTGTAAAAGCCGATACTAGCCAGAGCGTCGGTCATTATCTGTACGGTTTCATCAATATCGCGCCGACCTACGGGAACCCACTGAGACCCAGAACTGGTATCAAAAGGGAAAACGGTGCTGGCCCCTGGCCTTGCCTGTTGACCGGCAGAGTGGACTGTTACGAGCTTTGACCATGTTTTGAAGAGTTCATAGGTGTACACCTGCACTGCATGGGAAAGATTAAGGGAGGGGAAAAGTTCCGAGCTGGGAATATGAGAGGCGAGGGTACAGAGGGCTATTTCTTCCTGATTCAACCCGGCCCGTTCGTTTCCGAACACTAGGGCGGCGGGTCCCGGCTGTTCGTACAAATAGAGCGCTAGTTCTTCCGGGGTAACTGAAATGTCTTTACGTTTTTTCCCCCGGCGACGGGTGGTTCCAATGACTAAGGGAATATCCTGGATGGCCTCCGCAAGGCTGTTGAAAAAGCGGGCCCCCTGGTATACATCAAAGGCATGGATTGCCCGGGTCTGGATTTTTTCTTCTTCCAGAGGGACCTCTGGCGCCACGATACGGAGAGAAGAAAAGCCCATGTTTTTCATGGCCCGGCATACGGCCCCCACATTGCCCGAGTCTTCTGGTCTACAGAGAATGACCACCACATCATCAAATAGCATAGTCACGTCCTCGTTGTAAGGTTCTTCTTGTTGTAGGTTCTTTTTGGAGATGGGCAGCGGCCCACCCATCTTTGCGTTCTTTTATATAAGGTGCCCCTTTAACAAGAGAGGCTCTATCGGTATAGTGTAGCCCATGGCTTCCATACTACTGCATAAACGGGCCCTTGTCATTGGCGGTACGAGCGGTATAGGGAGGGCTGTCTGCGAGGCCTTTGCCCGGGAAGGGGTAGAGCTTTTTATCACCGGAGGGCACAACGAAGAGCGGCTCCAGCATCTTATTTCCCGCTTACGTCAGCAAGAAGGTAAATGTCAGGGCAAGATTATACCCCTATCTTCGGTCCAGGACACTTCTTCTCTTATTGAATGGGTCCCGGAAGTAGATATTTTAGTATGTGCCTGGGGGCCATTTTTACGGAAATCCCTGGAAGAATACACCCCTTCCGAATGGCAGTATCTGGTGGATGCAAACCTTGCCATCCCCGGCGCCCTCGTTTCCCACTATTTTTCGGCGATGAAACGCCAGAACTGGGGACGGATTATCCTGTTTGGCGGGACCGATACTACCCAGATCCGTGGTTTTTCTACCACTGTCCCCTACAGCGCTGCCAAAACAGGCCTTGGGGTCCTTGCTCGGTCGGTGGCCCGTCTAGGAGCGCCCTATCATGTAACGTGTAACCTTTTTTGCCCGGGAATGGTTGATACAGAGCATCTGCAGGGCGAAGATCGATCCTATGCGCTTCAAAAAACACCGGACGGGAAGCTTATACTTCCTGAAGAAATTGCCGATATAGTAGTGTACGTGACAGCCCATGAATCTATCAATGGAATTTTAATGAGTCTTGACAGGGGTATTGTCCTCTAATTATAAACACAATAGAGGGCTGTTTTAGCGTCGGGCTGTTTGACAAAAAGCAGGGAGCCACATAATAATATAATGAGGTCGTGGGATGTCTGGGGGCGCGAGCCATACTCCAACACCCAGAATGGAAGGAGTGTCATGACAAATAACGATATTGTGCCTGGTTTTGATGATGAGAAGGATGATAGCCTTAAGATTAAGCTCGAAAAGGTGCATGATGTGGAAGGATGTCTTATCCTGTATCTCACCGGTTACATTGATACGTACAATTCGAATTATTTCCAAAAACGGGTTGCAAAGGCTATTGAAGCGGGCTTTATCCGGCTTATTTTTCAATGTGGTGGCCTCAATTACGTATCTTCCACGGGGATAGGTTCTTTTACGGCCTTTTTAAAGTCCGTGAAGCCCCGGGGCGGCGATTTGGTCCTGCTGGAAATTCAGCCCAAGGTATACGAAGTATTCCAGCTTTTGGGGTTCTCCCAGTTTTTTAACATTAAAGAAAATCTAGAAGATGCTATTTCTTTTTTCCGTTCGGCCGCTCCTACCGAATCAAGTTCGGTATTCCCCAAAATTTTCTCCTGTCCCATATGTTCTAAAAAGTTAAAGGCCGTAAAGGCAGGGCGCTTCCGGTGCTCCGAATGTAAAACTATTCTGGCGATTGATAATGCAGGGCAGGTGTTCTTAGGATAGGTATCGGAAAAAGGGTATATTGCATATACAAAGAAGATCGTAAGGGGGCTCTATGGGAGAGCTACAGGAAAACAAGATCGAGCGGTATCTTATCAATATGATGGTAAGTTACCGGGAGGTAGAAAAGAATCTATGGATCATCGAAGATGAGCCCCATAGTTTGAATGGTGTGGTGGTGTTATTGGAGCCGCCGGTGGTAATTATTCGGGTTCTTGTGATGAAGGCCCCGAAGGAAAATAGGCTTCCCTTGTTTACTAAACTCCTGGAACTTAATAGTAGTGACCTTGTCCATGGGGCTTATGCCCTGGAAGGAGATGATATAGTCCTTATTGATACGCTGGAATACGATACCATGGATTATGAAGAATTTCGGGCGTCCCTGGAAGCGATTAGTCTTGCCCTAACCCAGCATTATCCTATACTCTCCCAGTATCGGGAACCCCACAAATAGGAGGAATATCAGCATGGGTATTTTTTCTCGCTTAAAAACCCTCATTGCTTCAAATGTAAATGATATGATCAATAAGGCTGAGAACCCCGAGAAAATGCTGAATCAGCTGATCATCGATATGAATGAGCAGTTAATCGAAGCAAAGAAAGGGGTTGCCCTGGCTATTGCGGATGAAAAAAAGCTCGAACGGGAAATGTTGAACCAGCAAGCCCAGGCCCAGGAATGGGAGAAAAAGGCTATGCTGGCGGTCCGGGCCGGGCAGGACGATCTTGCAAAGGAAGCCCTCCTCAGAAAGCAGGAGCATGAAAATAACTACGTCGAATATAAAAAACAATGGGAAGCCCAAAAAGCGGCGGTAGAAAAACTTAAGGAATCCCTTAAGGAACTGCAGACGAAGATAGAAGAGGCCCAGCGTAAGAAGAACCTCCTGATTGCCCGGGCTAAGCGGGCTGAGGCGCAGCAGAAGATCCAGAAAACCATTTCCAATGTGACGGGTAATACCAGCGCCTTCGAAGCCTTTGATCGAATGGCCCAAAAGGTGGATCAATTAGAGGCAGAGGCCGATGCGGCAAAAGAACTGGAGGACCTTTCTAAAAATGCAAGCCTTGAGAAGCGTTTTGCGGAACTAGAGAAATCCTCTGCCTCGGCGGATTTGATGCTGGAAGAATTGAAGCAGAAAATGCAGGCCCTGCCGGATGGAACCAAACAAGAAAAATAAGGTAGGTATGTAATAATCGAATAATGAGCGCGGGCTCGGGAAAGACTCTTTACCTTTTTCGCGTTTCTCCGGTGATAGAAGAGTGGATACGGCGCAGAAAGGGTCCCTATCGGGTCTGTCGTTGGGTTTCCACCGAAGACAAGGAAGGTGAAAGCTCTTTCGTAAAGGATTGTCTATTTCTTGTCCCATTTGAAGAGATGGGTTCGTTTCAGAAGGTCCATCTCTCCGTTCCGTTTATCACTTTTGGCAAGGTAGAATATATCTCTCGGGCCTTTAAAGCGGGGGCCGTGGAGCATCTTTCTTTTCCTTTCAACCCAAAAGAATTTGATAGCCGCTTAGCCCATGCTTTCAATGAATTAGAAAAGCTTCAAAAGGAACCGCCTTCTCATAGCCCTGTATGGCTAGACCGATGTTTCCTCATAGGGCCGGCAGGAAAGGTGTATCTTAATCCTTTTGAGGTTATGATCATGACCCATTTCCTCCATAGCCCATCCCAGGTACTTGTGAGAGGGCATGTTCATAAAGAGCTAAGCGACGGGAGATACAGGCAAAATAGAATTGTAGATGTGTATATCAGCCGACTCCGGAAAAAAATAGCATTGGTTTGTTTGTCTCAGGGGCAGGTAACTATTCGTTCTGTACGAGGAACAGGGTATCAGTTAGAATATCAGGAACCTCGTGCGGAAGAAAAGCTCTAGTGATTCTGTGAGAAGTTCAATGTCTCTGTGTGATACATCTAACATTTCTAAATGTGAATAAATTGTGGATAATTTGTGGGATAAGAGAAACAGTTTCTTTCCGTATATCTTTGTATACACTTTTTTGAAATAAAAACATACATAGCTTTTTCATAATATTTATAATTATTTGTATATTAATGAAATAAGATAAGATATTGATGTTTGGTGACTTAAAAAAAGAAAAGTATATTTTTCCTATTTTCTAAAAAATCTCCAATAGGGACAAAAAAGTGTAACATAAATTGTGGATAACTTGTGAAACCTTTGTGGACTCCTTCTGCATAACTGGCATATTCTGGGGACTCTTTTTTAAAGAATAAAACTTGCATTCCTTGGGGTTGCATGATAGGCTAGAATCAAGGTGAAGAGGATAGCAAAACTTATTTTATTAACTAGTATCACTTTTATTCTGTTTGCATTCAGTATACCTCTTATCGGAGACCTCCATGAGAGGAAGGCCGTTCTATTTACCTATCCTTACCTTGTCGCCGGTTCGATGACAATATCAGGGGAAGAACGAATATGGGAAGCAGCTATTCTTGCTTTTATAGGTATGGTGAGTCTGGGAAATAGCTACGGGATCCGAAAAAAAATACCTGCTCCCCTTGTTATTATGCTACTTACGTTGCTTGCGGGGGTTTCCCTTACGGTTTTTGGTTTTAGTTCTGTAATGCCCCGGTATTCCCAACCCCAGAAAGGCTCCCCCTTATCTTTACCATCTTCCGCTTCTTTTCTTCGTATGGGAACAAGAGTTAAGAGTAATTCTCAGGAAGCCTTGTATCTTTTTACTACTGAGGAAAAAGGCCCCGTGATTCTTGCCTTTGGGGAAAAGGGGGTACAGGTGCAAGCGGCCAATACCCCTCTTTCTTTTTATGGAACGGCGTATTCTTTTATCTTCCCGGAAATTATACATACATCTATAAGAAAGGCCGCATCTTATCTTAAAGATCAATGGCAAAAGGGGTTCCCCCCCTTTCTGTTCTGTGTGCTCAGCCTTGCATATTTCTTAATATCCCTTCGAGTTTTCCTGAGGATCCGTTCGTGGCCATTCATCAACATGATCTGGGCGATTACGGTAGGAGGCCTTTGGCTGGTTTTAATACAACCCCTCTTTGAACCTCAATTTACGAGTTTTATGAGCGAATATAGCTACGGTCTTCTTACCCCTGAACAGGTGCAGCCCTTTATTTGCATTGCAGGGGGGCTGCTTTGCAATCTGTTGGATCTTCTATTGTACCTGGCAGGCGACAGGGAGCGACGGTATGACTAGGCAGTACAAAAAAACGAGTTTTAGGTTGATGGATAATATGGATAATAAGGAGAAGGCCCAATGAATGCGCAGCGAAAGCCTTCTCTTCTTCTTTCCCTTTTGGTGTATGCCCTCATAATACTGGGCGGAAACGTTATTGTTAGTTTTTTCGTAGAACAGTCCCATATCCCTTTGCCTGGTTTCGCAGGTAATTGGATTTTTTGTGCTGCCATAGAAAGAACTATCCCTCTTATTCCTCCCGTACTTTTTTGTGCGATTATTACCAGTATTGGCCTGTATAGTCAGAAAGCGCCTTCTACAGAACGGTTTTCTTTGGAATTTATGAAATTTATGGGGAATATAATTGTTCAGATTATAATTGTGGTTGTTTTATACAGCCTTTTACTTCTGTTGGTGCGTCCCCTTTGTGTAAATTCCCTGGAAACCATGAAAACAAAAAAGTATATTTATGAACGGGCCAAATTATTAGTGCAAAGGGAAGTGCAGACAAAATCCTGGAAAGAAGCGGCTTTCCATTTGACTTTATGTGAGGAAATCTGGAAAGGGGATCCAGAGCTTGTTGGAATACGGGACACGGTAGCCACGGAGCTAGAAAAGGAGCGGGTTCAAGAATTTAGTTTTCAAAACAAGCAGCCTCCATCGGGGCTTGTGGTAACGCCGGAAGGAACCGTTCCTGCCTTAAAGGGTGTTCCTGCGAATCTTAAGGCATCGGAGGCCCTCCAACAGGCAAAGAAGGCAAAAGCCGCCGGGCGTCTCTATGATGCGCATTGGCTTGCTTCCCTTGCCATCCGTTTGGCTTCGCCGGGAACCCTGGAACAAACAGAAGGCCAGAGGATTGCCTCCGAGACCTGGGAAGCGATCCAAAACCTTACACCTGATAAGAATGAGATAGAACGGTATACCCTATTTAAACAAAAGCAAGAAGGCTATATGGCGCTTCTTGCGGAAGAGTACCAAAAGGCTTATTATGTGTATGCCCGCCTTGTTGAACAATATCCCAAGGATCCCGATGTAATAACCTATTATCCTCTGGCATTACGGGGACTCCAGAAGATTGCCTTTTTTATTGATGAAATTACCACTAATCTGGGAGAACCCTATGTGGACGTTCTGTTGCCACTTCCGGAAGATAAAGCATCGGCGGATACTCTGACCGTTCTCGCGGCTCGCCAAATTTCTTTTGTAAGCGATGGGGTATACCTGCTGGACCTTTCTGTTATAACGGTGGATAAAAAGGGTGCAATGCTCCAGACTATCCAGGCTCCCTATGGTAAAATCATTCCCCAAACCACAGAGCCTGCTTCCCGGAAATCTGCTACGATCCTTCTGTTAAAAGCGATAGATAGAAAAAATGAAACGATCCAGTATCTTCCTACAATAAATGGCAAAAAATCTCGAGATAAGACCTTTGTTGTTTTTCCTCTATCTTTCGGTGATCTCTATTATCAAATCCGCTCTCAAAAAGCGCCGCAGACTCAGTCGGTGGTGGATTTATGGAATAGCCTGAAAATTCCCCAGAAAGACATAAATAGTCTGTTCCAACAGCAGTCCCTTCTCATGTATATGTTTGACCCCTTCTTTTGTTTGACCCTGGCTATCTTTATTCTGGTAGGAGCATGGAGACTCAGAAGTACGGGAAAAGTAGGTTTCCTCTCTTTGGTTTTTCTCGGTTTACTTCCTGTCCTTACGATCCCTGCCTACCAGATGGGCACCACCGTTCTTTCTGATATCTATCTCTATTTGCTGGTATCGGTGTCTTTCTTGCCTACCCTCCTTATTCTTCTGGGAAGTTATGGAGCTTTGTTGTTCCTGGGATTTTTTGCGCTGGGGGCTCAGAAGACCTAGAAACGCCCCCTATCAAACACCCTAACATTCTCCGTGGCGGGTAATATGGGCCCCTATAGCGGCAAGGCGTTCTACCAGCGATTCGTATCCCCGTTCAATCTGGTACACATTACGAATAATACTCTTGCCCCGGGCACAAAGGGCGGCAATGACCATGGCCATTCCGGCCCGGACGTCGGGGGAGGTAAGTTCTGAGCCGCTAAGTTGGGCAGGGCCGCTTACCACCGCCCGATGGGGGTCACAGAGGACGATGCGGGCACCCATACCTATCAATTTATCCACAAAAAACATACGGGACTCAAACATCTTTTCATGAACAAGGACCGTCCCTTCCACCTGGGTTGCTACTACCGTGATAATGCTCGTAAGATCCGGCGGAAATCCGGGCCAGGGGGCGTCGTCTATTTTTGGAATCATGCCGCCGAGGTCGCAGTTTACCCGCCGTTCCTGCTCGGCGGGCACATAAATGGTGGTTCCCGAAACTTCCCAGCGAATTCCTAGCTTGTTAAAGGCGATTTTCGCGGGCCGAAGATCCTCCGGGCGGGTTTTTTCGATGGTGAGTTCACTTTTTGTGGCCGCCGCAAGGCCGATGAAGGAGCCGATTTCCATAAAGTCGGGGCCAATTTCAAAGGTGCAGCCTGAAAGGCGCTTTACCCCCTCGATGGTGAGCACATTGGATCCAATCCCCTGGATGCGGGCCCCCATCTGGACCAGCATCCGGCAGAGGTCCTGCACATGGGGTTCACTGGCCGCATTGGTAAGGCGGGTTGTTCCCCGGGCCAGCACTGCTGCCATGATGGCGTTTTCGGTGGCCGTTACCGAAGCTTCGTCTAAGAAAATATCCGCCCCTTGCAAGGTAGTCGGAACGGTGAACCGAAAGGTCCCGTTTATGTCAACCTGAGCACCAAGTTCGGTAAGGGCAAGGAAATGGGTGTCCAGCCGGCGCCGCCCAATCACGTCTCCCCCCGGCGGGGGCAGTTCCACCACCCCCGCGCGGGCCAGAAGGGGCCCCGCAAAGAGGATGGATGCCCGGATTTTCTTTGCCAGGGCTACGGGAATTTCGGTGTGTTGAATATTGGTAATCTGTAATCGATAGGTATGGTTCCCCTGGGATTCTACCGTTCCCCCCAGGGCTCGGTAGATATCAAGCATTACCTGAACGTCTTCTATAAGGGGAATATTAGAAAGCACTACCGGTTCATCGGTAAGCAGGGCCGCCGCAATACAGGGGAGGGCCGCATTTTTATTACCACTTGCCACAAGGGTACCCCCCAGGGGATACCCTCCTTCAATATAATATTCGTGCATGACTGTTACTCTATACTCTCTTTAAGGGAGAGGTCAATCAGAGTCCGGCGGGCGGTGGAAATGGTGGGTTTTGGGAAGGGTCGCAAGGTAAATTCCCCCCAGGACGAGGGCGGTACCGACTAATTGAATGGGAGTAAGGCGTTCCCCTAATGAGATAAAAGCTGTCCCCAGGGTTACCACGGGGATAAGATTGATAAATACCGAAGAGGTTCCAACACCGAGGGTTTCGAGTCCTTCCACATAAAAGAGATACCCCAGGGCGGAACAAAAAATCCCCAGATATCCCACGTGGGCCCACACCAGGGCAGGAATGCTCGACCACTGGGCCTGCTCGCTGAGAGTAAATGGTAAGAATCCCAGGAAACCAAAAAGGGATTGCCAGAAAACGATAAAGATATTGGAATGACGACTAAACAGCGGACGAGTAAGAAAGGCGTAGAGAACCCAGCTTACGACCGCTCCCAGCATGAAAAGGTACCCCCGGGGGTCGCTCATTCCAGGGGTTTCCATTGCGCCGGATAAAGAGGGCAAGGTAATGCACCACACCCCCAGCATGGAAAGGGCGGCGCCGAACCACTGAAGAAGATGGAGGGGCTTTGTTTTCTGAGAAAACAGGGCGGAGGCGATTTGCTCTGCGAGCATAGAAAACACGGGTATAGCCGCCACAATAATCGAGGCTTCTGATGCAGGGATGAGGGCTACCCCATGGTTTTCAAAAAAGAAATATGCCGTAACCCCCACAAGCCCGGCCCCTACAAGGTAGGGCCCATCCCCTTTTTGCAGTTTTTCTTCCGGGGCTTTCCACTTTTTGATTCCGTATAAGAAAAGAAGGGCCAGCGCAAACCTGAGGGCCCCCAGGGTCATAGGAGGAATAACCGCTACCGCTATCTTTATAGAAACAAAGGATACGCCCCAGAACATAACGGCCCCATTTATCTTGATAAGTCCTTTGGTTGTTTTTCTCATAATAAAACCACAGTACGTCAAGGAAAGGGAAAAACGCAAGGGCCCTTTGTTGGGATACGTCCGTCTTGAGTAGGATCTTTATTCTGGGGTACAACAAAAGGACGATCCCCCTGAGGGGGCGGCAGTTTCTGCAATCGCCCCCTCAGGGTACCGAAGCTTGTGGAAAGCAGGGGCCCCTTACTCGCGGGGTTTCTCTTATCCTGCAAGGTATGTCATAGCACAGAAAAGGAAGGAGGAAAAACCATCATGTCCCATTGTCCCTGTGGCTCCGGTCGCGGATATGCTGAGTGTTGTGAGCCCTACATAAAAGGAATGAAGGATGCTCCCACGGCAGAAGCCCTGATGCGGAGCAGGTATACCGCCTATGTGGTCCACGACATCGATTACATCGTAAAAACCTGTGTCGCCGAAGGCCAAAAGGATATTGATGTGGAGCAAACTCGTCTGTGGAGTAAGCGTTCCCAGTGGCTGGGGCTGCGAATCCTGGCAAGCGAAAAGGGAAATCCCTCTGACACGGAAGGAACGGTGGAATTCGAAGCTACCTATATCCTGGATGGTCTTAAGGATACCCACCATGAGCGGGCCTATTTTAAAAAGGAAGGGGGGCACTGGCGTTATGAACGGGGAGACATTGTGCCCACGACTATTGTACGGGCCGGTCCGCGGGTTGGCCGAAACGACCCCTGTCCCTGTGGCAGTGGAAAAAAGTACAAACAGTGCTGTGGTAAAAATGCATAAACCCAAATGTATGATATAATGCTCCTATGAGTATATCAATTCAATCCTGGTCAAAAGAACTGGTAGCGGCGGTAGAAGAAGTTTTTTATGGAAAACAACGGGTAATTAAAAAGATCCTCTGCGCCCTTCTTTCCCGGGGCCATGTGCTTTTGGAAGATGTGCCGGGGACCGGAAAGACGATTGTTGCCCGGGCAGTGGCGGCGGTGCTGGACCTGGATTTTAAGCGTATCCAGTGTACGCCCGATCTTTTACCGGCGGATGTGCTGGGGGTTTCCATCTGGTCGGCGGAAAAACAACGCTTTCTTTTCAAACAGGGCCCCATCGTTTCTAATATCGTTCTGGTGGACGAAATTAATCGGGCTACGCCCCGTACCCAATCGGCCCTGTTAGAAGCCATGGCGGAACGACAAATCTCGGTGGAAGGAAAAAAACTTCCCCTTCCGGAGCCCTTTTTTATTATTGCTACGGAGAACCCCGTAGAATTCGAAGGGACCTTCCCCTTGCCGGAAGCCCAGAAGGACCGTTTCCTTCTTTCCCTTTCTATTGGATACCCCGATAAGACGGCGGAAGCCCTTATTCTGGAAAGCCAGCGACAATTGTATAATCCTGTAGAAAAGCTTTCCCCCCGCTTTCACAAAGAGGACCTCTTAAAATTTCAAGAAGAGGTAACCCAGATTCATGTAGATCCGGCCCTGCGGGATTACATGCTGGCCCTGGTCCAGGCAAGCCGGGAACACCCTTCGGTCCGACTGGGGGTATCGCCCCGGGGAAGCCTTGCCCTGTATCGGGCCAGTCAGGCCTGGGCTGCCATGGAAGGGCGACGCTATGTTGTTCCGGAAGACATCCGGGCCCTGGTGGCCGATGTGTTTAGAAAACGAATCATCCTGAAAAGCGAAGCCCTTATCAAAAATATTCAGGTTGATCGGGTGGTGGAATCTATTGTGGAAAGCGTCCCCGTTCCCGTGTTTAAGGAAGGAGTATGAAATACCGGGGTCGTTTATTGATCCTCTTCCTGATCCTTATTGCCTTTTTTGCCCCCCTTTCGCTCTTGCGAACCCTTGCTCTTTTTGGGGCCTTCCTTCTTTTTTTTAATCTCCTGTATCTGTTTTTTCTGGAACAGGGGGTGCGGATCCGTCGGAAAGATCCGGTAGTACGAATTTATAAGAACCAGTTGGCCCGTATCGAGCTAGAGATTCAGAACCGGAGCTGGTTTCCCATGCTGGCGGTCGTCTTGAGCGACGGCATTAGCACCTTTGATGCCCACGGGCAGAATCGACAAAAGCTTGATATTCTTCCTAAAAGTAAACGGGTCATTCATTATACCTTTCGGGGAACAGAGCGGGGGCGCTGGGAGCTTGGACCGGTTCGTATAGAATTGCGGGATTTCCTGGGTATGCAAAGTGTTACTGTGGAAAGCCCTGAACGGGGCCACCTGGTGGTGTATCCTGCCATGGTGCCCCTCTCTTTCCATCCCGGCGATGGGTCTCCGGTGGGAGAACTTCCCAGCCCCTTTCGGATCCACGAAGATCCCGGTCGCTTTCGGTCCCTTCGGGAATACCAGGTGGGAGATGACCTGCGTCGGATTAACTGGAAGTCTACCGCCCATGTGGGGAAGCTTATCGCCACCGAATATGAATCAAGTATGGATAGCCCCCTTCTGGTAATTTTGAATATCTATGGGCCGTCCTTCCCTTTAAAAGAGCGCTATCTGTATACAGAATGGGCTATTTCCTATGGAGCCTCCCTTGTGTCTACCGCCACTATGGCGGGCCAGATGACTGGTCTTGTGTCTAATGGTCTTTTGCCTGATCGGGAGGAACGGCTCTATATTCCCCCGGCCCATGAAAGCGCCACCCCCATTCTGGATAGTCTTGCAAGCCTTCGTATTTCCGAGGATGATGAGGGATGGGACCTGTTCCATCGGGCCCTGGTGGAGGTTCCGTATCGTGCCCATGTGGCTTATGTGGGAGTTTTTGGGGGAGAAAAGCTTCAGGAACTGGTGCTTCTCAGTCGACGGAAGGGGTGCACCTTTGCGGTGTACATCGTTGGGGCTACCGCTGAAAACCTCAGGGAACTGCACCAGTGGCAGGTTCCGGTCGTAGAGATGGAGTACGAGAATGGATAAAAAAACGGTAGATACCCCTGAAACCCAATGGGATCGTTCATTCTATCTGGTTCACCCCCTTATTTCTTTCCTGCAACCCTTTGCTACCCTGGGGGCACTCCTCTTTATGGGGACCTATAGTGGCCTGTTCAGGGTGCAGTCCTTTCTAGTGATGCTCCTGGTCCTGGCCCTTACGGGAATTGAATCGGTGGTGGTGGGGAATCTGTTGTATCAAGAGCGGGCCTCCTGGGCAAGCCGCTTTCGGGAACTGCTTGTAATTGGCATCCTGGTGTATGGCCTTTTTTCTGTCGCCGATAGCTTTGGCCTCAGGGTGCTGGGAACGCCCCGGGGAGAAACACCGCTTTCTTCTGGTTCCGGCGTTGCCATCACCGCAGGGGAGAATTTACCCCAGGAGCTTTCGTTCCTTTCTGTTCTTTTACCCCGCTTGGCGAATCTTTTTCCCCTGGTTGTGGCTGTTTTACAGTGGACCCTTACCACCGCCTTACACAGCCGATGGAGAAACCGGGAAGCCTTTCTCAGGGAGTTTGAAGGCCTAAGTGGTGAGCCCCTTATCAACCAGGTTCGGGAACAGGCCGATTTTACTACCGAAGTTCAGCACGATCTTAAGGCCCTGCGTATTGGAACCCTTTTGTTTGGTGGTTTGTTTATTTTGATGCTGCTCCTTTTTAGTGTTATCGAGCCGCAGGCTCCCTGGTATGTGCATTTCTTCCTTTTGATTCTTGTGGCCTTTTTCCCCTTTACCTCTGGTCTCATTGGAATTTACTTTCGAGAACAGTACGATGCGGGGGCGGGATTCTCTATCGATGACGATTCTCGAAATAGGCAGCAAAAATTGCTGCTGGGGGGGATTGCTTTTTCCCTGGTTCTCGCGGTGGTGTTTACCGGTAACAGGCCGCTCCTCCCCATTGCCTGGCTCGAGGCTTTTTTTCGTTGGCTTTCGAGCCTTTTCCCGGAACGGCACTTTACGACACCCCCGCCGGTCTATCCGGAAATTCCCTTACGGGAATTGGAAGAACCTTCTCCGACCTTTACCGATATCGAAAATCTTAAGCCCCTCGTGGATCTCAGCTGGCTTATTCCCTATCTTAAGTGGGGACTGATTATAGGGAGCATTATCCTGGTGGTGGTATTCCTGTTTGCCCCCCTCAGGTCCCGCTCCTTCTGGCGGCGTCTTCGGCAATCCCGGCCCTTTGGGGCATTTAAAAACTGGTTTCGCCGAATCCTTGTGCTCCTGGGACGGAGAAAAAGAAACAAACTTCCGGCCCTCCCTATCGACGAGGACAACCTGGAACAGGTTCGGCATAACCTGGAAGAACTCATAGCCCGTCGCAAGAATCCCCAAAAGAAACACCAGATGGGCTACATGGTGCGCCTGTATCTCCGTTTTATTCGGTGGGGAGAATCCTCCTGGGGCCTTCGGTTTACCCCTACCACGAGTCCCGGTGACTATGCGGAGGCCCTGATCCAAAAAGAAGCCTCCCTCGCTCCTCCTGTTCGACGCTTTACCGAACTTTTTGAGGAGGCCCTGTACGCGGACTATCTGCAGAGTCGGGACCAGATAGAAGAATATGACCGTATCCTCCGGACCCTCCTCGCACGAAAAAAGGAAAGTCCAGAGGAAGGTGGGCCTGTTATCGATAACAAGAGATAAAAAAGAGAGGAGGAGTCGGCGGACTATTGGGAGGCCTCCGGCGGAGGTGGTGAAAATAAAAAAAGGATATGCTGAGAATGGGGTCCCGGGAGGGTTGCGGGGCGGTGTGCCGAGAGGACACCCCGAAACACCTCCCGAAGACGCCCCGCAAAATACCCAGCCCTGACAGGGCCAGGTGATGGGTTCCCGTTGCCGCTGGGTCTGGCCTTGAGGATAAGCGCGGCAGTACAGCCGCTTATGAAGGCTGGGCCTCCTGGACGAGCTTTTTCAGTTGCATAAGGGCCACCTTCGGATTCGTGATTACCGAAGGTCCGGCCACACAGCCCCCCGCGCAGGCCATGACTTCCAATAGTTGGCCGGCTGTTTTGCCCTTTGCCCAGGCCTGCAGTTCTTTTATGCTTTCCCGGGAAAGCCCATCGATGGTGGCCGTTTGTATGGTTCCTTTTTTGTCGGGTAGATGCTCAAGGACAGCCTGGGCTACCCCGCCGGACCAGGCAAAGCCCCGGCCTGCCGCCGTGGCAGGCCGGGTAATCGGTTCTTCGTCGATTTCCGCCACATCGATGCCGAGGGCTACAAAAAGGGCTCCCAGTTCTTCTACGGAAATCACGTAATCTACCAGAGGATCCGCAAGACCCTCCTTTCGTTTCGCCAGGCAGGGACCGATAAACACCCGCCGGTACTCCGGGTGTTCCTGGGAGGCGAGCTCGGCCGTATAGTGCATAGGGGAGCGGGTATGGGATACATAGGGCGCAAGTTCAGGCACATGCTTGTGGGCCACTTCCACATAGGCGGGGCAGCAACTGGTGGTCATAAAAGCAGCTCCTGCGGCAAGTCGTTCCTGTAATTCCCGGGCTTCCTTTTCGGCGGTGATATCCGCGCCCCGGGCCACTTCGTAGACCGCATCAAAACCGGCCTGTTTTAAGGCCCGGACTAATTTCCCCAACGAAGCCCGGAATTGCCCCGCCACCGCCGGGGCAAAGAGGGCTGCCAATTTTGCCCCCCGCTTTTTTGCTAAAAGCACATCGATAATCTGAGATTTATCCATCATGGCACCAAAGGGGCATTCCCGCATACAATTCCCACAGAAAATACATTTGTCGTAATCGATCCGTTCTTTCCCTCGAGAATCCTTGTAAATAGCCCCCACGGGACAGGCCTCTTCGCAGGGGACAGGAATTTTGATAATCGCATGGTAGGGACATACCTGCTGGCAGATACCGCAATTCACACATCGTTCTTTGTCGATAATGGCCCGCCCATCTACCACCGAAACCGCCTTTTTGGGACAGTTCATCATACAGGGTCGGGCAAGACATCCCTGGCACGCGTTGGTTACGAGGAACTGGGTTTTTACACAGGCATTACAGGCTTCGTCCAGGACGGTAAGGATAGGCCCTTCGATATGGTTCCGTTCCAGGGCCTTTTGGGCATATACCGACAGGGGGGTCCCATCGTCTTCATAATCTTCCACCGAAAAGCCGAGTCGAGCAAGGATCCGGCTTTTTAGGATAGACCGATCGTGGTGAACACAACAACGCACCGGCTGATACCCCGGTTCGCTGGTCATAGCGTAGGGGATTCTGTCTATCCCTTCCACCAGTCGATCTTCCAGGACAAGTTGAATCAATTGAATCAGTAGTTCCCGCTTTATCCGGGCCGCATTGTTGTTATAGTGCATCAGGTTTCTCCTAATTTTTCTTCTATTTTTTTAAGGATCCCGGGAATGGTCGCTTCGCTGAGCACTTCCCCATCAACAATGGCAAAGGGGGCCTTCCCCTGGGTTTTGTTTTTGCAAAAACCAAGACAGGGCGAGCCTTCCAGTTCCACATGGCCCTTCCAGCGAGAGGGAATGTGATCATCTAACAATAAGAGTTCTGAACCACCCATCACATAACAGGCCGTTCCCGAACAAACCACTACCTTTACCGTCTTATGTTGATACATGGGCAACTCCTTCATATAAATCGTATGGTCGTTTTCTTAAGATACCGTTCTTCGAGTAAGGATGCTATACGCTTTACGATGTTTCGCCGGATTTCTAATTCCACCGGCATGCTGGGGTCCTGGTGGGCTTCGTTAATCTTGGTGCCTACCACAAAATCGATATGGTCCGAGTCCAGAAGGAACTCTACCAGGCGAAGCGCCGCATTGGCTCGAAATCGATCAAACCGTGGTCCCTGTTCTAAGAGCTCCGCCACTTTTCCCAGGGTGATAATCCCTTCGGTAACCAGATCGGCCCCTTCCATGGCTGACGCAGGGGGAACCTCGGGGTCGATATCCTTTAGGCACACCCGAACCGGTCGCCCGAGCTCCCGGCCGATGATGGTAGCGGTAGTTCCTCCGCAGACTATTTTTTTACCGGGGAAGCGGGCAAAAAGGTCTGCTAATTCCCGGTCCCGATTGGAGTCGATGGGAGGCCCGGAAAGCACTAAAAGTTTCCGGGGCTTTCTAAAATAAATAACGCCGCAGGTGATATCATCAAAGGGCCGGTACCCATCATGCAAAAGGGCCCGAAACACCAGGTGTTGGGCAAGTTCCCGGGCGGAAATGTCAGGCTTTTCTGCTATTTCCTTCTGAATATAGCTATGGACGGCGGGATTCCCCCATCCGAGAGGGAAGGGGGCGCTTCCCATGCCCGATTGGGGGATGCCATCCGAAAAGAAGATGAGCCGATCCCCCGGCAGGGCTTCAAACGCCGAATAGTACATCCGGGCGTTGGCAAACGGTTCAGGGAGTGATTCCCTGGGTACGCCCCGGCGATGAATCAGGAGCATCTTTTTTATCGGCTCACATTCCACGGACTGTCGAATCAGTACGTAGGGGGGATTATCGTATTCTATGATTCGCACCCGATTCATACCATCGATATCCACGATGGTAAAGGTAGCGTAGCTAATGTTCCGTTCTTTACAGACCGGTAGGGTTTTCATGATAATCCGGGCTGCCCGCTGGATAGGGATATCCTCCGCCACAAATTGTATCGCCATCGTAGCGGTAAGGGTGGCCAGGACCCCCGCCTTTATTCCCGAACCAAGCCCGTCGGACAGTACCGAAATAAGATGTCCATCGCTTGTTTTTTTAGAAAGGAATACATCCCCCGCGGCCCCCTGGCCATGTTTCTTTTCTTGATAATACCCCACCTCGATAAAGAGCTCGTCCAGGCAGGGTCCAGGTCTTTCGTGGGGAGAGGAAAGCGCGGTTGTTTCATCGAAAGGCGAAAGGCCCTGAGGGGGCTTTGTGCCTGTTGTCAGGGAAATTGTATTATGCATGGCTTTCCCCCGGGAGTTGGGGCGCCGTTGTTTTTGGGGTGGCGCCCGTCATATCGTGGGCGGGGCTATCAAAGGACGCAATGATGGAAGTGAGGGTTGCTTCCGTTTCGGCGGCATTTTCTCCTAGTAAAAAGGCTATTTTCTGAACCACCGCAAGATTCTTATTGATAACCTTCCTCGCCTGGCTTACGATTCTATCCCGTTGCACCCAGGGGGCCGTGATATCCTGAAAAACTCCCCCTGCGTATTGTCCCTGTTCGATGGTGAAAAAGCTCCCGTGGATTATCCGTTTTCCCTGTCGAATATCCCGTTCTATTGTTTCAGCCACGCCGAGAATGTCCTGGAAATACCGATAAAAGGCGCAGAGTTTCGTAAGGTCTGCCCCTTCGAGACCCGGTTTGGCTTCCCAGAGCTGTTCCGCCTCTTCTCCTAAAAGTTGAACAAAGTGGCGATTACACTCGACGATCCGCAGGTCCCTGTCAACGATGACCACCCCCGCAGGGATAGCCTTTATAAGGCTGTTAGCCTTTTTTTGGGCCAGTTTTCTCATGTAGGAAACGCACATGCCCTGTTCGGCCTGACCCCGAAGCATGGCTTGGGCAAAGTCTCTGCAGGAATCGTAGCCGCAACCGCCGCAGTTTAATTCATCTTCCCGGCTGTATTTGCCCGTTTCTCGCAGGGCCCTCTGAATGGCCTCTTCCGGAAACACCGGTCGGCTTACGGTAGGGATAGACCACCGGCGTTCAAGGGAGAAAGGTAGGGGCTCCCCGCCGGCGGTAAGGAAATTCCCGAGGCGAGTTGTCCCATAGGAGGATATGAGCAGCCGTTTCCGGACCCTTCCTCGACGGTTCTGGGTTCGGGGCCCATTGATGCATCCCCCGGGACAGGCTAGAAGTTCCAGAAACACCGGCCGGGAAAGGGGTGCCTTTTCCAGTTCTGCCAGGGCATCATCGATGGCGTCCATTCCGCAAAAACTCATATAATGAATGGCAGGATCTCCGCCGTGGGCAAGGATCGCTTCGATCATGCCTCCCTCCTGGGGATACAGGAGACCGGGCCCCGCACAACCCGGTAAAAAGGGGGTATCCTCTGGGTCCTTCCCTAGAAGATGGGGGAAAACATGCTCTTCCTCCAACCAGTGTCGGAGATCAGTAAAATCTATCGCTATTTCAAGGAGTTCCTTAAACGTATCGGCCTCCGCCTTTTTTGAAATACAGGGACCAATGAAGACTACCAGCACATCTTCTCCATAGAGGGTTTTGAGTTCTTGGCAGTGGGCCAGAAGAGGAGAATCACACCGGGCAATATAGGGCGCATAGGAAGGACGGTATTTCTGAATGTATTCCACCACCGTTGGACAGGCAGAGGAAATAAGAATTGGTGGGGCTCCAGAGTTTTTTTCTCTTTGGGTCTGTTCCAATAAGGTTACCATCTGTCGGGCCACCAGATCTGCTCCGCGGGCCGTTTCTGAGACCCCCCAGAAACCGAGTTTTTTGAGGGCTGCCACAAGTTGGGCTGGGGTGTACTCGGGGAATTCAGTAACAAAGGAAGGTGCAAGGGAAGCGATTACCCGTTTGCCGCTCTGGAGCAGATACTCAAGGCGAGGAAGGTCGTTTCGGACCCGTTTCGCACCGACGGGACATACCTCTACGCAGTGCCCACAGAGGACACAGAGGTCCTTGATAATTGTGGCCCGGCCCCCTTCTACTTTTATGGCCTTTACTGTGCATTCCCGAACGCATTTATAGCAATCCTGGCATTCGGCCTTTTCGGTATAGACAGGATTCAATATATCCATAGTGCCTCTTTGCCCCACACAAACAAGTGAATAACCAAAGGGATCGCTTTTAACCGCAATCCTATTGGTTTATTCTGAGCCTCGTAACAGGTCCTGTAAGACGGTAGGGGTTACCTGCCGATACACAACCCCATCGATAATCACGATAGGCCCCTCTTTACAAAGCCCTTCACAGAGTTTTCCCTGAACCGTTGCATCCTGCAGTTCCGCTCGAATGGTCCCCTGTTCTATCATTCGCTGAATAAGTTCTGCGTTCAGCGAATTGCCCCGGGAAAAACAGGAACTGCCCATACAGATGACAATGGTATGTTTTTTCTGTTCCATAATGATATTCTTTTATATATATTTTTTTATCGAATATGTCAAGGGTGAAGGGGTCGAACAAAACAGAAAATATATTTTTGTAGCTATGCGGAGATGCGGGGAGCAGGCCAGCCCCGGAAATTGCCCGAAAAAAGTAAGAGCGTATCTTTCCCTGAATCAGGGCCATGACAATCCGACCCATAGGTAAGGAAAAAACCAAAATTGGGGGCGACTTTTTCTACAAAGGAATTGATTTCTTTAGTGTCCCCGTTTCGATACCAATAGAGTTCAATCCCATCAATCCCCAGGTTTTTAAAATACGAAAGCATATCAAGAAAGCGTTTTTGATCTTTTTTTAGAATTTCCCAGGAATCTTCAAATTCGTGGCCTATGTGGGGAAGAACCACGAAACCCCCGTCTCGGTGCACCTGCTCAATAACTTCTGTGCACGTGGGTTTGGGATAGGATGGCCCTGCGATCAAGCGAGAATCAAGATAGGCCTTTTTAAAGGCCCGATACTCAATGTCGGCGGGAATAACCCCCGCATTCTTAAAATAGTAATAGAGATCCACCTTATTAAAAGAAAAAAACTCAGCGGGGACTTCTGGCCGGCCCCGCTGTTTTATTGAGAGGAGGTGTTCAAAGCGAAGATCCTTGCGAACAAAGTGATGTTGTGCTTTAAGGAGGGATGCCCGTACGTAGGCCTGCCGTTCCTGACAGATGTGGTGTAAGAGTTGTGCCGTTTGTTGGTAGTGTCCCTGAGGAAAGTATGCCAGGAGTTCGCTTTTATAATTGATGTGTGGGTCTACCACGTCGATTTCCACGGCGGGGATGCCCTGGATGTCATAGGCGGCGCAGGCCTTAAGAAACTCGGGAACACCCCCAAAGGTGTCGTGATCGGTGAGGGCAAGAAGTTCATAGCGACCTTTGCCTGCCCCATAGGCTCGCTGTACAATTTCGGAAGGCCACTGGGTACCATCGGAAAAGCGGGAATGAAAGTGGAGATTTGCTTTCATATAAGAATTATAGCAAATCAACGAAATAAAGAAAGTGTAAGAACCGGTATCTTGTACCGCTGTGGATAGGTGCCCCGGCTCCAGGAAAGGGCCGGGGCTGTTTCTTTTAAGGAAAGATTAGCCTTTCAATATTCTCCGGGCCGCTTCATCCTGGGCGTCCGCCATGTAGGTGATCCCTGTTTCATCGGCGGTTTCGCGGTTAGCCGCTACGATGTCGTCCCGGCTGATGGATGCCAGGTTGAATTTTCGGGCCCCCGCCATAAGCTGCTGGAGACCGCAGGCGAGTTTGTCCGCATAGCCATACATGGCAATGGCGCCATAGGGGATGTTCTTCATTTCTTCGGCCCCTACGATGTTCTTTACGGCTTCCCAGCCGGCGAAAATTTCTTCGGGGTACTGACCGACGAGTTTTACCGATTCGGGCAGTTCTTCCCAGTGCCCCTTGATTTCTGCCCGCCGTTCGGGCTGGAAGACTCCCTGGATATTGGTTCCCAGGAATCCGGGGATCATCATGGCCCGACCCATACAGACCATCTTGGTGAATGGCGCTCCCAGAGCAAGGGCTTTAAAGAGGTGGTCTTCCCGGGCAAAGCCGCCGGCAAAGGCGATATCCGGCACTTTGTGTCCCGCCTGGGCAAGGATAGCACAGTATTCATAGGCCTTGGCATGAAGGATGATGGAAGGTATTCCCCAGTGTTGCATCATGTTCCAGGGGCTCATGCCAGTACCGCCACCGGAACCATCGATGGTAAGGAGATCGAGTTTTGCGTCGGTGGCGAACTTAATCGCCATGGCCAGGGCTTCCATACCATAAGCGCCGGTTTTAAGGGAGATACGCTTAAAGCCGATCTTTCGGAGGTAAGCCACCGCTTCCATAAAGGCTTCCCGTACCTGCTCGGCATTGTTCTGGTCGGTATATCCTAGCCGGCTGTGGCGAGCAAAGGATTTAATCGCCCGACTCTCGTAGGCCTTTACTACCACCGGATCATACGGATCGGGATCGACGATATACCCCCGATCTTTGAGGAACCGGGCATATTCAATGTCCTTTACCTGAATTTCCCCGCCGATGTCTTTGGCTCCCTGTCCCCATTTCAGTTCGATGATAGCGTCGTTCCCGTATTTTTCGATGACATATTGGGCTACCCCGTTGCGGGTGTCTTCCACGTTCATCTGGATGATGATGGCCCCATAGCCCTGATAGTATCGCTTGTAGATGTTTATTCGTCGGTCAAGTTCAGGGGCTACCTTGATCTTGCCATTTTCTATGACCGCCTTTTTATCGATTCCCACCACGTTCTCGCCTACCACAATGGGGATCCCCACCAGGGCGGACCCTACCGCAAAGGAATCCCAGTAATCGGCGGCAATAAAGGTGGAACCCAGGGCTCCCGTCATGATGGGCATGCGGCATTTGGTCTTAATCTCGTTCCCAAAGGAGGTTTCAATATTTACGTTCGGGAAAATCGCATCGTCGGCGGTTTTGGAAAGTCCCGAGGGCATTCCCTTAGTTCCATACAGGTACCCCTGAATTCGCAGGGAATGGTAACCCACCCCTAAGGCAGTGACGTGGTTTGCCCCGGCTGTGGTTAATCCATAATCCCGGGGATACAAAAGCTTTCGGCCCACGAGGCTGGAAAGCCAGGTTTCACACTTCCCTTTACAATCGGCCCGACAGAGGGTACAGAGCCCTGATTCTGCAGGGGTACCCCGATTTACTGTCCCGAGGACATCGTTCGATTTTGGCCATTCAATCATTCTTGTTCCCTCCTGGTCTATCACTCTCCTCCCTGTGCCGCACCATGGTTCTTATTCTTTGCGAGAGAGGATTTTTATGGCATTATATTGCCATATAATTGGTATTATCTTGCCATAATCCATTTTTGTCAACGGTGTTTTTAATGTAACTAAAGGTTCTACAAAATGAAAAAAGAAGCGCTGAGGCCCTTGCGTAATAAGATGCATCTTTTATATGGTAGTTCGCATGAATGGTAGTAATAAAACGAAAATAGAAAGTATTTTGCAGGTCCTCCATAAACTTCAACGGCCCCTTACGGGAAGTCAAATCGCCGAGGTTCTGACATCTCAAGGGGAAGAAATTAGTGAGCGTACCGTCCGTTTGTACCTTCAAAAATGTGATGAGGCGGGGTACACAGAACCGGTGGGGAAGCAGGGACGTACCATAACAGCGAAGGGTATCCAGTATCTGGAAAGCGGGAATATCATTCAGCGTCTTGGGTATATGTCCTCTAAGATTGACCGCATGACCTATGCCATGACCTTTGATCTGGCCCTCCGGAGAGGAACGGTGATAATAAATCTGGCCATTCTGGGTAAAGAGGTGTTTCGGAGTAGGCTTGCCGAGGTCCATCAGGTCTTTGAACAGGGCTATGCCATGGGAACCCTTGTGGGGCTGCTTCGGCCGGGGGATCAACTGGGAAATATGGTTATTCCCCCGGAACATGTGGGGTTCTGTACCGTTTGCTCCGTGACGTTGAATGGGGTGTTGCTAAAACATGGAATTCCCACCCGATCGCTTTTTAGCGGTCTTCTGGAAATAGAAAATCACAGGCCAAGCCGCTTTGTGGAGCTTATTTCGTATGATGGGACCACGGTAGATCCCTTGCAACTGTTTATTAAGGGACGGATGACCGACTATTTGGGGACTATCAGGACCGGGTATGGGAAAATCGGTGCAGGATTCCGGGAAATCCCCGAAGAAAGTTATGAACTAGCCCTGGATCTGGCTGACAAGCTTACCCAGGTGGGATTGGGGGCCTTCATGCACATTGGGCTTCCTTCCCAGGACGTGTTGAACATTCCCGTACAGCAGGGCTGTTGTGGGGTCATTGTTGTCGGTGGCTTGAATCCCCTTGCCATTTTTGAAGAAACCGGTGTGCCGGTCCAGCAGTATGCCCTGGCGGGCCTCATGGAATTCCATCAGCTTTTTCCTTATTACGAACTGAAAAACAAGCTGTGAGAATTTCTTTATTAATGAGGCTAAGAGACAAATATAAATTTATTTTTGTGCTGAGGTATGGTGGGATTCCCCTCCTAGAAGGCCCCTGGGACCCGGGCCCCCTGGGTCCCGCCCCCCGCTAGCCTACAGTTCCTCAATCTCTTCCCGGGAAAGGCCGGTAACTCTCATGATAATATCTATAGACACCTGTTCCTGCTTCATCCTGCGGGCGGTCTCCCGGCGTTCTTCTAAACGGCCCTTTTCTTCGCCCAGGGCTATGCCTTCGTTGCGGCCTTCCATAAGGCCTTCTTTAAACCATTCCTGTTCTTTCTTCTTGATGGCAGTGGCTAACATGGTCGGTACCTCCTTAAGGGTACGAATCTCATCAACCCATTGAGGCACGGGGTCCTCAAAATGGGCATAGAGCCAGCGGATAAACTCAGTGACCACCTCTGGCTGCTCCTTTTCTAATATACTCACAATCCCCCGAATGCGGCTCTGAATCTCATCCACATCAGAGGAATCAATGAGGAACAGGGCCGAGGCGAGGTTGTGCATGGCCTCAAGCTGGTCGGGGGCAAACTCGTTGGCCGCGAGCTTGTAGTAGCGGAAGTGGGGGATGTAGTCTGCGGCGATGCGCTGGTCCACGAGGGTAGCAAACTGCTCGGGGGCAGTCCAGCGGGGGTCGCCGTTGTACACGAGGAGGGGGAAGACCGCCGGGAGCCGCTCGGGCTTGGGCTTCGCCTTTAAGAGGCCCCCATAGAACTCAAGGACGTAGCGGAGCATGCGGAAGCTCATCCAGGGGTCGACGGAGGACTGGAACTCGATGAGGAGGTAGAGGTAGACCGTTCCCTCATCTGTGAGGGGGAGTTTCCAGATGAGGTCGGACTCAAGCTTTTTGAACTGGCGGGTGACGTAGGACTTGTCGACGAGAG
>Ga0209720_1000148_pt1 | contig 74625 bp, 46 predicted proteins | sample AD_JPNMR3_MetaG_FD_184426 | JGI IMG/M metagenome (GOLD analysis project Ga0209720, IMG submission 184426) | Active sludge microbial communities of municipal wastewater-treating anaerobic digesters from Japan - AD_JPNMR3_MetaG (SPAdes) (version 2) | ecosystem: Engineered > Bioreactor > Anaerobic... | reverse complement strand
ACGCGCCGGCCCTTCGGCAGTTCGGGTGGCGTGTACGAGAGCCGATACCATGCGGCGCCGTCGTACGGCGAGTAGCCCTGCGGCTCCCAGAACTCGCGAATCCGTATTGTCGGCCAGGCGCTGTCGTCGAACTGCGGCCTGTGCCAGCCCTGCTCGAGACCCTTCTCGTCGGGATCGATCTGAAATCGCCATTCCAGCGGCAGATCCGCGATGAACTCGTGTGTCTGCCACAGATCGCCGAACGTCGCCTCGTCGGAGTAGCCCTCCTGTGTATTGGCGGGCAGCACGCGATAGGTGTTGGGCTTGCGATCGCGCGGCGGCTCGGGCAGGCTGGGAGCATGGGCTTGCTTCAGGGCGTCGATGTACGCCTGCGGCAGGGGCCGTACGACCTCTTTGCCGTTCTCGTCCACCGTGCGGGCGGTCCGATCCCACCAACGGATGACGCCCGGCCACATCCAGACATAGCCGTCGCTGTAGGCCAGCGCCTGATGCAGGCTGTATGCGAACTCCTCCGGCGTGTAGTAGTTGTTGTCGAGCACGTCCACGTCGAACGGCCGGCCTTCGCTGGCATTCTCCCAGCAGTCGGCCCAGAACGAGAATCCCACGCGATGATGGCGGCGATATCGCTCCGGATCGTAGCTCGTCTCGGCGAGCAAGTCGGTCATCATGGCCCGGGCCCGGGCGTATGAGCCCGGCACGCGGAAGCTGAAACATTGCTCGTGCATGTCGAACACGCGGGCTTGCGGGCCGCACTCCGAGAGCAGGCCGTCGACGAATGCAGCGACGAGTGTGTAATGTTCCGCCCGCGATGCCGCGTGTTGCGGCACGCCATGAAAGCTGCCCGAGTACCCGAACAGAATGAGGATGGTGATATCGGGGAACTCTTGGTTCACCGCCCGCATGATTTCGGCCGCTCGCGTGTACACCTGCCGGCGATACTCCTCGAACGTGCGCGTCTTGCTGTGACGGGCGCTGGAGTAGCCGAACAGCGGCAGCCCCTCGTAATACTCCGTGTCGAAGCAGATGCCCTTGAAGCCGGCCTTCTTTGCCGCCGCCGCCATCAGCCGCCAGTTTTCGACGATCCACGGATGCTCGTCGAACCAGTCGAACGCACTCGCATCCTTGCCGGGCACGGAATAGCACAGGAAGAAGTTGTCGGTGTGCCGGCCAAGGTTCTTGGCCGCGGTCTCCGTGGCCCAGGCATCCAGCTTCGCCGCGTCGATCTTGTCGCGGAAGCACAACGGTCCGCCGGTGATCACGCCGTCGAAGGCGATCTCGTCGTCGCCCTCGAGCCGGCCGTTGAAGCATAGCAGCTTCTTGCCCTCGGTGGACGGCACGAACTTCGCCTTCGCCGCCACGTCGCGGGGCGTGGCCTTCAACTCGATGCCGATCGGCCCGTCGTGCAATGCGGGCAGATGCACTCGCAGGTTCCCGTCGCCCAACTCGCCGAGCTGGCCCTTGCGGCCCAGGCAATAGCGCATCGTCCACACGCCGTCGATCTTCGGCAGCTTGGCCGGATCGATTCGCACGTCGAACGTGGCGGGCTGTTCCGAGCGGTTGGCCAGGAACACGATGGCTCGCTCGGGTTCCGTGTAGTTGCCCGCGTAGAAGCCCTCGCCGCTGACCAGTTCCTGGGCGTACCAGGGACGGGCATCGACCAGGCGATCCCAGTCGATGGAATCGAGCAGATCCCAAAGCGGACGAACGCGTTTCCACGTCTCCGCGTCATCGGGATCGTCGCCCCAGGCCCCATTGCCGCTGCAGACCTGGATGTCGCTCAGATTGATCGCGGCCATGGCGATGTTGTACGGGTTCTGCGATGAGGCCCGCATGCCGTACATCTTGATCATGCAACCCGTGAGCAGCGCGTTATGGCCGTCGCGGTAGAACTCGGGCGGGGCTTCCTGGAACGACTCGCCGATCATCATGCAGTCGTAAAAGCCGTTGATCAGCCAGTTGAGTCCGCTCCACGGCTCCAGGCCATAACCGGCCCCGTTCATGGCCAGCACTTTCTTCACGCGCCAGTATGTGCGATGCTGCAACTCGTCGATCGAAAGACCGGCATCCTCCGGGTGCATGGGCTTGCCCGACGGCCCGAACGCCGGCTGCCCGAACGCGCCGCCGTCGAGGTAGAAGCCGTCCAGCCCGTACTCCTTGCACCAGTAATCTGCCATCCAGGTGATGAAGTCGGGGTAGCGCCCGCCCACGTGATAGAACGTGTGATCCTGCAGGTCCCAGTTCTTGGTGTACCCGCCGTAGCTGGAACGGTCGTTGAACGCGATGGTGTCCTCGAATCCCAGCAGACTGCTGCGTCCGGGAACGATGCCCAGGTAGCCGATGGCGGTCATCCCCAGCCGATGCGTCTCATCCATGGCCCGCTTCATCTCGGCGTGATTGACGAAGAAGCCCTCGCGGTCGCGATAGTCGTTACTCAGCCACGTGTGGTGCCAGACCATGGCATCGGTGCCGTGGCCGGCAAAGCGGGCGAGGTCCGCGTTGGTCGGATACTCCTGGTAACTGGGGGCCCGCCGCCAGTGCTGGATCGGCCCTTCGGGGTAGCGGATGTAATGCACCATTCGGTTCTTGAAACCTATCAGGTTCAGCGGCTGAGCGGGCAGGATGCTCGTCGCGAAACGCAGCTTCGGATCGGAGGTGGTGATATCAAGCTGTCCGTCGCTATTGGGCCGCACGCCCAGATGCGTGTTCGCCGGCTCGATCAGTTTGACGTAGATTCCCGCCTTGCCGTTTTGCCGCATGATCGCTTTTCCGATCCGCGGCTTGTCGCCGAACATGGCGTCGGGCGTGCGCTTCAGGTCGGTCTCGCGCAGGCGGAAGCCGTCGGCCAATCCCACGTACGCCTGGATGCTCTTGGGTTGAACACCGTCGACTTCGATCGTCCAGAACCAGACGGTCTGCACGGTCAGCTTGGCCAGCACGCGGGCGATGGCGGTCTTGCCCGACGGGCTACGCAGCGGAAGGGTGAAGCGCAGCGCCAGTGCGTCGCCCTCGATGAGGGCCTGGCGGCCGGGATCGGCCGTGAACTCCTCGCCGTCCGCTGCGACAACGGTTACCTCAGGAAAGACACCGTCGATCAGCGTGTCGTTGCCGTACAGACCGGCGCCCACCTTGGCCCTCACGCGCGGCCCGTCCACCTGGAAGCGAGCCGTCGCGCCGGTGGCCGGCCAGGTCCAGAGCAGCGTCTCCCCGGATCGCTCGACCCGATTGCGGGCTCGCACGTCATCGTCGTAGCCGGAGTCGATTTGCTTGCAGAACGCACGCATCTCTTTCCAACAAGCTTCACGACGTTGCTTCTCGTACGGACTGATCAACTCCCACTGATTCAGGTTGCGAGCGCGCAGCGTGCCCACCGAGCCCAGCCCGAATTTGCCCGCCGCCGGGTCGGGATCGACGAAGGACACCACTTCGCGATCGTTGGCCCACAGCGTGATGTGCTCGCCTTGCGTGCGGATCTTCAGTTTGGCTTCGCCCGATGGGATGGCCTCGAAGCTTCGCTCCGTGATGATCCGGTTGGACGACTGCTCTGGCATGGGCGACGAGTGTGACTGACCGCCGATCATGGAACGGCTCACCTCGACCGAACGGGCCCGGACGTGGCCTCGTTTCAGATCGAGCTCGACCAGTACTTCGCCGAATGCGTCCGTGCCGCGCAGCGTGATCAGGACCGGCTGGTCCACCTGCCGGATCTCGGCCGTAATCACTTGATTCCGCAGCGGCACGCCGGCGTCGGCCACCGTGCCTCGGATCACCGCCCAGCCGTCGGCGTAGTCCACCGTCATGGCCGGCGGCCCGGTGAAGTCTTTCCGCTCGTAGGCCAGGCCGAGTATGTGCCACGTTCGCTTGGCCACCCATTCGAACACCTGTAGCGTCTGGTCCGTGCCGTCGTGACCGGCGCAGGGCCCGAACACGGGCTCCTCAATCAACTCGCCATGGTCTTCGGCCGGTGCCGGCTTGCGATATCTTTCCGGGCCCGCGAACGCGGTGCAGGCGCAAACACAAGTGAACAGCAACACCCGGCGGATGGACAGACGCGTCATGCACATCATGTGAGGCCCTCGAATTGTGGTGCCGTTTCCGGCTGCCGACTTTCACGCAATTCGGACGACGGGCATCCTGTCCCGCCGTACCCGCGGATGGAGAATAATCTCCCTCATGAGGCGGGCAAGATGCCCGTCATCGGGGAGACCGAGATCGAGCAGGCTGAACGTGTTCCCCAGCCCCTAGCCACCAGCCCCCAGTCCCTCAAATATTCTGCCCTTCCCAGAACGCTGCCGCCATGCGGTCGGCCATCTGGCGGTTGCTGAAGATCAGCGGCAGGAGAAAGTGCATGTCCGTGTTGGGCGGACGCAGGTAATCGGCCATGTCGGAACGCCACGTCGTGCTGAAATCCCGCAGTTGATCCTGCGGGTGGACGCTGCTCGCGGCGGCGATGACGGCATCGACGGCGATTCGAGCCGACCAGACGCCGGCGAAGATGCCCTGGCCGCTGATCTCGCCGATGAATCCGCCGGCATCGCCGATCACCAGGCAGCGTTTGTTCACGTGCGAGTCGATTTCCAGCGCCGAGCGAGCAGGGGCGGGCCGCAGCATGACGGCTGCCGGATCGATGGCGTCCTTGCTTGCGATCAAGCCCGCGCCCACCAGCTTGTTCGCCGTCGCGCACAACAGTTTGTTCACGCTGTCGCCCGTGCCGGCGGCGAACAGCGACACGATCACCGTGGATCCTTCCCACCACCACAGGCAGCAGGCCTGCTGGCGGTCGAGTCCGAGCAGCCAGTGCAGGTGGCCGTCGCGCGGGTCGCGGCCTCGCGAGGGGGCGGGCAGTTCGAGCGTCGCGAACCAGCGACCGGGAGTCTTGGGCGAAACGGACGAAAGCACGGCCGGGTGGCCGCCCGGACTGCACAGCGTGCGCCCGGCTCCGTCGGCCAGGAGCAGAAAGCTGCCTTCCAGCGGATCACCCTCTTCCAGCTCGACGCATACCTGCTCTTCCCGCAGTTCGATCCGTCGCGCGGGTGAAGAATGCACGATCTCGATGCCGGCCTCGCGGGCGAGCTGGTGCAGGTGAGCAGTGAACTGCGGATAGTCGATGCGCCAGGCGGGGGGCGTGGTCGCCGCTGACTGCGCCGTCTTGGTCAGGTCGGACGAATGGAACGTCAACCCGTCGTAGGCGTCGCCCAGCTTGGCCGCGCAGTCGATGCCCAGTTCCCCCAGCAGTTCCACGCCGCGACGACAAATCCAATCCGGCGCGTGCTGCTTGCGGTTCGTCTTGGCCGATCGCTCGATCAGCACCGGCTTGTATCCGCGACGAGCCAGGAGGATGGCCGCCGTCGTTCCCGTAGTCCCCGCACCGACGATAAGTATGGTCTGAGTCATTTGATGTTCAGTTGTTCCCAGAGTTTCTGCTCGATCTCGATAAAACGTTGGAAGCTCTCGTTCAACTGCAGATGAGCATGCCGAACACTCCCGCCTTCATAATCACGCCTCAGGTCGATCCGTCGCCAGTGCCTTGACCATGCGCAGACTCATCCCGCGGGGCTGGCGGATCGAGTATTCCACTTCGTCCATGACGTTGCGAATGATGTGCGTGCCCAGACCGCCCGGTCGCACGTCGTTCAGGTCGCGTCCCACGATACTCTCGGGATCCACCTGCCGGCCACAGTCGCGGATGGTTATCTGCAACGCTCGCCGAGCCTTGTGTCGCACCGGTTCGATCACCACCTCGATGGGCTGGCCCGGGCGGCCGTCGTAGCCGTGCCGAATAACATTCATGATCGCCTCGTGGATGGCCAGCACGATCTGGGCGACCGCCGTCTCGTTAAAGCCCATGAGGCGAGCTGCCTCGGCCACGGTGTCGCGCAGGCCGGCGAGTTGGTCTGTGTCGCTGGTCAGATTGACCTGCCAGGGCCGCTCAAAGCGAGGACTGTCGGAGGTGGTCATGGCGTTCCTCTCGCCTGGCCGGGCGGTACCGCGGCCGAATCCACCCGGCCGGCAACTTCGCTTGCAGGAACGCCGGACTCGTCGGCCGCCGCCTCGGCCTCTGCTTGCTGCTGGAGGTATCGTCGCCAAGCGTGCACGGCCCGCAGCCGTTGGTCGGCACGAGCGTGATAGTGATATCCCAGGCGGGTGCCCGTCACGCGATCGAACGCCTCCGGTTGCGGCAAGTTGAACGATGAGGGAAAGCTCAGTGGGGCAGGACGGCAGCCGGCAACGACAGCCAGGAGGACGGTGGCGACCCGCGCGCACCGGCAAGCCTCACGCGCGGCCCTCGACCCTGCCTGCTCGCGCATAAACTCGAGTGCTGCCAAGGCTTGTCCTCGGGAGAACAGCGTATCAGATCCATCCGGACTTGCCGCATGCGCCGCCTAGGGATTATACGGAAACGGGTTCGCGCGTCCAAATAGCCGCCCTTGCCCGCTCGGCGTGGCCTCGATACGTCATCACACCGTTCGCCGGGCCGGCAGTCATGACCTGCGGCGGATCGACGTTCGAGTTGCCTGCTCGCGGGTGACTCGTCGCCAAACCAACTCGCTCGCGGTATGTCCCTCAATCTGCTACACTTACACGCATGCCCATTTTTGTGCGCGGACTGACGCTGGGATTGGATGAGCCCGAAGAACGCCTGGTGGAGCGGGCGGCGGCACGGCTGCGCGTACCCGTTGGCGACATTCGGTGTTGGGCGGTCGTGAGGCGGTCCATCGACGCTCGGCGCAAAGACCGACTTCAATACACCTACAACGTCGAGCTGGCGCTGGCCGGCTCACCGAAGCGGGAAGCGGCGCTGGTCCGCCGTCTGCGGCGTCAGGACGTGAGCATGCTCGTGCCGCAGGATCCGCCCGACCCGGTTCCCGGGCGTGAACCTCTGCCCGGCCGGCCGGTGGTGGTGGGCTTCGGCCCGGCCGGCATGTTCGCCGGCTACCTGCTCGCCAGCTTCGGCTATCAACCGCTTATCATCGACCGTGGCTTCGACGTCTCCACCCGCCATCGCGACATCATGGTGGACTTTTATCGGCACCGGCGGTTCCACCCGGAAAGCAACCTGCTGTTCGGCGAAGGCGGGGCGGGCACCTACTCCGACGGCAAGCTCTATACCCGTGTTCACGACCCACGGACGCGGCTCATCCTGGAGATCTTCTACCAGCACGGGGCCAACCCGGCCATCTTGATCGACGGCAAGCCACACATCGGCTCGGACAAGCTGCCGGGCATCTGCCGGCGAATCCGCATGCACATCGAGAAGATGGGCGGCGAGGTCCGGTTCGGCTCGCGTTTGGACGACGTCGTGATCGAGGATGGGACCATTAAGGCGGTGGTCGTCAACGGCGAACGCATCGATTGCGGACCCGTCTTGCTGGGTGTTGGCCATTCGGCACGGGACACGCTGCGCATGCTCGGCCGGCGAGGCGTGCAATTCGTGCCCAAGCCGTTCCAGCTTGGCGTGCGCATCGAGCATCCGCAGGCCATGATCGATCGTTGGCAGTACGGCGATCACTGCGGCAATCTGCGACTGCCGCCCGCATCCTACGAACTCATTGCCAAGGGCGCGGCCGGGGCGGGCGACGTGTTCAGCTTCTGCATGTGCCCGGGCGGCACCATCCTGCCCACGAACGAATCGCCGGGCGAGATCGCCACCAACGGGGCCAGCCGATCCAAACGCGGCGGTGCCTACGGCAATGCTGGTCTGGTCGTCACGCTTCAGCCGGCCGAAGTCTGCCCCGAGGCCGCGACCGATGCGCTCAAAGCGTTCGATTATCTCGAACAGATCGAGCGGACCGCATTCATGCTCACCGGCGAGTCGTATCGTGTGCCGTGCCAGCGAGCGGGCGACTTTGTCGCCGGACGCTCGTCGGACGGCACGCTGGAGACCAGCTATCCGTTGGGCGGACAGTGGCTCGATCTTCGCCGGGTCATCCCGCCATTCGTGGCTGATGCGATCCGGCGCGGCCTGGAGATCCTCGATCGGCGGCTGCCCGGTTTTGCCGGCGCGGACGGCCTGATTACCGCGCCCGAGACGCGGGCCAGCGGCCCCGTTCGCCTCCTGCGCCATCCCGACACCCGCGAATCGGTCTCGACGGCGCTTCTGTACCCGATCGGTGAAGGGGCTGGCTACGCGGGCGGCATCGTCAGCGCGGCCATCGACGGCCTCAAGAGCGCCGAGGCTGTCATCAGCCGGTACGCGGTTCCGAAGGCCTGAGGCCTTATCGGTTGCCGGCCGCGACGCCCCGGGACACAATGCAGCAACGCAAATCGGGTGCCCAATCCGCGGGAGAAACGCTATGCAACTCCGGACGCGCGGTCTGATCTCGTCGATGTTCATCCTGATCGGTGGGGCGGTGCTGCCGGTTGCCACGGCGGATAACAACGCGAACGCCGCCGCACCGGTATATCGCATCTATCCATTGCTCGATGGACACTGTCAGATCCGCGGTAGCGACGCGTTTCACGGCGGCGATCCGAATGAGATCTACGATTACGCGCTGTACATCTGGCTGGTGCTCGGAGGCGACAAACCCATCCTGGTAGATGCCGGCATCAGCGACATCGAGGAGATGAACCGCGGCGCGGCCAAGGTCTTGTACAAGCCGATCCACAAGAATCCCGGCGAGAACTGTCGCGATCAACTCCGCAAGTTCGGATTGACGCCCGACGATATCGGCCACGTCCTGATCACGCATCTGCACTTCGATCATGTGGACGACCTGCTGCTCTACCGCAACGCGAAGGTGTACGTGGGCCGCAAGGAGTGGGAGTTGGCCACATCCGGCGGGCCGACGTGGGGCCATGGGAAGATTCTCGGAACGTTCGGCAGCGAGCCCGAGTACCGCCGGCGCCTGCATCTGGTGGATGACGAAGAGATTTTTCCCGGTATCGAGGCGTTCTGGGTTGGTGGGCACACGCCGGGTTCGATGGCGTATCGCATCCGTACAGCGCACGGCTGGGCGGTCATCACCGGCGACACGGTGTCATTGCGGGCCAACCTCGATCGCAACATTCCGCCGGGTGTGCACTCGAGTCTCGATGAGTGCATGGCCGCGATGAAAGTCATCCGCAGCAAGGCTGACGTGGTGCTGGCCAGTCACGATCCGACGGTGCTGGATTACTGGCCGCCGGCACCGGATGGCCGGGACGCCCGCATCGCTCCGCGATACACCATCCGGGCCATCAAGGTCGGCGAGTGTCAGGTGCGCGATTGCATCACGTTTCAGGGCGGACCGGCGGAAAAGACCAGCACATTCTACCTGTATGTCTGGGTGATCGAGGGCGGCAACCAGCCCATCGTCGTGGACACCGGTCCTCGCGATCCCGAGGGCTTCAGCCGAGGCACGGCGGCCTACATCCCCGGCGGCGTCAAACAATTGCCTGAAGAACGCACGCCCGAGGCGCTCGCGCGACATGGCATCGATCCCGCCGACGTGAGTCACGTGATCGTGACGCACTTGCATGGCGATCATTACGACTATTTCGATGCATTCGAGAATGCAAAATTGGTTGTGAATCGGCGGGAATACGAGGAAGGACAGGCGGGACTGGCTGAGAGCGTGCGTCAGGCCCTCGCTCGCCGGCCTGACGCCCTCATGCTGGTGGGCGACGAGGAAATCGTGCCCGGCATTCGCACGTTCCGCGTCGGCTGTCATACGAACGGCAGCCAGGCCGTGCTTGTCCAGACGCACATGGGGCCGGCCGTGCTGACTGGTGACGCCGTGTACCTTTACGAGAACATCGAAACCAATCGTCCGACGCAGAGTCCGGATTCCAACGCCTGCATCGACGCCATGCAGCGCATCCGCGACGCGGCAGACATCATTCTGCCCGCCCACGATCCGCTGACACTGGTGCGATGGCCCGGTGGAATCATTGGCGGCCACCAGAATGCCGCGGTGCGAGCGACGTCCCGGCCGAGCCGATAACGTTGCTCAGGATTGCCGACTTCAAAGGGAAAAACGTCCTGCCCGCCTGTTGTGGCGGGCAGGATGCTCGTTCCCCGTGATGCCGATCATTAGGCCATCACGAGCTCGGTCTTGTGCCGGCCCAGGTCCACGAACTTGGACACGAAGGCGTCCAGCGCAGCCTGGAAGCACGACTCGGCCCACTCCTGGTCGGCCTCCCGGAGACTGCCTTGTATTTTGGCGCCGCTCACCCGCCCGATGCCGGGCAGCGAGTATTCGTATTCGCACTCCAGCGTGTCGAACCCGTCCATCTTGAACCAGACCAGCACGTAGCCGTTCTCGGTCAGGCCGAAGCGAAACGTCCAGCGATCCGCCTGCGCCTTGGGGCTCGAGATGTCGAAGCGCCACTGAGCCAGGAACGACGACATGGATTCGAAAGCGGGATCGAGAGCCTCGCGGGCGAACCGCTCGAACCACTGCGTCGACTGGCTGCACAAGGCTTGCATCTGCTGTGCGAATTGCTGCTGCCACTGATTCATCGATCTGCTCCGGTGAAGGATGAACACGCCCAGCCCGGCCTGCCCCGGCCGGCGCGGTCTTACCTGGTGAGATACGATAGCTTGGGTCGTCGGGGCAAATTGGGGCGACGCGGAAAGATTGACGCAGCGACGCAAGGGGGCGGCGATGTGGCAATGGATGAACAGAGCTGCGATCGGGAAGGGATGTTTTTTCGGACCGCAACCGGCCAGTGGATAGGAAGCGATTACGGCGGCGGATACGGTTGCTGCCGTTGGTGATCTGGCGGATAATTCCGGACGTCGGCCCGAATCGGGGCCGAGGGAGGATTCCTTGAACGCGATCGCGAATGGGCGTGGTGTGTTGGGTTTCGAGCTGCACACAGACGGGCCAGTGCCAGTCGGACGCGGGCCTCTGCACGGGAAGGTCGTCGCTAGAACGCCGAACATGCGACGGTGTGGATGGCACATCTTGATGGCCGGGCTGATCCTGACGCTGACAACCGGCTGCCCGGTAGTCAGCAACCTGCCGGCTCCGGGCCGCATCCTGGAGCAGAAGGCGGCCGAGACCGGCCAGGACTACTACGTGTATGTCCCGAGTCACTACACCGCCGAGCGCCTCTGGCCGGTGGTGATCACCTGTCACGGCACGCGGCCTTACGACACCGCGCCCGCTCAATTGGCCGAGTGGAAGGGACTGGCTGAGCAGAAGAACTTCCTGCTCATCGTGCCTGAACTCAAGGGAACCGTGGGCGATTTCGTGCCGTCCCTGGCCGAGCAAATTCGCCGCCAGATGGAGGACGAGGCCACCATCCTCTCGGCGTTGCGCAGCGTCTCGGCGGCGTACAGCGTCGATCCTTCTCGTGTGTTCCTTACCGGATGGTCGGCCGGCGGATTCGCCGTGCTGTTCACCGGCCTGCGTCATCCCGAAATCTTCCGCGCGCTGTCGCTACGGCAGACCAACTTCAATCCGGCGTTTGTCGAGCCGTGCGTGCCGTTCCTCGATCGCACGCAGCCCATCCAGGTGACCTACGGCAGTCTCGATCCGCTGCGCGACCACGCGATCAAATGCATCGAGTGGCTGCGATCGCATGAGTTCGAACCGGCCACCGTCGAACGCGCCGGCACCCATCGTCGCGATCCCGTGCCCGTGTACAACTTTTTCGTGCACGTCGTGCGGCACCAGCCGTGGGTCCGCATACGAGTGAAGAACGATCCCGACGACCCGATGAGGCTTTCGTTCAGCGTGCAGACCTCGTTTGATCCGGTGAACTATCTGTGGGATTTCGGCGACGGCACCGAGCGGTCGCCCGTGGCCGCCCCGGAACATCGTTACGAGAAGCCGGGCCAGTACAACGTGCGAGTGGGCGTCTGGCAGACCGAAAAAAACAGGTACGTTCGGCAGATCCAGGTCCGGGTTCCCCGCGTGCGCCTGGGCGTGGCGCCCGCGCAAGCGGAGGAATAGCGCGGGCGGGCCCACGGATCGCTGACTCAAAGAAGACTATCCCCTGTCAACCTGAGGGCGGCGAAGCCGCCCTCAGGTTGACAGAAGAGTTAGTGCGGACTGCAAACCGGCGGCTCACGCCGCCGGCTATTGACCGGCGCGCCTACGGGGCGAGAAGGTGCCCGACGCTGAACACGTGCCAGGTGTCACCAGGATGCCGTGTTCAAACGCCTCAGGACTCAAGTCTCAAGTCTCAAGCCTTCTCCGGCTACACGTTGAACTTGATATTGAGGATATCCCCATCCTGCACGATGTAGTTCTTGCCTTCGAGGCGCACTTTGCCGGCGGCCTTGGCGGCCTTCATGTCGCCGGCGGCTTTCAGGTCCTCGAATGCGACGGTCTCAGCCCGGATGAAGCCGCGGGCCAGATCGGTGTGAATCTTCCCAGCGGCCTCGACGGCCGTGCTGCCCTTGCGGACCGACCAGGCCCGCACTTCGTCCTCGCCGCAGGTCAGGAACGAGATCAGCCCCACCGCGTCGTAGCAGACCTGGATGAGCCGGTCGCGGGCGGGCACCTTCACGCCGAGATCGTCAAGAAACGCCTGGCGGTCCGCGGGCTCGAGTCCGGCGATCTGCTCTTCCGTCTCGGCACACAAGGCGATGGTGGCCCGCGCGTGTTCGCACACGAACGGCGGCGGAGCGGCGGCCTGGCTCTCGTTGACGTTAATCACGACCACCAGCGGCAACTCGGTGAGGAACGCATAACTGGCCAGCGCCTTGCGCTCCTCGTCGGTCTCGATGGCAGTGGTGACCGGTTGCTCGGACTCCAGCGCCTGTTGAAGCCGCCGCATGAGTTCGAGTTCCTTTTTCTCCTGCTCGTGCGTCTTGGTCGGCTTGGTCAGCGCCTTTTCCAGCCGCTCGATGCGCGTGGTCACCGTGTCCAGATCGCAGAACAGCAGTTCGGACAGCAACTCGTCCAAATCGGCCTTGGGATCGACTCGGTTGCGGTAAGGCGGCACGGAAGGGTTCTCGAAGGCCCGCACCACGGCCACGATCGCGTCCGATTGCCGGATGCTGGGCAGGGCCTTGCGGAATTCGGCCTGCTGCGAGGCCGTTTCGTGGCTGAACCCCGGGACGTCGAGCACGTCGATGGTCGCTTCGGTATACTTCTTGGGCTTGTACATGGCCGCGAGCACATCCAGTCGGGGATCGGGCACTTTCACCGAGGCCATCTGTTCGCCCATCACCGGGTGCGAGCTCGGCGGCTGACCGGTCACCGCCCGAAAGAGGGTGGACTTGCCGCTCTGGGGTGGGCCGACGAATGCGATTCTCATGATGTTCTCATCCTCTCGGTCGAATCGGCGACCGTTACTGACAATCGAGCCAAAAGGGTGATTGTATGGCGCGAGGCGTCGGGGTCAACGCGGAGAAGCACGTCGAGACGCAGCCGGAGGCGCCCGCCGGTCGCCAGCGTAGTTCATGCGGGCCGGCTCGTACTTCCGGTTCGCCCGTCGGGCGAAGCAGCATGCGGTTTCTCGAAGGCCTAGCCAGACCGCCCGGCCGAATATCCCCGGGAGGCCTGGGTAGGCCCCGGGAGCCGGGGCAGGCGTGTCCGCTGAAGGCAGGCCGGCTCAGCGGTCCTATAGTAACATTGTGATGTCAGTGCCTTTGGAAGGACAGCGCGGAGTCGACTCTCGACGACGAGAACACATCCGTGATGCGTAGGCATCACACAGCGGCTCGGCAGCGGCGACGGCGAACCGGTTTGTGGTGTGGCATGGCAATTGATCCCGTATGCGGCATGGAAGTGGATACCGCCCGGGCGGCGGGCCACAGCGAATATAAGGGAACGACTTACTACTTCTGCGCGGCCTCGTGCAAGAGCCGGTTCGACGCGGATCCCGAGCGATACACGACGCCGCAGCCGGTGCAGTTGCGAGTGCACGGCGAATCGCTTCCCGACGCACCGTCCTCCGGCTCCCGAGGAGCAGGCACGCGGCATGAGCACGTCGATCTACCCATCACGGGCATGAGCTGCGCGGCGTGCGCGCGACGGATCGAGCAAGTTCTCTCCTCCACACCTGGCGTGCACCAGGCCTTCGTGAACTTCGCAACGTCCAAAGCGGCCATCGACTATGACCCTCAGACGGTGGGCGTCCAGCAGCTCATGGAGCGAATCATCGAAGCCGGTTATACGCCGGTCGCGCCGGCGCGGGTCGGCTTCATTGTGGACGACTCAGCCCGGCCGTCGGGCACGGCTCAGGAACTGGAACGGCATCTGGCCGGGCTGCCCGGCGTGATCGGTGTGACGTTCAATCTGGGGACGATGGAAGCCCGTATCGATTACCTGCCGGAGCGGACGGGCACACCGTCACTGCGCCGCGCGATAGAAGAGCTGGGTTACCGCGTCTACGAGACGCCGGGCACGGCCAGCGGCGCCCAGGCCGACGAAGCTCAGCGGGCCGCTCGTGAGGCCGAGCACCGCGATCTGCGAACCAAGTTCACGCTGGCCACTTTGCTGTCCGCGCCCGTCCTCTTCATCGCCATGTCGCACGGCCAGGTGAGCTGGCTCGACTTTCCCGGTGTTAATTGGGTGCAGCTCGCGCTGGCCACACCCGTCGTCCTCTACTGCGGATCGCAGTTTTATCGCGGAGCGCTGGCCGCGTTGCGTCACCGCACGGCGGATATGAACACGCTCATCGCCATCGGGACGGGCACCGCCTATGTGTACTCGGTGGCGGCGACGGTGGCGCCGGGCCTTCTGGCCGGAGCATCCGCGGAAGCCCACGCGGCGGGGGCCGTGCCGCCGGTCTACTTTGAAGCCGCGGCCGTCATCATCACGCTCATCCTCTTGGGACGCATGCTCGAATCGCGGGCCAAGAGTCACACCAGCGACGCTATCCGCCGTCTCATGGACCTGCAGGCCCGCTACGCCCACGTGATTCGCAATCGGCGCGAGCTGGAATTGCCGGTGGAGGAGGTTCAGCCGGACGACATCGTGGTCGTGCGGCCGGGCGAACGCATCGCCGTGGACGGTATCGTCGAGAGCGGGGCGTCCGCGGTGGACGAATCCATGCTCACCGGCGAAAGCCTGCCCGTGGAAAAGAGCGTCGGCGACGAGGTGTTCGGCGGCACCATCAACCGCATGGGCAGCTTCCGCTTCCGGGCCACCAAGGTGGGCCGCGACACCGCGTTGCAGCAGATCGTGCGCATGGTGCAGGAGGCACAAGGCTCCAAGGCACCCATCGCACGCTTGGCCGACGTGGTAAGCGGGATCTTCACGCCCGCCGTGCTGGCCATCGCCGTGGTGACGCTGATCGTCTGGCTGGTGGCTGCGCCGTCCGGAATGAAGATCAACATGGCCCTGACCACGTTCGTGTCGGTGCTGATCATCGCCTGTCCCTGTGCACTGGGGCTGGCTACGCCGACTGCCGTGCTGGTGGGCACGGGACGCGGCGCTGAAAACGGAATTCTCATTCGGGGCGGTGAAGCCCTCGAACGGGCGCGGAAGATCCAGACGGTTGTGCTCGATAAGACCGGCACCATCACCGAAGGCAAGCCGGCTGTGGTGGACATCGTTACCATCGGACGCTTGAGCGAGGTTGAACTGCTCCGTCTGGCCGCGTCGGCCGAGCGGCGAAGCGAGCACCCGTTGGGCGAGGCGGTGGTGCGAGCGGCGCGGGACCGGCCGGTGTCGCTTGCCGAGCCGTCGGGATTCCAGGCCTTTTCCGGGTTCGGCATCCAGGCCGTGGTGGAAGGCAAGCCCGTGCTTGTCGGGAACGCGCAGTTGCTGCGAAAGAACGGCGTGGACATCCAGGAGTTCAGCCGCGTTCTCGAGGAGTATGCCGGCGAGGGCAAGACGGCCATGTTCGTCGCGGTGGGGGGCGTGCTTGAAGGCGTGATCGCGGTAGCCGACCTGATCAAGCCGGACGCTGCCGCCGCGGTAACCGCCTTGCGCCGCATGGGCCTCGAGGTCGTGATGATCACCGGCGATAACGCCCGCACCGCACAGGCCGTGGCGGCCGAGGTCGGGGTGGACCGTTATTACGCGGAAGTTCCGCCCGACGGCAAGGCCGAACGCGTGCGACAACTACAGCGCGAAGGCAAGGTCGTGGCCATGGTCGGCGACGGCATCAACGACGCGCCCGCCTTGGCCCAGGCTGACGTCGGCATCGCTATTGGCACGGGTACCGACGTGGCGATGGAAGCTTCAGACATTACGTTGATCCGCGGCGAATTGCATGGCGTAGTGACTGCGATTCGACTGTCGCGGGCCACGCTGCGGACCATCCGGGAAAACCTGTTCTGGGCGTTCGTGTACAACATCATCGGCATACCCATCGCGGCGGGCGTGCTCTATCCGTTCGCCGGCATTCTGCTTTCGCCGGTGATCGCCAGTGCCGCCATGTCGTTCTCGAGTGTCTCGGTGGTGCTCAACAGCCTGCGTCTCAAGCGGTTCCGGCCGGTGATGCCTGAATTGTGAGATGCCACCGGCCGGTCAAATCGGGTGCGGCCTGAACATGTTTTGGGGGGCAACGACCCGATCCGTTCAGAGTCTTGCCGGGCGGAACGGACCGGCTGTGCGGCTCGAAACAAATTATTATTGCTGTGCACGTCCCCCGATTTCCGCTATACTCAATTCCGGTTGGTCTGTTGATTGGGCTCGCGACGGGATCGTTCCGCAGCGACGCGCCCCCATTCACCTTCCTTCCGGCAAGAAGCTCACGGCCTTGTCGGCGTGCGATCCGATTCGTGATCGGAGCATTCGGACGCCAGGGGCCGGCAAAGAGCGTCATCGAAAAAAGGTGTCGAAACATGACTCAGCGAGAAAAGCAGGAGTTGCTTGATCTATTCTCCATTCCCGCCAACTGGTGCCAGGAGACCGAGGCCCGGAACTGGGAAGGCAATTCCGTGCGATATGACGATCCCAGTGCGGTGGCGTGGGATCTGACGGGAGCCGTCTGCCACTTGTTCGGCTGGGAGCGAGCCACCCAGTTGTTCCCAATCCTGGAACGCTACGTCGTCGGCCGCCGCTCGGACCAACAAACTGCCAATCCGGGCATCGCGTCGATGGTCAATCTTCAGGAGTTTAACGACAGCAGTGATACGTCTTTCGATATTCTGGTCAAACGCCTGCAGTCGATCCCCACGGCGAGTGAACCGGTTCCGGTCGCGTCGTCGTGACCCGTTGCGGCCGTGATCGCAGGAGGGGACCGTGCGGGGCGGTGGGGGCGTGACGCTTGGACGGGCTCATTGCGCACCGGCGTTGTCGCCGCGCTCGGCCCGGCGACAACCGGCGAAAAATCAAGCCCGTGACCCGCTCGGCCTCGCCAGCCGGCCGATGGCGGACTACCGTTTACAAACCCGCATGGTTTCGATAGTTGTCCGATTTGTGTGATTGATTCCAGGCGCGAGGGAGTGGAAGACCATGGAATTGCCGCGTCGCAGCCGGGGCGACGAACTGCTGAAACCGGGCGAGCTCGTCGAGCTGCGAGCACGTCTGCGCCGGCTGGCCGCCCGGCACGATCTCGTATCCGTCATCGCTTGCGCGTTCGATCACCGCACCCGGATGCTGCCGTTCATCTACGCGGACACGCGGATGGTCCCCGCCGGCGTGCGGGCCATCGGCTCCGCCATGGTGGATGCGGGATTTGCCAAGACCCGCATCGTCCTGCAGCAGTGGAACCGTAATTTCAAGCCGTCGCAGATGCGTTTGGATGGCCGCATGCCCGACCTGTTCATGGTCTCCAGCATGCAAATCCACTCCGCGGAATGCCGGGCCCTCATCCAGGATGCCTGCCGCATCGACCCCGCCCATCGGCCGCTTATCGTCGTCGGCGGACCCAAGACCATCTACGAACCGTGGGATGTTTTCAACGCGGAGCCCGGCGGCAGATGGAGCGCCGACGTCGCGGTGACCGGCGAAGAGTTCGTCTTGCTGAGCCTGCTCGAGGTGCTCCTGTCCAACCGGGGCAACGGCGAATCCCTCCGCTCCGCATTCCTCAGGGCTCGCAACCGAGGCGATCTCGACGCCGTTCCGGGTCTGGTATACGCCCAGGGTGAAGACGGCCAGGCTGAGGAACTTATCGACACCGGAATCCAACGGCTGCTCGCCGATCTCGACGAGTTGCCTCATCCAGCGCTCGGCTATCGCCTGCTGGAGCCGCCCAGCCGTTCCAGCGAGCTCTCGCCGCACGCTTTGCCCGCCCATCGCGTCCGGCATTACAGCCCGATTTCATCGCTCGTTCTTACCTTCGGCTGCAAGTTCAACTGTCCTTACTGCCCGATCCCTGCGTACAACCAGCGCCAGCATCGGGTCAAGAGCGGCCAACGCATCGCCGACGAGTTCAAGCGGCTGCACCAGGAATACGGCTTTCGTTATTTCTTCGGCGCCGACGACAACTTCTTCAACAACAAAGAACGCACGCAAATCGGAGGCGACAGTCTCCGCTCACGCGTGCGCTGGGGCACCGAGGTGACCGTGCACGACACGCTCAAGCTTCGCGATCATCTCCCCGTCATTCGAGGCGCGGGTGTGCGTGCGTTGTGGCTCGGCGTCGAGGACATCACTGCGACGCTGGTCAAGAAGGGGCAGGATGGAGACAAAACCGTCGAGGCGTTCCGGCTGCTCCAGCGGCACGGCATCTGCCCCATGCCCATGATGATGCACCATGACGATCAGCCCTTGTATTCGCGATCCGGCGACTATGGGCTTATCAACCAGGCCCGGCTCCTGCGCAAAGCCGGAGCCATCAGTCTGCAGGTGCTCATGATGACGCCGGCCACCGGCTCGCGTCTGTACCACGATGCGTTCGCCTCGGGCTTGGTCTACGAGGAGGTCGCCGGACGCAAGGTCGAGCCGCACATGATGGACGCCAACTACGTCGTGGCTTCCCGTCACACCAAGCCGTGGCGTAAGCAGCTCAACATCATGGCCACGTATCTCTACTTTTATAATCCCATCCGCTTCCTCTGGGCGTTGGTGCGGCCCAAGTCCCGGCTGTATCTGGCGGATGCGTTGGTCCAACTGATCGGGATGTATGGGACCGCTTGCACCATACGCTGCACGATCGGGTGGGCGGTTCGACTGATCCGTGGTCCGGTCGTGCGCCGCAACCGTCCGCCGATCAGCCCCATTCCCATGCGAAGTCCCGAGGGTAACGGGGCCAGCCACGCTTTGCCGGGAACTCCCCATTCAGGCGTGGTGCGTCTGCCGATTATGTCCGTGCCGCGACCGCATCCGGTCGAGCGCGTCAGCACGTGACGCCCGGCGAGTGCGTGCGGCGGACCGGCTCGGCTTGGCGGACCGGGCGAGCACCGGTCAGCCGTTCACAAAAGGGCGCAATTCATGGAAAGCCCTCGCCATGAAGACTAAGAATCATCAGTTGATGAGCTCGTGCTCATCCTGACGACCGACCGGCGCCGGCTGCGTGCCGCGAAAAGGATCCGGCGCCACGGCCCCTCTGGCGAATAGGAGAAATCATGCTGACCGTAACGGAATCCGCGAGCAGTCATTTGGCACAGCTACTGTCTGAGTCCGATGCGCCTGACGGGGCGGCAGTTCGAATCGCTCACGACAAGGATGGCTGGTCCCTGCTCCTGGACAACGCGGACCCCGATGATCAGAAGTACGAGCACAACGGCAGGACGGTCCTGGTCATTGACCCGGAATCGGCCGATTTGCTCGGCGATGTGACACTCGACGTGCAGATAGAGGATGCGGAAGCCCACCTGACCATCTCGCCGACGCAAGACGACGAACTCGGATAAACCATCGTTCCCGCGGGTTTGGTGTCGTGCAGCGATGTGTCATGGCAGAGGCATTCTACTTGCACACACACGGTGTCTCATTGAATCACGCAGGCGGATTCTCGCGGCAACCGCGCATTTTTGGGGCTTTGCCCGGGCGATCTCGAGTGGTCTGAGCCAGCCGGTTGCATACAATCGTGCAAACACGTATAGTCTGCTCGACGCCCTCATCCGTGGGCGCCGAGCAAAGATCGGCTTTTGGCACATCCGTCTGGGGAAGCACGATGAGGGTTCTGCTGGTATCGCCGGCCACGCCGGACACGTTCTGGAGCTTCAAGCACGCGTTGTCTTTCATCGCCAAGCGAGCATCATTCCCTCCGCTGGGTCTGCTCACCGTCGCGGCCATGCTGCCCAGGGACTGGGAGCTCAAGCTCGTCGACCTCAACGCCCGCCGACTGCACGATAAAGACATCGCCTGGGCCGACTACGTGATGATCTCCGCCATGTTGGTCCAGGAGGCTTCGGCTCGGGAGGTCGTCGCACGCTGCCGCACGCTCGGCAAACCCGTCATCGCCGGCGGGCCCTTGTTCACCACCGGCTACGAGCGGTTCCCCGAAGTCCAGCATTTCGTCCTCGGCGAGGCGGAGTCGCTCATGCCCGAACTCGTCGCCGACATGCTGGCCGGTCGCGTGCAGCGCCTTTATCGCAGCCCGCAGCGCCCGGACATCACTTGCACGCCCATCCCGCGATGGGATCTCATCCGCATGCAGGACTATGCCCTGATGCCCATCCAGTTTTCGCGGGGTTGTCCGTTCAACTGCGAATTCTGCGACATCATCGTCATGAACGGCCGCGTTCCGCGCGTGAAAACCACCGAGCAGATGATTCGCGAACTGGACAGCCTGGTGGCGGCCGGTTGGCGCGGTTCCATCTTCATCGTGGACGACAACTTCATCGGCAACCGGGTCAAGGCCCGCCAGTTGCTCGAAGCCATTATCCAATATCGCGAAAAGAAGAACGTTCCGCTGGTCTTCACCACCGAAGCCTCGCTCAACATTGTCGATCATCCCGAGTTGCTCGAACTCATGGCCCGGGCCGGATTCCGCAAGATCTTCGTGGGCATCGAAACGCCCGCCGAGGAAAGCCTGCTCGAGTGCGCCAAAGTCCAAAACACACGCCGCGACCTGGTCGCCGCCGTCCGCACGATTCAGAAGGCGGGCATCGAGGTCATGGGCGGATTCATCGTGGGCTTCGACAGTGACACGCCCAGCATCTTCGAGCGGCAAAAAGAGTTCATCCAGCAGTCTGGCATCGTCACCGCCATGGTCGGGCTGCTCACCGCGCTGCCGGACACTCGCTTGTGGCAGCGTCTCCAGGCCGAGGGCCGCATCCTCCGCGAGAGCACGGGCAACAACCTCGAATGCGTGCTCAACTTCGTGCCTCGGCTCGACCGTGACGTGCTCGTCCAGGGCTACCGAACGCTGGTCAAGCACCTGTATCAGCCCAGGGTCTACTATGACCGCGCGCTGTGCTTCCTGCGCGAATACAAACCGCGCAACGCCACCTTCTGGACCTGGCGGGAAGTTATGGCGGTGATTAAAGCCATGTGGGTCATGGGCCTGTGGAGCCGGGGCCGCCGAGCCTACTGGGCGTTCCTCGGTCGCGTCCTCATCCGCCATCCCCGCGCCTTCGCCGACGCCATGACGCTGGCCATCGTGGGTTACCACTTCCGCCGCGTCGCCGCGACGATCTGACCGCGCGTTACCCGACTCGCGGCTTGCCCACATTCGCACGATTCTGGCGAGTCCGCCGCTCTGGCGGTAGGGCGGCGCATTCGTTAGAATATCGCGATGCCCAGCGTTCGTGACCTCATCGAACTGCCTTCGACCGGCGGCACCGTCAGTCCGCCCTGATCGACCCGAGCCGGCACGGTTTGCGGGTTTCTCCTAGCTTTATCTCTGTTGGATTCCAATCGCTGATGATAAACGAGATTACTCGACGTCGTACGTTCGCCATCATTTCGCATCCGGACGCAGGTAAGACCACGCTGACCGAAAAGTTCCTGCTCTACGGCGGCGCCCTGCAACTGGCCGGCTCGGTGACGGCCCGCAAGAATCAGCGAGCGGCCACCTCCGACTGGATGGAACTGGAACGTCAACGCGGCATTTCCATCACCTCGACCGTCCTGCAGTTCGACTATGCCGGCTATCGCGTCAACCTGCTCGACACGCCGGGCCACAAGGACTTCTCCGAGGACACCTACCGCGTGCTGACCGCCGTGGATGCCGTGGTCATGGTCATCGATGCCGGCAAGGGCATCGAAAGTCAGACGCAAAAGTTGTTCGAGATCTGCCGACGCCGCGGCATTCCGATTTTCACCTTCATGAACAAGGTGGATCGTCCGACGCTTGAGCCGCTGGCTCTGTTGGATGAGCTGGAACGCGTGCTGGGCATCCAGGCCGTGGCCATGAACTGGCCGCTCGAATCGGGCGGGCAATTCAAGGGGCTTTACGACCGCATGGAGCGCCGAGTGCATTTCTTCGAACGCGTCCCGGGCGGGGCTTACCGGGCGCCGGTGACCGTGCACAGCCTCGCCGACGACGTCGTGCGCAGCCGGCTCAGCGACGACGTGTACGAGAACCTGGTCACCACGCTGGCCATGCTGGACGAGGCGGGGGCGTCGTTCAACGCCGACGCCGTGCTCGCCGGTGAACTCACGCCGGTGTTCTTCGGCAGTGCGGTCAACAACTTCGGCGTGCAACTGCTCCTCGATGCCGTCCTCGAGTATTCCTCGCCGCCGCGGCCGCGTCGCAGCGCGGACACGACCATTCGCGTGGACGATCCGCGGTTCTCGGGCTTTATCTTCAAGATCCAGGCCAACATGGATCCGCGTCACCGCGACCGCGTGGCTTTCCTCCGCGTCTGCAGCGGCCGGTTCGAACGCGACATGACCGTGCTGCATGCACGGACTGGCAAGAAGATCCGCCTTTCCAGCTCGCACAAGCTGTTCGCTCAGGAACGCGAGACCGTGGACGAAGCCTGGCCCGGCGACGTCATCGGGCTGGTCGGTCACGCGGAGTTCGCCATCGGCGACACGCTGACCACCGATCGCTCGATTGTCTACGACGAGATTCCCAGCTTCGCTCCCGAAGTCTTCGCCTATCTGCACAGCACGAGCGCGGCTCAGTACAAGCGATTCCGCGCGGGGCTCGACCAGTTGTTGCAGGAGGGCGTGGTGCAGTCGCTGCAGCTTCGCGAGCCCGGGCAACGTGCACCGCTCCTGGCCGCGGTGGGGCCGCTGCAGTTCGAAGTCGTGCAGTACCGTCTCTCCAGCGAGTTCGGAGCCGAGTCGCGGCTCGAGCCGGCCGGCTGGGAACTCATGCGCTGGGTCTCGCCGGCCATCTCCGAGGCGATGCTCGCCGCCGCCTCGCTGCCCTCGGGCGTCCAGCTCGCCACCGACGCCCAGAATCAGCCGGTTATCCTGTTCCCCAGCAAGTGGTCGCTCGACTACTTCATCAAGCAGAATCCGGACATCGCCATGTCCGACCTGCCGTACGTCAGCCGCTACGGCAACGCCGCCCCGCAGACGATGACTTCGTGAGGACGGTGGAACGGATCGACAGTGAGAGAGCTCGGTTTCGATCGGATTGAGGGACTGCCCCGGCGGATACGGTTCGGGCCTTACCTCGTGCCGCGAATGCGATTGACGATTGCGGTTGTGCTGACCCCTTCGAGCAGCGGCAGCAGCACCACGCGGCCGCCATTGGCTTCCACGTGTTCGCGACCGACCACACCCTTGTGCGTCCAATCCTCGCCCTTGACCAGCACGTCAGGCGATAGCCGTTCGATCACCTTCGCCGGTGTGGGTTCGTCGAAGATCACCACGTAATCCACGCTCTGCAGCGCGGCGATCACTTCGGCTCGCTGGTCCTGCGGCACGATGGGGCGGTCGCTGCCCTTGCCTTGTTGGCGGACGGAAGCATCGGAGTTCACACCGACGACCACCACGTTGCCAAGGGCGCGGCATTGATTCAGGAAACGCACATGTCCGGCGTGTACGATGTCGTAACAGCCGTTGGTGAATACGACGGTCTGGCCGCGGCTCTTGCGGAGGGATAGTTCCGCCGCCAGGTCGTTCAGGCTTCGGATCTTGGTCTCGCCGGGCGCACCGGCCAGTCGCAGTTCGGCCAGCACTTCGTCGCGCGTGATGGGCACGCAGCCGAACTTCTCGACCTCCAGACCGCCGGCCACGTTGGTCAATCGCGCCGCTTCCTCCCAGTCGGCCCCGCACGCACGGGCGGCGGCCAGCATGGCCAGCACCGCGTCGCCCGCGCCGGTGTTGTCATAGACCGAACGCGGCCGCGTCGGGATGAGTTGGGGCGTGCGTCCCCGAATACCCAGCAGACAGCCCTCACGGTCCAGCGTGACCAGGATGGCCGACACGCCGCAACGCTCCAGCGCGACCTCCACGTGGGCGGCGATGGATTCCACGGTCGTGTCCGGGCAACCGGAAATCAGTTGGAACTCCGAGCGGTTCGGCGTGAGGATCGTCGCTCCCCGATACTTGCCGCAGTCGCGCAGCCGCGCCGGGTCCACCAGCACTTCCTTGCCCGCCGCCGTCGCCGCGTCGATGATCCGCCGGCACATCTGCTCCGAGAGCAGCCCCTTGTCGTAGTCTTCCAGGCAGACGACCGAGACCTTCTTCAGCGCCCGAATGACCATCTCGATGCAGCGATCGGCGTCAGTTTCGCTGAGCGGCCGGGTGACTTCCTCGTCCACCCGGATGAGTTGCTGTCGGTGGCGGTGTTGGGCCAGACCCACGAAACGGGTCTTGGTCGTGGTGGGGCGGTCGGCCAGTGAGAGCACGCCGCGTGTGGACACGCCCTGCGATTCCAGCAGGGCCCGCACGCGATGGCCGGCGTCGTCGAGCCCGACCGCGCCGCAGCAGATAACCTCCATGCCCAGCTCGGCCAGATTGGCCGCCACGCTGCCCGCGCCGCCCACGCGATCCTCGTCGTGTCGCTTGCGCAGCACCGGCACCGGCGCCTCCGGGCTGATGCGGTCGGCGTCACCGTACACGTACCGATCCAGGATCAAATCGCCGACCAGCAGGATGGGCTGACGGCTGAACGAATTCACGATCTCGATAAGCCGGGAATACACGCATTCCTCCCGCGGGCCGTGCACACACCGGTCTTCCCGCGCCGGGTAGGATGGTATGGTCGGGGGCAACAGTCGTCAATCCGCCACGCCCGGGCATCACACCCAGCCGCCCAAGACCAGTGGATCGCCGAAGGCCGCGAGTCCTGGTCCTACGGCGGCAATGAGTCGTCGCTAGGCCCGGTCCACCTCGGCCACCGCCCGACCGCAGCGAGAATCCGCGGCCGCGTGGCGGACCCTGACCCACCGCCGCCCGCAACATTTCCGTCGCCGTGCCCGTGTGCGGCGGGAAGTTCACTCACACGCTTCTGCCCCGTAAGGGGCAGCAGTCCATAGCCGGGCGGCGTAAGCCCCCGGTTGGCGACGGAGAACGCGTTCATTTTCGCCTCTGATTTTTCATGGAGCCCCGACAGGGGCGACAGGTGGTGACGCCGAAACGCGGTTGGCGTCGTGGCCCGCTGCGTTGGAGAGTCGCTTGCGTTATTCGCGGATCGCATCGGGACTGTCGCCCCGTTCGGGGCTGACATCGCCTGCTCACAATGTAAGGGGGGCTGACGCCCCCGCCTATTGACTACGGCCCGCCTGCGGGCCGGTTTCGAAGATGGACCACAACGACACAGATACTGCCGGCGTCTCGGCGTACGTGGGTGCAGTACACCGCTAGCGCACGGACACCGCAGCGGGACGTTCGCGATGCCATTTAAATGTCTGGCCCATAGCCCACAGCTCATAGCTCATAGCTCTTCTCCGCTTCAGTTGAAAAGAGACGGCTGGGGCAAGCTCCGTCGCTCGTGGGTTGTTGTTGAGAGGTGGCGGCGGGCAGCGCGACCAGGAAGGTGCTGCCGCGGCCGGGCTCGGATTCGACCCACACCCGGCCCTGATGCCGTTCGACCATGCGGCGGACGGACGTGAGGCCCAGGCCTTCGCCGGGCACGCCGGTCTTGGAGTTGAGCCGCTGAAAGATCTCGAACACTTTCTGCTGGCAGTCTTCCGGAATGCCGATGCCGTTGTCGATCACGCGGTAGATCGCCTCGCCGTTCTCCAAACTCCCTTCGACGCAGATCTGGCCGGGGCGAGCGGGATCGAGATACTTCAACGCGTTGTCGAGTAGGTTGGTGAAGACGCGATTGATCTGCACGGGATCACCCATGCAACCGGGCAGATCGCCGACTCGCACGGCGACGCGTCCTGCCTTCAACTGGAACTCCATGGTCTGCAGGATGTCGCGGATGATGTCGTTCATATCGAGCGGTTCGACCCGCAGCGCGGTGCGGCCCAGCCGTGAAAGCTGCAGCAGTCCGACCAGGAGCCGGTCCATCTTGGCCACGCCCGACTGGATGTAGTGCACGCACTCGGGGAAATCGGCATTGATCAGCGTCTCGATCCGTTCGCGACCGTCCGGCGGCAGAGGCACGCGGGCGACTGCATCGCGAAGCTTGGCACACGCACGCTCCAGCTCATGACTGAAGCCCTGAATATTGACCAGCGGACTCCGCAGGTCGTGCGAGGCCGCGTAGATGATCGCGTTAAGTTCTTTGTTCTTGTCCTCGAGCGCGGCGTTGAGCTGCTCGAGGGCCTCGGCCGCTCGCTTGCGCTCGGTGACGTCGTGGAACACGCAGGCGAACTGCCGCGGTCGCGGGCTGAACGCAGCCACCTCGAAATGTTTGTCCATCGAAGGGACGTGGCACTCGAAGTAGGTCGGTTCGCCGGTGGAAGCGATTCGGCCGTAGGTCTGGATCAGCTCGTCGCCGATCTCCGGCAGGATCTCACGCACGGATCGCCCCTGCACGTGGGCGGCTTGCAGGCCCGTCAGCCGCTCGAATGCCGGGTTGACCTCGACGAAGCGGTAGTTACCAGCTGCGGCTGACCCGTCGCCGGCGATCTCGTGCAGGGCGAACCCGTCGAGCATGGTGCGGAACAGCAGCCGATAGCGCTCTTCGCTTTCTCGCAACTCGCGCGTGCGTTCGTCCACGATCTGCTGCAGACGCTCGTTCATGTCCCGCAGCTCATCCTCGGCCTTGCGGATGCGCAGAATCACGCGGATGCGAGCGGCGAGTTCCACGTTGTCGATGGGCCGCGAGATGAAGTCGTCCGCCCCGGCATCCAGCCCGCGAGCCCGCAGCGCCGACGTTGAGTTGTGCGCGGTGATGAGGATGAGCGGAATGTGCTGCGTCGTCGCCGATGCCTTGAGAGCGCGGCACAGCTCGATGCCGTCGACGCCCGGCATCTGCACGTCGATCAGGCCGGCATGCACGGTTTCGCTGCCTGTCAGGGCAAGTGCGGACTTGGCATCCCGGGCCAGCAGAAGCCGGCAATCGGGAAACGCCTCCGACAAGAGCGCTTCCATGACCGTGAGATTGTCCGGATTGTCATCGACGACGAGTAACGTGCAGTTCTTCATCTTGTGTATCGTCTCCCGCTCAAGCGGACCATTTCGCCAGCAACCGGGCTAATGCGTCGCGATCCAGCGGCTTGGCCAGATAATCGTCACAGCCGGCGGCGAGCAGCTTCTCGCGATCCCCGCGCATGGCCTTGGCCGTCAGTGCGACGACCGGGATGCCCGCCAGCTCGGGGTCTGACTTGATCCGCTGAACCGCGTCCATTCCGCTGAGAACCGGCAACTGCATGTCCATGAGCACCAAAGCCGGCTTGATCTGGCGCACCATGCGCACCGCCTGTTCTCCGTCCGCCGCGTGTACGTGCTTGCGTCCCATGTCGTCCAGGACGGCGGCGATGGTGAACAGGTTGTCGGGATTGTCCTCGACCACGAGGATGACGCCCTCACCGTCGGTATCGCGCGGCACGGCATCCCCGTTCCCGTCAGGCCGCGCACGAACCCCGTGAGCGGCGACCGGCGGATCCGTGACGCGAGGTCTGTTGATCATCTCGGCGACCACTTGGACGAGTTGATCGCGATCGACGCTGCCTTTCTGGATGAGCTGGCGGATTCGGTTGTCGGCCAACCGCGCCCGCTCCGCGGCCGTGAGTTCCTTCGCCGTCAGAATGAGGACCGGCAGTTCCGCCGTCTCGGGCATGGACCGCAACTTGTGCAGCACCTCGAACCCGTCCATGCCGGGCATCATGAGGTCGAGTACGACGGCGTCGGGGACTTCCTGGCGAGCGCGGGTCAGCGCCTCGGCGCCGCTACGGGCCACGGCCGTCTTATACCCGGCGTCCTCCAGGGCCGACGAGATCTGAATGCTTGCGATCTCGTCGTCATCGACGACCAGCACCAGTGCGCTGTGCGGCGAGGAGGAAGCGCTCGGCGGCTGAAGACTGAGCAGCGCCCGGTCCAATTCCACCAGCAGCTGGCTGCGGTCCATGGCGCCCTTGGTCACGATCCGGCTGACCGCCCGCTGTAGCCGCCGCCGCTCGTCGGCATCCAGATCTTTCGCCGTGAGGATCAACACGGGCAGATCGCTCGTCAGCGGATCGCTCCGCAGCCGCTCCAACACGCTGAAGCCGTCGATGCCCGGCATCATCAGATCGAGAATCATCGCGTCCGGCCGCGACTCGCGGACCAGCTTCAGCGCCTCCTCTCCGCCAGCGGCCAGTGTGATGCGCGGATACTTCTGCCCGAGCATCAGCTCGAGCTGCTCACGTGTATTGGCGTCGTCGTCCACCACCAGGATGTGCTGCAGGGGACGCGAGCGGGCGATGCGATCGAGCTCGGCCAGCAGGATGTTTCGATCCACCGGCTTGAGCAGGAACCCCGACGCACCGAGAGCCAGCGCGGTGGCTCGATCCTCAGTCACGGAGATGACCAGGATGGGGATCGACGCGGTCTTTGCGTCGGCCTTGAGTTCGTGAATGACTTCCCAGCCGTCCAGGTCGGGCATTAGCACGTCCAGCGTGATGGCGTACAGCTTGTTCTCGCGGGCCAGACGGATGGCCTCGCGCCCGTTTGACGCGACGATCACTTCGTAGCCCGATTCGGTCAGATACGTCCGGAGGAGGTTGCGCACGGACGGGTCGTCGTCCACCACGAGGATGGTCCGAGTGCGGCTGGCTGCGTGAGGACGGCTCGGGACGCTCGACAGTGTAGTCGGCGGGGCCTGCGACGGCCGTAGTGGCAACGCCAGCGTGAACGTGCTGCCCTGGCCCGGCGCCGTCTCGACGCGGATTTCGCCGCCCAGCAAGTGGGCGAGCTTTTGGCCGATCGCCAAGCCCAGCCCCGTGCCTTCATGTCGTCGCGTGGTCGAGCCGTCCACCTGGCGGAACTCGTCGAAGATGTTCGGCAAATCGGCCTCCGAAATGCCGATGCCCGTATCCTGCACCGAGAACAGCATCTGCCCGTCTTCCACGCCCACGCGCACCGTGATGCTGCCCTGATCCGTGAACTTCACCGCGTTGGACAGCAGGTTGAGCAGGATCTGGTGAACCTTGTCTTCGTCCGTGACCAGTTCGGGAACGGGGTCGGCCTCGAAACGCACCTCCAGCCCCTTGGCTTCGGCGAGCGGGCGAGTCACTTCGAGGGCTCGTTGTACCACGTGCTCGGGCCGGAACGGCGCCGGCAGCAGGTCGATTCGCCCGGCTTCGATCTTCGACAAGTCGAGGATGTCGTTGATGAGATTCAGCAAGTGCCGTCCGTTGCGTTCGATGATGGCCAGATACTCGGCCTCTTTCTCGCGGTTCACGCCCGTGCCGCGGGACAGCATCAGCTGGCTGAGGGCCAGGATGCTGTTGAGCGGTGTCCGCAGTTCGTGGCTCATGTTGGACAGGAACTGCGATTTGAGCCGGTCGGCTTCTTCGACGGCCGCTCGTTGCTGGGCGAGTTCCTCGGACTGCTGCTGGAGCTCTTCGGTCTGCTGCTGAAGCTCCTCGGTCTGGGCCTGCAGTTCCTCGTTGGCTCGCGTGAGTTCCTCGTTGTTGAGCCGCAGTTCCTCGGAGATCTGTATGTTCTTTTCGTTCGCCAGGGCGGCGGCGACCGACTGGCCGAGGCTCAAGCTCAGCGTGCGGGCGATGTCCAGGTCTTCGGGACGGTACTCGTACAGCGAGGCCAGGCCGACGATCGCTATGGGCTTGCCCGAATGAATCAGCGGAATGCTCATCAGCGCGGCAGGGCAGGCCAGCCCCGATTGGGTCACGATTCGCAGCTCATGGCGGTCGGACAGTTCACCGTAGACCTGCACCTTGCCGTCACGGGCCGCCTGAGCCAACAGGTGATCCGGCGGCGAGATGTGAAGTTCTTCCGCGACGCCGTCCAGCGGCGAACCGTTGACGGCCATGCACCGGAACGAGTTCCCATCGGCATTGGCCAGGTAGAACACGCTCAACTGCGAGCGCGTCGTCTCCATGATCTTCGGCAGAACCGCGTCCAGCAGGTTGAGGACGCGGTTGTGTGCGCCGGCGGCGGCGAAAATCTTGCCCAGGTGTTCGCCCGCCCACAATTGCCGGGCCAACTGGTCCATCATGCTGTTGAAGTTGTGGGCGACCGTCCGAATCTCCTGAGGACCGCGCAACTTGGCCCGCAAGTCGAGCTGGCCCTGGCGAATGCTGTCTGTGACCGCCGCAATGTTTTGGGCAGGCCCGGCGATCCGGGCGGACACGAACAGGGCGAGGAGCGACGACAGAACCAGCACGCCCAGAGAGGTGAAGACAACCTGGCGGGTCATCTCCCGCGTGACTCGGGTGGCTTCCTGGTAGTCTTTCAGCGTCACAATGCCCCAGCCGGCCTCCGGAATGAAACCGTGGGCCGCGACCACCCGGTTGCCGTAATAATCTTCGGATACCACGCCGCCGGTCTGGCCGACCGCCGCCAGTCGGGCCGCCTCCGTCGAGAGCGTATGGCGGCCTTCCGCATTCTCGACGTGCCGCAGCGGACTCTGGGCTACACCGTCCCGATTGACCAACACGATTTCGCCGTGCTCGCCGAACAGTGAGGTCTTGAGCACCTCCGGGTAGAAGAACTGCTCCAAGTCCATGTGGAACGCGATCACCGCGGGAATCTTGCCCTCCGCGTCGATCGGCCGGACCGGCCCGGCGAACACGACCGTCGGCACCTGATGCGTGGGACAGATGCGCACATCCGTGTGGATGACGCCTCTCGCTTCCAGCACGAGCCGCAGAATGTCGGGATCGAGCACGTCGTGAGAGTACGGTCCGGAACTCGCCAAAATGCTCACACCGGTCCGGGCGTCAAAAATGCCGATCGCGTGGCAGTTGTAAGCTTGCCGCAGGCTATCCAGTTGCTGCTGGCGGAGCTCTCTGTCCTCGATTGGTTGCCCCGTTACGTGCTGTTCGACCAGGCGGACGATTCCCGGGTTGTCGCCCCAGATCTGCACGGCTTGCCGTCGTTCCCGGAACCAGTGCCGGATGTCGGCGATCTTGTCGTCACGAACCGTGGCCAGTTCGCTCAGGAGAAAATCACGTATCCCTTGGGCTCGCAGGTAGTAGGTGAGCGATCCCACGGCCAGGCACGACAAGGCGGCGATACCGCAGAACCACAGCGACAGCGTGCGCTGCAAGGGCCAACCACTCTTCGAATCCGGACTGTCTTCCATCCGTGGTGCGTCAGGCATTTCGATGCTCTCTGGAAAGGACAGCGGTCGAGGCCCCCCGCCCGTGGGGCTTCTGATAGATCCGGTTGCGCCGATCCACGACTCTTAGGCCGTGCCGATTGTTCGCGTCGAGGACCTCCGATTCGCCCAGGACCAGATACCTGCCTTGGACGATGGAGCGGGTCAGCTTGTCAAGCACCCGTTCTTGTAGCGGACGGGCGAAGTAGATCAGAACGTTGCGGCACAGGACCAGGTCGAACGTGCCGTAGACGCTCTCGGCGGGAGCGGCTCGGCTGGAGGTCAGGTCGTCGCGGGAGAACCAGACCATGCGCCGGACGAACGGCCGCAACTCATACAACCCGTTCTTCACTGTGAAGTACTGGTCGAGAATGCCCAGCCGCGTGTTCTCCATTCGTTCTCGCGGGTACACCGCCTGCGTGGCAGTCCGCAGGGCCTCCTCGCTCAGATCGGTGGCGAAGATGTGCAGCTTCCAACTGGACAGTTCCGATCGCAGGATCTCGTGGAGGAGGATGGCGACGCTGTAGGCCTCCTCGCCGCTGGCGCAACCGGCACTCCAGACGCGAATCTCGCGCTGCCGGGCCGCCAGCTTCTCCTCGATCATGGGACGGAGGACCGACTGGGCCAGAATTTCCCAGACGACGGGGTTCCGGAAGAACGAGGTTACGTTGATGGAAATGGCCTCAATGATGCGGTCGTGCTCGGCCGGGTCGGACGCCAGGCGATCCAGGTAGGCGTCGGGGTCCGAAATGCCCAAAGCCGCCATTCGCGCCTCGAGCCTACGCTCGAGCATGGAGCGCCGATACCCGCTCAGGTCGATGCCTCGCGAGCGCAGAAGCTCAGCCATGACCCGGTCGACCAACAAACACAATACCTCCCTGAACCGGTCCTGGTGGATGCCCGGACTTGAATCGGGGCATTCTGACAAATCTGTGGCGGCGCGTCGAGACAGTCAAGTCTCGCGGTAGGGGAATCCCGGATCTCCTCCGTTCATCCAGGCTCAGAAGAGGCTCCGGCCCGCCCGGTCCAAGGGCCTCCCCTACAAGATGGTAGGCTCGAGTGTTATGCTTGCGGACGGACAAACGACGTCTTGCCGTAAGATTGGCGGTGAACTCGGTTTGGAGGATGCATGTCGGGTCCGTGGCTTGAAGGACTGAACGAGGCACAGCGGCGAGCCGTCACCCACGCCGACGGTCCGGTGCTGGTCATCGCCGGAGCGGGCACGGGCAAGACCCGGACGCTGGCTTGTCGCGTGGCCTATCTGATCGATGGCGGTGTCCCACCGGAGCGCATCCTCCTGCTGACGTTTACCCGTCGAGCGGCGGCGGAGATGATCGCCCGGGCAGGTCGCATGATCGGGCCGCAGACGGCCAAGGTCTGGGGCGGGACGTTCCACGCCGTCGCCAACCGGCTCCTGCGGATCTACGCGGGGGCGGTGGGGTTGCCGGCCGACTTCACCGTCATCGACCAGGGAGATTCGGCCGACCTGATGAACATCGTTCGCAACGAATTGGGCGTGGCCAAGGGAAACAAACGGTTTCCCCGCAAGGAGACGCTCGTTCGGATCTATTCGCGCGTGGTCAACGCGGGCGACAAGCTCAGCGCGGTGCTCGAACGGTACTTCCCCTGGTGCAGTGATCACATCGACGGCATCCGTTCCATCGTCGAGGGGTACGTCCGCCGCAAACGCGACAACAACGTGTTGGACTACGACGACCTTCTGCTGTTCTGGAAGGCGCTGGTCACTACGTCGCCAGCTGCCGAGAGCGTCGCCGACCGCTTCGAGCACATTCTCGTGGACGAGTACCAGGACACCAACGCGCTGCAGGGCGATATCCTGGTCGCCATGCGACGGCGGATTCGCAACATCATGGTGGTGGGCGATGACGCCCAAAGCATCTATTCGTTCCGGGCCGCGACCGTCCGCAACATTCTCGACTTCCCCAAGCAGTTTCCCGGGGCCGACACCGTCACGCTCGAGCAGAACTACCGGTCGGTCCAGCCCATCCTCGAAGTCGGCAACGCCGTGATGGAGCAGGCTCAGGAACGTTACACCAAGAACCTCTGGTCGCATCGAGCGAGTGGCAACAAACCCGTGCTGATCACCTGCACCGACGAGCCCGAACAGAGCCTGGCCGTCTGCAGCAACATCATCACGCATCTGGAGCAGGGCATCGCCCTCAAGCGGCAAGCCGTGCTCTTCCGGGCGGGCCATCACAGCAGCCACCTCGAGGTCGAGCTTGCCAGACGTCAGATTCCGTTCCACAAGTTCGGCGGACTCAAGTTCATCGAGGCCGCCCACGTGAAGGACATGCTCGCGTTCCTGCGGATCCTGGAGAACCCGTGGGATGAGTTGAGCTGGTTCCGCATTCTGCTCCTGCTCGAGGGCATCGGTCCCAGGAGTGCGCAGCGGATCGTGGACCAGATCGGCGTCCGTCGCGAGCAGACGCCCGTGGCCGAGCCGGATTCGGTGAACCCAGCGAGCACCGAAGCGGTGTCAGATTCCGGTTCGGATGAATCCGAGACCGGTCCGCAGCCCATCACCTCCACGTTCCGCACGCCTCTGCGGCGATTCCTGGAGGGGGCGGTGAATGCGCCGGCTTCATCACGCGAGCTGCTGCAGCAACTCCGCATGGCCCTGGCTCACTGCGCGGGTCTCAGACTCGTTTCCAACGGCCGGAACGGCGGCTTCGTGCTGGAACCCCTCGGTGCCGAGCCCCCTTTGTCCGCCCAGGTCGAGCGAATCCGTGAGTTTTACGAGCCCGTTTTCAATCGCGCCTACGAGAATCCGACGATCCGCTTGCGCGACCTCGAGCAACTCGAGCAGATCGCCGCCACCTATCGTTCCCGCGGCCGGTTCATCACCGACCTGACGCTCGACCCGCCCACGTCCACGTCGGATCTGGCCGGGGCGCCGTATCTCGAGGAGGACTACCTGATCCTGAGCACGATTCATTCGGCCAAGGGGTGCGAGTGGGACGTCGTGCACATCATCCACGCCGCCGACGGCATGATCCCCTCCGACATGGCCACCGGCGACAGCGAAGGCGTGGACGAAGAGCGCCGGCTGTTCTACGTGGCCCTGACGCGGGCCAAGGACAATCTGTACGTCTACTTTCCGATTCGCTATTACCACACCGGCTCGCGCATGGGCGATGCTCACAGCTATGCTCAGCTCACCCGCTTCATCTCGCCGACCGTCAAGGCGCTCTTCGAACAGCGGTTGCCGCCCGGCATCACCCGCCGTGACCCTGCGGATCCCGGCAGGTTTCCTCGGCACGCCAACACACCCGACCAGGTTCGCCGCCAAATCAACGATCTCTTCGGCGCCTGATCGCTCGTAACATCGCAAGACGTGGAAATTCATTCCCCGGAAGGAACGACCCTGCATCCGAACAGAGACGGCGGGAGCAAGCCCCGCCGCTCGCTTGCCCATAGCTCAGAGCTCAGAGCTTATAGCTCACAGCTCTTTCACGATCGTGGTCGGCCGGCTTTGGTCTTCTTACTGCTCTTGGTGGCCGACGAACGCGACTTCGTGCTGCCGGTCTTCTTTTGACCTTCGTGGGCGGAGCGGCCACGCTTTTCAGGCTGTCGTTGTAATTTCTGCTCGCTGCGTTCGGCCTTCTCCGCGGGTGGTTGCACACGGCCGACGTCCGGATTGACGCGTCGCCGGCCCTCGATGTCCGATGGCTTGCCGGCGGGCTCGCCTTTCATGGCTGCGAAGCCGGGAAGCTGTTCCGCGCCGCGCCGGGTCATACGCGTGGCGATGACCATCGTCTCCATCCAACGATCGAGATTCGCCAGCTGCGCTTCGGCCGTGGCCCGCAGCGTCGCCTCTGTCAACTGCGTGGTGGTCCGGAGCCAATTCGAAAAGAAATCCTGGGGGGCATTTGCCATGGCTGTCACTCCGTCGCTTTCAGGTTCTCGCCAATATCAAGATTGATTCTATGCCGAGACCCCGGAGGTTGATTGAGTTTCGGTGGGACGGCTGCACAAGCGTTCGATCCACGTGACGCACCGGCGAGCGGGCCAACGTCGATTCGGCCGGTTCGACACGCGTTTTTGTTGCACGTTCGATGCGGCTCGCCGGGATGTCAAGTCATCACGCCATACGTGAATGGGGTCTTGCCGGAACGACGATCACTGTCGCTTCGGCCAGCATCCACAGTGCTCCACCGACAAGCGCAATCATCACTTGCGCCACTCGAATGCCGGGGCAATTCCGTACACGCGTACATTTGCTCAGTACGGCTTGCGAACCGCGCGTACCCAATCAGTTCTCGGACCATTCGCGTTGGGAAAACGCACGTTCGCACGCCCGCGCACATCGCGCCGCGCGCTTGGGCTGGGAGCGGAAATCTGTATGATGTGAGGACGGACATCTTGGGAGGCAGACACCAAGGAGGCAGGAAAAGGATGCACGATTGCAGACGGCACGACGGTTGTCGGGCGGCAACCTGGATGATGGTGAGCCTGTGGGCGGTCGCGGTTTTGTGTCGACCCGCGCCGGTGGTTGCGGCCGTGGCTCCGTTCTTCCAGTCCATGCCCGTGGTTAGTGCCAATCCGGTCCAGGCCGATAACTCCACCATCTACACCGTGACCGTGACGGCCGGCGATCCGGACGGCTACGACGACATTCGCGACGTGCGCGTTCTGTTCAACTACACGGAGGCGGCAGGGAATACTTCGTTGGGCCGAGGCTATCTGGCCTGGGGCAAGACCGATGCAGACATCACACGCTTCGGTGGGGCGTGGACGCTTGCTGGCGCCACCGGCAGGGGACGCTGGGGCTATCGCACCGATGCCTGGGGCGGGACCACGTATCTGACGCCGCTCGGTTGCACGGTCTCCGTCTCTGGCCGGGCCACCGGCGGCATGGGCACGATGACGATTGTCTGGTCGTTCACGGTCAAGCTGGCGTGGGGCTATAACCCGATCACCAACGACGCCGACGCTAACGTTTCCGACTTCAGCTACAGCACCGGCTGGCTGGACAATCCGAACGACTTCGAAGTGGCTTCGACGACCTGCGCCACGACGTGCGTGATACCGCGGGCACCGGTCGTGTCGAATCCTACGCCGGGGACGCTCGATGTCGCCATTCATCCGGCCGACTCGGGCAGCGATGTGTTCGCCATCCGGATTTCGCCGGCCGTGAACGGGTTCTCCTATGTTCAGGCCGACGGCACGATCGGTCCGCGGGAGGTGTGGCGGAGCCGCAGTGAGTGGGGCGTGCGGACGGTCACCGGGCTGATGTGGAACACGTCGTACTCCTTCTCGGTCCGGGCGTACCGGTTTGCCGATGGCTATTGCCCGTCCGCCTGGGGACCCGAGGCTGCGGCAACGACGTTGCCCGGCGTCGCGCGGATCGAGTTCGCCGGCGGCCGACCGTTCAATCCCGGCGTTCGGGGGCAGTGTCCGATAAGAGACATCGCGGCCGACGCCATTGACGCATTGTGGAACCTGGCGGCAGGGGCCAGCGGGCGCGGTGTTGCCGGCGGGTTGGACGCCGATACGTACGACTGGCGAGACGTTTACAGCGGCATCGGTGGCGGGCGCAACGAAAACTTCTCCACACTGCAGTTCCTGCAAATGGCCCGCGACCACTCAGCTTTTCCGGTGTTCACCGCCAATCTCTTCGGCGGCGGTGCCAAGGAGCCACCGAACGGGTTCATCTGTCAGACCGACAATCCCGAAGGGCTCGCTGCTGATTGGGTCCGCTACGTGAACGTTATCCTTCAGCAGTACCGGCAGGGGCAGGAGGCCAGCCTGTCGGGCGAGAACTTGCGCGTGTACAACTCGATCACGAATTGGGCGGGAAAACCGAAGCTCCTGTCCGCCACCGAACCGCCCACGCCGCGCGTGACCTACTGGGAGATCGGCAACGAGCCCGAACTGGGCGTGCTCAGCGGTTACATCGGCAACCATTACCTGAGTCCGGAGGATTACCGCGATCGCTACAAGTCCATCAGCGCCGCCATGCGTGCGGTGGACGCAGACTTGAAGATCGGTCCCTGCCTGATGGATCCGCCAGACGCCGCGGGGAGCGGGCGATGGCTGCACGCCCTGGCGAGCGATCCGGCAGCTCGGATCGATTTCGTCGCGTACCACCCGTATTACCAACCCATCAAATGGAACTGGGGCAACTTGCCGGGCATGACCGCCGCTCTGCGTTTGTTCCGGGCGCATCTGGACGAGTATGCGGAGGCGGTGCACGCGATCATGACGGCCTACGGCCGCTCCGGCTACGAACTGATGGCCAGCGAGTGGTGCCCGGTGAACTGGGATGCCGGCAGCCACATTCAACACTCGATGGCCAACGCGCTGGGCGTGGTCGAAGGCGTGTTCAGCTTCGCCGAGCAGGGCGTGGTGGCCGCTCACTTCTGGGTGTCTCCGCAGGCCAAACGGGGACCGCGCGACGTGTATACCGCTCTTGCCCAGGACATGGGCGACACGCTGATCGCGACGATGGCTGACTTCGGGTTCGATCCGCACCAATTCAACTGGCGATTGTACGTGACTCAGTCGGCCACCGAGCCAAACAAGATTGCCATCTGGGGCTTGAACTTTGACGAGCACGTGCACGTCGAGGTGCCGTTATCGCTGACTCGCTGCCGAGTCGACTCCGCCGTGCTCAAACGCTACGGCATTCCCGGCGATGATGCCGCCGGCGGCGATACCAGTCTCATGCACAACGACGGCATGGCCTGGGAAGAAACCGACGTGACCGTCGACCCCAGGCACTTCGTTCTCCGCCTGGAGGATGCCGAGGTCACTGTGCTCGTTCTGCATATCACGCGCGTGCCCTCGCTGGATCACGATCGTGACGGCGACGTGGACCTGGAGGACTTCGGCTGGTTCCAGGCGTGCCTGAGCGGTGCCGGCGTGTTGCAAGACGATCCCCAGTGTGCCGACGCTCTCCGTGAAGATCAGGACGTGGACGAGGCTGACATGGAGGCGTTCCAGCGTTGTTTCACCGGCCCCGGTCGCCTTGCTGAAGCCACTTGTGCCGACTGAAGGTTGGGTTAAGACCGCCCGAACACGTCTGAAGGAAATGCACATTGCGGTTGAAAAGAGACGGCGGGGGCAAGCCCGGCCGCTCGCTGTGCGGGAGCGGGCATTCTCGCGCGCAAAGCGAGCCGCCGGGTTTGCCCCGGCGGACTCAGTCCGAACCGATACCAGCATCCGAGGAGTTACACCATCGATGCGGTAATCGTCACCGTTTCGAGGAAACCATGAAGCTCGTCAAAGCCACGGCTTGCAGCGCGATGGTGAACAGGAGCTTGACCAGCTGAGCACCGTATTCCTCGCCGCGGATCATGCTGAAGATGGCCCAGACCAGGGCGGCCAGCGCGAGCACCTGGACGACCAGGCCGGTCAGGCGGCTGAGCGAGAAGTCTTCGGCCTGGTTGCGCCGGTCCACCGTGCGGAGGAACGAGAGGATCTCTTGCAGCGTCTTGTCCACAGCGCCGAGGTCAGCGGTGGGCTTGGCGTTGGCCTCCGCCTCGGCCTTGGTATTGGAGACGGAGTACTTGAGGACGGTTTCGACGGCCTCGTCGAGCGTCGAGACGACGAAATCCACGCTGCGGTCGCGACGGACCTCGGCGCCGTGCGTCACCAGGATGGTGCGGCAGCCGGCGGCTCGACCTGCCTGCGTGTCGGTCAGCGAGTTGCCGATCATCCACGAGCCAGCCAAGTCGAGATTCCGCTCGAGCGAGGCCTTGGCCAGCATGCCGGGCCGCGGTTTGCGCAAATCGCTTTCGAGGCGATACTCCTCGACCACCGCCTCCGGACCTTCGAGGTACGGACAATAGTAGATCGCGTCCAGCTCAGCCCCTTCAGCGGCCAGCAGCTCGCGCAGCCGGGCGTGGATCCGCTCCAGCGTCGCCTCGTCGAACAGGCCGCGGGCGATGCCCGACTGATTGGTCACGATGATGTTCTGAAAGCCGGCGTCGGCCAGACGGCGGATGGCTTGGGCGGCGCCCGGCAATAGCTTGACCTGGTCGGGGTCGCTCAGGTAGCCCGGGTCCTCGATCAACGTGTTGTCGCGGTCCCAGAAGATGGCTGCGCTGGTCATGACGCCCTGTACTATCGGCGAATGTCGGCGGGATTGCAACGCCGGGAAGCTGGGCGGCGAGAGCAGCGAAACGGGAAACGCCGACGCCGCGGGGTCCACGTTCAGCCCGTTTGCGTTCCCCAGTTTGCCCTTGGGCCCCAGTCTCCCCGTTGTCTTGCCGTTGCGGTTGCCCCCGTTGGTGCTCTTGGCCATTGGTCGCATCCTTGTCCTGTACCCCACGGCCGGCCCCGTGCCGCTCGACGGCGGCGTCCACCGGCCCACTCAGCGGGCGTCGGCGTGAGCTGTGGAGACTTCACGCCGGCTTACTCGCTACACAAAACGCCGGAGCCTCTCTATCATGCTCCGAAAGTCGGGGGAGCATACCATGCCCGGGTTTGAAAAACACGTCTTCGTCTGCACCAACGTCCGGGACGCCGGTCATCCGCGAGGCTGCTGCGCCGCACGCGGGGGCGAGGCGGTTCGCGAAGCGCTCAAGGCGGCGGTGAAAACTCACAACCTCGCACGGCGGGTCCGGATCAACGGGGCGGGCTGTCTGGACCAGTGCGAACACGGCCCGGTCATCGTGGTCTACCCGGAGGGCGTGTGGTACGGCTTCGTCACGCCGCAGGACGTGCCGGAGATCGTCGAGTCGCATCTGTTGGGCGGCAAGCCGGTCGAACGGCTCCGGTTGCCGGATACGTGCATCAATACGCCTCGCTGCCCGCACAAAGGGCGGGCAGCGGGCATTGAGTCCCGTCCGGATGCGAGCCCGGCCGAGAGCTCGAATCGGCTGACTCAGGTCTGAATGTTCTTGATCCGACGTCGGACGCCGGCCAAGACGCTGCGGATGTCAATCCGCGAGGTTTCCGTACCGGAGTCCTCTCGAAAACACCCGCAGGAGTGTCAACCCGGCCAGTCCGAGCAGCGTGCTCGCTGTCGTGCCGAATCCGCATGCGGGTTGAACGCCGTCCTCTTCCTCTTCGGGGATAGGCTGCTCATGATCGTCCGGGGGTTCACGGCCGGTCGGTGTGCAACCGTTTGTCTCGGGTTGACCGCATCCACATTTCCCGGGGGCGGACTTCACTGGGTCGGCGGGGCAGCCGTCCAAGCAGTCCGGTACGCCATCGGCATCACTGTCGGTGTCGGCCACGCCGCAACCGCAGATTCCGGGCAACGTTTTGGCTGGGTCGTCCGGGCATAGATCCAGCGTGAAGCAATCGGGTACACCGTCACCGTTCGCGTCGGTATCAGCCACGCCACAGCCACACGCGCCGGGAAGCGTCTTGGCCGGGTCATCCGAGCACAGGTCGAACGTGAAGCAGTCGGGGACGCCGTCACCGTTGGCGTCGCTATCAGCTGCGCCGCAGCCGCAGATGCCGGGCGCGATCTTGGCCGGATCGGCAGGACACTCGTCCAAGCAGTCGGCCGTGCCGTCACCGTCGCTATCCGTGTCGGCCGTGCCGCACCCACACGCGCCGGCTTGCGTGTTGGCCGGATCTGTCGGGCAGTCATCGAGGCAATCGGCGGTGCCGTCACCGTCGCTGTCGGTGTCGAGATTTCCGCACCCGCAGGCGCCCGTTTCGATTTTGGCGGCATCCTCTGGACAGGCGTCGAGGCAATCCGGCGTACCGTCGCCGTCGCTATCGGCGTCGGGCGTGCCGCACCCGCACGCGCCGGGTTCCAGCTTGGTCGCATCGGAGGGACAACCGTCGAGGCAATCCAACGTCCCATCGCCGTCGGTGTCAGCGTCCGGGATGCCGCAACCGCAGATGTCCGGCGTCACCTTGTACGGGTCGTCGGGACATGCGTCGATGCAATCGGCCGTGCCGTCACCGTCGGTGTCGGTGTCCGGAAGGCCGCAGCCGCACTGGCCGGGGTCAGCCTTGGCGGGATCGGCGGGACACTCATCGCAGGCATCGCCGGCACCATCGCCGTCACTGTCGAGCTGATCTTCGTTCGCTACTGACACACAATTGTCACAGGCATCGCCGAGGCCGTCGCCGTCGGTATCCTCTTGTCCGTCGTTGGCGGCGGCCGGACAATTGTCGCACATGTTGCCGTGAGCGTCGCCATCGTCGTTGGCCTGGTCGGGGTTGTAGTGTTCGGGGCAGTTGTCCTGCTCGTTTCGAATGCCGTCGTTGTCGAAATCCCACGGACTGGCGGTCGCGACGGCCGGCCAGATGAGCGTCAGGCCCCAGACGACGGTACACAGGAACGAGCGGCAGCGATCCTTGGTGGTGGACGAGCGCATGGAACCTCCTTTTCCCTCACGGCCCGCGGGCACGGAGGATCTCGCGGAACGGCAAATCCGGGCTTGCACGCCGGCCACGCCGTTCGACCGACGTGAAGTTCGGCACGGCCGGATACCCGGGCAAGTCTGATCGGTGATGGCATTCGGTATATATCCCGGTTACGAGAACGGGACCAAGACTGCGTGGGGGTGGGCGTGAAATTATGGCAGAGGATCTTTGAGGTGGGGCCCTGACCTGCCGATCACCTACGGCGTTTGCCGTGGCATCGCGGGGACGTTCCACGAACAGTCGTCACAATCGCAGTTCGACGGCCGGGCGCACGGCTAGACGCTCCAGGCGCTCCGGCACGACGTCGATGCCCCAGCCCAATCCAGCCAGCGGCGTGGGCTTACCGTTGCATCCGAACTGCACGGGCCGATCGACGACGTCGTCGTTGAGCAGGAATCGGCCATAGCTGCCCTCGGCGAAGCAGACGTGCGGCGCGTTCTCGAGGAAGCGTCGCCCGGCCGCCGAGAGAATGCTGGTCTCGCCGACCATGCAACCGAGTTGATACTTCAGTCCGTGCCGGCGGGCGAAGTGGATCAGCTTGAGCGCGGACAGGAACCCGCCGTTCTTGCTGATGCGAATGTTGAACAGGTCCACCGCCTCCATTCGCACGAGGCGTTCGGCATCGTCCATGGTGAGCAGCGATTCGTCGGGCATGACGGCCACGCCGATGGCCTTCCTCAGCTCGCTCAGATCGTTGTCGTACTGCCGGGCCAACGGTTGCTCGACGCACGAGATGGCGTCGAGGGGGAGCCGGCCCAGCCGAGCAATCGCCTCCTGGAGCGTCCACGCGCCGTTCGCGTCCAGTCGCAACGTGGTCTCGCGGCCGAGCGACCGGCCGAGGATGCGCACGACCGTGGCGACGCGCTCGGCGTCATCGTCGTATCCCACCTTCAGCTTGAAGTCGCGCAGACCGTACCAGCGCATCATGCGCACCTTGCGGGCGACCCGGCCCGAGGGCCCCCCCGATACGACGGCGCTGTACGTCACGTTCTTCAGGCTGCCTGGCGGCCCCAACTCGGGCAGGTCGAGCCAGCCGACGGCTTCGCTGATCGGCCGCTCGAAGTGGCGGCTGTAGGCGTCGAGCAGGGCCAACTCCACCGCAGCCCGCGCAGCATTGATGACGGTGCCGTCGGCGTCGCGGTGAGGTAGTCGGTCAATCGCTTCCAGCGCCTCGGGAAAGCTCGCGGGCCGGAGTTCGACCAGGAGGTCGGGCATGAGCCGCCGGATGGTTTCGATCACGCTCTCAGGCGTTTCGCCGGTGACGTAGGGCCGGGCGAGCGTCTCGCCATAGCCCAGCGTGCCGCTGGCCAGTTCGACCTGGACGACGACGGGATCGGCGGTTTGGCGGGTCTTGGCCGCGTGTTCGAACGGGCGGCGCAGGGGGATGGCCAGCGGGTACAGGCGCAGACAGTGGATCTGGGAGCGTCCCCTCATGGCCGAGATGGTACGACTGCCGGGGGCTTCTGCCAAGATTGAGCTATCCTCGGTCGCTGGCGATGCCGATAAATCCGTAGAGCTCGTGGGGGGGTAGGGCAAAGCGATGGATAAAGCGGTGGTCCTGGTCAGTGGTGGGCTCAACAGCGCGGTGCTAGCCGCCATTGCGCGCGAGCAGTACGAGGCGCATCTGCTGCACGTAGCCTGGGGCCATCGAGCCGCCGAGCGGGAAAGGTCCTGCTTCGAAGCCATCGCCGCGCATCTGCGGATCGAGCGGACGCTGACCGCCGATCTCGGCTGGATCGCCTCGCTGGGCGGCAACTCCCGCACCAGCCGCAAAATCCCCATGGAAGAGCCAACGTCGTTGGGCAAGGAGGTGCCGTCCACGTTTGTGCTGGGGCTGGTGCCTGCCATGCTCGCCGCCGCCGCGACCTGGGCGGGAGCCATCGGGGCCAAGCGCATCCTCATTGGCACGAGCGAAGACCACGGCGTGCCTGGTCCGGCCATGTCCAGCTTCTATCCGGACTATCGCCGGGAGTTCGTTCAGACGTTCAATCTGATGCTCGAGTATGCCAAGCCGCATGGCCGCGAACTCCTGGTCGAGGCGCCGCTGGCCGAGTTGGCCCGTCAGGAAGTGGTTCTCCTGGCGAAACGACTCAAGCTGCCGGTCGAGAAGACCTGGAGCTGCTATCGCGATAACGATGAGCCATGCGGCAAGTGCGTCGGTTGCACCACCCGCGCGGCCGGCTTCCTCCGCGCGAACATCCCCGATCCGCTGCTCTTGGAACCCGCCAAAGTGTGAGCTATGAGCTGTGGGCTATGAGCTATGAGCCTCATAGGTCGGAGGAGTCCTAGCTACCTTCTCGTGTACGTCTATTGCCGGCGTACCGCGGCCGAGGCCAACCCCGCCGCTTGCGCTGGCGGACACCTCTTGCACGCGATGGACGTGATCGCGGGTATCAGCCCAAGAGAGAGGCGGGCGAGACGCCCGCCCCCCGCGAATCTGATCGGCCGGAAACGGCTCAATCCCACTTGAGAACCGCGCCGGTGGCCGCACTCGTCGCCATGGACGTGTACTTGGCCAAATAGCCGGTCTTGTAGCGAGGCTCGGGCGCTTTCCAGGTCTTGCGGCGTTCGGCGAGTTCGGCCTCGCTCAGCTTGACGTTGAGCGTCCGGGCCGGGATGTCGATCTCGATGATGTCGCCGTCGCGGAGCAGCGCGATGGCGCCGCCGCGGGCCGCCTCCGGGCTGACGTGGCCGATGCAGGCCCCGGCCGTGCCGCCGCTAAACCGGCCGTCGGTGATGAGCGCGACCGTCTTGGCCAGGGCGGGATTGCCCTTGATGTAGCTGGTGGGCGCGAGCATCTCCTGCATGCCCGGTCCGCCCTTGGGGCCTTCGTAGCGGATGACCACGACCATGCCGGGCTTCACCTTGCCGGCCAGGATCCCCTCACAGGCTTCTTCCTGGCTCTCGAAGATGATGGCCGGCCCGGTGTGGCGGAGCATCTCCTTGTCCACGCCCGCGGTCTTCACGATGGCGCCTTCCTGAGCGATGTTGCCGTAGAGCACGCTCAGACCGCCTTCGGGCGTGTAGGCCTTCTCGACCGTGCGGATGCAGTCGTACGGATCGAACGCGTTCTCCTCGATCACGGCCAGGACGGCAGCGCCGCCCTTGTTGGCGTACATGGTGTGCCGGCTCAGGCTGCTGCGGGCGGCGGTGCTGATGCCGTCGAGGCGGATCTTCTCGCCGCGGACGCGGATGTCGTTTTCCTTGATATTTTCGCCCAGCGTCTTGCCGGTCACGGTGATGGCCTCGGTGTTCAGGAGGCCGGGCTTGCCCCGCATGATCTCGCCGAGGATGGTCATGATGCCGCCCGAGGCGTGGCAATCTTCCATGTGGTACATCCTGCCGTTGTCGCCGGAGGACGGGGCCAGGCGGCAGATGTTGGGCGTCTTGCGCGACAGGGCGTCAATGTCGGCCATGGTGAACTTGACGCCGGCTTCGTGGGCGATGGCCAGGATATGCAGCACGGTGTTGGTCGAGCCGCCCATGGCCATGTCCAGGATCATGGCGTTATCGAAGGCGGCACGAGTCATGATCTCACGGGGGACCGGGCCGCCGGCCTTGGCCAGTTCGACGATGCGCTTGGCGGCAGCGGCGTAGAGCTTCTTGCGATCCTCGCTGGTGGCCAGGATGGTGCCGTTGCCCGGCAGGGCCATGCCCAGCGCCTCGCACAGGCAGTTCATGCTGTTGGCGGTGAACATGCCCGAACATGAGCCGCAGGTGGGACAGGCGCTGTTCTCGATGTCGGCTACCTGCTTCTCGGTCATCGCGCCGGAGGTGTACTGGCTGACGGCGTAGAAGGCGCTGATGAGATCCACCTTCGTGCCGTCGGAGGTCCTGCCCGCCTCCATGGGCCCGCCGCTGACGAAGAGCGTGGGGATGTTGCAGCGGGCGGCGGCCATGAGCATGCCCGGCACGATCTTGTCGCAGTTGGGAATGCAGATCATGGCATCGAAGCGATGGGCTTCGATCATGGTCTCGACCGAATCGGCGATGAGTTCGCGGCTGGGGAGCGAGAACTTCATGCCCAGATGGCCCATGGCGATGCCGTCGTCCACGCCGATGGTGTTGAAGATGAACGGCACGCCACCGGCCTCGCGGACGGCGTCCTTGATGAAATAACCCACGCTGTCGAGGTGGGCGTGGCCCGGGATGATGTCCACGTAGGAATTCACCACGGCGATGAACGGCTTGTCCAGGTCCTCGTCGCGGTAGTTGCCCGTGCCCTTGAGCAAGCTGCGGTGGGGGGCTCGCTCGACGCCTCGTTTGATCAAATCGCTTCGCATTTGTTCACCTCGTGCATGGTCAACCGCTCCAACGCGCTCCTCGGCGCCGGGGATCCGGCTGCCCCGGCCGGCAGGACGGGCCGGCTCGCCGGAAGCCGGACATTATAGCCGCAGGCGCGTTTTCCGACAGGCCGAAGCCGTGGGGCGAGCATCCTGCCCGCCTATGACCGGTCAGGCCACGGCCGTTCGGCCGAGGCAGCGCGGCAGATCCGGGCATTCGAATTCTTTCGTTGGGGAAGAGCGCGGTACTTCAGCGAGGGACGCCGGCACCGCGAGCCGTGAGGTTTTGTCGGGCCTCGATGCTGGGCGAGGCCTGGACTATATCTTGTCGGATTTTTTCAGGTTGCACCGTCTGCAGAGGAGTTGCACGTTCTGCTCACTGTTACTGCCGCCCTTGGTGACAGGAATGATGTGATCGAACTCGAGGTATTGATTGCTCCCGCACTCGGCGCACCGGCCGCCGTATTTCTGATAGACGCGTTGCCGGACGTCTCGGGGAATGTGCCGGGTTGGAAGGCCATCTACCTGCTCGACCAGCGTCTGGTTAGCTTTTCGGACCGCTGCCTCGTAGATGAGGAAAGCCAGTTTACTGTCCGAGCCAAATGTGTACCGGCCGTTTCCTCGTCCCGTGGCGCTCAACTCGAGCGTGTCACCCCTGGGTGCAATCCTGGTTACTCGGCGATGATTCAGATCGAATGTCCGGGCAGGGCTCTCGAAAATAAGTCGGCAATTGGTGATCAACACACGCCCTTCGTGCAGCACGCGTTGCTGACCGCTCTTGAGATGCTTGACTTCTTCGTAGCTGCCTGGGCCTTCGAAGTGCACGATCTCGGTGTTACGACGCCCGGTCAGGTGGACGTTCAAGGATGGGAGTCTACCCTTGAGGATGTCCGTGATCTGTTTCAACTCGCGGATTTCGCCCTCTGCGTAGGTGCGGAAGCGTGGTGAAAGCTTCAGTCGTTCCATCAAGAAGGCGAGAGTTGATTCTTCTTCTTCGCTCAGCTGGCCATCGGCCTTGGCGTCAATGAGGACGTGCTCGACAAACCGCTCGGCCTGCACCCGGATGGAGTCGAGCAACTCGTTTTCCTTCAATCCGATGGCTTCCGCCGACGCAACGAGATGGCTCCACTCACGATGACTGAGTTCACCATCCTCAATCATCTTCATAAACATGGCTCGAAGGAATCCTTCCGCCCAATCGGAGAAGTACCGCGTGACCAAGTCCCGGACGGACGTACCGATGCATGCTGCAACCTGTTGTAGCTCCTCAAGCTCCGCAGGTTCGATCCTGCCGTCAGCAACCGCGTCGGAGAGGACTTCCTGGAAAACCTCGAGCCCGACACGAAAAGCGACTTGCTCGGCGTTCTTTTCCGGGAGCATGACCGACCGGGCGACCCAATCCAGACCCTTTTTCTCTTCTTCGCTGATCTGACGGTCTCTCCAGGCCTTCTTGCACGCGAATTCATACACGCGTTCTTGGACGAGGGGAATGTCTCGGGGTTGAATCTCCAGCGACGTGACGAGAGCGTCAAAATTGAAGGCCCCCCTGTCGCTCTTGAGTCGACTGGCGACGTTACGCGCGAAATAGTCGATTCGTTCTTCACGTTGAGGGTCCAATAGCTGAACCGAAGCCCGTCGGATCCAGTCGATAAGCTTGGCCATGCGATTCTCCCCTTTTCTCTGCTATCCTACGAATAACTGCGGCATCCTACAAGGCTATGGCGTAGTCGCGCAGAAGAAGAGATCTGCCTGAAGACTTGGGAACTGGATGGTTGAAGCGGGATGCTCGATCTCCTATTGTCATCTTGTATGAAAACACTCCAAAGCAAGACGTTGTTGGATTTATTGACGCTGCCGACCGCGCCGCTCAATGAGGGGCATGTGGTCGAGTACATCCGGCGATGGGCGGCCAAGCGGCCGTCGATCCGGCTGAGCCAGGACGCGGTGGGCAACGTGGTGCTGCGACTTCGTCGCGGCGGCAAGACGCGCGCTCCGCTGGTACTGGCGGCGCACATGGATCACCCGGGGTTTGAGGCCCGGCGGATGTGTGGACCCCGTCGGCTGGAGGCGGCGTGGCTTGGCTGGGTGCATCCGGATTACTTCGCCGATACGAAGGTGCGCTTCTTCAGCGAGGGCCGTTGGATTCGCGGGACGATTCGCTCGGTGAAACTGGGCATGATCCGCGGACGGCGGCGGGTCCGGACGGCCGAGATCGACGTCACCAGGCCGGTGGCGCCCGGCTCGATCGGCATGTGGGACCTGCCGGACCCGGTGGTTCGCGGCGGCAAGGTGTATGCCCGCGGATGCGACGACGTGGCGGGCGTGGCCGCGGTTCTCGACGCGCTGGACGCTCTCGCCCGGAGTCGCAGTGCGGTCAACGTCATCGGCCTGCTCACGCGGGCCGAGGAGATCGGCTTCGCCGGCGCGATTGCCGCCTGTCGCGCGGGCACCATCCCCAAGGATGCTCGCATCGTCGCGGTCGAGATCAGCTCCGAGATCCCGGGTGTGCGCATGGGCGACGGGCCGGTGCTGCGGGTGGGCGATGCGGGATCGATCTTCTCGCCCGGCCTGACCGCGTTCTGCCGGCTGGTGGCCGAGGATCTGGCCAGGAAGTCGAAGGACTTCAAGTTCCAGCGCAAGCTCATGGATGGCGGAACATGCGAGTCCACCGTGTATTACGCGGAGGGCTACGACGCCACGGGGTTATGCGTGGCTCTGGGCAACTACCACAACATGGACACGCAGCGCAAGCGAATCGCGGCGGAGTCCATCCACCTCGACGACTACCGCGGCCTGGTCCGTTGGTTCATCGCGCTGGCCACCACGCGGCGGCCCTACGACGCGTCGCGGGGCGTGTTGGAGGCGATGATCGCCCGGCTCGAGCGCGTCCAGGCCCCGCAGTTGCGCCGGACGGTCGAGCGAGTGCGGGAGCGCAAGCCGCAGCGGCGGGCGACAGGGTGAGCAGACCGCGCTCGTCTGGTTTTCCAGAGAGAAGCCGTATTCCGTTATACTCATTCGCATGCGTATGAGAACGAAACGCACGAGCATCGCAAGACCGTGTGTCGGATCGGGCATGTTGATGGCGGCGGTTCTGCTGGCGGGGATGGCGGTTCCTCCGGCGGCCGCCGAAGGTGAGCTCACTGCGGCGCAGCGGGCCCGTCGCACGCCGGTGGTCGATGTGTTCGAGCGGACCAAAGACGCTGTCGTGAACATCGCGGCCACGCAGGTGGTGGAGCGGACCGTCCGCTTCAGTCCCTTCGACGAGTTGTTCGACCCGCGGCTGTTCGGCGACCGCAAACAGCGTTACGAGCAGACCAGCCTGGGCAGCGGCGCGGTCATCCATCCCGACGGCTACGTCATCACCAACGCTCACGTGGTGGCCCGGGCCGCCAAACTCAAGGTGGTCTTCGCCAACAAGACCGAGCACGAGGCCGAGGCGGTCGCGGTGGACGAGCAGCACGACCTGGCGGTGCTCAAGCTGAAGGACAAGGGCCCGTTCCCCGCGATCACGCTGGGCCGCAGCCACGATTTGATGATCGGCGAAACGGTGATCGCCATCGGCAATCCGCTGGGCTACGAGCACACGGTGACCACCGGCATCATCAGCGCGACCAATCGCGAACTGGCCGTCTCGCCGGACGTGACGTACCGGGATCTCATCCAGACCGATACCAGCATCAACCGAGGCAACTCGGGCGGGCCGTTGTTGAACATCCTCGGCGAAGTCATCGGGCTGAACACGGCCATTCGCAGCGACGCCCAGAACATCGGTTTTGCCATTCCCGTGGACACCGTGCGCAAGCTGCTGCCCGAGATGCTGTCGGTGGAGCAGCGGCGGCGCATCCAGATCGGCCTGCGGCTGGGATGGCGCGACCGGGTCTACGTGGTCGAGGCCTTCGGGCCGGCCGAACGGGCGGGTGTGGAAGTGGGCGACGAAGTGCTGCGCGTGGACGGTCAGCCCATCCGGCAGGATCTGGACTATTACGTGTACGTGCTGAACATCGACGGCCGCAAGCCGCTGACGCTCGAGCTCAAACGCGGGAACAAGCGGTTTACCGCCTCGATTCAGCCCCGGGCGATTCCCGTACCGGACGGCGCCGAGCTGATGCGAAAGAAGTTCGGTCTGATGGTCCAGCCGCTCACCGCCGCTCAGGCCCAAAAGTTGGATTTGCCGGGCGGCCTGCTGATTACCGACGTCGAACCGGGCAGCCCTGCGGATCAGGCCGGCTTCCGCGAGAACCTCATCATCGTGGGCATCGGTCGATATTTCCCGAGCGACATGGAAGAGCTGGGCTTGCTCCTCGAGCGCGTCCGCCGCGGCGAGAAGGTTCGCTTCCGCGTGTACCGGGTGCAGCGGCACTACATTCAAGTGCTCGAAGGCGAGTTGGCATCGCGGTGACGAGGGGCAAGGACGACACGGCGACGCGGTGACGCGGCGACGCGTCAAGGAGGAGGGTTGACCGTTGAAGATTGTCATCGCGCCGGACAAGTTCAAGGAGGCGCTGTCGGCGCGGGAGGTGGCGCGGGCAATCGAACGCGGCATCCGCCGCGTGCTGCCCGATGCGCAAGTGGATCTGGTGCCCATGGCCGACGGCGGCGACGGCACGGTCGATGCGCTGCTCAGTGCGACCGGCGGTTCGCCGCGGCAAACCCGCGTGAGCGATCCGCTCGGCCGGCCGGTGGAAGCGGCGTGGGGCGTGCTGGGCGATGGCCGGACAGCGGTCATCGAGATGGCGGCCGCGTCCGGGCTGGCGTTGGTCCCGGTCGATCGCCGTGATCCCACGCGAACGACAACATACGGCACGGGTGAACTGATCCGGGCAGCGTTGGACGCCGGCGTCTCGCGCATCCTCATCGGCATCGGCGGCAGCGCGACGACGGACGGCGGCACGGGAGCCGCGCAGGCGTTGGGCGTGACGTTCCTGCGTGCGGACGGCCGGCGGTTTGACCGGCCGCTGACCGGCGGCGATCTGCTGGACATTTCGCGCATTGTCGTGGACGGTCGCGACGCACGTCTGGCCAAGACCGCGATCGAAGTGGCATGCGACGTGGACAACCCGCTGCTCGGCTCGCGCGGGGCGGCGGCGGTCTACGGCCCACAAAAGGGGGCCACGCCTGAGCAGGTCGAGCTCCTGGATCGCGGGCTGGCCCACTTGGCTGAGCTCATCGAACGTGATCTGGGTAAGGATGTCCGTGAGTTTCCCGGCGCCGGGGCTGCGGGTGGGCTTGGTGCCGGATTAGTGGCATTCTGCGGCGCGCGATTGCGACCCGGCATCGACATCGTCATGGATGCGACCCGGCTGCACGAGCGCATCCGTGGGGCGGATCTGATCATCACCGGCGAGGGCCGACTCGATGGCCAATCCATGATGGGCAAGGTTATTGCGGGCGTGGGCCGGGCCGGACAGGCGGTCGGCGTGCCGGTGGTGGCGCTGGTCGGGAGCGTCGGGGAAGGGGCCGAGGACGCACTGAAGATCCTTCGGAGTTACCAGTGCATCACACCGGCGGGCACACCGCTGGCCGAGGCCCTGGCCCGCACGGCGGAGAACCTCGAGCGCATGGCCGCTGAGGTGGTTGTGTAATTGCTATCAGCTGCCAGCTATCAGCCAGCGCCATAATTATGGCTCACTGCTCACACCTCATAGCTCATAGTTCATGAGTCACGGACCATGCCGTCGTCAGTTTCGTCGCGGGTCATGGTCCGCAGGCGGGCGAACATGTCGATCATGTCGCGAATGCCGCCGACGGCGAACCACACGAGGATGATCGAGCCCATGATCATGGCCAGCCAGACCAGGTAGTACCAGAAGGCAGCCCAACCTTGCGCGGTTGTTCCCCACGTCTTGTGCCAGACCAGACCGATGACGAAGATCACGCCGCACATGACCATCCATAGCATGGAGGCGAGGTAGATCAGCTTGTCGAACCGTGTGTACTCGGGCCCGACCCGCAGCAGACTCAGGCCGGTCTTGGGCATTTCGATGGCTTCACCATCCTGGGCATACTGGCCGCGGTGCAGCAGCCGGTCGAAGTCGAAGGGCCGATGCGGTTGTACGAGCGAGAAGACGATATACCCCGCGATGGCCAGCAACGAGCAGATGAACATCATGTCCTGGCCGGTGATGTTGGCCTGCGTCCAGAGCATGGCCTGCCCGAGCCAACCATGTCCCATCTCGATCACCTTCTGGGCGTTGAACTCGAGCAGGAACAGCCCGATCAGTGAAGCAATCGCTCCGATGAGCATGGCCGCCCAGGCCGCCAGCGTCGTGCCTCGCTTCCAGTAGAGCCCGCCGATGATCACCGCGCCGGCTCCGCCCAGGTAGATGCCGCCGGTGATGCGGAAGAACATGAGGATATACTGGCTCTGCTCGTACTTGAGGCTGAACAGATAGATGAAGACAGCCACGGCGAGAATCGATAGCCGGAGCAGCAGGAGGTGGGTCTTCGGCGTGAATGGCCGGCCGCGCAGGGGCATGACCACGTCCTGGATGAAAATGCTGCCCCATGAGTGCAGATAGGAGTTGTGATTGCTGATGAAGGCGGCGAGCATCATGGCTCCGAGTCCCCCCATGAGACCCGCGGGCAAGAGGCGGCTCAGGGCGAGCGGAACGCTCATCTGGGAACGAATCTTTTCGTTTTCGATGGCGTCCAAAGCGTCGCGAGCGTTGGCCGCTGATGGAAACAGCTCCGGATGCATGAGGAAGGCGATCGCGCAGATGGCCACGATGGGAATGAGCAGCTCCTGGGCGAAATAACGCCACGTGCCGAGCACCTTGGCCATTCTCTGCTCGTGCGGGCTCTTGGCCGAAGCATTGAAGCCCTGTGTGCCCTGCCAGGCCATCCAGTTGTAGAACCAGGCAAAGTACAGGATGAGGAAGTACCGCGTGTTGAAGCCGGTGGCCTTTTCCATGTCGAACGGATTCAGGAGCGATTCACCGGGCGGCGCGGTCATCAACGCGCTGGTTACGTTGTGCCATTCAACCTTGCTCAGCAAAAGGCCGACGGTGATGACCAGGATGGCCAGCGTGACCAGACCCTGGAGGAAATCGGTGAGAATGATGGCGATCTGGCCGCCGGTGAACGTGAAAAACAGACAAAGCAACAGCAGGCCGCCCATGAGCGTGGCGTACGTGCTCCACTCGACGCCGGCAAATTCGAAGTGTGAAGGCAAACCGCAGAAGTAGATGAAGAACCGCGTGCCGACCGCGGGGAAGATGCCGAAGTTAATCACGCCGCAGAGAAACGCTACGAATCCGGCGAAGATGCGGAAGTTTCGGCTGTAGCGCATCTCGAAGAATTGGGCGAGCGTCAGGGCCCGGGTCTGGCGGAAGCGATAGGCGACCCAGCCGGTCAAGGCGATGATGAAGAGGATGGGCCAGTTGGGCAGGTTCCACCAGACTGCGGTGAACCCGCGCTGGGCGTACATTTCCCAGAAGGCCACCAGCGTGATGGCCCCGAGGCCGGCCGCACCCTCGGACACGCAGATCAGGTATCGGCCCGCGCAGCGGCCCGCGGCGAGGAAATCCGCGACGCTCTTCATGTGATGACGGCTGCCTAACGTGATGGCGATCAGAAGGGCGAGCAGGCTGCCGATGATGACCCAGTCCACTAACTGCAGATTCATGAGCGTCTTACTCCGCGGGTGAGTCGCACGTGGCGAGCACTTCTTGCTGCGAATCTCGGGCTGTCCGCACGCTCGACCGTCCGGATCGCGGGCCGGCGACAGGGGTGGGTGACCCGCCCGAAGCGTCCTTGGCTTGACAGGACGCGTCAGTGCCCTAACATTCGGTCAGTAATGACCTACCCGTTATTCGGCGGCCGTCGCCGGACGGCAAACTTGTTGACATATTTTCGAGATTCTGTAAACTGGCGGGTGGCAACTTAGCATGGGATGGGCGACAATGTCAACGATCGCAGCGAAGGACGAAGCGTTTCGCGAGAGCGGCACGTCTCAGCGGGATCAGGCCTATTATCGGCTTCGACGGCTGCTGATTCTCCAGCAAACACCCGAAGGTAAGCGGCTGCGCGAAGCGGAGTGGGCCGAGAAGCTCGGCGTGAACCGCACCGCCTTGCGCGAGGCGTTCGCCCGGCTCGAGGCCGAGGGGCTCATCGAGAAGGGGCCGATCACCGGCTACTTCGTTCCCGAACTGACCCATGCCGAGATTCTCGAGATCTGCGAAGTTCGCGTGCTGCTCGAAGGCGGGGCGATCGAGCGCATCTGCCGGCTCGGACTGAATACGCCTCGTGTTCTCAAGCCGTTGCGGCAGGCCTGCGACCAGTTGGAGCGGTTGCTGGAAGAAGCCTACTACCTGGGCGTCGCCGAAGCCGATCGACGTTATCACGAAGCCCTGATCCAGGCGGCGGGCAACAAGCGGTTGTCGATGCTCTACGAGCGGGCTCCGCTGCCCATCATCCCGCCCAATATCGTCAGCGGCGCGGAGTGGAATGCGACGGTGCGCCGCACGCTCGAAGAGCATCGCGGCATTCTCGACGCGCTGCTGGCCGGGGATAAGAATACCGCCCTGGAAACGCTGCGTACCCACCTGTCGGAGCGATCTTTGATTCCGCTGTGCGCCGTGTGATCTGAGCGCTCGTCCGCGTCGATCCGCGACGGATGCAGTACGAGCTTCGCGTCCTGCTACAGGCCGCCGCTTGACCTGAGTTCCTGTGGTGCGCGCGTTTTTGCGGTGCACGTTTTCAGCCTGCTCGCGCAGGTGGATGCCTGCACCACAACACCATCGACTGTATGCTTAACACGTATCGGGCGCATGCCGGGCTCCGGAGCCCGTTGCCTGGCGAGTGATCGACCTGCATCATTGGGAGGAGGCGCACCCTGTCACCGCACCGATTGTATTCCATCCTGGGTATTGTGTTGATCGCCGTTCTGTCTTGCCCGCCTGCTTGCCTCGCACAGGTTGCGGGTGCCTCGCAGCCGGAGGCGCCGTCTGTCGTCGGCACGGGCCAGTCTGCGCGTCACTTCCTGACCAGCTTGGACTGGACGGTCATCCTGCTCTACGCGATAGGCATGCTGGCCATCGGTCTGTATTACCATCTGCGGATGAAGGACGCCGAGGATTACCTGCTGGGCGGTCGCAACATGCCGTCTCGCTCGGTCGGCCTCTCGTTGTTCGCGACGCTGTTCAGCACCATCACATACCTGGCCTTGCCCGGTGAGATCATCGACAAGGGCCCGGTGATTCTGTGGTCCATGGTGTCCATCCCCATCGCCTACGTGGTGGTCGGCTACCTCCTCATTCCGAAGTTCATGCAACTGCGCGTGACCAGTGCGTACGAGATTCTCGAGTCTCGGCTCGGCCTGAGCGTGCGGCTCATGGGCTCGACCATCTTCCTGGTCACCCGCATGCTGTGGATGGCCCTGATCATCGAGATCACGGCGGAGAAGATCATCGTGGCCATGCTGGAGCTCGATTCCTCCTGGACGCCCTGGGTGGCGGCGGGGATCGGCGTGATCACGGTGATCTACACCTCCATGGGCGGTTTACGGGCAGTGGTGCTGACCGACGTGATTCAGACGTTCATCCTGTTCGCCGGAGCGCTGCTGGCGATCATCCTGGTGACCGTGCACATGGGCGGCGTGGGCGAGTGGTGGCCTCGGCAGTGGTCGCCGAATTGGGACTCCCAGCCGTTCTTCAGTCTGGATCCCAAGCAGCGCGTGACCGTCGTCGGCTCCATCGTGTACATGACCGTCTGGTGGATCGCCACCGCCGGCTCCGATCAGATGGCCATCCAGCGTTATCTCGCCACGCGTGACGTGAAGACCGCCCGGCGCGTGTTTCTCATCACCGGCGTCTCCAACATTTGCGTCACGTTCCTGCTGGCGGCGCTGGGCTTCGCGCTGCTCGGCTTCTTCACACGCAACCCGCAATACCTGGCCGCGGGCATGGATCTAAACACGCAGAAAACGGCGGACATCGTATTCCCGTACTTCATTATCCGGTTCATCCCGCCGGGCATCACCGGGTTGGTGTTGGCCGGCCTGCTGGCCGCCGCCATGTCGAGCCTGTCCTCGGGCGTGAACTCGTCGTGCTCGGTGATCGCCTCAGACTTCGTGAACCGATTCCGTTCGCAGCCGCCGGCGCCCGGCAGCCGCCAGGAGATGCGCGAGACACGGCTGGTGTCGTGGATCACGGGCGGCGTGGCGGTTCTGCTGAGCATGCTCATCGGCTTTATCACGCAAGGCCAGAACATCATGGAGCAGACCGTCCGCACCAACCACGTCTTCGTGGGACCGTTGTTCTGCCTGTTCTTCATGGCGTTGTTCGTGCGATACGCCACGCCCATCGGCACGGCGGTCGGCGCCATCGCCGGGTGTGTCGTGGGCGCATTGTTGGCGTTCAGCACCGCCATCTTCGGTACGCAGGCCATCAGCTTTCAGTGGATCAGCGTGGTGACGGTGGTGGTGAATCTGGCCATCGCCATACCGTTGAGCTACGTCACCTATCGCGGCGGCAGGTCGAATCTCGCCGACGAGCAGATGTGAGCGGACTGGTGGGTAGGGAGCTTGCCATGCGAAGGATCGTATTGGCCGTGCTGGGCGGATGGGTCCTCCTGGGACAAATGCCCGGTGCGCTCGCCGCAGGCTCGAACGCCGACGAGCGCCCGAACTTCCTGTTCATCCTCGCCGATGATCTGGGCAAAGAATGGCTCAGTTGCTATGGCAGTGAGACCCACCGGACGCCGAATATCGATCGGCTGGCTGAGTCAGGTGTGCGGTTCGAGAACGTCTGGGCCACGCCGCTGTGCACACCCACGCGACATGAGCTGCTCACCGGGCGATACCCGTTCCGCACGGGTTGGACGGTCCACAATGACGTGCCGCGCTGGGGCGAGCCGTGCTTCCACTGGGATCGCGAGTATTGCCTCGTGCGGAGCCTGCGTGAAGCGGGGTACGCAACGGCGATCTCCGGCAAGTGGCAGATCAACGACTTGCGGACGCATCCGGATGCCCTGGCTCGGCACGGCTTCGACGAACACTGTGTCTGGCCGGGGTTCGAAACCGGCAATCCGCCGGCGGCCGAGCGGTACTTCAACCCGTTCCTGCAAATCAACGGCAAGCGACAAACGCAGGAGGGCAAGTTCGGCCCCGACCTGCTGTGCGATTTCACCATTGAATTCATGAAGCGGCACAAGGATCGGCCCTTCTTCGCCTACCATGCAATGGTGCTCCCGCACCCGCCCATGACGCGGACGCCGGCCAATCGCGACACGACAGCGACCGGCGTGGCTCTGTATCCGGGTATGGTCGATTACGTGGACGGCATTGTCGGGCGGCTCGTCTCGGCGGTGAAGGAGCTGGGGATCGAGCGAAGGACGGTGGTGGTCTTCGCCGCCGACAATGGATCGCCGGGGCTGCGGGCGCGCATGCGCGGGCTCGATGTGGTCGGCGGCAAGACGCAACTGACCGAACCCGGGATTTGCGTTCCGTTCATGGTGTGCTGGCCTGGCCAATTTCCTGCGGGTGTGGTTAGTCACGAGTTGGTCGATTTCACCGATGTCCTGCCGACGATCCTCGACCTGGCGGGTATCAAGCCGCCGGCGGGCGTGACGCTCGACGGCCGGTCGTTCGCCTCCGCGCTGCGGCGTGACGCGACGGCCGGTGGCACGCGCGAGTGGATCTTCTCGCAGCTCGGCGAGAATCGCGTGATCCGCGATAAGCGGTACAAGCTTTGGTCCGACGGGCGTTTTTTCGATCTCCAGGCCGATCCACTCGAGCGGCAGGATCTGTCCGGCAGCGAGTTGCCCGCGCACCAGGCCGCCCGCGAAAAGCTGCAACGCGTGCTCGACTCTCTTCCCGCCGACCAGACGCTGCCTTTCGTGAACCGCCCGAAGGGCCAGTGAATCGCCGCCGTTTCCGCTTTAGGGGGGCGGACACCTTGCCCGCCTTGATCGCGCTTGGCGTACCGGCGATGGCTTTGTGGGGCAGGCATCCTGCCTGCGCGCGTGCACGCTGGAAGCATGCACCACAAGAACGCGTGCGTCACCAAAACCGATTACCAGTACACTTCCGGGCCTTCCTGAAACCTGCGAGGGGGCGAGACGTCCGCCCCCCAAAGCCTGCAGCTTCTCCAGATATAGCTTCTGTGCGATTCGCGGCTATGATTCCTACCTTGGGCGGGATCACTCTCCGGAGGTAATTTGAATGTCACAGGAAAACGTGCTCATCACTGGTGCCTCGTCGGGCATCGGACTCGAATTGGCGAAATTGTTTGCCGCGGATGGGGATCGTCTGATCCTGGTCGCCCGTCGCGCGGACAAGCTGGAAGCGCTCGCGGACGAGCTGCGACGTAATTACGGCACGCAGGTGCAGGTCATCGTCGCCGATCTCCGTCGCCCCGAAGCGCCGCAGGAAATTTTCGACGTGGTGCAGTCGGGCGGCCAGCCGGTGGACGTGCTGGTCAATAACGCAGGGTTCGGTGCCCGTGGTCGATTCGTCGAACTGGATCCCCAACGCCAGGCGGACATGATCCAAGTCAACGTGACGGCTCCGACGCGGCTGGCTCGCTTGTTCTTGCCCGGGATGCTCCAGCGTAATCGAGGCGGCATTCTGAACGTGGCGTCGACGGCGGCGTTCCAGCCCGGCCCGTACATGAGTGTCTATTATGCGACCAAGGCGTACATCCTGTCGTTCAGCGAGGCTCTGGCCGAGGAAGTCCGCCGCACCAATGTACGCATTTCGTGCTTGGCTCCGGGGCCCACGATCACCGAGTTCGGCGACGTCGCAGATATGAGCGCGACCAAGGCATTTCGGCATTGGGTGATGGAGGCCGAACCCGTGGCCCGGGCCGGCTATAACGCATTTCGGCGAGGCAAGGCACTGGTGGTGCCGGGCAAGCTCAACCGGGTGGGTACGCTGGCCGTGCGGTTCATGCCACTCTCGCTCGCACGCAAAGTGACGGCATGGATTCAGCAGACGTGAAAAAGCTGTTGGCTATAAGCCTGTAAGCTGTAAGCCGGAAGCTGTCAGCTATCAGCTGCCAGCTGTGATGGGCAGGGGCGGGAACACGCGGAAGCGCTCGTAGGTTTGCCGGACGACGTCGGCCATCATGTCGATGAACAACGGATCGTCGCCTGCGGTCTCGGCTCGCACCATGGGCAGCCCGATCTCGCGGCAGAGCCGGGCGGCCTGCGTATCCAGATCGAACAGCACTTCGATGTGGTCGCAAACGAAACCGATAGGCACGACCACCGCCGCGGGCAGGCCCTTGTCGTGTTCAGTTCGCAGATAATCGCAGATGTCGGGTTCGAGCCACGGGTCGGTGGGCAGGCCGCTGCGACTCTGATACACGAGCGTCCAGTCGGTTCGGCCCAGCTGCTCGGCGACGAGCCGGGCCGACGTGGTGAGCTGTTCGACGTATCGGCTTTTGTCGGCCAGCGACCGCGGCAGACTGTGGCCGGTGAACACGAGGCGGGCTGCCGGCCGCAGCGCCGGGTCAAGCCGATCGATCGCGCCCGAGACATGCCGAGCGATGGTCTCAATGAACAAGGGATGGTCGTACCAGCTGTCCACATAGGTGACGCTTACGTCGGCCAGACCTCGGGCCAGGAGCTCGCGTCGGGCGTCGCGAACGTTTTCCTTGTATTGCTGGCAGCTCGAATAGGAATGGTGGGCGGCGGCGATGAGGCCGATGGCCCGGCGGTGGCCGCGCTCGCTCATCTCCCGCAGCGTGTCGGCCAGGAACGGGTGCCAGTTGCGCATGCCGACGTAGACGGGCAGATTCAGCCCGGCCTCCCGCAAGCGCTGTTCGAGGCCAGCCGCCTGACGCTGCGTAATCTCGGTCAGGGGCGAGACGCCGCCGAACAGCTCGTAGTTGGCGGCAACTTCCTCCACGCGATGCGGCGGCACGCGCCGGCCGCGCAGCACGTTGGCCAGGAACGGCCGGACATCCGCCGGACCCAGTGGCCCGCCGAACGCGACGATCAGCACGGCATCGAACGGTCGATCTTGCGACAAGGTTCCATACTCCTCGCTGTGGCAGGAGTGTAAGCCCTCGGCCGGTCCGGGAAAAGCGAGACCTCGGTTTCGTTGCGTTCTTCGGCCGGTTTCCGCGTCCCTTTACATCGCCACGGCATTTCGTAAGATAATTCAGTTTCGGCGGCCAGGTCTCGGAGGGTGGGCGTCTCGCCCGCCTGAGGTGCGCGACATCTTGCCGCCGAAGTGGATTCCGTGGAGACGTGCCCGAGTGGCTGAAGGGGCAGCCTTGGAAAGGCTGTGTACGGCATGTCCGTACCGAGGGTTCGAATCCCTCCGTCTCCGTTTGTTGGCATTGGAATCGAACACGTCCGCCGCTCGGCGGCGCGCATTTCGCCACAGTTACTTCACCATCCCCTCCTCTACAGCGAAGTGTTTCAAGCCGGCGGGTCATGCTGCGTGATGTAACCCGATGCCTGCGAAGCCGCGCACGGCGCAATCTTGATTCAAGCGGGCTGGTAGGTACACTGGCCGCCATGGGTGCCATCCGCTCCCCCAGCCCGGTCAATCTGTTCTGCGGATTGATCTCCAACGATCCGGACCTGATGATGCGCGCGGTGCGGCTGCTCGAGCAGCACCAAGGGCCTACGGACGCGGTCAGCGAACTGTGGCCGTTCGATCAGACGCACTACTACACGGCCGAGATGGGCGAGGGACTGCAGCGACAGTTCGTCTCCTTCGCGAAGCTCATCGACCCGGGCCAACTGGCCAGTATCAAGATACTCACCAACAGCCTCGAACGCCGGATCAACTACGAGCTGGGGCTGCCCGAGGATCAGCGCCGGGTCAATCTCGACCCCGGTTATCTCACGCTCAGCAAGGTGGTGCTCGCGACCACGAAGGACTACTCGCATCGGCTGTATCTGGGCAGCGGCATCTACGCGGAAAGCACACTGCATTACGAGAGCGGGCGGTGGGTGGCGTGGCCCTGGACGTACCCGGACTACGCCGACACCCGCTATCACGCCTTCTTCGAGCACCTTCGCGAGCAGTTCAAGGCCAAACTCAACGCCCGCCGCTCGGCCCGGGGTGGGGGAGACCTCGCGTGATTCCGTGGACCAAGGTCATTGTCGGGGGGGCGGCGCTGACTGTTTCGTTCCTGATCGGTGCGGCCTTGACTCCCTTGGTGCGCCGCTGGGCCCTCGAGCGGGACTTCGTGGATCGTCCCGCCGCCGGCACGCACAAGCGGCACGCACGACCCGTGTCGCTGGGCGGAGGCATCGCCATCACCGTCGCCATCCTGGGCCCGATGGCCCTGGCGCTCATCGCGGCGAGCGTGCTTTTTCGCATGGACCCGGCCCGGCTGTCGTTTCTGAACGAGATCGTCCCATCATGGCGCGACTGGGCAGGCGGCGTGGTGACCAAGATTCCGCAAGCTCTGGCCGTGATCGCCGGCGCGCTGGTCATGCACCTGGTGGGCATCATCGACGATCATCGGCCGCTCTCGCCGCCGGCCAAGCTGGCGGCTCAACTGGCGGTCGCGCTGGCGTTGTCGGCGGGCTTCGGGTTGCGATCGGTCGAGGCGCTGGGACCGACGATGTCCGTGATGCTGACCACGTTGTGGATGGTCACGATCATCAACGCCTTCAACTTCATGGACAACATGGACGGGTTGACCGCGGGTGTTGCCGGATTGACGGCCATCATCCTGGCGGTCAGTGCGTTCGGCTCCGGCCAGGTCTTCGTGCCGTGTCTGGCTCTGATGGTGGCGGGAGCCGCTCTCGGGTTTCTGGTCTTCAACTTTCCGCCGGCCACCATCTTCATGGGCGATGCGGGCAGCCTGGTGATCGGCTATTTCCTGGCCGTCTGCGCGGTCCTGACCACGTTCTACGATCCGCAGCGCTGGCAGCGTCAGCCGGGCGTGCTCGTGCCCTTGGTCGTGTTCGCCATTCCGTTGTACGATACCGCGAGCGTGATCGTCCGCCGCCTGCGGCTGGGGATCAGCCCGTTTCGCGGAGACCGGCGGCACTTTTCGCACCGACTGGTCGCGCTGGGCAAGTCTCAGCGAATGGCCGTTCTGACCATCTACCTGGCCACGGCCGCGACCGGACTGGGAGCGGTGTTGCTGCCTCTGCTGAGTTGGCCGGCCGCGATGCTGATCTTCGTCCAATGCATCTGCGTGGTGGCCATCATCGCGATCCTGGAATCCCGTGATGTCTAAGCGAGCCAAAATCCAGGAATCGGCGCCACCGAGCGGTCGGCAATCGTGGGCGGACCGATTGGACGCCGCGGCTTTCTTCCTCGTGCTGCTCATCGTGGCGATGCGGCCGCTGTTGAGCGAGACGTTCTATTCCAATCTGGACGCCATGTCGCGGGTGGCCGATGCGATAGGCGATCCGACGCCGGCCGTCACGGCGTGGCTCGATTGGGGCGTCTGGATGGCCGCGCTGCTCGCCGCCGTGTCGAGCTATCTGCAGAAGCGCCCCTGGCGCATCACCGGCGTGGAACTCGGCGGGGGCATCCTGGTCGTCGCCGCGATCATTTCGACGCTGGCCGCCAGCAACAAGCGGCTGGCCATCAACGCCTCGTCGGATTGGCTCACCGCGCTCGTATTGCTCATGGTGGTGGCCAACCTGTGTCGCGATCGCATGCGGATCGGCATGCTCCTGGCGGTGCTGGTTGCCTCGGGGGCGGCGACCATGGCCCGCTGCGGCATGCAGGTGGGCGTGGAATACGCCGAGACCCGCCAGCATTACGAGGAGAACAAAGCGGCCTTCTGGGCTCGCCAGAACATTCCGCTCGATGATTCGCGCGTCGAACTGTACGAACGGCGGCTCAATGCGGCAGAGGCGGCAGGGTTTTTCCCACTGAGCAACACGAACGGCATCTGGCTGAGTCTGGCCGGATTCTCTGGGCTGGGACTGGCCGGATTGGTCTGGCGACGGCGCAGGCGGTGGCTCTTGTTCGGGCTAGCGGCTGCCACGTTCGCGTGCATCCTGCTGACGGGCAGCAAGGGCGCGCTCCTGGCGACGGCGGCGGCAGTGGTGGTCTGGCTGATTCTGGTGCGCTTCCAGCAGGACATGCAGGACCGTTGGCGGTTGGCGCTCGTTGGCGGTTGGCTCTGCCTGGTGGGGCTGATCTCCGCCGGCGTGACCTACGGCGTGGCCGAAGGCGGACTGCCCGGCGACTCGCTGCAGTTCCGATGGGATTACTGGCAGGTGACGCGGGACATCATCGCCCAGCACGGCGCGACAGGCGTGGGGGCGCTGAACTTCGATCACGCGTACCTCGCCCACAAACCGATCGAGTATCCCGAAGAGATTCGCGACCCGCACAATTTCATTCTTTCTGTGTTGGCCCAGTGGGGCGTCTTAGGCGGGATGGGCCTCCTGGCCGTCTTCGTCGGCGGGTCAATCGTAGCGGCCCGCACGTGGGGGACGCGCGAGCCCACCGATGCTCCGCCGCCGGTGTACGATCCGCAGGCGAAGCTGTCGAGCCTGCAGTGGGTGGTGGCGGTGGCGATCGGGTTCGTGCTCCTGCGCATCTGGGTGATGCGCGGCTGGTTCATGGACGAGACTGGTGCCGCCTACATCTTCTTCGACATCGGGCTGTACGGCGTCATCTGGATTCTGGTCTTCGCGGGTCTGTGCTGGGTAGCACGGGGCGGCTGGACCGGCGACATGGACATCTGCCAGGTGGGCTGCCTGGCCGGCCTGCTGGCGTTCATCCTGCACAGTCTGATCGACATGGCCATGTTCTTTCCGGGCACGCTCATGCCTTTCGCCGCACTGGCGGGCATCCTGCTCACCGACAAGCCACGCCGCAGCGAGACGCCGGCGATCGCGTCGAGGCCGGCTGTTCCCCTGGCAATCTTCGCCGTCGGTGCGTTGGCGTTTGTCGTGCTCGTGTTGGTCCCGGTCACGCGGGCTAACGGACTGCTGCAGCAGGCCCGCTTCGCGTCGTCTGGAGCGCAGCGCTGGAATCTGTTTGAGCGGGCCATGGCCGCCGACCCGTTGGATCCCACGGCGCCGGTGGAACTGGCCCTGACGTATGTGGGCTCGGGCGGCGATGTGCAAACCGCGCTGGCGTGGTACAACGAGGGCCTTCAGCGCGATCCCAAGCAAATCGGACTTTACCGGGGCCGGGCCAGCCTTTATGAGATGTCCTTCCGCAAAACGGGGTCGATGACCGACCTCACGCGTGCGATCGGCGCGGCCCGCGCGGTCGTGTCGATGTACCCGAACTCGCCCGACGATCATTTGTTCCTGGCTGACATGCTCACTCGCAACGCCGCGGCCGCCGGCCCGGAGTGCCTCGACGAGGCCATCTTTCACTATCAGCGAGCGCTGGAGCTGGACGCGGCTCGACATCCGGGCGAGATCCGCCGCTGGTCGGAGTCGCGCCGCCAGTCGATCCAGGATCGGTTGGATCAGTTGCTGGAGATGACGGCGTCGCAGCCGGCGTGACCGTGAGAAGAGACGACGCGGAGACGCGGCGACGCGGCGAGAAAAGCAGGCGGTGCCGGCACCTGCACCACGAGGCGGGCCTGCATCCCCAATGTCACACCTTACTTCACATGTCGCAAATGGCGGTCTTGGGATCAGGGGGATGATTGCCGGACGAGCTGTTCGAAGTCCGGCAGTTGGGGGTCGTCGATGGATCGCATGATGCGGAGCATCTCCGCCCGGAAGCGGGCGATGTCGGCGGCGTGTTTCGGATCATCGATCAGATTGCGCAAAGCCGCCGGGTCCGCCTGGTAGTCGTAGAATTCCTCTTTCACGCGGAACAGGAAGTGACGAGTGCGTTCCGCCACCTTCGGGTCGCTCGAAGCGGCGGCTTGCATGGCGTTGAACGTGGGGGAGTTGCGCGACTCGTTGCGGAACTCGAGCTGGCCGTCGGACCAGGCGTTGAAGATGTAGCCGAAGCGGTGGTCCTGCAGGGCACGCATGGGAAAGTCGCCGCGGCTCGACGTCTGATGGAAGACGGTGAACACGCGGTCGCGGCCCTCCTGCCGCTCGCCGCGGAGCAGCGGCACGAAAGAACGGCCGTCCATGCCGGCGGGGGCGGGCAGGCCGGCCGCTTCGAGCACGGTCGGCATGAAGTCGATGCCCGAGATGAAATGCTCGCGGTCGACGGTGCCGCCCTTGGTCTTGGCCGGCCAGCGCACCAGCCAGGGCGTCCGCGTGCTGCTCAGGTAGCAGTTGGTCTTGGCGAACGGGAATGCCATTCCATTATCGCTGAGGAACATCACCAGCGTATCGTCCTCACGCCCGGTTTCCTTCAGGGCTCGGAGAATCTCGCCGACGGTCTGATCGCAGCGACGCACGGAGCTGTAGTATTGGGCGACCTCCTGGCGGACCACGGGCAGATCGGGCAGGAACTCGGGCGGGATGATCTCGTCGGGGCGGTAGATGCGGTCCGGTGCGGGATAGTTCCGCGGGCGGTTGCGCCGCCTGGCGTCTTCGGCCTCGCTGCCTGGGAACGGCCGGTGCGGATCCTGCGAGTTGGCCATCAGGAAGAACGGCTTGTTCTCCCGGCGGGCCCGCTCGAAGAAGGCCTTGGCGTGCTCGTAATAGCGGGCCGGGTCACGGCCGGCGCCTAGCTGGTCCTCGCGAATGTCGACGTCCCAGCAGAACTTGTGCCGCGGCGCCAGGTGGCCATTCTTGGCCAGGATTCCGTTCAAGTAGCCGGCGGCACGGAGTTGTTCCTGCAACGTGGGCACATCTTCGCGGATGGGCTCAAAGCCCATGGCGCCGTTGCGGCAGGGATAGCGTCCGGTCATGAGTACGGATCGCGACGGCTGGCAGACGGCGATGGTCACGTGTGCGTGGACAAACCAGATGGACTGGCTGGCCAGCCGATCGAGATTGGGCGTGAGCCCCGGCAACTTGTTGCCCGTGAAGCCGGGGGCGTCATAGTTCATGTCGTCCGCGGTGATGAGCAGAATGTTCAGTCGCGAGGATTCGGCAGCCCGAGCGCCGCAGGCCCAGGGCAGGAGCATGCAGAACATGGCCAACACTGCACGGCATGTTTGACCGAACATCTCTTCACCTCGCTTGCCAGAGAGCGGTGGTTGTCAGTCAGCCGGGTTCGACTCGACCAGCCGAGCGGCATCCAGCGTCGCTTCGGTCGGCTGGCCTCGGTGGAGCCAACCCATGAACAGGAACACACCAGCCATGAGTACGTAGCCGATGACCAACGGGTAAGCGGTATACGTGAACGCTCCTGGTGCCGGGCTTGTGAAGATAAGCCAATAATCCACGACGTTGCCGCTGAGCTGGTAGGCGTGCATGAGACCGACGAACGTGAGCACGGCAGCGCCGATGGCCCAGCGGGCAGCCTGGAAGAAACGGCGGTCGATGAGGAAGGCGGCGATGGCTCCGAGGATCATGCAGGTGAAGATGTAGCCGCGTTCCATGATGTTCATGCCGTGCAGGAGGAAGCCGTTGAGTTCCATCCTCGTCCCGCCGGTCGGGCCGGTGGTATTGAGCAGGTCCTGCATGGTCGGCGTGTTGGCCACCGGGCCGCGGGCTTCAGCTTGCGCGTTGCCCACATCCGACGGGACGGTGGTGGTCGATGGGGCGCTCGTCACCGTTTGCGCAGCAGCCGCCGGGGTGATGACGGGGTTGAACTGGGCTTGCGTGAGCGCGCCGGCGACCACGACCGAGCCCCAGGCCGCGATGGCGGGAAACAGGCCGATGGCCGCGGCGGGGGCATGACGCACCGGGCTGGCCTGGAATGCCTGAGCGGTGATGACGATGCCGATCCACAGGACGATGGGGATGCCGGCTTCGATGGGCACGATCTTGCTGATGGCGGCGACCGTTCCGGTCAGACAGATGGCAGTCATGGCCAGGCCGTTGAGCCATGAATAGCCCGCCCGGGCGCCCATGGCCTTCCAACCGGGGTGGCCGATGTAGATGGTGGTGGGAAAGCAACTGCCGAACAGCGCGGCTGCGATGGTCCCGATGCCGTTGACGGCCAGCGACGGACCGGTCGCGAAGATGTCGCCGCCTGCTTCAGCGGACTCGATGTTCTGCAGGCTCCCGATCACGTTAAACAGGCCCATGGGGATGATGACCGAGAGCATGCCGATGATGTCCGCGCGATGCGCCGGATCGGTGAGAAACTCCCAGACCACCGGCCCCGACCAGATGGGCAGATAAGTGCCCTTGTCGGCCCAGGCGTCCCGGACGCTCGCAGCGCTCATGGGCACGTCGGTGGGCACGTTCAGCACGCTGAGCAGCCAAGCCAGCGCCGTGCCGAGCAGGACGGCGACGAACCCTCCGGGCAGGCCGAGCGGAAACCGTATCCGCGAGAAGTACACCAGCAACACGACGGCCAACGGGACCATGGACACCAGCGGCCGCTGCCAGATCTGCAGGGCGAATGTCATGGAGATGAACGTGATGGCGATGCCGGCCAGCGTGGCGAGCAGAGCGGCCCGGGGCGTGTTGCGGCGAAACCGTTCGGCGAAGAACGCGCCGAGAAACTCGATGATGCCGCTGCCGATGCAGGCGATCAGGCCCATCTTCCACGCGAGCTCGACGCTGCCCGTGCGGTCGTACGCGGGTTTCATGACGAAGAAGACGTAGACCAGCAGCGAGACGGTGTTGATGCCGTAGGGCAGGGCGGTCACGTCGTTGCGGCGTTCGCGGCGGGCCACCCAGTGGGCCTGCAGCGCGTAGAACACGTTGCCGATGAGCAGCGAGACGGCCACGCCGGGCAGGATGTGCTTTTCGATGTAAAACGCGTTCTCGCCGGTCATGCCGACCAGCCCGCCGCACAGCGCGAGGATGAGCAGCAACTGCACGAGGTTGTCAACCGCCAGGCCGAAGAAGCCATCGAGGTCGCGCTTGGCGAAGATGGGGAGCCTGCCTGCCATTCCGGGTCCTTTCCGCTTCATCCGGGGCCTGGGGGCTGGGGCCTGGCTCACAGCCCACAGCTCATAGCTCAGAGCTATTCGTCAATCCACGATCTTGCCGTTGACGGCGACGCGGGTCTCGAAGTCTTCGCCGGGCTCGTCGACGAAGATGAAGCTGACCGTGTCGCCGCATTTGTAGTCGTCACCCAGCCGCACGGTGGGGTCGTTGTCGCTTTCTCGCTCCTTGCCCCAGGGCAGGAGTTGAACGGCGTGGTCCGTCTGGATGGCCCCGCTTTCGCCGCAGGCGAAATGGAAGCCCACTGTCTGCCCGGGCGGGATGGGCTGGACGAACACCCAGTTCTCGTCGTCATCGACGTCCCAGGTGTCGTTGTCCTCGGCCACGTACAGCCGCGGCGCCACCGGGTATGCGGTCGTGTTCACCAGCTCGACGGTCAGCGTGTTATACCTGATGGTCGCCCCGTCGAGCGGGAAGCTGATCATGGTCCCGTCGCAGAAGCCGCCCAGCACGCCGGCCGTCACGACGGCCCCGGTCAGTACCTGCACCACGCGCACCAGCCATGAACGTCTGCACATGTTCTCCGGACTCCTCTTCGGGTCGGCACCCTAGGTGAGCCTTCCGCGGCGAGCGTATTATACTCGGCGCCCGCGCGGGTGAAAATGACGAATGGTGAAGCCCGAATGACGAATGAAGTCCGAGGGACGAATGTCGAACAAAGCGGGCACGGTCGGCTTGTCCCCATGCGTGCACCGGGGGGGACGGGCGTCTCGCCCGCCTCAGGCGAGGCAAGAACTGGCCCGGATGCGTGGGGAACCGCCGATCGGAAAGGGCGACAGCATCGCTGCCGCAACCGGCCGTTTGTTCTCCCCGGACGAGGCATTGGTCAACAGCCGGCGACGTAAGGAGCAGATGGGTTGGTTCGGGCCCTCGGCCCCGAGGTCCACGCCTCGTGGTCGCGTTTTTGTGGTGCACGCTTCCAGCGTGCAGATGCAGGCAGAGATGCCTGCACCACAATGCCATCGCTCACACGCGAGATCGTGAACTATGGCAGGCACTCCAAGTTCGAGGCGGGCGAGATGCCCGTTCCCCGGCGGCGACTGGGGACCGCGATGTCCTCCCCACTACTGACAACTGACCACGGGCCACGGACTAATTCCCATATTTGCCCGTGAACGCCTTGGTCGCCCAGGCGATATCGTCGTCGAGCGTTTTGCGGGCGGCGACGTACCGATCGGGGAAGACGCTGCGCATGCGCTGTGAGAGCGCTTCCAGATGACGCAGATAGGCTGCGGCGGCGAAGCGGGCGTGGGGCTGGGCGGCGATGCGGCTGTATTGATCGCGCACCGAGTTGAAACCCGTACCACCGTTGCCGTAGATGAGCATGCCGGGATAAGCCTCGACCAGGTCGCGCAGGACGGCACGGGCCTCAGCCGTCTCCTCCAGGTGCAGAATGGCCTGGGCGATAGATCGGGCCGGGTCATAGGCGGCCGGGTTCCACGCGTAGTCGGCACAGGTAAGCAGCGGGATGCGGTTGATCTCGTTCTGAGCGCAGTGCGGATTGCTCATATAGCCGTCGATGACGGTGCACAGTTCGGGATCGCGGCCGACGACCGGGCCGAGATGCATGGTGGGATGGGCGTCGTTCACCGGATAGTTGTCCCACAGAATGATGCGGTGCTGGGCGAAGCCGCGGTAAGTCTTGGCCGCCTGGAGGGTGATCTTGCCGGTCACGCCGTCGCCGGTCCAGAACAGATAGACGTCCGGGTGCAGTTCGCGGGCCAACTCCTGCAGATACGTGCGTTCCTTCTCGCCCGAGCCGTCGCCCCAGTACCAGGTGGGGCAGAAGACCAGCTGGGCTTCCGCATCGCGCTCGCGCAAGCGGCTCAAGAGCTTGTTGACCAGACGAGCATGCTCGACGCCGGAGATCCGTACGCCCTGCATGATGTGTACGTCATCGATGGGCAGACTGAACCACTTCACACCGATGCTCTGGGCCCAGGCGAAGTTCGGCCAGAGCTTCTCGAAGTCCTCGTCGCTCGTCGGGTCCATGGGCTTGGGCGAGAACAACTGCGGGTGAATCGCAAAGCAGAAGTCGATGCCGTGGTCCTGGCAGCTGCGAACCACGCGGGTGTACGCGGCTTTGGTCTCGTCGGGCAGCGGTTCCCACCAGCGGTTCTCGAGTCGCGGCTTTTGCACAAACATGGACAGGTAGCAGTTCATGAGGAAGTTCATCTTGTACCGTGCGAGGACGGGGATCTCGGCCAGGTACTGCTCGGGCGTCCAATTCCAGCCCTTCGTGCCGCGGATGCGGAAGCCGGGTTGGGCACCGGCTGGGAGTGGTTCGGGCAGCGGACGGATCTCATCGGGAAGCTTCACCATGAAATCGCGGGTGATGTCGCGGCGAATCACGAGTTTCTCGCCGCCGATGCCGCAGGATGCGACCATGAACCAGGGGGGCATGCCGAGATTGCCCTGCTCCTGGAGGTTGGTGATGACGACTTCGTTGTCGCCCGTCTTCAGCGTGTCGGCGGGGATGGCGAACTTTTCAACCTTCCATGCGTTGGCCGGGAACGGACTGGGCCCGTCGAACAGCGTCTTGCCGTTCACGGCGATGGAGATGCGACAAGCGTCCGGGGCGTCATCATCTCGTCCCTTGACGTGCAGGAACAGCGGGCCGTCGGGGATTCGGTCGAGCGGGAGCACTGCCCGCATGCGAGCAGCCTCGCCTGTGGCTTGCGCGTAGACCATGTTGACCTGTTCCTCGAAGAAACTCGAACCGAAGCGATCTTTGGCCCCACCGGCGAAGTCGGCACCGGTCACGATCACCTGTGCCTGAACGGCGGTCGCCAGGCAGCAAGCACACATCGCAATGGCAAGGATTCGAGTCACGTGCATGATCTCCTCCAGTCGTGGGGTCAAATCTCGCATTTCTGCGTGACGGGCGTCCCATCTGTCTGAGGCGGACAGGCTGTCCGCTCTGCAACTGCCGGCCGGTCGAACACGCGGGTCAAAAGCCAGGCGCCGAAACCGACGCAGCCAGCCAGGCCGGCAATGAGCACGGTCCAATCTTTCACGAACAAGGCGTTGGTGGCCAGCACCAGGCCCAGGCAGGACAGAATGCCAAGTGACGAATCGATCACCAGTTTGGCGGTGGAAGGCTCACCGTGGGCAACATCCGATGTCGTGTCGCGCACGGGGCCCCACAAGCCCGCGGGCCGACACCGCTGATAGAACCCGCGCAATACTTCCTTTCGCTCGGGCGGCGTGAGCAGCGTAACAACCGTGAGCACGACGAAGCTCATGACCAGTAGGAGACCCAAGCCCTGCCACGCCGGCCGATCTTTGAAACCGAGCACGAACCACACGACGATGGACAGGGGCAGGCCGAGCACGATGGCCGCCAGCTCGCCCCATACGTTGAAACGCCACCAGAAGAAGCGGAACCACGCCAGTGGCAGCAGGAAGATGACCATGGCCGAGTTGATGAACAGGAACCATCCGATCATGCCTTCAACGAAGAGGATGGCGATGGCGGCGGCGGCCACGAACAACAGGAGCGTGGCGATGCGGCTGATCCAGATCTCGCTGCGCTTGGACTTGCCGCGTTTCGATGCCTCGTACAGATCGTTGACGACGAAGCTGGTGCCCCAATTGATGAGGGCGCTGAGCGTGGACATGTAGGCGGCCACTTCGGTAGCGATGAGCAGGCCGACCAGACCGGCGGGCAGCGTGCAGCGCTTGACCAATTCCGCCCAGGCGTACGCCGGATCGCTGAGTGTGGTCATGCCCGCCGGGGCGGGACCGACGCTCTCGGCCAGCTCGCTCGTCCAAAATAGCGACATCGCGACCAGCCCCAGGCCGATCAGCGGCAGCGTTCGCACGGTGAGGGCGAGAAAGGCGTTGAATAATTGGCCGCCGATGGCGTGCCGCTCGCTCTTGGCGGCCATGAATCGTTGGGCGGTCATGCCTTCACCCGCGGTGGGCGACCCGGCGAAGAAAAAGCCTTGCACGATGAGGATCAGCAGCGTGAGCGTTTCAATCGAAGGCGTGGGCGGAGTCTGGGCAAGTGCGTCAGATCGCACACTCGCGACGCGCTCGAGAATCGCCGACCAGCCGCCGTGCTGATCCATGGCCAGCCAGAGAAAAATGGTGCTGCCTACCAGCAGAATGATGAATTGCAGCACGTCGGTGACCACGACGCCGAGCAGCCCCCCGAACAGTGTGTAAAGGACGGTGATCCCGCCGAAGATGAGCAGCGTCTGCGTCTCGCTGATGGGCAGCAGCGGGGCGACGGTCTTGGCGAAAAAGCCGGTGATGTACCCCACCAGCAGGACGGAGAATCCGCAGCAACACACGGCGGCGTAGATCTTGCGGGCGATGCGGGCGGGCTCGCCGCCGTAGCGCAAGCTGATCAGCTCGGCGGTGGTGACGATCTGCATCCGCCGCCACATGGGCGCCCAGATGAGGGCCACCAGCGGCATCCAGATGATCCAGCTGGCCCACCACAGCCAGTTGCCGGCCAGGCCGAAGCTGAGGACGAGCATGACGAACGCGCCGTTGCCGGATTGATAGGTGGCCGTGTTCGACACGCCGATGGCCCACCAGGGCAGGCTGCGGTTGCCCGTGAAGAATCCCTCGGCACCGTGGCGGGCGGATCGCCGAGACAACAGGAGACCGGCGAGGAGTGAAAGGGCACAGAAGCCGACGATCACCACCACGTCAACTTTGCCGATGCCGCCGGTCACTTGACCGACGGTCGTCTGACCGACCGTCGTTTGACCGATTATGTCGGGGCTGATGCGCAAACCGTCCTCCCTGGCTGAAACCCAAAGCTGCGGCGCAAGCCGGTCTTATATCGTGACAAGCAGATCGATCGAAGGTATCAGTGTCTTCCGATGCCTCGTCCCGAGCGATCCGAGCATTTCCCCCCCCGGTCAGTCTTCCTTTGCAGACAAGCTGGTTTGCCGTACTGATCACCAGCCCACTGGCCGATGGCTGTTCCACCGAACTTTGACTTTGTGGTAGGGACGGCGCTCGGCGTGGGCGTCTCCGAACAGCACGTTGGAGTAGCCGCGCTTGTCGTCCTTGGGATGCTTGAGCAGCCACTCCTCCCTGGGGCCTTGCGGGACGCGACAACTGAGGATGACCACTTCCAAACCGGTCTTCTCGTCGATCCGGATGACGTACTCGTCGCGCGTCTTGCCGTTGCGGTTCACGTCCACCCACAGCTTGTCCGGATCGCCGGAGCCCGGATAGGTGGGATTGCCGAGGTAGTAATAGCCGATCTCGTGCATGTAGAGCGTCTCGGTCTTGCCGCTGTCGGTGACGTGGTTGGCGAACTCGGCGGTGGGGTTTCTCCAGAGTTCGGCTCCCTGCGGTGCGAGTTCATCGTTGGGACAGTAAAACACGGAGGTGGCATTGCCCAGGGTCTTGCTGAAGCTTTTGTGCGTGGGAGCGGGCAGCCACTCGATCCAGGAGGCATACTGACGTGGGAGAAGGCCCTTGTTGTCGTGAGCATAGACGCTTACGCTGACACCGATCTGATGTTGCTGGCTCAAGCAAGCCGAGGATTTGCTGGCTTCTCGTGCCGCTCGGAGCGACGGTAGGAGAATCGAGATCAGCAGGGCGATAATGGCGACAACCACCAAAACCTCAATGAGAGTGAAACCGGAGTATTGGCGTTTCACGGTAAATCTCCTTGCCGTCAGAGACATGCAGGCGCGTGGGGATTCGAACATCAGGGCCAGGGAGAGTGAGCTCTCCCCGGCCCGTTGACGCGCGGTCACATTTCGCAGCCGGGATCCGCCGGAATGCCGGGTCCGCTCCCGCATTCCAGGAAGGCGGCCAGGTCGTCCGCATCCACGTCCCCGTCACCCTGACCGAAATCGCGATCGAAGCACCGGCACTCCTCGGTAAGGGGCTGGGTGCCGTTATTATAGCACCGCTGCCAGGCGGCGAAGTCATCCTGGTCCACGTCGCCGTCATCGTCGGCGTCGGCGAACGGCACAGGGCAGGGGATGGTCGCGTAGACGAAGGATTCGTGGCTGCCTGCGCCGTTGGGATAGTAATCGCCCGAGTTCTCGCCGACGAAGACGACGCGGAACCGCGAGGGATTGCCGATCGCCTCCCGGGACACGGACAGTTCGACGGTGGTGGGGAGGGCCTCGGCGACGGCGGCGAACGCGATGGTTCCGGTGTGACCGCCGGCGCTGTTCCAGGAGTTGATTACGGCGTTGCCGCCGGTATTGAACTCGGCACCCACCGCGGCGGTGACTTTCAGGCCCGTGGTCGCATCGCGGTCGGTGTCAATGAGCCCCCAGTATCCCAGGTTCGACCAGGGGACCGAGCTGGATGTACGCTGCAACCGCACGTAGAGGCGGGTGCTGTCGTGGGCCACCCAGGCCTGGACCCAGTCCTGGCCGGTCCCGCCGTCGCCGGCGGCGTCAGCCACGAACGGAGTCACCGTCGCCCAGTCGGACAGATCGCCGTCGATGGTGATGGTGGCCGGATTCGACAGCGACTGGACCATGCCCGGCGGCAGCGGGTCGACGGGCGTGCCGAACGTGTAGTGGAAGTAGTCTCCGCTGCCCGCCCCGTCCGGGTACAGGTCGAGCGAGTTTTCACCCATGAACACGAGATTGAATTCGGTGGGATTGCCGAGATCGGAGCGCAGAATCGAGAACTCGATGTCGGTGGCGCTTCCCGCTGACGTCATGAAGGAGAGGTTTTCGGCAAAGCAGCCGGTCGTGCTCCAGCGATTCAGGGCCAATGCTCCGCCGAAGTTGTACTCGCCGCCGATGGAGAAGTTTCTCGCCCCGAACCCGGTGAATCCGGTGGCGATGTTGCCGTCGGTGTCGAGGATGACCCAGTAGCCCAGGCCGCCGGT
>Ga0209720_1000147_pt1 | contig 74687 bp, 63 predicted proteins | sample AD_JPNMR3_MetaG_FD_184426 | JGI IMG/M metagenome (GOLD analysis project Ga0209720, IMG submission 184426) | Active sludge microbial communities of municipal wastewater-treating anaerobic digesters from Japan - AD_JPNMR3_MetaG (SPAdes) (version 2) | ecosystem: Engineered > Bioreactor > Anaerobic... | reverse complement strand
GGCAGCCGGTCTGTCATGACAGACCGGAAAGAAAAATGATGTATGTGTATTGGATGTCAAGGGTCAAGATGAACTCGCTTACGCTCGCCCTTGACATCCTCAGACATAGTAAATAAATGTAAAATATAGAAATTTAAAGAAAGGAGAATCTAACTTAGAAAAGCTGAAAAATTGTCTTGACAATGGGGGGCATTATACAACACCATTGGTCTTCCTTCAGCTTTTTACTTTCGTTACTGCCTGACAGTATTTTTAGATTGCTGTCAGAGAGTTTAAAAAGAATTTTTTCCTGATTATCGATTATTGTATATAACGAGTATAAAATTACATAATAGACTATTGTCCAGAAAAGTATAAAAACGGCAGAGAACCAATCTATTAAGAAAAAACAAAGTATGGTAAAAATAATACCAAGTACCAACCCGATTTTAGCAAAAACATTAAGAAAATTTTTTATCATAAACAGACCCCCCCTTTTTAAAGTAAATAATATAATTATATGTAGATTACCAAAGAAAATCAAATATTTATAAGTTGTGGTATAAATTTTTAATAGTAGACAACCTGAACTTAAAGCTGTTTACCAAATACAGAGATTTATCTATGCTGTAATGATATTCAAAGTATATTTTGGTACAATAATGAATATAATTTCAAAATAACAAAAGAAAAGGAGTTTGGAAAAATGGCGGATATGAGCAACATTTTAACATGGACGTTGGTATCGGAATGCCCTATTCCAAAGGATGTCAGCGAGTTGTTGGTTGAAGGGGAAGTGCCGGTAGCGGCGTATAAAACCTTCCGCGACAGTGCGATTTTTACTGACAGAAGACTTATTGTAAGGGATGCTCAAGGGCTTACAGGGAAAAAGGTGGAAATATATTCCTTGCCCTATTCGTCCATTGTCATGTGGTCTACTGAAAATGCAGGCAATTTCTTAGATTTTAATGCCGAGGTTGAATTGTGGACCAAAGCCGGTCATATCAAAATAAACTTACAGAGAGGTGTGGACATTAGAAAGTTTGACCGATTAATTGCCAACGCACTTTTAAAAGATTAAAAGAGGATTTACAGCTCAAACAGCTCTAAGATTTCGCTTTCGGACATTTTGGAAAGAAGGGTTTCACCCGGCTGTATAACAGAATCAATCATTTCCTTTTTCTTTTGCTGAAGCTCAAATATTTTATCCTCTATCGTTCCCTGGGTAATGAGCTTCATTACCTGGACAACATTCTTTTGACCTATTCTGTGGGCACGGTCGGAGGCTTGGTCCTCAACAGCGGGATTCCACCATGGGTCAAAATGGATTACCATGTCGGCGCCGGTGAGATTTAAGCCTGTTCCTCCCGCCTTTAATGAGATGAGAAACAGTTTTCTTGCACCCTGGTTAAAGGACTTGACCATTTCCACACGGTCTTCGGCCTTGGTTGAGCCGTCCAAATAGAAATACTCAACACTTTTTTGGTCAAGAAACTGCTTTATAATTTCCAGCATACTTGTAAACTGCGAGAAGAGCAAAATTCTGTGGCCGCTGTCAAAGGCATCTGTCATTATTTCCTCTAGCACTTGGATTTTACCGCTTTCTCCGCTGTAATTTTCAATAAAAAGGGACGGATGGCAGCATATTTGGCGAAGCCTTGTCAAAAGGGCTAGAATTTTTATTTGACTTTTTTCGAACCCGTTGGTTTGAAGCTCTATAGCGACTTCTGACTTTGCTTTTTTAAGATATGCCAGGTAAATTTTCTTTTGATTCTCGGTCATTTCACAGACTATTTTAGTTTCGATTTTCTCGGGCAGGTCCTTTAACACATCTTTTTTAAGCCTTCGGAGAATAAAAGGACGTATATGCCTTCCGAGCTCATTCAAAGCGTTTTGGTCGGAATATTTTGTAATTGGGGTCTCAAACTTTTTTAAAAATTTGCTGTGGGATAAAAGATACCCCGGCATAACAAAGTCAAAAATCGACCAAAGCTCCGTGATGGAGTTTTCAATAGGCGTGCCTGTCAGGGCAAAGTTCATTCCCGAATTTATTTGCTTTGCAGTTTTGGCGTTGAGGGTATTTGGATTTTTAATGTGCTGGGCCTCATCAAGAAAGCAGTATTGGAATTTAATTTCCTTGTAAAGGTCAATATCCCTTCTAAGTAGAGGATATGAAGTTACCACAATATCCACATCTTTTATTTTCTCAAACTTCTCATGCCGCTCGGAAATAGACCCGGAAATAACCAGGGTTTTGAGCTCCGGGGCGAATTTTTTGACTTCTTCCTGCCAGTTGTATACAAGGGAAGTGGGTGCGACAACAAGGGAAGGAGCTTCTGCCTTGTCCTTTTCCGACAGTATAAATGCTATAACCTGAAGGGTCTTGCCCAATCCCATGTCATCGGCCAAAATCCCGGACAATCCGTAATACGCAAGGGTCTTTAACCATTTGTAACCGACTTTCTGATAATCCCTTAGGATGTTTTTTAGTTTTTCAGGGATCTCAAAATCCATATCCCCGGGTTCCTTTATGTTTTGAACCATGTGTTTAAAATCCAGGCTTCGCTCAATTCCGTTCATATTGGATTCGCGCAAAAGACTGTCAATATATATTGCCCTATACTTGGGAAGCTCTATAATCTTTTTGGAGAGATCCTTCTCTTTAATATCGAGCTGCTCAACCAAATTACTCATGCTTATAAGTTCCGGCAAGTCAAGGGGCAGGAAAGACCCATCCTTTAGCCTGTAATATTTCTTTTTTTCTTTTATGGAAGAAAAGATATGCTCAAGCTCACTGCTGTCAATATCTTCATAATCAAAAGAGAATTCCAGCATGTTTGAATCTTGACTAAGCCGGATTCCACCGGAAAAGCCGGGGGGAAATCTTACGCTGATGCTTTTAAAGGCATCGGAATAATACACTTCCGCCAATTCCTGAAGCCGGGTTAGACCATTTCTCAAAAACTCAAATAATTTGCTTTCATCCGTCAGGTAGATTGTGTTCTTATCCACAATAAACTCTGCTGTTTCAAAAATTTCTATAATTTTCCTCTCTGATTCCATGTCCCTTACAACTATTTTGTCCGGGTCGTTAATATAATTTTGACCGGAGAAGGGATTTACAACGGATTGGCCGTAGTGGAAATTGATAACGGCTGAAATTCCTTCCTTGTACTTGTCAAAATATATCTTTGAGACAAGCTTTTCTTTAACAAGCTTCTCTTCTATTCCCTTGTCCATGGAAACCTTGCCGATTTTATGGACATGGGGAAGGACTTCGGAAATAAATCTTTCTGTCTGATTCGCCGGAAAAGGCAGGGTGTCTGTTTTGCCGCCCAAAAATTTGGAAATTAAAGGAATATAGCATTTTTGCTGTTTTTCGGAGGGGCGGTATATTTTGCCGTTATAATAAAAGTAAATACCTTTTTCTGTGAGAGATACAAACTCCCAGGATGATTTTAAATTAAGCAGAAGTCTATTGTTTCTGTGGGACAGAGAAAAATTCAGGGGCAGGTCCTCCTCAGTTATTGACACAAGCTTTTCTCCGTTATTTAGTACTTTTGCGATAAAATTTCTGTTTTTTAAAGCCTCAAATACTCTTAGCAAGTATGGCGTCGACAGAAGCACCTTTTTACCCACAAACACACTGGAGGTTGTCTGGTAAGTATATTTGAATCTTTGTTCTAAAAGCCGCTCGTTTTCGTATATTTCCATAAGGATATCGATAATTTTTTGGTCCTCTTTAGAGAATGTATGCTTTTCAGGGTCGAAGGTGAAATTTTTGCCAAACTCTAAAGGTGTGTTTGCGGATATATGGGCTAAAAATTCCTTCATATTCTTTACAATGTACAATCTATCGGTGCCGAGTCTAAGCTCAAGGGAGGACATGTGGCTGTTAAAATAGTCCCGGTTAAATTCGTAAGTTATCTCAAGATGGACTTCTTGCTTCGGATTTTCATCCAAAAAGCTTTCAAAGAAGGCAAAAACATCTTCATAGGTATTATTGCGCTGCCTTGCGGGATTTATATATTTATATTTGAGAAGTTCACCCTGAGCCATTTTCATTACTGCCACAATATGCTTGCATGCACCCGAATAATTGTAGTAGGCCGGACATGTACATTCATAGTCTTGTATATCGCCTTTATTATCAAAATATATTGAGACATCATAGTCCTCGGAGCCTCTTACAATGGCATTGATTATCAGTTTATCACTGTCGAATTCGAAATGCCTCACCCGGTGATTGAGATTGTATAACAAGCCTTTTTTATAGGCTTCACTGCTGGATGCATGGTAAAATATTGTTTTGTCCTGAATCTGTAGCATGTCCATGTGCAAACACCTCTGGAAAACAGCTGTGGCTTAGGTTAATTCTAGTATATAACAATTTGTGGACAAATAAAATACAAAAACAAATAAAAATTAACAAAGCCTGGCAAATAGAAATATTACGAACTCAAAACAAAGGGACAACTCGCGATACACTACTCTATCAGTGCTTCAAGCTCTGTAAGGATTTTCCCAAATACATCCAACGCATCTTGCACCGGTTTCGGTGTGGAAAGGTCAACTCCGGCAATTTTGAGAAGCTCTAGAGGATAATCGGAGCTTCCGCTTTTTAAGAACTGGATGTATCTATCCACCGCAGGCTTTCCTTCTTTCAGTATCATATTGGATATGGCGGTTGCGGATGAAAAGCCGGTGGCGTATTTGTAAACGTAGAAACTGGTGTAAAAATGGGGAATTCTTGCCCATTCTATGGATATTTCCTCATCCACATTTACTTCGGGTTCAAAATACTTTTTATTGAGGTCGCGATAAATACTGCACAATATTTCCGATGTCAACGGTTCTCCGTTTTTATGCTTTAAGTGTACTATTTTTTCAAATTCGGCAAACATAACCTGCCTGTAGATGGTACCCCGGAACTGCTCGAGGTAATGATTTAAAAGATAGGCTTTTTCCCTTCTGTCTTCCGTTTTGTCAAGAAGATAATTCATAAGCAGGGACTCGTTCACCGTTGATGCCACTTCCGCAACGAAGATTTTGTATTCCGAATAAACATAGGGCTGCGTTTTATTGGTGTAATAAGAGTGGAGTGCATGCCCCATTTCGTGAGCTATGGTAAACACGTCGTTTATCGTACCCTGGTAGTTTAAAAGGACATACGGGTGTGTTGTATAAGCTCCCCATGAATATGCGCCGCTGGTTTTACCCTGGTTTTCGTACACATCTATCCAGCCCTTTGAAAAGCCTTCCTTAAGGTATGAGATATATTCTTCCCCTAAAGGCTTAAGCCCGGACTCCACCATTTTTACGGCTTCTTCATAAGGAATGTTTTTTTGAGTTTCTTCAACGATTGGAACATACAGGTCGTACATATGAAGTTCATCAAGCTTTAAAGCTTTTTTTCTAAGTTTCAAATACCTTTGCAGAAGATGAAGGTTTTTATTAACCGTTTCAATTAAGTTGTCATATACATCCACATTTATGTTGTCGGCATCCAGGGAAGCCTCAAGGGATGAATTGTATTTGGCGGCTGTTGCATAAAATTTGGAGGCCTTGATATTTCCGACAAGTGAAGATGCAAGGGTGTTTTTGAATTTGCCGTAAGTACTGTAAAGTGCATGGAATGCATCTTTGCGGACTCTCCTGTCCTTGCTTTCAAGGAATTTGACATACCTGCCCTTGGTAAGCTCCACTTCTTCTCCGTCTTCATCCTTTATAAAAGGAAATTTTATGTCTGCGTTGTTGAACATGGTGAAGATTTCCCTTGGAGAGCCGGCCATTTCCGAGGCAAGGGCCAGCAATTCCTCTTCCTTTTCCGATAAAACGTGCTCTTTTTGCCTTAAAATCTCGCGAAAGAACTGGCGGTACAGCTGAAGACCCTTGTTTTCTTCAATATAGCTGTTTAATTTCTCCTCAGGGATGGAGATTATTTCAGGTACAATAAAAGATATGGCGGCATAGGCTTCGGTGGTAAGGGCAGATGCTCTGTCCGACAGGCTCTGATATGTAGAATCTGCGTTGTCTTCGTCTTTCTTCATCCTGGCATATACAAAGACTCTGTCATTTACGGACATTAGTTCGTTGCTGAGCTTCAAACATTCTAAGAGAGTGTTTGAATCCTTGCTCAAAGTACCTTTGAATTTAACTATTTGGGATATATATTTTTTAACCTTGTCAAAATCTTTCTCCCAATCGTCAATACTCTGATATATATCTTCAAGCTTCCATTTGTATTTACTGTCTATTTCATCTCTTTTGGGAAGTGCTTTTTTCAATTCCGGCATACAAAACAGCCTCCTTTAGCTTTATATATTATAATGTTATGCTTACAAATCATTGTATTTGTTGCTTTTTCCCCGGCACTTGCCGACAGGATACTTTAGCCCGTTCTTTTTTACTTTGTCAAGAATTGCTTTGTTGAGGTCAATACCAAGGTCGTGGGATAAAAGCAACAGGTATGATGCAATATCGGCAATTTCGTCTTTTACATCCTCAAATTTTGATGAAGAAAGATACTCTTTTGCTTCATCATCGGTTTTCCATTGGAAATGCTCCATAAGCTCTGCCGCTTCTATTGCGATGGAAACGGCCAGGTTTTTCGGAGTATGAAACTTGCTCCAATCGCGTTCTGCTCTGAATTTTAGCAGTGCATCCATGGCGGCATTAAGATTTAAGCTGTCCATTATACCAAAAAGTCCCCCTTCTGCAAGAAAAGGAATTGGATTTGTATATTTTTTACTTTGGATTACTATACCATTATAACCCAACAGTTTGTATTTTCCAAGGTTAATATTTACGAAAAAGCAGAGTTTTATTACAAAAAAAGCGCCTTTCCCGGAAGAAAGGTGCAAAAAAATGGGTTCATTTATATATAGGAGAGTGTATGAAAGTATCATAATTTGCTTAGAGCTTTATATAGCATTACTGCGGCTTCAGCCCTTGTGGCATAATCCTTCGGACAAAGCATGGAGCTGCTTTTGCCGGCAATAATTCCTTCACCGTTTAATATGGCCATACTCTGAACAGCATAGAGGGATATCTGATTTTTATCGGAATATTTGTCCAAAAGAGAGTCGTTGTGGTTTGGCAGTGGCTTTCCTATGATTTTAAAGGTTTTTGCCAAAATTACCGCCATGTCCTCCCTTTTTATGGTGTCATCGGGATAAAAGTAGTTGTTGCCCATTCCCGAAACAATGCCCATGTTTTGCGCAATCATCACATTTCTGTAATACCAGTGGTTGGGCTTTACATCGGCGAAAGTACCTGTAGGTGTTTTGTCCAATTGAAAGGCATTTACTACAAGGGTTATAAACTCTGCACGGGTTATACGGTCATTGGGTGCGAATATTCCCTGTTTTTCCGATTTTCCGTGTATAATGCCTCTTGCTGCAAGATTCTCTATGGCTCCTTTTGCCCAAGGAACGGAATCCAAATCGTTAAAGGTCTTGGAAGATGGTGTTTTAACCGTTCCAATATTGGTGTAATCGGTATATATGTTTTTATCATAGGCTCTTACTCTATAGTAATAAGTGGTGTTGGCATAGAGCTGATTATCTGTAAATTTGCTCACATTCCTGCCTACTCGTGCAATTTCGGCGAAATCCCCATTGTTTGATTTTCTCTCAATAGCGAAGCCTTCTTCATTGTCGGAGTTATCCTTCCACTCCAGTACAACTTGATTTGAAGAAGTAGCCTTTACCACCAGGTTTGCCGGTGCGGACAGGGATTTCATATGCACTTGGATTTCCTCGCTGTATACTTCAAAACGGTAAGCTGACTTTTCTGCGACTACTCTAAAATAGTAAATGGTATCCGGTTTTAATTCTTTAATTGTGCAGCTGGTAGTGTTTTTTGAGAGTGAAGTAACTTTTTTCCAACTTTCGCTGGTTGCTTCTTTCATTTCCACCCTGAATCCGGACTCATCTTCAGTCATATCGGTCCAGCTTAAGATTATTTCGGTATTTGATATAATGGAAGCCTTTAGGTTTTCGGGCGGTTTGAAGCTTATACCGTCGACAAAGGATTCATTTGAATACTCCGATGAATTGTAGCTGTTTACAGCTTTGATTCTGTATGTGTATCCCGTTTCCGTGTCTGTGTCGTAATCATACCATACGGTCTTATCTCCATCCTGCTTTCCGATTTCTATAAATTTACCGTTTCCTGTTTTTCGCTCAATTATAATTTCCGCATCATACCAATACTCATTTTTCCACGAAAGTTTCACAAATCCTGAGGTAGTCCATGCCGATGTCAAATTGTTCGGAGTTTCCAAATAAGTGTAGGCACCGATGCCGTTTTCAGGGTAGGGTTTGGAGTAGATTCTGGTGTCAAGATTTGTTCTTACCCTGTAAAAATACTGAGTATTGGGATAAAGGTCCGTATCTCTGTAACTTGTGTAACCTGCCGGCAGAGTGGTTATCATTTCCCAGGTGCCTTTGTCTCCGGCTTTCCTTTCAATGACGGTACTGTAGCTTCCTGAGTCTGCATATTCCCAGCCAAGCTCAATCTCAGTGGAAGATACCGATGTAACGCTTAGAGCCCCGGGAGGAGCCTTCAAAGCGGATGTTGTACAGGTAACTTCATTGCTGTATGCCGAAGCATCCCCTGCCGAGTTAAAGGACATGACCCTGTAGGTATAAGTAGATTGGGCATTTACACTGCTGTCGGAATAAGAAGTGGTATTTGCCGGCAAAGTTGCAATCGGAACGAACCCACCTGAGTCTGTTTTTCTTTCAACTCTAAAGCCCGATTCATTGCTGGAGGAATCCTTCCAGTTCAAAGTTATTCGGGTAGTGGATGTAATCTCCAGTCTTAGGTTTGATGCCGCAGACGGCCGCCCTGTGTATATGGAATACACGGGAGATGAAGCCGAGTTGCCGTTTTGGTCGTAAGCGGTTACTCTATAATAATAGTACTTGTTTGGCAAGATTCCCTCTGTATCCGAATAAGTTGTTATATTGCTGTCAAGAACGGCTATTGTATAGTAGCTTCCCGAATCAATTCTTTTTTCTACTTTAAGACTATAGATACCTTTTGAAGGAAGGCTCCAGCTTATGTCAATTCTTCCCGAATCGACCGGCACGCATTGAAGATTTGAAGGTGCCAAAAGCCTTGCCACGGGCTTTGATATATTACTGAAACCTTTATATTTTTCATTGTCAATACTCAGCCTGTACCTGTATGTTCCGTCGCTGCTGATGGTGTCGGTGGTACTGGTGCTGTTTTGCGGCAAACCGGTTTTTATTGTTGTCCACGAATCCCATCTCTTTTTATCTTCGAGGTATTTTGCTCTTTCAAGTTTGAATTCATGAATGTTGGAATGCGGCTGCCAGGAAATAGTTACTGTACTGTTTTTTATTGACGCCTCTATAACTGGAGGAGCTATGGGCTTTATTGTAACAGGAGCGGAAGGTGTGGAAAAGTGCCCGTTTCCGTCTGTTGACATAATCGTGTATTGTGACTCGACGCCGTAAGTCAGGTTTGGGTCAACGAAACTTACAGAAGTATTTTTGCCGGAAACTTCGGCAATTTGCCCGTATCCGGACTTCTCTACTATGGTGGCGTCGGTTGCAAGGGAATTGTTTACCCATGTCAGCGTAACTTCATTGGTATTAATATCCAAATACGAGGAAACAATGGAAGGAGCTTTCATTTGCAATGTGGTAACCGTGCTGTTGGCTGATTTGATAGCCTTCCCGTCGGGGGCCACAGCGGTTACGGTATAGTTGTACGAGGTTTGGGGCTTTAGTCCCGTGTCCTGAAAGCTCAAATAGTTTCTTGCAATGTCAACATCTATATTGGTAATATGTGCATCATTTCTGGCAATGCTGTAATAAACGGCATTTGTTACAGAAGTCCAGTTGAGATTTATCTGAGTATCGGAGTTAAAATCTGCAGGAGCGGCATTAAGATTGAAATCAGCCAATGCAACGTCTCTTAGGCAAAAAGTTGTTATTAAAATAATAAGGACGAAAATGATTGATTTTTTGAAGGAATCTATAATCAATTTCATGGTTACCCTCCCTTGTGAGATAAAAGAAGATAGATAGACTATCAAAGTTTGTATCGAATAATTTTGAAACAAAGTTAACGAGTTTTTAATGGCATTATATTTAAATTGATTTTGGGAAAAAATACTCTTGAAATATTTGTGCTTTTTTAGTATACTATTAATCGTCCATTTTGGATATAATTATGTTATATGTGCCCATAGCTCAGCAGGATAGAGCGTCGGTTTCCTAAACCGCAGGCCGGGGGTTCGAATCCCTTTGGGCACACCAGAAAAGCCGTTAACCTTTTAGGTTGGCGGCTTTTGTTGTAATTCTTCCAAATAAGGCCAAAATCTGTGGCTGATTGGCCTTAGGACAGGTCAAGAAAATTATATGTGCATAAATTCAGGTTTTATTAAATCTGGATGGATGGCCTAACAAACAATGGGTTTGACATTATGCGTTTTATTAGTTATAATTTTATTCGCAACGTTTGGTTGATATTTTGTTTTATTTTTGATTTGATAATTGGAGGCTTGGACGCAAGTTGGAGTTTGAAGAAGGCTCACAGCATTGGTTTATGATGGAGGCCTTGAAGGAAGCTTATAAGGCATACGGCAAGGACGAGACTCCCATTGGGGCGGTGATAGTCAGAGACGGCAAAATAATTGCCCGGGGACATAATGAAAAGGAACTCACCAATGACCCCACCAATCATGCTGAGATAGCCGTAATTAAGGAAGCATGCGCAAAGCTTGGTACTTGGAGACTCAACGACTGTGATTTGTATGTTACATTGGAGCCTTGTACAATGTGTGCCGGTGCGATTATACAGGCCAGAATTGGCAGGCTTTTTATAGGGACTGTCGACCCTAAAGCGGGAGCAGTCGGCTCGGTAATAGATGTGATGAGAGTTGACGCTTTTAATCATAAGGTTGAAGTGACCTACGGAATATTGCAGGAAGAATGCTCCAAGATTTTGAGGGATTTTTTCAAGGAGCTTAGAAAGAGAAAGTTAAATAAAAAATAGAAAAATAACATTTTTCAGTTGATTTTATACAGTTTTTCGGGTATTATTAAAATCTGAGTGAATAATATTTAAATGAAAATATATGGAGACGTATCGAAGTGGTCATAACGAGCCTGACTCGAAATCAGGTTGTCGCGCAAGCGGCACGTGAGTTCGAATCTCACCGTCTCCGCCACGAGCCTGTTTGCGGTAAATATCCGTAGACAGGTTCTTCATTTTGCATGTATTGTCGCGGGAGGTAAAAATGAGCGCATTTACGTACATTGCTTCCAATAATCCTCTTCCGGAGGTGAAAAACCCGCATTATAAGACACTATCCATAAATGAAGCTTTATCCATGGGGATTGAGGTTCCCGATTTTTTGCTGGATTCGGGCTGTGATAGGGATAAACCTGATGTTATATTGTGGTCGGATATCGAAATTAAGATTGATACAGAGACTGGAACCGTGGACGATGGCGGGTTTGATGATGATTTTGCCATTCTAAAGCTTAGCAATACCGCAGAAGATGTCTATACTGAGAAAAAATACTGTGCTTATCTTGAATGGAACTTAACAAGAGGACGTTCCCAAAAAGTAATTGATTATATCAGAGAACAGCTAGAATATACAGATGAGATAGAAATTTGGCGCATTTGGATGGGAAGCGGAGAGAAGCCTCTCATCAAAAAACGCACTGTTTTCATAGATGCACTTACCCCCAATGAACTGATGTGGTTGGAGGAAGCGGATATATTATCCGAGCCCCCTACTCAGTACTGTATTATTGTGAAAAAATTATAAAGTGTACAATTGCTTTTGGTTAGAACCAACTTTACCGGTTGTTATCGCTGAGTATTAATATTGTATACTATTATCGTAAACCATTGATTGTAAGTATATATTATGATAAAATATACATATGACTTGCGGAAAGTCGCATTTGTACAAAAATATGAATAAAAAAGCCGGATTTATCCCATATCCTATTAAACGGGAATATGTACAACAAAATACTGATGCAATGAAGAGAAGAGTAGGTTATTGATGTCTTTTACAGAGAACTCCGGTAAGCTGAGAAGGAGTAAAGAATAGATAACTGAAGATGGTCTCGGAGCTTTCGCACCGAATCCTTTCAGGGTTTAGACTGCGACGGGTGCGCCCGTTATAGTGCCGGAGTATAATCAGGGTTCATTTATCCTGATGTACTTGCTGAGGTTGGTGCTGCGAAGCATCAATGAACCGGGGTGGTACGACGAAGTATTATGCTCTCGTCCCCAGGATTGTATCCTGGAGATGAGAGCTTTTTTAATGAACATTTTGCTTAGGTGAATATTTTTAATCCCAATCAATAGGAAAGGAAGAATATATTTGTTATGAAATAAAATATAGTAATGCTTTTGTTTCAAAGCAGATTACATGTCTTTAGAATTTTTTCTATAGACTCCCAGACGGAAAGTGAAGGGTTTTCTTTGTAAAACTTATAGCCTTTATACGAATGTAAAATGTATCTGTTTTCATGATTGCGCTTCATAATACCTTTTGCTCTTTGGATTGCATTTCGGACATGTTCTAGTGTTAGTTGTCCGAGGATGCGTTTAAAGTTGTCTTCTTTTTTATAGTGATCTAAATTTTGAAAATGCTCACCGTAGACTCGGTTAATGAGTTCAAGATATTGACCGCGGTGAGACAGTGTGGAGTTGCAATCAGCTTTATGGAGAATTATCCAAAGATCGAATGTAAAATTGCTGTAACCTAGGTGATACTTGATATTTTTTCCTGAATTTTCAGCTGCTTTCATTTGCTCCAATGTAGCCATAAATTGCCGTTGGTAAGTGTCTTCGTTACTTTCGTAGTCAAATATGTGGGTTATATCTGTTTTACTTACCACAGCTAGTTGCTTTATCCGGCTAAGAGGATTTTTCTCAATTTTGCAGTTAAATTTAACGGTATATTTTGTTGCAGGTTCTGCATTAATTATGCGCTGAAGCCATTCTAAATACAATTGTTCCGTCTGCCCTTCAACGGTAAAGTAAAAAGTTCTATTTTCTTTGCGCATGAAATTACACCTCACTTTCATGCGAGATTAATTCTCGGAAAATAGGTGTGAAATCCACATCTTTAATTGCACCGTATCGATCTATAAAGTAGTTCTTCATGTAATCTTCGTTTTTGCGAACTCCGGATTTTCCTGCTGTTCCAAAATCGGAAAGAGAATAATGAGAGCTAAAATAAGTTTCTTCATCGCGTTCTACAAATTTTATTTCATCTCGCCGATACAAATTAGAATTTAAAAAAATAGGGTTGTGAGTATTAAAAATCAACTGTGCGTTATGAATGTTAATTTCATTATTATGAAAAATGTTAATAATATTCATCAAGGCCATAGGATGGATAGAAGCATCGAATTCATCTACTACTAACGTACAACCATTTTTGAGCGCAATGGCTAGTAGAGGAAACAAATTTATAAATCGTATAGTTCCGTAAGATTCAAAAAGCTCAGCAGGAACAGCTGCATTTTTTTCGGCATTATTAAAAAGAGATAATAACGTTGCTTCATTATTTTCGTCATTTACTAAATATCCAAGAGCATTTGAGTTGATGCCGAAACAGGATGCGGCTTCATTCAAAGTCTTTTCGATATATACTGATTTTTTTCTCGGATCGCTAAACTTTCTTATAAGGCGCATAGAGTTTGATTGATAAATTATCATGAATTTATTACTGAGCCAATCACTGATTAGCGCAACTAATTTAGAACTAAATATATTCTTAAATCCATTCATCAAGAAAAGTTCTTCATCGTTCAAATTGTTTTTTGCTAAAGCAATTGCACTTTCGGCATTTTCTTCAAAAGCGTTAATAAGGAAATCTTGAATAGGCTTTAAAGAATAAAATTCCAATTTGGGATTTCTCGAAAAAATAACGGTATTGTTAACGGTCAATGTTTCGGATAATATTTTACGAGGATAATCAGTCTCTAAAAACTTTCCCAAATCAGCCATAAAAGAGTATTCCACCAATATGCCGTTTGTTGTAAATTTAATTGAAAAAAGCACAGGTTCAGAATTCACATTAGTACTGTTCGGAATTAATTCCAAAGCAGAAGCTGCTGCATTGGGGTAACTTTTGTCATCGTTATTGCGGATGTTTCCACGCAATACAATGGACTTGAAGGTATCCATTGCGCCAATAATATTAGTTTTTCCGGAGGCGTTAGGACCATAAATAACAGCTGAGCATAATCCTTTATATTCATTTTTACCTATTTTTTCATTTAGAATACTGTAATCAAGTCCCGTTTGCTTGGGAGCCGGTACAAGAGAAAATACAAGTTCATCTTTAAAAGACTTATAATTTTTTGCTCTGAATTCTAATAACATGTAACTTCCTCCATTCTGCGGAAAATACGCAAAATCGTATTAATATTATATGTTATATACTGCTCAAATGTCAATTTGCTTATTCGCATTTTGCGGAATTTGTGCAAAATCAATTCGCAATTAGATTATTTATCTATGTTCAACCTCCCTTAATATACTCTACTATTACATATTATTTCTGTGGGAGGTCTGTTTCTTATGAATTAAGTCACATCTTCATAATTTAAATCATAGAATGGTACCATGAAACCGGAAAGGGATGGGTAGTATGTATAATACAAACAGTAAGTGGCCATATCCTTGCTTTATGAATGCACCGTTGTATACTTCGCAAAATATGTATAGCGATAAAGTATACCAGTGCCCCTATTTTCCGAGTATACCAATATATGGCTTAAGTCCATACAATCAATTTCCGCCTCAGTATATTCCTTATACGGAACAGGGCAAGGGCTGTGTTCCGCTTAATTTGAAGGACTATGGCCCCGAACCTTTTGTAATCAATATTGAAGAGGCAGCAAAGCAAAACGATAATTTTCGTACAGCTTTGTGGACCGGAAACCATTTGCAGCTTACATTAATGAGTATCAATGTTGGGGAGGACATCGGTCTGGAAATGCATCCCGATGTTGACCAATTCCTACGCATTGAAGAGGGCCGGGGAATTGTTAAAATGGGTGACAGCAAAAACAATCTGAATTTCCAGAGAAAGGTATATGAGGACTATATAATTATCATACCGGCAGGAAAATGGCACAATCTAATAAACACCGGCGACAAACCGATAAAATTGTATTCCATCTATGCACCGCCGAATCATCCCCACGGAACGGTTCATCCCACTAAAAAAGATGCCGGTGAGTAGTCAATTCAATATGTACACATACACTTTTCGTACTCCAAATTTCATGGCGGATTCATTTACAATGGATTCGCCAGGTTTGTCTTCACCGAAAAATATATCGATTTTGCTGCCCTTTATAAGGGAACCGGTGTCTTCCGCGATATAAACTCCGTTTAAATTGCTGTATTCTTCAGGAAATACTATATACATTTCGCTTCCTAAGGGAATTACCGTGGGGTCAACGGCAACTGTTCTTCCAACCTTGGCTCTTGTACCGGTATAGGTAATTCCGTATTCCGGATGGTCCCGGGTTTTGCCGCAACTTTCATAGGAAAGGTCATAGGCTGTGGCTGTAAGATACAGTACTTTTTTGTGCTTCGGAACATTCTTGTGAAGTCCCGGAGAGTATCCCAGACCGGACAGGATGGCATTTTTTGAGTAAAGGTCAACTGGCTCATCGGAGCTAGTGAAAATGCTGATGCCGGAAGGGGAAGGGCTTGACTCAACGTTACTTGACTGTGTGGTGCCGGTGTTTTTTGCCATCTTTCCAAATAGTGCAATACAAGATAAAGTAATAATCAATACCGACACTGTTGCGGCAATTACGGCCTTTTTGATGCCGGAAATAACTTTTATATTGCCGGTTTCGTGTGTATCGGGTATATCACTTGCGGCCGTAAGTTCAGCGGTAGGCTCACTTGAAACGGAAATTTCTTCGGTTGCTTTTGCGCAAGGTTCGGGATCATTTTCTGCTACAGGTTCTATGGAATTGTCATGTTCTTGAGATTCGCCTTTGGCATCGGTTATTGAATTATTCACCGGCTCATTTACTTCAGAGGGGATTTCTGTAGGACCGATTAACTTTAGAGTGTAATCTTTGACGACATCCTGTATGTAAGGTTTATCCAGTATATTTCCGCACCATTGGGAGACCTCGTTTATAAAGTTACTTTCTTTAAAACCGCTGCCCAAGCATGCCTGATAAATGTCATTGGCATTAATTGCGAAAGGGAGCTTTTTTACTGTATCTCTAAAGAGGGTCTTTGTTATTTCATCTCTATAGGCTAAGCTAAATGAGGATATGTTTTTATTAATTATTCTATTTACTGCATCTGCAAAGATTGCAGCTCTTTTTTGCTGGGAATGGTTTGGATAATGGGCCGAAATATAGCTCTTTATATCCAATACATTCTTTTGACTAAGGATCTCACGGTTTTTCAGCTCTTCCAACACTAAATTTATGTTAATTTCCACCAATAGCCCCCCAAGAATAACAGGTTAAAACATTGCCGACACATATATAATATCGAATTTATCAGATTTATTGAATATATAAAAAGTTTGATAAAAATTTGATAAATAGAAATTTAATTATTGACTTGAGAAAAAAAACCGTTTAATATGTATAATCATATTTTGTCTATTAGGAGAGGTTTATGAGGTTTGTTACGTTTGATCCTTTTCGTGCATTGGGTATCCCCGGTGTTACATATATAAAACCTGAGTTGATTTTCGCAAAAAAAGACATGATTAAAGAGGCAGATTGGATTCTTTTTCCCGAGTACTGGCAGGTAAATCTTCTTCATTATGTGTGGAAGAAAAATATTTTTCCCAGCATCAACACCTATCACTTAGGACATGACAAAGTTGAGATGACAAGAGCCTTGCAGGCATTTGCGCCGGAACACCTTCCATATACGCTTATTGCCCCTTCCGATACCGAGACAGACATCATAATGGAGCAATTCGATTTTCCCTTCGTTGCAAAAGAGGTGCGAAATTCCATGGGGAAGGGTGTTCATCTTATTTCGAATTCCAAAGATTTGAAAGATTACATCGACAAAAATGAGGTTTTATACTTTCAGGAGTATTTGCCTATAGACAGAGACATAAGGCTTGTTGTGATAGGCAAGAAAGTGGTGTTTGCGTATTGGAGAGTTGGACAGGAAGGAAGCTTTAAAAATAATGTGGCTCAGGGAGGAAGCATTGATTTTTCTCCTGTTCCGAGGAAAGCAATTGATTTAGTGGAGGATGTGGCTTCAAAGCTTGGTATTGATTACGCGGGATTTGATGTGGCCATGGTGGGTGAGCACCCTTATTTCTTTGAATTTAATGTGATGTTTGGAAATCAGGCTATAGTTCAGGCTAAGGTTCCTGTTGTAAAATATATTTTGGATTATGTGAACGAAAAAAATTCTCCCCAACCGCCCAAGCCATTGGCTCCGGCTCCGGCACCGAAAGCGTCCTAATCAACCTATTTGTTTTACCGACTGTCTTTCGATAAGGGTGACGGGCAACAATATTTTTTCGTCCATACATTCTTTGCCGTTCATTCTTTCAATAAGCTTTTTAACTGCGCGCTCTCCCATTGCTTCTTTGTAAATGTGCATTGTTGTCAATTCGGGAGAAACACTTTTTGATGATTCTATATCATCAAATCCGATAATTGATATATCGTCAGGAACGGATATACCCATAGCCGAAAATGCTTTGTAGAGAGATATTGCCTCTAAGTCATTGCAGCAAAAAATGGCTGTAGGGAGCTTAGGAATTTTTTTCAACTCATCGACAACTTTGTCAACTCCGTCATGAAGCAGCGTTGACATATTTTTGTCGATGACGGAAAAAGAATTATTTACCGGAATGTTGTATCGTACATGGGCTTTAAGGTATCCCATGTATCTGTCGAAAAAACTTGGAGATACGAATACATCTCCAAAAAATCCGATATTCTTGTGTCCTGATTTGATTAAATATTCGGTGGCAATATAACCGCCCGAAAGATTGTCGGTAAGCACATAGCTGGCTCTTATATCGTCAAAAAAGTCATCTACTATTACAAGAGGGAGGTTAAGCCCAACAATGGAATTTAAGGTTTTTCTGGAGATACGTCCGAGAGTTACTATTCCGGAGACAATACCGTCCCTTATGCAAACCGGAGTCTCAAATTCTTTGTTGTCATCAAAACAGTAGAGTATGGTATTAAGACCGTTTCTCTTGCCTTCGGACTCTATACCGTATTGAATAAATGAAAAAAACCCTACGGAGTTTTTGGTATCGTTTGAGAGCATAAGACAAATACTCTCTGTTTTTGAATCGGAGCTGACATTTTTCTTGTTGGATTTTTTATATTTATAGCCATATTTTTCAGCTGTCCGAAGAATCTCATTTCTGGTTTTTTCACTTACCCCGGGCATATTTCTAAGAGCCAGAGAAACAGTATTTTTTGTAATGCCCAGCTGTTTTGCAATAAATTCCATTGTGACTTTCTTTGCCATTTTATCCTCCAAAAAACACTTTAATCAGTTATATTATAAAGATTTTAGTGCACTTTTTCAATCTGTGCCTTAAAATAATCTGCTTTTGATTGGATGTATATAGAATTAAAGGTAAACCGTAGCATGGAATTCATAACTATTGTATTGAAACGGTATTTATTGTATAATTAAAATGTAGGCTTTTTTTGGTTATCTCACAATAATTCTTTTTACAGACAGATCATATTTTTATATTTTTTCCTCAAGAGTCTTTAGAATGCAATGACTGCATTAAAATTTTTAGTTATATTTCAGACAGAAAAAACGAAATACTGTAGAAAACATATGAATTGAGGATGGAGCTAATTTGGAATATCTGCTTTCGCTAGTTTGGGGAAATGAAGTTGTTGACTGGATTTAGTGGTATTTAAAGGAACAAGTGTTTTAGTGCCATGAAATGCATGTTACAAGAAAACGGTATGGAGGCAGATGAAAATGAAAAGAATAAGTGAAAAGACTTTGAACCCGAATAAGTCTATAATTTCCATTATAATGATAACAACATTTTTGTTCGTTTATAACATTGCAATGCTTTATACCGGAATAGGGAGAGGGACATTCTATACGGTGAATGCGGAGGAACCTCCCTTAGAACTTCAGTTTTATAACAATGAAAAGGGAAATAATGTAGAATATATAGGACCAATTTTTCGTATTAAAAATGTTAGCTCATCTGAAATTGATCTAAAGGATGTGAAAATTAGGTATTATTTTACGCTGGACAGTTTGGACAGCGAAGAAACCGCGAATTATTTTTGCTATTATTTTTCAAAACCTGGATATGAAAATTTATATAATACAGAAAATCCAATTGAAGATACAACCGGTGCATTTTATAAAATGAGTGTACCAACTGATACTGCAGACCATTATCTTGAGATTAGATTTAGAGATGATATCGGAACTATAGAGCCAAATGCCCAGGTCGAAATACATTCAAAGATCCAGAAGACTAAAACCAAAAAGTTTATGCAAACTAATGACTATTCTTATAACGACTCTGCCACAAGTTTTCAGCCATGGGATAAAGTAACTGTATACATAAATGATCTGCTGGTTTCGGGAATTGAGCCTAATATGTATGCCAGCAGGGAAACCGGTGCGTGGTATATGTTTGATGATACCGTCAAAGGTTTGCCCGACCAATCAAAGGACTATAGAGGCAATTATGGCAATGCGGTACTAAACGGGGGAGCTAGTATTGCGCCTGGGAGAAATGAATATGGAAAAGGTGTGTCTTTAGACGGTGTGGATGATTTTGTCACGCTTCCTGAGGAAATACCCGGGTCTTTATATAATTTTACCGTGTCTGCCTGGGTGAAGCTTGATAGTGTGGGTAATGTGCAGACAATATTTGATTTTAGCAGAAATAGCGATAAATATATGCGTTTTTCTGTCAAAAATGATGGAAAAGTAGAGTTTGCAATGACAGAGGGTGGACCATACCTTGAAGAGAGCGTTGCCTCAGATTTGGCTCTATTTGCGGGTGCTTGGAGGCATGTGGCAGTGACCTTAGCCGGTAAGACAGGGATTTTGTATATCGATGGGGTGGAGGTTGGGAGGAAAAATGACTTTTCCTTTATGCCTTTAACATTACTGGGTAGTACAGCAGACAATTATATCGGTAAGTCCCATGAATCGGATGCATATTTTGGCGGGATGATAGATGATTTTCAGATTTTTGACAGGGCATTAAGTGCTGATGAGATCAAGACCCTTGCAGGCAGTGTGACGAGAGTAAATAATTCGGATTCGGGGATAGTTTACAGCAGCGGATGGAATCATAGCCAGGGAAGGGATAAAGGTGACTACTCGGATGACGTTCATGAGTTTATTTCACCGGATGGAGATGACTATTTTGAGTATACATTTACCGGAATAGGAGTAAATTTTATAGCTTCTCAATATGATGGCAACAGTGATGCAGAGATATATATTGACGGGGTATTTATAAAGACGGTATCTATGGGAGGGTCTTCCGACTATAACCCTCAGAGTGTAGTTTGCAGTATACTTGGACTGGTATCGGGAACCCATACAATTAAAGTTGTATTCAAGAGCGGTACATGGGGAATTATTGATGCTCTGGATATAATTTCGGAGGCTACAGAGGTGCCGACGCCAACGCCGGAACCAAGCCCAAGCCCGAGCCCTACACCGGAACCGAGTCCGACGCCGAGTCCTAGTCCAAGTCCGAGCCCTACACCGGAACCGAGTCCGACGCCGAGTCCTAGTCCAAGTCCAAGCCCAAGTCCAAGCCCAACACCAATGCTTACACCTGCAGCTACACCAGCACCGGCGCCGGCACCGGGACCAATATTGACACCGACGCCAACGCCAGAGATGAGTCCAACACCGGAACCGACACCGATTTCAACACCAACTCCGACGCCTGAGGTGGAAAGTGATCCGTATCTTTCCGACCTTATAGTGACAGGAGCAGAGCTTAAACCTGCATTTAATCCGGATACACCATATTACGAAGCAGCGGTGGAGAACGATACTCGCTTTGTGTGCGTTATTGCCTATGCATCGGATGATGACGCTGCAATTACTTTAAATGGTGCTTCTATTAAAAGCGGAAGCATATCCCACGCTGTTGGGCTTAAAGAAGGTAAAAACGAACTGGTTGTCAAGGTTGATGCAAAGGACGGAAAAACATCAAAGACATACCGCATAAATATCTACGTTGAGTCATTGCAATTGCCTGCACCAACTCCCGACAAAAGCGGCAATCCGTTTTTCTCATCACTGGAGGACCTGCTTAAAGAAAATGAGCTTACTTCAAATGAGACAAAGGGTGAAATTTTTGATGATGTGCCCCGGGGCTACTGGGCGGAAGAATATATTCGCAAGCTTTTTGACAGGGGAATTGTAAAAGGACTTGATGAAAGAAGCTTTATGCCCGGAAGACCGATTACCAGAGCGGAATTTACACAGATAATAGTTAATTCCTTAAAAATTCCATACAGGGAAGGGGAAGTGCACTTTAGCGATGTGGATGAAAAAGACTGGTATTATAAGAGTGTATCTTCTGCTGCAGCCTTTGGCATAATTGTTGGAAGACCTGACGGAAGCTTTGCTCCAAATGAACCCATAACCAGACAGGATATGGCAGTGGTTATTGCGAAATTTTTGGAGAAAAAGCAAGGTGAAAATACAGCGGGGTTGGGAGAAACCTTGGATTTTGCCGACCGAGGCAATATTTCGGAATATGCCTTGGATTCGGTGGCGGCTGTGGTATCTCAAGGGTTGATGGTTGGAAAGCCCGGCAATATGTTTGACCCCAAGGGCCTTACCACGAGAGCGGAAGCCGTAACGGTTATTTGCAAACTGCTAAACTGTTAGAAAATATACGATTGCGGTTTATATAGTCCATAGATATAATGTACAGTCATAGATAAAGAATAATTATGTTAATAAACTTCTAATAAGGACTTATTTACATAACTTATTTATTGTATAATTAAAATATAGACTTCTTTTAGTTATCTCAAAGCAATTCTTTTTACTGACAGAGCATACTCTTACTTTTTTTTCTTTATATGCCTCAAAAATACAATAATTGTATAAAAGGTTTTAGTAATATTTCAGACAAAAAGAAACGAAATATTAATTGAATACTGTAAAAAATATAACGCTTGGAAATTAAAGATAGGGCTGATTTGCAAAATCTGCCTTCAATAGTTTAAGAAATAGAAGCTATTAATCGGGTTTAGGAATATTGAATGCAAAATAATGCTTTACTTCCAAGTAATGTATAATGAAAGAAAGCCGTATGGAGGCAGATTAATATGATAAAAACAGGTGAAAAGACTTTAAAACCAAATAAGTCTATAATTTCCTTTATAGTAATAACAACAATTTTGTTCGTTTATAATACAGGAATGCTTTTTACCGGAGTGGGGAGAGGAACATTCTATAAGGTGAATGCGGAGGAATCACCGCTAAAGGTCGAGTTCTATAGCAGTAACAGGGGAGAAGATGTAACTTTTATATCACCAAATTTTCGTATTACCAACGTAGGTTCATCTGAAATCAATTTGAAGGATGTGAAGATTAGATATTATTATACGCTGGATAGCTTGGAAAGCGAAGAAGTTCAGACTTACGAGCTTAATACTTCGCAAAAGAGCGATGTAGGCGATATAAGAGGAATTACAACCGGTACTTTTGTTAAGATGAGTATACCGACTGATACGGCCGATTATTATTTTGAGATTGGATTTAACGATCCTGCAATGACTATACAGCCGAATCAATCGGTTACAGTGGGAGTACGCATTACTAAGCAGAAAAGTACTCAAAATGTGCAAACAAATGACTATTCTTATAATGGTTCTGCCGAGAATTACGCACTGTGGGATAAAGTAACTGTATATATAGGTGATCAGTTGGTTTCAGGACTTGAACCGAACATGTATGCAAGCAGGGAAACCGGCGCGTGGTATATGTTTGATAACACTGTAAAAGATTATAGAGGAAATTATGGCAATGCGGTACTAAACTCGGGGGCTGCTATTGCACCGGGGAGAAACGGAAATGGCTTGTCTTTGGACGGAGTTGATGATTTTGCTACTCTTCCCGCAGAAATAGCCAGCTCTTTATATAACTTTACCATAGCTGCATGGGTAAAGGTTGATGCTATAGGTAATGTGCAGACAATATTTGATTTTAGCAAAGAAAATGACAAATATATGCGTTTTGCTGTCAATGATGATGGGAAGATTAAATTTGCAATAACTGAGTCCGGCGAAGGCCAGGCTAAAGAAGTTGTGTCCGATACAGAATTGCCTGTAGGTATTTGGAAACATGTGGCGGTAGTTTTGGCCGGAAGTACAGGATTTTTGTATATTGATGGAGTCGAGGCTGGCAGAAACAGCAACATTACCCTTAAACCTTCAAATCTGCTGGGTAATATGGCAAGTAACTATATTGGAAAAACTCGTCAGTCGAATTCATACTTTGGCGGGATGATAGATGATTTCCAGATTTTTAACAGGGCATTGAGTGTTGATGAAATTAAGGCTCTTACAGGCACTGTAACAAGGGTAAACGATTCGGAATCGGGAATAGTTTACAGCGGTGGATGGAATTATAGCTCGGGAAGGGGTAAAGGTGACTACTTGGATGACGTTCATGAGTTTAATTCACCGGATGGAGATGATTATTTCGAGTATACATTTAACGGAGTCGGAGTAAATTTCATAGCTTCTCAATATAACGGCAACGGTAATGCAGAGATATATATTGACGGAGTGCTTATGAGGACGGTATCTATGGAAGGGTTTTCAGAGTATAACCCTCAGAGCGTAGTTTACAGTAAACTTGGTCTGGCACCAGGAACCCACACAATAAAAGTTGTATTCAAGAACGGTACGCGGGGAATTATTGATGCCCTGGATATAATTTCAAACACTGCAGGGGGGCCGACACCAGCGCCTGCACCGACGCCAACACCGGAACCGAGCCCAACACCGACACCAACACCCGAACCGAGTCCGACGCCGAGCCCAACACCGACACCAACACCGGAACCGAGCCCGACACCGAGTCCAACACCAAGCCCGACGCCGAGCCCAACACCGACACCAACACCGGAACCGAGTCCGACACCGAGTCCAACACCAAGCCCGACGCCGAGCCCAACACCGACACCAACACCCGAACCGAGTCCGATGCCAAGCCCAACACCGACACCAACACCGGAACCGAGTCCGACGCCGAGCCCAACACCAAGCCCAACACCAAGCCCGACGCCGACACCAACACCGGAACCGAGCCCGACACCGAGCCCAACACCAAGTCCAACACCAAGCCCGACGCCGACACCAACACCGGAACCGAGCCCAACACCAAGTCCAACACCAAGCCCAACACCAAGCCCGACGCCGAGCCCAACACCAAGTCCGACACCGAGTCCGACGCCAAGCCCAACACCAAGTCCAACACCAAGTCCGACACCGAGTCCGAGCCCAAGCCCGACGCCGAGCCCGACACCGACACCCGAACCGAGTTCGACACCAACACCAACGTCTGCGCCTGAGCCGAGTCAGACACCGACATCTACACCAGCACCAGCACCACCGCCGGCACCGGGACCAATATCGACACCGGCACTAACACCAGAGCCAAGTCCAACACCGGAACCGACACCGAGTCCAACACCAACTCCAACCCCTGAGGAGGAAAGAGAGGCATATCTTTCCGACCTTATAGTGACAGGAGCAGAGCTTAGACCGGGATTTAATCCGGATATACAGTATTACGAAGCAACGGTGGAGAACGATATCCGCTTTGTATGTGTTATTGCCTATGCATCGGATGATGACGCTGCAATTACTTTAAATGGTGTTTCTATTAAAAACGGAAGCATATCCCACACTGTTGGACTTAAAGAAGGTAAAAACGAACTGGTTGTCAAGGTTTATGCAAAGGACGGAAAAACCGCAAAGGCATACCGCATAAATATCTACATTGAGGCATTGCAATTGCCTACACCAACTCCAACTCCCGACAAAAGCGGCAATCCGTTTTTCTCATCACTGGGGGAACTGCTTAAAGAAAATGAGCTTACTTCAAATGAGACAAAGGGTGAAATTTTTGATGATGTGCCCCGGGGCTACTGGGCGGAAGAATATATTCGCAAGCTTTTTGACAGAGGAATTGTAAAAGGGCTTAATGAATCAAGCTTTATGCCCGGAAGGCCGATTACCAGAGCGGAATTTACACAGATAATTGTTAATTCCTTAAAAATTCCATACAGGGAAGGGGAAGTACACTTTAGCGACGTGGCTGAAAAAGACTGGTATTATAAGAGTGTATCTTCTGCTGCAGCCTTTGGCATAATTGTTGGAAGGCCTGACGGAAGTTTTGCTCCAAATGAATCCATAACCAGACAGGATATGGCAGTGGTTATTGCGAAGTTTTTGGAGAAAAATCAGGGTGAAAATGCAAAGGGGCTGGGAGAAACCTTGGATTTTGCCGACAGGAGCAATATCTCCGGATATGCTTTGGATTCAGTGGCTGCTGTGGTATCTCAAGGGTTGATGGTTGGAAAGCCCGGCAATATGTTTGACCCCAAGGGCCTTACTACAAGAGCGGAAGCCGTAACGGTTATTTGCAAACTGCTAAACTATTAGAAAAGGTATGATGGCGGTTTTTATATAAAGTAAAAGAGCTGTATAAAGTTATAGAAATTATATAAAGTAACAGATATAAAATTTATGTCAACAAGCCTCCTATGAAGATTTATTTGCATATTATGCAATATGCAAATATCTTTTTAGGGGGTTTATTATGTCAATATTAAATATTGGAGATATAGTCACAAGAAAATCTTACGGCCAGGATATTTACTTTACGGTAGCTGATATTCAAAACAAAGACTCTGCCAAGCCTATCTACGTTCTAAGGGGCTTGTTTTACAGGATAATTGTTGATGCTTATGGTGACGACCTCATAAAGAAAGATCCCAGAAATGCACATATGAATTTAAGGATGGATTTAACAATAGCAAGAAGTAATGCTTATAGGGGAATGCCGTTTAGCAGATGTTTATTGTTTGGAAAACCCCGACAGAAGCCCGGGAAGGTTCTCCACATCGATTCCAGTGAGAGTTATCTTAAAATGTGCAAAAATCTTTACAGGGAATCCGGAATCACATCCAAGGAATACCTTGCGGCTGAGAGCGAACAGCCCAATATTATAAGGCGGGCTCTTATGGAATCAAAACCGGATATACTTGTGGTAACCGGTCACGACAGCTTGAAGAAAGGCAGCAATCCGAATTCAATTGACAGCTACAGAAACTCAAAGTACTTTATAGAATGTGTAAAAGAAGCGAGAAAGTATCAACCTGATTACGATAAATTGTGTATATTTGCCGGGGCGTGCCAGTCGTATTTTGAGGCTATTATGCAGGCGGGAGCCAATTTTGCAAGCTCGCCGGGAAGGATAAATATCAACGCTCTAGACCCTGCCATTGTATCGGAAAAAGTGGCACTTACAAGTAAAGAGAATTATGTAACTCCTGAAGAAATTAGCAAATTGACAGTATCGGGAAGAGAAGGTATAGGAGGAATCAAGACAAGAGGGCACTTGACGGTTGTGTAATAACTATTTGAAAGGCGTATACTGCCTTTTGCTCGGTTGAAGTGACCGCATATTTAATGTAAAATAAATAATACTGAAGAGATTAGCCGATAAATTGATACATGAGGAGATACAATTTGGGTAAAAAACTGTACATTACGGAGAAGCCTTCGGTGGCTGCAAGTTTTGCAGAAGTCTTGGGCATGAAAATTACAAAGCAGGATAAAAGCAGGGGATATGCCGAGTCGGAGCACTCAGTGGTAACATGGTGTTTTGGCCATCTTATCACAATGGCATATCCTGATGCTTATGATGCGAAATACCGGGAGTGGAAGGTGGAGGACCTCCCTATAATCCCTGAGCAATACAAATATATTGTGATTGACGATGAAGGGGTAAAAAAGCAGTTTGAAACCATAAAGACATTGATGAACAGGGATGATATAGACCTTATATATGCCTGTACCGACAGCGGCCGCGAGGGTGAATATATTTACAGGCTTGTTTATGAACAGAGCGGCAGCAATAAAAGTGCAAAAAGGGTGTGGATTTCCTCACAGACTGAAGAGGCTATAAAAGAAGGGATCCGAAGCGCAAAGGATATAAGCGAATACGATTCCCTGGCCAAAGCTGCCTATAGCAGGGCCAAGGAGGATTGGCTTTTTGGTATGAATTTCAGCAGGATTTATACCTGCATGTACGGTAGAAAGCTGTCAAGCTTTTTAAAAGAGAGCAAAAGTTCTGTCGTAGCAATCGGAAGAGTTATGACATGCGTGCTGGGGCTTGTGGTGGACAGGGAGCAGGAGATAAGGAATTTTGTGCCCAAAAAGCATTATGGAATCGCTGCAACGTTTTTGTCTTCCGACAGCAATCTTTTATACAAAGGCAAATGGACTCCCCAGGATAAAAAGGACAGTAAAGAGGCAGACGATGAGGAAAAGTATATAAGCCGTGAGGAAGCGCAAAAGGTTATTGAAAACCTTAAAGGGCATCCCGGGAAAATAAAGAAGGTTGAGGTTAAGACAAAGAAAGAGCAGCCTCCCCTTTTATTCAATCTGGCGGAGCTTCAGTCGGAGGCAAACAAGAAGTTTAAACTTCCTGTGGACAAGACTCTTGAAATTGCCCAGTGGTTGTATGAAAAAAAGCTGATTACCTACCCAAGGACTGACAGCAGAGTACTTTCAACCGATGTACTTCATGAGATACCCAAGGTCTTAAACGGGATTTATAAAAATCCGGAATACAAGGATTATGTGCTGAAAATAAAAGAAATGGGAGACCTTAAGGTTACAAAGTCCACAAAAAGGTATGTTGACGACAGCAAGGTTACGGACCACTATGCGATAATACCCACATATGTAACGGCGGACACCGTACGCATGGACGACAATACCAAGAATGTGTACAACCTTATCGTAAAAAGGTTTTTGGCAATCTTCTTTCCCCCGGCGGTATACAATACAGTCCGGGTGGAGACGGCAGTGAACAACGAAATTTTTGTTTCCAATGCCAAGACCCTTAAGGAAGCAGGCTGGAAAGAGGTTTACGAGGTTAGTGTGGCAAAACAGGATGAGGAATTGACGGAGGTACCCATACATCTTTTAACCAAAAATGAAATGGCGGAGGTTAAGGAATTTGAGCTTGAGGAAAAAGAGACCAAGCCTCCTTCACGGTATACCGACGGTTCCCTGATAATTACCATGGAGAAAGCGGGAAAATTCATTGAGGATGAAGAACTGAGAGAGCAGATAAAAACCTGTGGAATCGGCACTTCTGCTACTCGTGCCGGCATAATCAAGAAACTTAGTGATATAGGTTATATAAAAATAAATCCCAAGACCCAGGTGGTAACTCCCACTCTCAAGGGAGAGGCCATAGTTGAGGTGGTAAGAAGGACTGCCAAAGAGCTTTTGAGTCCGTCGCTTACCGCCAGCTGGGAAAAGGGGCTGGCAATGATAGAGAACAAGGAGACCTCTTGCGAGATTTTCGAAGAAAAGCTTTATGCTTATATCAACAAAACCATAAATAAAGTGAAGAAAAGCAGCGGCAATATTGAGCTTTCAAAGATAATTAATACCGGGGCATAAAATAAGTAATCTTGCGTATCTGTGTACCTTCGGCACTGTAATAACTCTGTGCGGCAATGACAAGATGTACCAGGATGGATATTTACATATCAAGCGTATGATGTTATAATTTTCATCAGTGACTTGTATAAAAAGGAGGTGCACACACACAATAAAAGGTGTGTTTATGTAAATGAAGAACAAGTTTAAAGATGATTTGGCTTTAATATTAAAAGGATATATCATAGGCTCATCTATGAGCGTTCCCGGAGTGAGCGGCGGTACTATGGCCATTCTGTTGGGTATTTATGACAAGCTGATTAGTTCGGTAAGCAATTTTTTAAAGGACATCAAAGGAAATATTATATTTTTAATGAAGGTTTGTATTGGAGCCGGTGCCGGTATTTGCTCCCTTTCATTTTTAATAAAATGGCTTTTGGAAAAATTTCCGTTGCCTGTATCCGTGTTTTTCTTGGGTGCGGTAGTTGGAGGCATACCTGCGCTGTATAAAAAGACGAAGGAATCTTCATTAAGAATATCTTCGGTTATTTATTTTTTACTGGGCTTTATTATTGTGATATCCATTGGATTTATACCTGAAGGAAGTATCAATGTTGGTGTTGGCTCGGGAATTACTCATTATTTGATGTTACTGGTTACCGGTATTATAATTGCTTTGGCTTTGGTGCTTCCGGGGATTAGTACTTCGCACATGCTGCTGGTATTGGGTATGTATGATGCCATGCTTGCGGCAATAACTAACTTTGATATTGTCTATATCGGAATATTGGGAATTGCAACGCTAATCGGAGTTTTCCTGATTACAAAACCGATTGAGTGGACCTTAAATAAATTTCCTCATCAGACCTATTGTGCAATCATAGGATTTGTAGTTGGCTCCACAGCGGAGATTTTTAAGGACAAGATATTGCCCTCAATTCCTGAAAGTGCGGGTGCACCTTGGTGGATAGGTTTCGGCTTGATGTCTGTGGCTACATTTATTTTGGGATTTATGGCTATTAAATACTTGTCCAAATTCCAAGAAGATTGATTACATATTTATTGATTGCATATTATTGAAAAAAGGTAGTTGAAAGCAGCTTCGAAAAAGAATTTCGTTGCTGCTTTTTTAATATACAGATATGTTTTTGCAAAAAAAAAAACCCGTATAACTACGGGAACTGGTATTAGAGAGGGAAAAAACTTTTCCCTTGCATTTCCACTTATATTATATATCGTATAGATATTGCAAAACAAGCATAGAGGGTGTTCTATTTTGTGAACATATTCAAAAAATGTTTAACATGTATTGACAAAATTATGCGGGATATTTCCCTAAAACATGCCTTACAATGGATTAAAATGTTACCCATATTATATATCGTTAAATTCCCTAATATAATTTAATATATAATTGTGCTATAATTTATTATGACAAAAGGGGGATTGAGAGTGATGGCTGGGTTTATACAATGGATAACGGATATGCCTCAAAATCTTCAAATGCTTCTGGGCGGATTGTACAACCCGTTGGTTTTGATAGTAAAAGTAATTGCTATATTTACTATTAGTATTTTGCTGTCGAAGTTTGGAAGCAGTATGATAAAAAAAGCCATGAAAAAGCAAAAGTCATTTAATCATAGATTGGATGAAAAGAGAATTGATACTATGTCTACGCTTTTGGTGAGCGTATTCAGATACACTGTATATATTCTTTCGGGGGTGGCAATTTTAACACTTCTCACAAATGCGTTAAAGCTTCAGTCAATATTGGCTGCTGCTGGCATAGGCGGGTTGGCTGTAGGATTCGGTGCACAAAGTTTGATTAAGGATGTTATATCCGGTGCCTTTATAGTCTTTGAAAACCAGTATAGTGTGGGAGAAAGTGTTACACTGGAAGGAAGGACCGGAGTTGTTGAAGAGATTGAACTGAGGGTAACAAAGGTGAGGGATTCCAGGGGGGATTTGCACATTATACCCAATGGGGAGATTAAAAAAGTAATAAATCATTCAAGGGGTAACAAAAGTGTTATTGTTGACATTCCTTTGGCCTATAATGTGGATATAAACAGAGCTTTTGAAGCAGCGGACAGGGTATGTAAAAGTGTTTCGAGAGGTTTTGACACTATAGTCGAAGAACCTAAAGTGCTTGGAATTACGGAGCTTGGAAAGGACAATCTCACGCTTAGGATTACGGCGAAAACAGTCCCGGGAGAGCACTGGGAAATGGAGAGAAGAATAAGAAAGATGATAAAAGAAGAATTTGAGAGAGAAAATATAGAATTTTTCGAGAAATATAAAGTGATATTGGATGGAGTGGAAGGAGGAAAACAGCATGGAGCATAGATACAGCATAGGAGAAATTGTAGAGCTTAAAAAGCAGCATCCATGCGGCAGCAAGCAGTGGGAAATAACCCGGGTGGGTGCTGATTTTAAAATAAAGTGTCTTGGCTGTCAGCATCAGGTCATGCTTCCTCGGCCAAAATTTGAAAAGAGCGTCAAGAAGATTATACGCTCAATGGAGGAAAACTCATAATTTTTTAAAAAAGGTTTATTTTTTGAATTCTTTTAGAGTTTTGATGCAATACTAGAAATAAAAACTCTAAAAGGATGGTACTATGTTTGACAGAAACAGAGGAAAAAATGGTTTTTTCACCGTATTTTTAACATCACTTCTGACGTCTTTAGTTGTGGGATTTTTGCTAATTTTTGCCGTTGCAGGTTTGGTAACAGGGAAAAAAAGTACACCCCCCCAAACGCCTCAGGGCGGTTCGGGCATTGAAATGCTTACTCCCCAGCAGATTGTAGCAGAAGAATCCAATAATGCAGGACAATCAAATAATTCCGACGACAAAACCAATAATACTATACAGAGTGTTGCAGAAAGTGCATCAAAAGCTGTGGTAGGCATTTCCGTACTTAAAGTTGACAGCAGCTCGATATTTAATCCGAATGCTGCCGATAGGTGGGGCGTGGGTTCCGGAGTGATAGTAACTTCTGACGGATACATTCTTACCAATCATCATGTGGCGGGAGGAAAAAGCAAAAGAATTGTTGTTTCCCTGATTGACGGAAAAAATCTGGACGGGGTAACCGTATGGTCGGATTCTGTACTGGATTTGGCGGTGGTAAAAATAGAAGCTCAGGGGCTCCCCACAATACCGTTGGGAGATGCCAACAGCCTTAAAGTGGGAGAGACCGCAATTGCCATTGGCAATCCTTTGGGGCTTCAATTCCAGAGAACAGTCACATCGGGTATTATCAGCGCGCTCAACAGAACCATAGAGGTTGATACCGAACAGGGAATAAATTATATGGAAGGCCTTATTCAAACCGATGCGAGCATAAATCCCGGAAACAGCGGCGGACCGCTTTTGAACTCTAAGGGAGAAGTGGTGGGAATTAATACGGTGAAGGTGGCCAGTGCGGAGGGAATAGGTTTTGCCGTGCCAATCAATGTGGCAATTCCCATAATTAATAAATTTGCAAGTACCGGAGAGTTTATTGAGCCATACCTGGGGGTTTTCGCCTATGACAAAGACATTATTCCCTATATTGACGGGAGTGTCAAAGTGCAAAACGGAGTGTATGTGGCAAATGTGGACGAAAACGGACCGGCTTATAAAAGCGGAATACGGGTGGGCTGCATCATGACTCAGATTGACGGTGAGGAAATAAGCACGATGATGCAGCTAAGATGTGTTATTTATTCAAAGAAACCCGGAGATGTTGTGACTATTAAGCATATTAGCGAGGGTAAACCCCAGACAGTCCAAATCAAGCTTGCTGCAAAAGAAAAGGATGGGCTTGTTACAAGGTAAAAGAGCAGGGCTGTTTAGAGATTATAAAAAAACTATATATGATTTTTAGTATATCTTCCATGGGAAAATGGAAAGACTTGTATTGAGAGAACATTTTGCATGGAAGGTGCTGTTTATGAACACAAAGAGAAAAATACCCGATAAAAGTGATTTTGAAAAAATGATAAAAACATATTTAAGACAGGGGAAAAACAAGCTTTTAAATGAGTTTACCGGAACGAGGGAAGCAATGGGCAATATTGCATCCGACAAAGTAAAGGAATTTATTAAAGTTATGGACGTAGGTCTTGACGAGGCAGAAAGGGAGTATATGCGGGAATTGATTGTATCCGGCATGTACCAATCCTTTTGCTATGGTTACAGCATAGGAAAAATTGAGGCTAAAAATGAAAACAGAATATTGGATTTGGGATTTATATAAGAAAAAATAACCACAAGGATATACAAATTTGCTTTTAATTATGGTAATATTAAGTATAGAAAAGGTTTCGGACAACAAAAACCGAAAAATTTTCAGGATAGGATAGGGATGCTATGAACGACTTTATGAAAGAAGCTGTTAAAGAGGCTATGACAGGAATGAGGGACAACCATGGAGGTCCCTTTGGCGCGGTGATAGTCAGGAACAATGAGATAATTGCCCTGGCACATAACGAAGTCATAAAGAATAATGACCCGACAGACCATGCAGAAATGATTGCAATCAGAAAGGCAGCTAAAGCGCTTTCCAGATTTGACCTGGGAGATTGCGAATTATACACTTCCTGTGAGCCGTGTCCCATGTGTTTTGCAGCCATTCATTGGGCGAAGATAAAAAAAGTGTATTATGGTTGCACGCGGGAAGATGCCGCAAAAATAGGCTTTGATGACAATTATATATATGATGTGATAAAGGGAGAGGCTGACGAGAAAAAAGTAAGCCTGGTACAGATGGACAGGGATACTTGTCTTGAGGCTTTCAGAGAGTGGGAGCAAAAACAGGATAGAGTCCAATATTAATGCGGAAATGTATAAGATAAGATACATTAAAATTGGACTTGATATTTGATAAAAAACGTGTTGACTTTATGTATTTGCGTTGATAAAATGTTTATCAATTATATAGGTACATGCTGTGATGGAATAAAGATGCATTTGATTGCCAAAGAGAGCTGATGGCCGGTGCAAATCAGTGCATGACATGCATGTATGACTCGTTCCGGAGCTTCATTGTTGAAACTTAAGTAGGCAATGACGTTGACTTCACGTTACAGTCAGGGTATATGGGGAATATACCCACTGAGGGCATACATAAAAGTATGTTGAAACAGGGTGGTACCACGTTGGACAATCCCTTCGTCCCTGCGGACAATAGAACGTGTTTGCGGAGATGAGGGGGTTTAATTTTATAAATTCGCTTAATGGATAAATTTGTTTATCAGTTTCGATTTTTTTATAGGTTACTGTATAAGAGGGTGGCGATTATGAAACTTTCAGGTGCGCAGGCTATTGTAAAGGCTTTGGAATTGGAAGGTGTTAAAGTTGTTTTCGGTTATCCGGGAGCTGCAATTTGTCCCTTCTACGATGCACTAATGGAATCCGACATAAAGCATATACTTACCAGACATGAACAGGGAGCTGCCCATGCTGCCAGCGGGTATGCCAGAGCAACGGGAAGAGTCGGTGTATGTGTAGCCACATCGGGACCGGGAGCGACCAACCTTATTACAGGTATTGCGGATGCATACATGGACTCAATACCTTTGGTGGCCATTACCGGGCAGGTTAATTCGGAGCTGATTGGAAGGGATGTGTTCCAGGAGGCCGATATTACCGGTGCAACGGATCCTTTTTGCAAGCACAATTATTTGGTGAAAAACGCAAAGGATTTGCCCAATGTGCTAAAAGAAGCATTTTACATAGCATCGACAGGAAGGCCGGGACCTGTCCTTATCGACGTGCCCATAGATGTGCAGACAAAAGAAATTAATTTCAAATATCCGGAAAATGTGGACATAAAAGGTTACAAGCCGAATTTGAAAGGCCATTCTCTTCAGATTAGAAAGATAGCTCAAGCCATTGAAAAGGCAAAAAGGCCGGTTATATGCGCCGGAGGAGGAGTAATTAATTCCAATGCCTCCTATGAGCTTTTGGAGCTTTCCAAAAAGTGCGGCATACCCGTTGTTTTGACCATGATGGGTATTGGAGCCGTACCGTATGATTATGAAATGAACTTGGGGATGCTGGGAACTTACGGGGTGTACACCGCAAATTATGCAGTGAATAATGCGGACCTGTTGATTATCATCGGAGCTAGGGTTGCGGACAGGGCTATAAGCAATCCCCAGCAAATTGCAAAGAAAAAGCAGATAGTTCATATTGACATAGATCCTGCAGAGATAGGAAAGAACATTGATGTTTCCATACCGGTGGTCGGAGACGTGAAGCAGGTATTAAAAGAACTTTTGGATATTTCCCAAAAGGGAGATACACAAGACTGGATAAACACAATTCAAAGGGAAAGAGAAAAGCACGAGAAAAAACCGGATTCAAAATCCGGCACGGGTTTTGTAAATCCCAAATATTTATTGTCTGTTTTGACCGGGCTTTTAGGTGAAAATGATATAGTTACGACAGAAGTCGGTCAGAACCAGATATGGGCTGCAAACTATTTGGGAGTGAAAAAGCCCAGAACCTTTATTTCGTCCGGAGGACTAGGTACCATGGGATATGGGCTTCCTGCCTCAGTAGGAGCTAAAATCGGATGTCCTGAGCGCAAGGTGGTATGCGTGGGAGGAGACGGAAGCTTCCAGATGAATATGCAGGAGCTTGGTACCATCAAGCAAAACAAACTGGGAATAAAGGTGATTTTATTCAACAACTCAAGGCTGGGGATGGTAAGGGAGCTGCAAAAGACAAAGTACTGCGGCCGTTATTTCCAAGTATTTTTGGAAGACAATCCTGACTTTATAAAGCTGTTTGATGCTTACGGCTTCAAAGGCAGGAGAATTGACGACAATTCCCAGGTAGAGAATGCATTAAAAGAGATGCTGTCGGACGATGAACCTTACCTTCTCGAATGCAAGATTGACCCGGAAGAATCAACACTATAGAGTGTTCAATTATAGTAATTGGGAGGTTTTAAGATGGCGAAGCATACTTTATCGGTTTTGGTTGAAAACCATGCGGGGGTATTATCCAGGATAGCGGGTTTGTTCAGCAGAAGGGGATTTAATATTGACAGCCTTGCAGTGGGGGTCACTGAAAATCCGGAAATCTCAAGAATGACAATTGTTGTCGACGGTGATGACTACATAGTTGAACAGGTTACCAAACAGTTAAACAAACTTGTTGATGTTATAAAGATAAAAGAACTTGAAGAATCCGATTCGGTAAGCAGGGAGCTTGCCCTTATAAAAGTTGGGGCAAATGCCTCCACAAGGTCGGAGATAGTTCAGATTGCCGAGATATTCAGAGCAAAGATAGTTGATGTGTCAAAAAGTACGCTCACTATCGAAATATCCGGTAGTGTGGACAAAGTTGCGGCTTTGGAGGATATGCTCAAGCAGTTTGGTATAAAGGAAATTGTCAGGACAGGTACAATAGCCATTGAAAGAGGCAATAAAATTATAAAAAATAAGAATAGTGATGAGGAGTGATTTTTAAAATGGCAAAGATGTATTATGACAGTGATTGCAACCTTGGTTTGCTTAAAGGAAAAACCGTAGCAATTATAGGATATGGAAGCCAGGGTCATGCCCATGCGCAAAACCTGAAGGATAGTGGAATAGATGTTGTGGTTGGCTTGCCTGAAGGTTCAAAATCAAGACAGAAAGCTATTGATGATGGACTAAGAGTTGAAAATACCGACGTTGCGGCAAAAATGGCCGATGTTATAATGATGCTCGTACCTGACCAGGTTCAGCAGGACATCTATGAGAAGAGCATTAAGCCGAATTTGGAAGAAGGAAACATTCTTGCTTTTGCCCACGGCTTTGCAATTCACTTTAAAACCATTGTTCCGCCGCCGGAAAACGATGTTATCATGATAGCTCCAAAGGGTCCCGGACATACTGTAAGAAGCCAGTACCAGGAAGGAAAAGGAGTACCGGCTTTGATTGCGGTTTACCAGGATGCTTCCGGTAAAGCAAGAGATTACGCTCTTGCATATGCAGCAGGAATAGGTGCAGGAAGAGCAGGAATTCTTGAAACTACTTTCAAAGAAGAGACTGAAACCGACTTGTTCGGTGAGCAGGCCGTATTGTGCGGTGGAGTAACCGAGCTTATGAAGGCCGGATTCGAGACTTTGGTAGAAGCAGGATATCAGCCGGAAATAGCATATTTTGAATGTATCCATGAGATGAAACTCATTGTAGACCTTATAAACCAAGGCGGATTCTCATATATGAGATATTCCATAAGCGATACTGCGGAATATGGTGATTACATAACAGGAAAGAAAATAATTACTGAAGAGACTAGAAAAGCAATGAAGGGTGTATTGAAGGATATTCAGGACGGAGTTTTTGCTTCAAGATGGATTACTGAGAACAAGTCAGGCGGAAGGGCGCAGCTCCTTGCCATGAGAAGAAACGAATCGGAACATCAGCTTGAAAAGGTTGGCGCAGAATTAAGAAAGATGATGAGCTGGCTTAAGAAATAGATAGAATAGATAGAATTGGCACTTAATTCCCAACCTTCCTCTTTTGGGGGAAGGCTGGGAATTATAAAGGATTTTTTGGGAGGGATGGAAAGATGAAAAAGATTTTGATATATGACTCTACCCTAAGAGATGGTGCTCAGGCACAGGGAATTTCGTTTAGTGTCGAGGACAAGCTGAAAATTGTGGAAAGACTTGACCGACTCGGTATAAGCTATATTGAAGCAGGCAACCCGGGCTCCAATCCAAAGGATTTGGAGTTTTTTGAGAGGGTTGCACGAATCAGGCTGAGGCATGCGAAATTAATTGCCTTTGGAAGTACGAGAAGAGTGAATATAAGTGTTCGGGATGATGCCAACGTAAAATCGCTTTTAAAGGCGGATACCCCGGCTGTGGCCATATTCGGGAAGAGTTGGGACTTCCATGTTACCGATATTCTAAAGACAACATTGGATGAAAATCTTAGAATGATTTTTGACACCATTTCCTTCTTTAAAAATAAGAATAAAGAAGTTGTATTTGATGCAGAGCATTTCTTTGACGGCTACAAGGCCAATCCGGAGTATGCAATGAAAACCCTCAGGACAGCTGTTGAGGCCGGAGCAAACTGCATTTGCCTTTGCGACACCAATGGAGGAACATTCCCCAACGAAGTTTGGGATATTACTTCCAAGGTTGTAAACGAGTTTAACGTGGATGTAGGAATCCACTGCCATAACGATACGGGCATGGCAGTTGCCAATTCTATTATGGCAGTGCAGGCCGGTGCTGTGCAGGTTCAGGGCACAATGAACGGGTTTGGGGAGAGAAGCGGTAATGCCAATCTCTGTACAATAATACCCAATTTGCAGCTTAAAGCGGGCTATGACTGCATACCGAAGGAAAATATGTCCGACCTTACCGCTACGGCAAGGTACGTTAGTGAAATTGCCAATGTCTTGCACGATGAAAGGGCTCCATATGTGGGAAAATACGCATTTGCCCACAAGGCAGGAATGCACGCGGATGCGGTGAGCAAAAATTCTGTGGCATACGAGCATATTAATCCTGAAGTTGTAGGAAATGAAAGGCTATTCCTCATGTCCGAAGTTGCAGGAAGAAGTGCTGTTCTGCATTTGATTAACACCGTTGACAGTACTATTACAAAGGATTCTCCAGAGACGAAATTGATACTGGACAAGCTCAAGGAGCTGGAATTTGAAGGTTACCAGTATGAGGGTGCGGAGAGCTCTTTTGAGATTGTAATCCGCAAAATCTTAGGCAAATATCATCCTTCTTTTGAGCTTGGAGAGTTTAAGGTTGTGGTTAACGAGCCGTCTATAAGCGGAGCGAATTCTTCTGCCATGATAAAGATTAATGTGGACGGACAGAATGAAATAACCGCAGATGAGGGGCAGGGTCCGGTAAACGCTTTGGACAAAGCTCTAAGAAAGGCATTGGAGAAATTTTATCCCCAGATTGCTAAAATGAAGCTTACCGACTACAAGGTTAGGGTTTTAGACTCCAATTCGGCTACGGCTGCAAAGGTAAGAGTTTTAATTGAATCGACCGACGGAAAGGAAGTCTGGACAACTATTGGGGTTTCAACGGACATTATTGAGGCCAGCTGGAAGGCTTTGGTGGATTCAATTGAATACAAGCTTATTAAGGATAAGGAAATAAAGCGGAAGTCTTAGCCGGAGAGTAAAGAAAAATCAGTAAAATGAGGGCGAGGAAATTGGTGCTTGTTGGCAGGCTGATAAAGGGAACACATACAATTAAAGAGTCAATTTTTAATAAAGATAATGAAGAAGCTGATTTCAGAGATTTGCTTGAGGAGGGACTAATTAGCATTTGCAGGGATCTGGATATTCCTGTCCCCCTTTGGCTTAACAAAAATACCTCTGAGTTTGCCAGATACCGAAAAACCTTCTTTGCAAAGGATCAGTTTGTTGAGAACGTGAAGTTCGACAGATTTGAGCTTAAAATTGAGTAGAAAATTACATTTTTGTTAAATCTAATATTTTTACAAAAACTTACTTCAATTTGGTTTTAATATGGTTTATAGTAACATTAGAAGATGGTATCAGCTAAGATTCGACTAATGTTTATAATTTATGTCGAACTATGCTGGTGTAATTGCGTGTGATATGCCGGCATTATAATTTTATACATATTGTTGGAGGCAACCAAATGTATTCTGTTACTATAAACCGAAGAGTTGAACTAATTAAAAATGACGATGCAAAAATAAATGATTTCGTAGAAGAGTATAAACCATTTATAGCAGCCTGTACACAGAAAGTGGTTGGTCGTTATGTTGCCTATGGACAGGATGACGAATTGAGTATTGCGTTGATGGCCTTTGTAGAGGCTATCCGTTCTTATAATGCCTCAAAGGGCAATTTTCTTTCTTTCTCCCAGAATGTTATTAAAAGAAGAATTATAGACTATTATAGAAAAGAAAAAAAGCATAATACTGTTGTAAATATTAACGGGTATCCGGAAAACGAAGAAGAGGAGACGGACCTTAGTATTGCCATGTCCATGGAGAAGTATTCGGATGAGGAGATTAGCGAATACAGAAGGCTTGAGCTTCAGCAGCTGAAAAAGGAGCTTGAGGAATGGGACATATCTTTTTTCGATCTGGTTAACATATCTCCAAAGCATAAGAAGACCAAAAAGATTTATGGGAATATAGTAAAGTTTCTTCTCTCAAGACCTGATATTATGGAGAAGATAAAGCAAAAGAAATATTTACCTATTGCGGAAATAGAACACAATCTGAAGATACCTCGGAAAACAATTGAAAGAGCACGAAAATATATTATAACAGTAGTGATAATACTTACCGGAGATTACGAATTTATTAGGGATTACGTGAACTGGGAGGTGGAATAATGAAGGCGGTTATAGTTGATATAAAAGGCAAATATGCTGTTGCTGTAGATAAAGAAGGGCAGTTTATCAAGCTTAAGAGGACAGAAGAATGTAGGATTGGATATGAAATTGATGTTCCGGCCAAGGTGATTGGATTTAAGAAAAAAACATTGCTAAAAGTGGTATCTGTGGCAGCTGCTTTATTACTCGTTTCAAGCATTTCTTTTGCCGTATACAGCTACAATTTGCCTTACAGCTATGTGAATGTTGATATAAATCCCAGTTTGGAAATAATCATTAATATATACAACAGGATTATTGATATAAAAGCGTTGAATCCGGAAGGTGAACTGCTGATTGAGGGCTCGTGCAGGAATTCTCGATTGAATGAAGGTGTAAAAAAGATTATTGACAATGCTGTAGAACAAGGTTTCCTTAAAAACAATGAAGAAAATGCTGTTATGCTTACGGTTGCAGGAAAGGATTTCGATAAAGTTTGCAAAATAAGGGAAGAAGTAGAGAATACTGCAAACAAGGTTTTGAATGACGATAATGTAGTTTCGGAGGTAATTGTTGAGAATGTAGTGTTGGAAAAAAGGGAAGAGGCTAAAGAGCTGGGTATATCTCCCGGTAAATTGGTTTTAATTGAAAAGCTTAAGGAGGTCAAGCCCGAGGTAACTACTGACGAGTACAAGGATAAGCCTGTAAAGGAAATTATGAAAACCATCAAGGACATGAAGAAGGGCAAAGAAGACAATAATCTGAAGGATGGCGGCAAAGACAAGGCAGGAAGTGAGCCGGCTAGAGAACCTCTGCCCGGTAAAAAACCTGATACAGGAGCAAGCCCGGGGATGAAGGAAAGCCCTGTAAGTCCGGATGCAGGCGGAAAAACGAATAAAGACAATGGCAGTAATAAGATTAATAATGACGTCAACAAGGATGTCAAAGACAATAAACCAAATACCAATCTTAGAGCCGACAACGACATCAACAAGGATAACAAGGAAGGCAAAATCAATAACGATAAAAAAATTGAAAACAATACCGGCAAAGATAGCAAAGACACTAAACTCAATAGTGACAATAAAAACAACGATGTGAACAAGGATAACAAAGACAAAAGCAATAATAAACTTAACAACGACAGCAATAAAGATAGCAAAGACAATAAAAATAATACCAATGATAATGATAAACCGAATAATCAAGACAGCAAAGAAGGCAATAATAAGAGTAATTGCTTCCAGTATAATCCATATTGGACTCCAGGCTGGACCCCCTATTGGGTGCCCAATTGGAACCAGTACCCGTATTGGGGAGATTATAAGGAAAAAGTAGAAAAAGATATGGAAAAGCATTATAGAGAATGGTACGAAAAGATGGGGGAAGAACAGAAAAAACAGTATAATGAATGGCTTAAAAAGATGCAGGAAGAACAGAAAAAACAGTATGATGAATGGAATAAAAAGATGGAAGAGCAGAAAAAACAGTATGATGAGTGGAATAAAAAGATGGAAGAACAGAAAAAGATGTATGAGGAAAACAGAGGCAAAGAAATCAAAGACGGTACTAAAGACGGCGAAAAGGAGAATAAACCGGAAAAGCCTTTTGAACCGAGAAAGGACGATATAAACAGAAAACGCTAACCGAAAATTCAAGTAACAATAACTTTTGCCAGTTTTAATTAAGGTTTATGTAAAAAACCTAATTGGAACTGGCAATATCTTTTAATGCTTTAAATATCCAGCCCGGGGGGATTTTGAGCAGTATATTTATCAAACTTTCAAATAAATTCACGGTTTTTTCAATTTGTCATTTCAATTCAGTGATATAATATAAATCAACTTTACAAAAAGCAGTTATGAAGTTAATTGATTTCTATCGATATCACAATTTGAGCTTTAACTATTTGCAAATGGTTATATTTATAAAATAATAAATCCCGGTTTTCAGCCAAGTGTTTTTTCAATGCTACAGAGTAGAGAGAAGATAAACATTTCATTGCAAAAAAGAAGTAATATTAAAAATAATTGGTTTCAAAATCGGAAGTTATTATTTGATTATTCCAAATGATAATTAAATTAAGGAGGATGAAATGAAAATGAGAAACACAGCTGGAAAGTTTAAACTTGTTGCTTTTGTGTTTGTGATGGTTGCAGTTATTGGAAGCATTAACTTGCTTACAGCATATGCATCGACTACATTAACTTCTGATGACGGTTTATGGTCATTTACGACAGATGGCGAACTTGTGCAATATTTAGGGAATGAAGCTGTAATAACATTGCCGAATAAGCTAAAGGCCAATGGTGTCTCTTATAACATATCAAAAATGCAATCGGGTGCGATAGGCTGGAATGACAGAACAGTTGAAATTAACATTGGAGCAAATATTACAGGTCTTGGAATCTCTGCATTTCCCGATTTGACATCATTACAAAAAATTAATGTAAGCCCTGAAAACCCAAAATATTGTGATATAAACGGCATTTTGTATAACAAAGAAAAAACAATATTGCTTAAATACCCGCAGAAGAATCCAACTACGGTTTTAGAACTTCCGGATACCTTTACATACTGTAGGATAGGAGCAATAGAAAAAGCTGAGAACGTAATTGGATTAAAGATTCCTGCAAGTTATACAGGTAAGAGCAGAACTGACGGGGACAAACTGGAACCAAAGTTTTTTCCAAATCTAGCGACAATTATTGTTTCGCCGGAAAGTCCTTATTTTTCATCAGAGGCTGGAGTTCTTTACAATCGCAATAAAACTGAACTTTGCTGGTATCCGCCTAAAAAAATATCATCAAGCTTTACAATCCCGGACAGCGTAAAAATTATAGCAATGGATGCGTTCAAAGATGCGGAATATTTAAGAAATCTCAACTTAACATCCAACATTGAAAGGATAAGTGCAAATTTTTCGGGATGTAAATTAACATCTATTAACAATATTACAACAAGAGAACAATATGTTAATTGGGATCCTTCAATTAAATCCGTTTTCCAAGAGAACCTTCATTATTTTGAGGACCAACCTTTTGCAATATCTTTGGTAGAGCAGGAAGTTCAATATGCTGTAGACAATTATATCGAAGAAGGCATGAATGATTATGAAAAACTTAATGCATTGTATAGTTATGTAATTGAGAAAGTGGATTATACAAGCGGAGATACTTGGGATGATCAATATCATTGCCTCTCTTCAGTGTTCCTCGGAGATGAAACAGTTTGTGAGGGTTATGCACTGGCTATGTCATTATTGTTAGACAAAGTTGGAATACCGAACTGCGTCGTTTGGGGACGAAACCTTGCAGTTAGTAGTCATGCTTGGAATATGGTAAAAATCAGCGGAGTATGGTTACAAATTGATGCCACTTGGGATGATGAAGGTGATTATGCAGGACAGCGATATTTTTTGAAAACTACGAGTGAGTATGAAAAAATAGGGCACCCAGCACCTCAATCTAACATAAATAAAAACTTTACAAAATATAGTTTTGGTGTGGATAAGTCAATTTACAATAATAATTTACCGCAATGTAATATAAGAATTGGAGATATAAACAAAGACAGGGCAGTAAATGAAGCAGATAAGTACTGTATCAGGGATGAAATACAGGCTTATTCCAGGTATTCTTATCTAGGATATTATAATGTTCTTGCGGATGTGAATCTCGATGGAAAAATAGATATGGATGATTATAATTTACTGTGTGACAGAATTGTTTTGGAAGATGAAAATATACTTATTGGAGACCTTAATCAAAATGGAGTACTTGATGAGGGAGATTTAGTGCTTATGGAAAGAGAAATTGAGAAGTTTAACACACAGCAAGGGTATTACAATATTCTTGCAGATGTATTGTATGACAGAGTAATAGACAGATATGATTATTGGCTACTACGAGACCTGATTTATTTGCCAAGTTTTCCGGTAAACTAAAACTTTCAATTACATAACTTATGAATAGATATAAACGATATATAAATTGAGTTCGAAAATTGATTATTATCGGTTGTGATATTTACTACTTAAACTGATATTATAAAACGGTACAAATTAAACAGGTTACGCTTGCATAACAACCTGAAATGTGCCGTTTTATATTTTTACTCATTTTTTACTGCAAATAATTATTTTCAATTTCTTATCAAAATTTCTTGACTATTTGGTGTATGCCAATATTATGAAAAAATATAAAAAACATTATTGACAAATTTTATAAATTATTATATTATAAAATAACTAACTAAAACAATAGGTTTACTTATGTATTAGGAGTGATGCTAATTTATGAAGATGTCAACAAAAGGACGGTATGGCTTACGCGCGATGCTGGACATTGCGGCTAATTCAAGGGGGGATATAGTGAGCGTAAAGAGCATTGCTGAGAGACAGAATATCTCAGAGTCATATCTTGAGCAAGTCTTTTCCACATTGAGAAAAGCTGCAATAGTAAAAAGCATAAAAGGTGCGCAAGGGGGATATATTCTTGCAGACACTCCTTCCAACATAACCGTTGGCCAAATTTTACGCACTCTGGAAGGGAACCTTAATATTGTTGATATAGATGACCGGGATAATGGGGTTAGCAGAGAAGAAAAATGTATAAACGAATATGTTTGGAATAGAATTAACGAAAGCATTCATAAAGTTGTTGACAATATTACCCTTGAAGATTTGCTGAATGAATACCATAAGTTAAAAGAAAATTCCTCAGTTATGTATTATATTTAACCGTGAATAGCAGTAGAGAGCATTTTCTTATGGATAAGACGGTAAAGCAGCTTATATTACGTAAACAGAAAGTGCTTCGACACAGATTCTAAATTAACAATATAATTATGCTTCAAATCCTAGTAAACATATAGGAACAATAATATAAAACAAAATATTTCTGATAAAGAGAGAATGTGAGGTGTGGATTTTGAACGTAATCATGGCAGGTATTGATTATACCTTGGCCCCAATTGATATTAGAGAAAAGTTTTCATTTACAAAATCCACTTTACAAGCCGTATATAGTGACTTATTAAAAAATGAAAACATTTTTGGTGCGGTAATCATTTCAACTTGCAACAGGACGGAACTATACCTTTCTTGCGAGAATGGCATGTATATAAATCCCTTTGAGCTTTTATGCGATGCTGTTAACTTCGATTTTGAGAAGTACAGGAATTTACATACGTTAAGAACGGGGGATGATGTTATCAGGCATCTATGTGAGCTTGCTTGCGGAGTGAAGTCCCAAATATGGGGTGAAGACCAAATCATTACCCAGGTTAAAAACGCCATTGAGTTGGCAAGAGAGATGAAGGCCAGCGACAGCACTCTTGAAGTAATGTTCAGAATTGCCATAACATCTGCGAAAAAGGTGAAATCCGTGTTGCGGCTTAGCAGTACGGAAAGTTCTATAGCTTACAGCGCTTTAAAGATTATAAAAAAACAGAACAGCATAAATAAGGCCCTTGTTATCGGAAACGGAGAAATTGGAAGGCTCATGGCATCAATATTGATAGAAAACGGATATGATACCACTATAACCTTAAGGTGCTACCGCCACGGCAACAATATTGTGCCATTGGGGGCAAAAACCATAGGGTATGACGAGCGGTATGAAAAGCTTAAAGATTGTGATGTTGTAATCAGCGCTACTCTAAGTCCCCATTATACTTTGGAAACAGACAAAATTGACAAAATGAAATATCCATACTTGTTTATTGACCTTGCAGTTCCGAGGGATATTGACCCTGACGTTAAATCTTTAGCCAATGCAAAGCTATATGATGTTGACAGTATTTATGCGGGGGAAGTAAATAAAAATCATACACAGCAGATGGCGCAGGTAAAAGAAATTATTGATAAATATATCCTTGACTATTATAGATGGCATGAATATAGAAAAAGGTTGGTTTTAACATGAAAGAATATTTTCCGTTGTTTGTTTCTTCAAAAGGTAAAAAGGCGCTGGTAATTGGCGGTGGAAAGATTGCGGCAAGGAGGATATCAACGCTCATTGACTTTGAATTTGACATAACAGTTGTAGCGCCAAGTATAACAAAAGAGATTCGGCAATTTGCAGGTGCCGGAATTATTACATATATTGAGCGCGAATTTACAGACGAAGATTTGGACGGCAAATTCCTGGTTGTTGCAGCTACAGACAAAAGAGAAGTGAACAAGTATATAGGAGAGCGGGCAAAAGAATTGGGAGCATATGTGAGTGTGGCTGATGTAAAAGAAGAATGCAACTTTTATTTTCCCGCTGTCATCGTAAAAGATGAAGTTGTTATAGGTGTTACCAGCGGAGGTAAATCCCATAAGAGGGTGAAAGACATATCAAATATCATAAGGAAGGTATTAAATCATGAAAATTAGAGTGGGTAGTCGTGAAAGCAAGCTTGCTGTAAAGCAGTCGCAAATAGTAATGGATTCTATAAAAAAATACAACCCTGATATTGAAATTGAGCTTGTAACAATGAAAACAACGGGGGACAAAATTCTCGATAAAACCATTGACAAAATTGGCGGGAAAGGGCTTTTTGTAAAAGAACTCGACCGTGCTTTGCTAGATGGAAAGGTGGATATTACCGTTCACAGCTTTAAGGATATGCCCATGGATGTAGACGACCGCTTGCCCATTGTAGCAGTTTCAAAAAGAGAAGACCCAAGGGATGTTCTTGTGTTGCCCAAAGGTGTGGATGAGATTAACTTTGATAAGCCCATCGGCTGTTCCAGCCTGAGAAGAAAGATTCAGATAGGGAGAATTTATCCGAACTCTACAATCCAGCCAATAAGGGGAAATGTTTTAACCCGCCTTGAAAAACTGGACAGAGGAGAATATTCAGCCATAGCCTTGGCGTATGCAGGACTTAAGAGACTGGGACTTGAGGAGCGAATTTGGCGTGTGTTCAGCACGGATGAAATTGTCCCGGCAGCATGTCAGGGAATTATTGCGGTGCAAGCACGGAAAGGTTTTGACGTATCCTTTCTGGCAAATTTTCATGACAAGGACTCATGGGATATATCAGTGGCAGAAAGAAGCTTTATAAGGGCATTGAACGGCGGATGCAGCTCTCCGGCTGCAGCTTTTGGAGTAATAAAGGATAATCAGATTATTCTTACAGGATTTCATGTAGATAAAAACAACAGAATTTTTAAAATCACAAAAGTAGGGCACAGAAAGCAAGGAGAAGCCTTGGGATATAATCTGGCAATGGAAATATTGAAAGGAATGGGTGCGCATGGCTGATAGAAAAGGAAAGGTTTATCTGGTGGGAGCAGGACCGGGGGATGAGGAACTCCTTACAGTTAAGGCAGTTGACATTATAAAAAGAGCGGATGTCATTGTTTATGACCGGCTGGTAAGCGGCAGTATTCTCTCAAGAATTCCCGATAATGCAGAAAAAATCAACGTTGGAAAAAACGCAGGAAATCATCCGGTTCCCCAGCATGAAATAAATAAAATTTTGATCAACAAAGCATTGGAAGGCAAAACCGTCGTCAGACTTAAAGGCGGCGACCCCTTTGTATTTGGCAGAGGAGGAGAAGAGCTTGAATTTTTACATGAAAACGGTATACCTTTTGAGGTGGTGCCCGGCATTACTTCGGCAATAGCTGCAGCAGCATATGCAGGTATTCCTGTCACCCATAGAGATTTTTGCTCGTCACTGCATATTATAACCGGACATGCAAAAGACGGAGGAAGCCTGGATATTGACTATGACTCTTTAGTAAAGCTAAAGGGAACACTTATCTTTCTGATGTCCGTGGCGTCATTTCCCCAAATAGCATTAGGCCTCATAGAAGCAGGTCTGAATCCCGATATGGATGCGGCAGTAATAGAAAACGGAACAAGGGCAAATCAAAGAAAGTTTGTCGCAAAGCTTTGCGATATTCCAAAGGTTATTGAGGAAAATCAGGTCCAATCCCCTGCAATAATCGTAGTTGGAAAAGTATGTGCTCTTTCCGGAAAGCTTGACTGGTTTTCAAAATTGCCTCTTTATGGCTGCAATGTATTGGTAACAGGCCCTAAGAAAACATCGGAGAAACTGGTAGGTCAGCTAAGCAGACTTGGGGCGTATGTAATTGAGTATCCATGCATAGATACCGAGCCAATGGACTTTGACATTGATATAAAAGAGTACAGCTGGATAATTTTCACAAGCAGCTTGGGTGTGCAAATATTTTTTAAAAAGCTCAATGAAGCGAAGCTTGACAGCAGGCACTTGCATAATAAAAAAATTGCAGCAGTAGGCTCACAGACTGCCGAAGAGCTGTTAAAGCATGGAATATGTGCTGATTTTGTTCCGAGTAAATTTGACGGCAAACATTTGGCGAATGAGCTTTTAAGGAGCGGCAAAATAACCTCAAAAGATAAAGTGGTTGTTTTCAGGGCAAAGGACGGAACGAAGGAGCTTGTAGAGATTTTTGAAAGCAGCAATATATCTTATACCGATGTCCCCGCTTATACAACCAAATACATAAAACAGGACAAGGTTGACATAAACAACATTGATTATATTACTTTTACAAGTGAAAGTTGTGTGAAAGGCTTTGCTTACTCCTTTGATAACGCCATAAACTCTTCTAAAATCAATGCAATATGCATTGGTGAGCAAACGGCCAAAGCTGCAAGGGCTTATGGAATGAACACAATTATTTCCGATGCCGCAACAGTTTCTTCAATGGTTGAAAAGATTGTTGAGATATATTGTGTTAAATAAACCTGCTAAATAGAGGTGAAGAAAATGCTCCAGAAACTTGAGTTCCGCTAGTCTAGAGCCTGTAAATACTCCTCGGGGTCGAGCAAAACTCGCTTCGCTCAGACAATGCTCTCCCTTTCCTCGTCGTATTAACAGGCTCTACGACTTGCTCCACAATGTTTCTTCCGCATTTTTCTTCACCAAAAACGAGTGCCGGTTTATAATTGCAAATTTTTTATAATTTCAGATTTATTCGCTAATGGCTTATAATTACAAATTTCTTTACCAATATGATAAGCATCAATAATAAGCACCGACCTATAATTAAAAAGCTTGATAATGGGGGTATATTATGTTAATTAGACCGCGCAGGTTGCGATTTAACCAACATACAAGAGATATGGCAAGGGAAGTGAGGGTAAGCTGCAAATCACTCATACTGCCTGTTTTTATCATGGAAGGCGAAAATGTGATAGTGCCTATAAACTCGCTTGAAGGCCATTTTTATTACAGTCCGGACACTGTTTTTGAAGCGGTGGACAGTGCGCTGAAATATGGAGTAAATAAGTTTTTGCTTTTTGGAGTGCCGACAGAAAAGGATGAGATTGGCAGCCAAAGCTTCGATGAAAACGGAATCATACAGAAAGCTGTGTGGACGATTAAGGAACGATACAGAGATGAAGTGTTTGTCATAACCGATGTCTGCATGTGTGAATACACTTCCCACGGTCATTGCGGTATACTGGAACATGGGTATGTTGACAACGACAAGACCCTGGAGTACCTTACCCAAATTGCCCTGTCTTATGCAAAGGCCGGAGCGGACATGGTAGCACCGTCCGATATGATGGACGGCAGAGTGGCGGCGATTCGACAGGCGCTGGATAAACACAACTTTATAAATACGCTCATCATGTCCTATGCCGTAAAATATTCGTCATCTTTTTACGGGCCCTTCCGTGATGCTGCAAAATCTGCTCCATCCTTTGGGGACCGGAAATCATATCAAATGGATTATCATAACAAGAAAGAGGCTGTAAAAGAAGCTTTGCTCGATATGAATGAGGGAGCTGATATCCTAATGGTAAAGCCGGCTTTGTCCTACTTGGATGTTATAGGCGAAGTTTCCAGACACTCCAATTTGCCCACAGCAGCATACAGTGTCAGCGGGGAGTATGCCATGATAAAAGCAGCCGCGAAAATGAATCTGATAGATGAATACAAAGTAATGTGTGAAACTGCGGTATCCATTTTTAGGGCTGGGGCGGATATTTTGATTACATACTATGCCAAAGAGATAGCGGAGGCAATCAACAAGGGGGACATTGGATAATGACAATATCAGAATCAAAGCTATTATTTGAGAGAGCGAAAAAGGTAATTCCCGGAGGGGTAAACAGTCCTGTCAGAGCTTTTGGTGCTGTGGGAGGATATCCGCCTTTTATAAAGAAAGCAAAAGGCGCAAGAATTTATGATGCTGATGGCAATGAATATATTGACTATGTGGGTTCATGGGGCCCGATGATTTTAGGCCATGCCCACCCAAGAGTACTTGAAGCGATATCGAAAACCATGGTGGACGGACTAAGCTTTGGTGCTGCAACAGAATTGGAAGTTCAAATGGCGGAGCTTATCACAGAGCTTGTACCGTCAATTGAGATGGTAAGAATGGTAAACAGCGGAACTGAAGCGGTAATGAGTGCAATTCGCCTTGCAAGGGGATATACGAAAAAGGAAAAAATCATAAAGTTTGCGGGTTGTTATCACGGTCATGCAGACAGTATGCTGGTTAAAGCCGGTTCAGGAGCGATGACAAGCGGAATTCCGAATAGCGGGGGTGTAACGGAAGGTGCCGCAAAGGATACGTTAATAGCTCAATATAACAATATTGACAGCGTAAAGCTTTTGTTTGAGCAAAACAAGGATAGTATAGCGGCCGTTATTGTTGAACCTGTAGCAGCCAATATGGGGGTTGTGCCGCCTGAAGGCAATTTTCTTGGGGAGCTTCGCAAGCTTTGTGATGAAGAAGGGGCGTTGCTAATCTTTGATGAGGTAATTACCGGATTTAGGCTTGCTATTGGCGGTGCACAGCAGTATTTTGGAATTAATGCGGACCTTGTGACCTATGGAAAAATCATCGGCGGGGGAATGCCTGTGGGTGCCTATGGAGGAAGACGCGAAATCATGGAATGTGTGGCACCGATTGGAGATGTTTATCAGGCAGGAACACTGTCGGGAAATCCCCTAGCAATGTCAGCAGGCATTGCCACATTGAAGGAGTTGTCGGAAAATCCCCAGATTTTTGAAAATATCAACAGGCTTGGCCAAAAATTAAGTGAAGGCCTTAAGAAAACCACTAAACATACTGTGAAAGCTGTTGGCTCTCTGGTTTGTGTGTTTATGACCGAAGGGGAAGTAACCGATTATGATAGTGCAATGAAAAGCGATACCCAACAGTTTGGAAAGTATTTTAATCATCTTTTGCATAATGGCATTTATATTGCGCCTTCGCAGTTTGAGGCAATGTTTGTTTCGAACGCCCATACAGACAAGGATATTGATGATACATTGGGGAAGATAAGCTTGTTTTTTACACACGAGGGGCATTAAATAAAAGCGAAGAAAAATATAAAATCCAAACTATTTATATAGGAATAATTAAAATATTTTTGGCAATCTATTGACAATAGATAAAAATGGTAGTAAAATAAACACAACAATTCATATATGAATAGTGTGATATGGTTTGAAGGGGATAACCCTTTGAATTTTAACCCAAAGCACACTAAATTGCTATGAATACTTATATTTAATATTATTTGTGAGGAGAGATGATTATGGAGAGAATCAAGAAAAGAAGAAATATTCTAAAGATAAGTTTAGCCGGGCTTTTAATTATAGCTAACCTACTTTCCTTTACGGGATGTGCAAAAGAAACAAGCAATAATCAGCAAAATTCGGGAAAAACAGAACCTATTACAATTCTTAATGTATCCTATGACCCCACCCGTGAGCTTTATCAGGAATACAACGAAGCGTTCGTAAGATACTGGAAAGAGAAAACCGGTCAGGATGTTACCGTCCAGCAGTCCCATGGCGGCTCGGGCAGCCAGGCAAGAACAGTAATTGACGGTAATGAAGCTGATGTTGTAACACTGGCTTTGGCGTATGACATTGATTCAATAAACAAGAATAAAGAGATTTTGAATAAAGATTGGCAGAAACGCTTGCCCCACAATTCAACTCCATACACATCAACCATTGTATTTTTAGTGAGAAAAGGTAATCCAAAAAACATAAAAGACTGGGATGACCTTGCAAAACCGGGAGTGGAAGTTATCACTCCAAACCCCAAAACCTCAGGTGGAGCTCGCTGGAATTACCTTGCGGCATGGGGATATGCCCTAAGAAAGTACGGCAATGACCAAGAAAAAGCCAAAGAATTTGTCAAAGCTATATTTGCCAATGTACCCGTTCTTGATTCCGGAGCCAGGGGCTCTACCACCACCTTTGTAGAGAGGGGATTGGGTGATGTACTTATAGCATGGGAAAATGAAGCGCTCCTTTCTTTGAATGAACTGGATAAAGATAAGTTTGAGATTGTTGTACCATCTGTAAGTATACTGGCTGAGCCTCCTGTGGCTGTAGTCGATTCGGTGGTTGACAAGAAAGGAACCCGTGAGGTGGCAGAGGCCTATCTTGAATATCTGTACAGTGATGAGGGGCAGGAAATAGCTGCAAAGAACTATTACAGGCCTAGAAGTGAGGAAATCAAGAAAAAATATGCTTCCCAATTCCCCGAGGTTGAACTTTTTACCATTGATGAAGTCTTTGGCGGATGGGATAAAGCACAAAAAGAACATTTCGATGATGGCGGTGTTTTTGATCAAATATATGAGAATAAATAATCTTTAAGTTTTAGGAGTGGAGCCATGAATCTTGGAATCAAGCCATTTAAAATAAAACAGAAAAGTGTTATACCGGGCTTTGGCATCACAATGGGATTTACTCTTACATATCTTACGTTGCTGGTTTTAATCCCTGTGTCAATGGTTTTCTTAAACAGTGCCAAAATAGGGCTGAAAGAATTTTGGGAAATTGCTTCTTCGGAAAGAGTGCTGGCTTCCTTAAAGATATCTTTTGGTACATCCTTTTTGGCGGCGGCAATAAACGTTGTTTTTGGCCTCCTTCTGGCATGGGTTTTGGAAAGGTACAGTTTTTGGGGCAAAAAACTGATAGATGGCTTGATTGACTTGCCTTTTGCATTGCCCACAGCTGTTGCAGGTATTTCGCTAACTACTTTATATTCCCAAAATGGTTGGATTGGAAAGCTTTTCGCACCGTTTGGAATTAAAATATCATATACTCCCGTTGGTATAGTTGTTGCATTAGTTTTCATAAGTTTCCCCTTTGTAGTAAGAACTGTCCAACCGGTGCTGGAAAGCATTGACCTTGAGGTGGAAGAAGCGGCAGCATGTCTTGGAGCTACCAGATTTCAGACTTTCTATAGAGTCATTTTGCCGGAGCTGTTTCCGGCATTGATAACGGGTTTTGCCCTTGCGTTTTCAAGGGCCTTGGGCGAATACGGTTCAGTGGTTTTTATATCGGGAAATATGCCCATGAAAACAGAAATAACACCGCTTTTGATAAGAACAAAACTGGAACAGTATGATTATGCAGGCGGTACAGCGGTTGCCGCAGTTATGTTGATTATTTCTTTCATTCTGCTGCTGATGATTAATGCATTTCAGTGGTGGGCAAGTAGGCATAAGTCGAACTGAGCACTGAAATATAATGAGCTTAAGAAGTGCTTAGTCTGAAGCTAAAGGCATGTGACAAGTTGGGAGTGATTTTGAAATGGCGGGGATTGTCCCTATTCAAGTAAAAACAGCCAAAAGAGCTGGGTATGCGGAAAAGAGGGCAGTAAAAGGCTCAAAAGCGGTTTCGGTGATTTTAACCACTATTGCGATACTGTTCTTTGTATTAATGCTCATAATTCCACTAATATCGGTATTTGTAAAAGCTTTTGAGCAAGGAGCCAGCTTGTATTTCGCTTCAATTACCGACCCTATAGCATTAAAAGCTATAAAGCTTACGCTCATAACCGTAGCAATCACCGTTCCGATCAATACCGTATTTGGCCTTGCAGCTGCCTGGGCGATTGCGAAATTTAGATTTAAAGGCAAGAATATATTGATTACTTTTATTGATTTGCCTTTTTCCATATCGCCGGTTGTGGCAGGATTGATATTTGTTTTGCTCTTTAGTACCAGCCATGGACTTTTTGCCCCGCTGCTTAATGCATGGGGCATAAAGATTATCTTTGCTCCCCCGGGTATTTTTATTGCAACATTGTTTGTTACTCTCCCCTTTGTTGCAAGGGAGCTGATACCTTTGATGGAAGCTCAGGGGACCACAGAGGAAGAAGCGGCTCTAACTTTAGGGGCAAGCGGTTGGAAAACCTTTTGGCTTATTACACTTCCCAATATAAAGTGGGCGCTTTTGTATGGCATTATGCTGACAACTGCAAGGGCAGCCGGAGAGTTTGGAGCGGTTTCTGTTGTGTCGGGACATATTAGAGGTCTTACCAATACAGTTCCTCTTCACGTTGAAATATTATACAACGAGTACAAATTTTCTGCTGCATTCGCGGTGGCATCATTGCTAACTCTCATTGCATTAATAAATTTAATTGTAAAGAACGTAGCCCATTGGAAGATACAGCAGCAGAACAATGTATAGGTGCTTAAAATGTTGTGGTAAATTTGGGGGGATTGGTTATGAGTATTGAGATACGTAACGTTTCAAAGACCTTTGATTCGTTTAAGGCATTAAATGATATAAACCTTGACATTCGGACGGGGGAATTGGTTGCCTTGCTGGGCCCGTCCGGTTCGGGCAAGACAACATTGCTAAGAATTATTGCAGGGCTCGAAACAGCGGATGAGGGAAGCATCATTTTTGACGGAGAGGATAATACCGGCAAGAGTACCCAGGACAGAAAAGTTGGATTTGTTTTTCAACATTATGCGTTGTTTAAACACATGACGGTTTTCGAAAATATTGCTTTCGGCCTTAGGGTTATGCCCTCAAAAATAAGACCCGGCAAGGAAGCTGTTAAAAAGAAGGTATATGAACTGCTGGAGCTTGTAAAGATGGAAGAGCTGGCAAACCGCTATCCTTCGCAGCTTTCCGGTGGACAGCGCCAGAGAATTGCACTGGCAAGGGCCTTGGCTGTAGAACCAAAGGTTTTGCTTTTGGATGAACCTTTTGGGGCTTTGGATGCCAAAGTAAGAAAAGACCTGCGGAGATGGCTGAGAAAGCTTCATGACGAATATCCCATTACCAGTGTGTTTGTGACCCATGACCAGGAAGAAGCTCTGGATGTGGCCGACAGGGTTGTAATTTTAAATCAGGGCAGAATAGAGCAGATAGGTACACCAGAGGAGGTGTATGACAATCCGGTCAATCCTTTTGTATACAATTTTCTGGGCAATGTGAACTTATTTCACGGAAGAGTGCATAACGGAAAGGTTGAATTGGGTTCATTCAACGTAGATTCGGAGGATGGTCAAGGCAAAGATATTGTAAGCTACACCCGTCCCCATGATATAGAGATTAAGCTTGAGCCTGAAGGAAAGGAATTCATCGGCTCCCAGATTACTTTTATAAGGGCGGTGGGGCCTGTTGTCAAGATTGAATTGGTGAGATTGGACAACGGGGAGTATATTGAAGCAGAGATTAGCAAGGAAACTTACAGAAAACTTGGGCTTAAGGAAAGGCAAACTGTTTACGTAAGACCCAAGGACTTTAAAGTTTTTATTCCGGAGGATTATGTAATTTAACAGAAATGCATGTAAAGGGGAAGAAGTAATGGCTCAACTAGATTTAGAAAAGTTAAATAAAGAATATTTGGACAAAAGTCCTGAAGATATCATTGAATTTGTTGTGGAACAGGTAGGTATTGAGAAAGTCGCATTGGCATCAAGCCTTTCTATTGAAGATCAAGTGCTGACGGATATTTTGCTTAAAATAAATCCTGAAGCGAGAGTGTTTTTCCTTGACACAGGGAGGCACTTTCAGCAAACCTATGACCTTATGGACGAAACCATGCAAAGGTATAAGTTTCATTATGAAGTTTATGCTCCGGAAAGTAAAGAATTGGAGCAGGCTGTCTCGGAACACGGTCCCAATTTTTTTTATGAAAGCGTTGAACTTAGAAAAAAGTGCTGTGAAATAAGAAAGGTAAATCCGCTAAAAAGAGTCTTGGGCACAGTGGATGCGTGGATTTGCGGGTTAAGGAGAGAACAGTCTCAGACCCGCCAGGAATTGAATATTTTTGAATGGGACGGCCTTCACTCAATTTATAAAATAAACCCCATCGCTTTTTGGTCTGAAGACAGGGTGTGGGAATATATCAAAAAATATAATATTCCGTACAATTACCTGTACAACAAAGGTTTTCGAAGCATTGGATGCCAGCCGTGCACCAGGGCGGTAAAGCCCGGAGAAGATGTCCGCAGCGGCAGATGGTGGTGGGAAGATCCTGACAAAAAAGAATGCGGGTTGCACGCAAGAATAGGGGGAACGGTATGAATCACTTGGATAAATTGGAAGCACAGAGCATTTATATACTAAGAGAAGCTTACAGGGAGTTTAAAAATATATGCATGCTATGGTCCATAGGAAAGGACAGTACTGTACTTCTGTGGCTTGCAAGGAAGGCTTTCTTTGGACATGTGCCGATACCTTTGGTACACATAGACACCCATTATAAAATTCCTGAAATGATAAAGTACAGGGATGAGCTTGCATTAGAGTGGAAGCTGACCATGATATACGGGGAAAACAGCGATGCCCTGGCACAGAAGAAAACTTTTCCCGATGGTAATGCGGACCGCTTGGCATGCTGCCAGTTGTTAAAATCCGAGGCTTTGAAGCATACCCTTTCCGGTGAATGGAACCGCTATATTCTGGACCATAAGACAGGAAAGTACGTTTTGGATACCAACAGGGAGAAGTTCACAGGAGTTATTGTGGGCGTAAGAGCTGATGAAGAGGGAAGCCGGTCAAAGGAAAGATATTTTTCACCGAGGGACAAGGAAAATGACTGGGCTGTGGAAGACCAGCCTCCTGAATTTTGGAATCAGTTCAAGACCGACTTTGCACCGGGAACCCATATTAGAATACATCCGCTTTTGGACTGGACAGAGCTAAACATCTGGGAATACATAGAAAGGGAAAACATACCTATTACATCACTATATTTTGACCAGGGGAATGGAAAGCGTTACAGATCCCTGGGATGCTATCCGTGTACTTTCCCTGTGGAGTCTACTGCTAAGAATGTCAGGGAAATTATTGAAGAGCTAAAAAGCGGCAAGTTTGCAAATATAGCAGAAAGGTCAGGACGGGCACAGGATCAGGATGACGGCGGCGGGCTTGAGACCTTGAGAAGAGGGGGGTACATGTGATATGGATGCAAGAGAACAAATGAACATTGTAATTGTCGGGCATGTGGACCACGGGAAAAGTACCGTCATTGGCAGGCTGCTTGCAGATACCGGCTCTCTTCCGGAAGGAAAGCTTGAATCGGTTAAGGAGTATTGCAGAAAGAACGCAAGACCCTTTGAGTATGCGTTTTTGCTGGATGCATTAAAGGATGAACAGGCACAGGGTATTACCATTGATACTGCAAGGTGCTTTTTTAAGACAAGTAAAAGGGACTACATTATTATTGACGCACCGGGTCATGTGGAGTTTTTGAAGAACATGGTTACGGGAGCATCCCGGGCGGAAGCAGCCCTTTTGGTGATAGATGCAAAGGAAGGCATAAAGGAAAATTCCAAACGCCACGGACATATTGTTTCCATGCTGGGAATCAAACAAGTGGTTGTTTTGGTCAATAAGATGGATTTGGTGGACTTTAGCAAGGAAGTTTATGAATCTATTGTCTCGGAATTCGGGGAATTTTTGCAAAAGGTTAACATAAGACCAATTAATTATATACCTATCAGTGCCTTCAACGGAGATAATATTGCTCAAAAATCTCCAAATACTTTGTGGTATGAAGGCCCCACCGTTTTAGAACAGTTGGATGGGTTTGTGAATAAGAAAGAGAACCGGCAGCTTCCATTCCGTATGCCTGTGCAGGATATTTACAAGTTTACAGAAGAAGGAGACGACCGGAGAATTGTAGCAGGCACAATCATAAGCGGTTCGATTAGCGCAGGGGATGAGGTTGTCTTTCTTCCTTCAAACAAAAGGTCGGTAATAAACAGTATTGAGGGATTTAATGTAAAGCCCAGGAATACAGCCTATGCAGATGAGGCAATAGGAGTGACATTAACCACACAGATTTACATAAAACCCGGAGAGCTGATGGTTAAAGCAAACGAAAAGCATCCGTCAGTGAGCTCCCGTTTTAGGGCAAACATATTTTGGGTGGGCAAAGCTCCTCTGATAAAGAACAAAAACTATAAATTGAAAATCGGTACTATGAAAATTGGAGTAAAGCTGATTGAAATAACACATATTATTGATGCGGCGGAGCTGAACATTGACACTTTCAAAGACCAGGTGGAAAGGCATGATGTGGCGGAGTGTATTTTTGAAACTACAAAACCCATTGCCTATGATGTTATTTCCGATGTCGAGCAGACCGGAAGGTTTGTAATTGTGGACAACTATGAGATATCCGGAGGTGGAATTATTTTAGAAGAGGTCCCGGATACGGACAGCAGCCTGATTACCCATGTCAGGGAAAGAGAATTTTTGTGGGAGAAAAGTCTGATTTCAGCGGAGCAGAGGAGAAATGCCTATGGACACAAGGCAAAGTTTATTGTAATTACTTCAGGCAGTGAAGGAAAAGAAAAGGATATCCAGGATGTGGGAAGACAACTGGAAGAGCAGCTTTTCAACATGAAGTACAAAGCATATTATCTTGGGGTTTCAAGTATACTGCACGGGCTTGCATCGGACGCGGTAAACAGCTATGAGGATAGAGACGAGCATATAAGGCAAATTGGAGAACTGGCAAGAATATTTACCGATTCGGGTCAAATATTTATTACCAGTATATTTAACCTGGATGATTACGAGGCTAAGAAACTAAAGCTTTTAAACCAGCCCAATGAAATCATAGTGGTCAATATAGGGCAGACACCTTTCAACAATTTTGTTCCGGATGCAAATATCGAAGACACAAAGGGTGCGGTAGAAGCTGTGTGTGATTTGCTAAAACGTCATGAAATCATACTTGAATATTATATATAGAATATGGGGGGTTTATAAATGACAATTAAAGTGAACGGTAAGGATGTATCCTTGGAAAAAGAGGTTACGGTAAAAGAACTTCTGGAAATCCAAAAGGTAGAAATGGCCGATTACGTCACAGTACAGATAAATGATGAGATATTGGACCGAAAGGACTTTGAGACTTTGACTGTAAAAGAAGGCGACGTTGTGGAATTCCTTTATTTCATGGGAGGCGGCGCATTATGAGCTTTACCAATGAGCAAATGGAGAGGTATTCCAGGCATATTATTTTAAAAGATGTTGGTGTGAAGGGGCAAAAGAAGCTTCTGGAATCCAAGGTTTTGATTGTTGGAACAGGAGGCCTTGGAGCGCCGGCTGCCATGTTTTTGGCCGCTGCGGGAGTTGGAACAATAGGTCTTGTGGATTTTGATGCAGTAGAGCTTTCAAATCTTCAAAGACAGATTATTCACCTGACCAAGGATGTGGGAAAACCCAAGGTGATATCGGGAAAGGAAACCATCAATGAAATGAATCCCGATGTGGATGTTGTTACTTATAAAGAGTGGGTAAGTTCGGCCAATATAAGGGATATTATTAAGGACAGGGATTATGATTTTATTATAGACGGCACCGACAATTTCCCTGCAAAGTTTTTAATAAATGATGCCAGTGTACTTATGGGAAAACCCTTTTCCCATGCGGGGATTATAAGGTTCCAAGGGCAGACCATGACTTATGTTCCGGGTAAGGGGCCATGTTATAGATGTATATTTGAAAATCCTCCGCCACCGGATAAAGTCCCCACATGCAAACAGGCTGGAGTATTGGGAGTAATGGGCGGAATTATTGGAACTATTCAAGCAACTGAAGCTATTAAATACATACTTGGCATTGGCGAATTGCTTACGGGATACCTTCTAACCTATGATGCACTTACGATGGAGTTTAGAAAGATTAAGTTGCCAAAGAATAAAAGGTGTCAGGTTTGCGGTGAAAATCCTACTATAAAAGAGCTTATAGATTATGAGCAGGCAGTGTGTGATTTGAAATCTTGATGGATGTTGGAGGTGGCTGGTCATGATTGTTATGACAAAAAAGCAGTACCGGGAGATACTTGACCATTCCCGCAGTGTTTTGCCTAATGAAGCTTGCGGGCTATTGGGAGGCAGAATAGAGAACGGGGTGAAATATGTTGAGAAAGTATATCCGCTAAGAAACATAGATGAAAGTCCGGAGCATTTTTCAATGAATCCAAGGGAACAGTTTGCAGCAATTAAGGATATGAGAAATAATGGTTGGGAGCTTCTGGGAAACTTTCACAGTCATCCGGCAACGCCATCCCGTCCGTCGGAAGAGGATATAAGGCTTGCCTTTGACCCAAAGGCAAGTTACTTGATATTATCGCTAAAAGACGATACACCGGTACTAAAGAGCTTTAATATTTCATCAGGACATGTGACAGAGGAAGAGTTGTCTATTGTGGGGGAGGAAACATAGTGGCAAATGTGGATTATAAAGAGCTGAAAAAAGGCGGATTTATGAAGCAGGTTGACAAGGACCGCTTTTCACTGCGCTTAAGAATTGTTGGAGGTCAAATAAAAGCGGAGCAACTTGCAAAGGTGAATGAAATAGCGGAAAAGTACGGTGCAGGATATGTCCATTTGACTTCAAGGCAGAGTATTGAAATTCCGTTTATAAAGCTTCAAGATATTGATGCTGTTAAGAAGGAACTTGCGCAAGCAGGTTTACAGCCCGGTGCGTGCGGACCAAGGGTAAGGACCATTACTGCATGCCAAGGGTCTGCCATTTGTCCCAGCGGGCTCATTAATACAACGGAGCTTGCCGAGGAATTTGATGAAAGGTATTATGCCCGGGAATTGCCCCATAAGTTTAAGCTGGGGATTACCGGCTGCAGAAATAATTGCTTGAAGGCAGAGGAAAATGACCTTGGGGTTAAAGGCGGAATGAAGCCTGCTTGGGCTGAGGATAAATGTATTTACTGTGGATTGTGTCAGGCAGTTTGTCCTGCTAAAGTTATTGAGGTGAAAAAGCAGGAAAAAGAGTTAGCTTTCAATGAAAAGGACTGTATCTATTGCGGTAAATGTGTTAAGGTTTGTCCTACAAGTGCATGGGAAGGGAAAAGTGGATTCATATTGTACTTTGGGGGATTGTTTGGCAATAGAATATCAATCGGAAGGCAGCTTTTGCCTATCCTTTTCTCAAAGGAAGATTTACATAAGGTTATTGAAGCCACTTTGGCGTTTTTTGAGGAGCATGGAAAACCCGGTGAAAGATTTGGAAATACACTGGACAGGGTAGGCTGGGACTTGTTGAAAAACAGGCTTGTAGAGCTATTGGAAGCGGTGTGATTATTGAGTATTTTATGTGGATAAAGGACCGCTGGAATGGAGGAAAAAATATGAGCAACTTTAAAGCGGATGGTTTTGTTGATATTACTGATGTTGTTTGCCCCATGACTTTTGTGAAGGCAAAGGTCGCTATAGAAGAGCTTGAGGAAGGGCAAATTCTTGAAATTAAGATGAATGAGGGAGAACCTATTTTGAATGTGCCAAGAAGTTTCAAGGAAGAGGGTCATAAAGTTCTTGATGTTGTGAATAATGAGGATGGTACATTTACAGTTTTTGTGGAAAAGGGCAAGGAAGGTTGAAATTTCAGATGGAGTGCAAATAATTTCGCCGGGTATTATACATAAACAAGGCTTTACATGAAATGGCCATTTAGGATGATATACAACCGTCTTTTTTGCAAATAAAAAATCTCTTCCTTGGATACTGTTTTTGCAATTTTTGCCACGGAAGAGATTTTTGATTTTTAATATATAAAATTCTAAACAACAATATAAAACGGAGATTGCTCTCAGTTTTATTAAGACGGTTTTAGTATGCTCCGCAAACATCTATACTTGCTTTTATTATAATATTAAGCAAACAATTTTTCAAGGATGTGTTTAAGCACTTATTTAATTTTGATACATTTTTATTGTATGTTAATTTATTATTCTTTATAATAGCGGTTGATTTTAGTGCTTTATAATAAAACACAGTGAAGAGGGAAACAAGAATGAAAAATAGGCAAAAAAAAGGCCCGTACATTTCAAAATAGAAGGGAAAATGTAACGGGTTTTATAGGGGAGTATTAATTTGTACACGAATAATATCGAGTAAAAAGCGGAACTACTTTAGTGTTTTTATAAAAAATTTTAAATTTTTTGCGAAAAAAATGTCGGAATTAGAGAAAACGATGGTTTCCTTCTCATCCCAATCATATCCACAAATGCCTCAAGCCTTGTCATATAACCTGCTTCGCCGGTCATTTCATCAATTATCAGTGTAATAATTGGAATACCGTATTTCTTTTGCACTTCGCTAAAGGTGCTTTGAGCAATTATCTCAGGCATACAGGTGAAAGGGTATATATGGATAACGCCGTCAAATCCCTTTTTGGCACTTCTTATGGAGGCACCTATGGAGCTGAGACCATGACCTCCGATATCATCGGTATTCATAAACTCTTTTCCCGCTTCATGGTTCTTGTTTTTTATTCTAAAAGGTAAAAGCTTCTTTATAAAATGCTCCTTAATCCAAAAGCTCATGCCCATGGTGTTGTGTACTTCCACGCCCATGTTGCCAAGCTTTCTTTCTATTTCAAAATTTATACTGGGATGGGCGGCAACGTATATTTCACCCACAAGGCAAATCCTAATCGGATTGTACTTTCTGTCTAGGGCTATCTTTCTAAGCTTTCTTGCAGTGGAACGAATTATCCTGTTTATACTTTTATAACCCTTGGCCTTCTGAATATTATTGTGAAATTGGGACATTATTCTGTCCGTTTCGCCCTTGTTTATCTCGCGGCACCTTGTGAACCTTGCCAGCCTGTTTATCCTGTCCACCGTAAAAACTGTCTTAGTCGCATAAAATATTGCCTTCAAAAGCTCAAATACGCTCTTTCCTTCTGTGAGAGGCCTTATTTTTTCCAGCACTTCTTTCACAGAGATATTGCTAAGGTCAAGATAAATAAAATTCACATTATACCCGATACTTTTTAATATTTCAGCCTGGAGTTTTCCAAAGTAGCCGAATCTGCACTGGCCGCAGCCGCCGCCAAAAAGTATCAAATCTGCCCCGTTTTCAATGCCGTAAATAAAATCGCCCATTATTGTCTTAAAAGGAAGACAGGCAAATTCAGGCGAGTGCAGTATACCCTGTTCTAATAGACTTCGGTCTAAAATCGGTGGCATAACATAGTCAATTCCTGCAGTTTCCAGCAGTACCTTTACAGGTATATATGAGTCACCCATATGGGGAAATGTAATTTTCATATAATCACCCTATCATATCCAAAAATGCTTCAATCCTTGTATCAAAACCAGCTTCTCCCGTATGCTCGTCAATGGTTAGCTTAAGAAGGGGAATATTGTACTTCTCTTTAAGCCGCCTTTCGATAAACTCCAAAACAAAAGCGTCAACTCCGCAGGCAAAGGGAGTAAGATATATTATTCCTCTGACAGCCGGAGATGAAGCAAAAGTAAAGGCGCTTCCGAGAAGTTCAAAGCCGACATCCCAGAAGATTTTCCCTTCGAAGGGGTAGGCTTTTTTCCTTTTGGTTTCACGGTCAATGTCCCCGGGGGTAAAAACGGTTATGTTTCGTGCTTTAAGCTTGTCAATCAGTTTCATATTAAGATAACTGTCGTAAATCATGTACGGATGCCCCAATAATGAAATTACAGTCTTACCAATGCTGCTATTTATTTGATCCTCAAATATTTCTGTATTTCTTCGGCTGTTGTCGTATGTTTCCAGTGCCGCTTTAAAAGCCTCAACCACATCGGGATAACGGACTTTTAAGGCTTTACTGATTTCCCGAAGACTTTTGAAGGTTTCTTCGGGTTTTGCATCCACATTTATTTTAATTTCCAGTACCTTTATCTGCCTTTTCAAATTCAGCAGCGTCATATCGGGAAGTCCGCAAAACTTGGGGCAGGTATACTCATTTTTATCAACACTTGTATATCTGGGTATGAATATATAATCCACCCGGTCTTTCAGACTGTAAACATGTCCGTGAAAAACCTTTACGGGAAGACAGGTTTCATTGCTGCAGTATTTTACACCCCAGTCCAGTATTTCTTTATTGGTGTCATCGGACACTTCAACATTACAACCCAAATTGCAAAAGAAGTTTTCCCAGAGCACATGGTGTTCAAAGTAAAATAATCCTTTGGGTATTCCAACGGTTGCCATCTAATTGATAAACTCCTTTAAAAATAAACCTTTTTTGTATTTTCAATACCTTTAAGCATTTATATATTATTTACAAAAACAAGGAAATATATAACTTAGGTGCATAATTTGTTTAAATTAACATAATTAAATATTATATTATAAAAAATGGCAACACATTGTTTACTGAAAGTTAAAAAGTATGTCAAAATATAGAATATGGTACAATTAACATGACGTGCTAAAATTTTGAATATATAATAATCTTGGGAAGGAAAAGATGTTTTCTATTCGAAGTATAAACAAGGGAACTTTCAAGATAAATTTTGATTGATAGTCGGCCGGCTTCAATAAAAAAACAAAAAGCAAAGGAAAAAGGGAGGAGAATGTGTATGAATAAGAAAATTGTACTGTTAACGGTAGCTTTGAGTATTGCCATGATGGTATTAGGCGGCTCAATGATAGTATACGCATCACATCAATGCAATCAAACGGTAATTATCGGTGATGTAAACTTGGACGGCTTAATTGACGCTTTAGACGTTACAATTTTGGGTCGTTATGTCAATCACGGACAACCGTTTACGAGCTTATTGCAGTTTGTTGCTGCAGATGTAGACTATGATGGTTCTATCACAGTGCAGGATTATAACATGCTCAGAGACTACATTCTAAGAAATATTTCTTCTTTTCCTGCAGGCCAGTTTTATACGGTTTATTATGGAGACCTTAATGGTGACCAGTTAGTAACATTAGATGATAAAGAAATAGTTATCGACCACATTCTTAATAGAACTCCTTTAACTTTTAGACAGTTGGCTGCGGCAGATGTAGATGGCGATCAATTTATAAATGCCCTTGATGTATCATATATAAACTCACATGCGAAAGACAAAATAGAGCATTTTCTGGTATGCCCTCAAAACTAAAGGCTAAAGTATAAAATAACCAGCAGCATCATAAAAAATCCCTTCCGGATTGAAACCCTCGTCCGGAGGGGATTTTTACTGCATATGGATTCAGTTTTGATACTTAAAATTTCAATAAAAATAGAATCTATTCATGTCGCTTTATTGAAAAAATGTCAACAAATTGTTTCATTGAAAGCAAAAAACATGTCAAAAAACGTAAAATGGAATAACTAACATGACATGTTAATTTTTTGAATATATAATGATATTAGAAAGACAAGCTGTTCTGTGTTCGGAGTATAAGCAATAAATCTTCCAAGGGAAGTTCCAATATAATGATTGATAGTCGGCCGGCTTCAATAAAAAACAAAAGACAAAGGAAAAGAAAGGGGAATGTGTATGAAAAAGAAAGTTGCACTGTTAACGGTAGTTTTAGGTATCGCCATGATAGTATTAGGCGGTTCTATGACAGCATATGCAGGACATCAATGCAGCAAAACAGTAATTATTGGTGATGTAAACTTGGACGGAACAATCGACTCTGTAGACCTTGCATTATTGTATAATGAAGTATACTATGCCATACCGTTCGCAAATCCATTACAATATATAGCTGGAGATGTGAACTATGATTCTAGCTCTACAATGCTTGATTATTATCTGCTCAGAGACTACCTTCTTGGAAAAATATCCTCTTTCCCCGCAGGCCAAACTTACACAGTTTATTATGGAGATCTTAACGGAGATCAGTTGGTAACAGCAAGTGACAAAAGCCTGCTTAGCAATTACCTTATTGGTAATGGTACTTTAACCTTTAGACAATATGTTGCTGCAGATGTAAATGGCGACGGTTCGGTAAATTCCGTTGATCTGGCGCTTATAACTCAACATATAAATGGGCAAATCCAGCATTTCCCGGTATGCCCCTAAAACTAAAAGCTAAAGTATAAAATAACCAGCAGCATGGCAAAAATCCCTTCCGGATTGAAATCCCCGTCCGGAGGGGATTTTTAGTTTAACAGAGATATTGATTTAATTTATAAAATTGGGTAAAATATAATTAAATATTGAAGAAAGGGCAAGGTATTTTAACGATGATCATTGGCTAATTTGGCAAAAAACACTTTATTTTTTTTAAAGATGGAGCATACTGCTCTTGTTTTGTGCCGGATTAGCTATAAATATTTTTGCTATGCAGTTAATGCCTTGCTGCTTTTGCAGGTATTATGCTATTTATATCTTTCCGGCACACTGAAAAAAGTGGAAGGAGAGATTTTTTTATGCTTATATTGGAAGCTCATAATATAAAGAAGTACTATAGTGACAGGCTTATAATTGAGATTGATGATTTAAAGATTTATTCCGGGGACAAAATCGGGATAATAGGTCAAAACGGTTCCGGTAAGACTACGCTTTTAAATATTCTGGCAAAGGAAATAGAACCGGACGAGGGATTTGTAAGACAGTTTTGCGATATAGCATATATCCGCCAGTTTTCCGACGAAAGCATTTGTGCGGATAAAAAGCTTTTAAAGGAATTTGACTTGTCTCAAAAGGTGCATCAAAAGGTCTTTAGCGGGGGAGAAAAAACCAGAATAAAAATTGCCAATGCCTTTAATGGCGAAAAAATTTTGGTGTTTGCGGATGAACCTACGGCAAATCTTGATTATAAAGGCATTGAGCTTTTAAAGCAAAAACTTCAAAGCGTGGAATCCTTTTTGCTCATAAGCCATGACAGGGATTTACTTGACAGCCTTTGCAATAAAATAATTGAGGTAAGGGACGGGAAACTAAAGTTTTATAACGGCAATTACTCCTTCTATAAGAAGCAAAGGGAGATGGAGTATAATCGTGAGATTTTTGAGTACGAAAAATATATCGAAGAAAAGACAAGTATTGAGGAGGCAATAATAGACAGAAAAAATTTGGCGAAATCCATGAGGAAAACTCCAAAAAGAATGGGGAATTCCGAGGCGAGGCTTCACAAAAGGGAAACCACACAAAAGCAAGAGAAAATCAATAACAAAGTAAACAGCCTAAAAACCCGCCTTGAAAAGCTTGAGGTAAAGGAAAAACCAAAGGAGATACCGAAAATCAAGCTGGATTTTTCCCTGACCAATCCGCCGGAAAACAAGGTTGTTATCTCTGCCGACAGGCTATCTTTCAGCTATGGAGATAGGAAAATATTCGACAAAGCCGGATTTAAGGTGCTAAACGGTTCAAAAACTGCCCTGTGGGGCGAAAACGGGGCAGGAAAAAGCACATTGCTGAACCTGATTTGCCAAAAAGCCGACAGGAGCATATATGTAGTGCCCAAAGTAAAAATTGGATATTTTCATCAAGACTTTGAAAATCTCGACTATGATAAGTCCGTACTGGAAAATGTGATGAAAGACAGTGTCCAGAATCAGACTGTGGCAAGAACAATACTGGCACGCCTGCTAATAAAAAATGATGATGTAGACAAAAAGGTGGGGTGCCTAAGCGGAGGGGAGAGGGTAAAGGTATCTTTTGCAAAGCTCTTTGTCTCCGATGCCAATGTTCTTATTTTGGATGAACCCACCAACTATCTTGATATGAGCTCTATGGAAGCCTTGGAGAGTGTTCTTTGCGAATATGAGGGAACAGTTCTTTTTGTCTCCCATGACAGTGCCTTTGTAAATGCTGTTGCCGACCGCTTGCTTGTTATTGAAAACCATACTATAACGGAGTTTGAAGGAAATTTTGAGGAGTATGGCCAAAGGAGAAATGAAACTCCTAAAAAGGCAAAAGATGAGACTGAAAAGATTTTAATCAGAATGAAAATGGCTGAAATTGCAGCAAAGCTGTCAGCTCCCGGAGCAGACAAAGAGGCTCTGGAAGAGGAATATATGCGTCTTGCGGCTATGCTGGGGAATAAATAATCAAACCGCCTGCCAGTTTTAAGATAATTTCATTGGCAGGCGGTTTTTACTTTACTCTTAAGCACCGTTAAGTTTTGCTTCATAATTATGGGCTTGCTCCAACATCATGTCCTTGACCTTCATGAGTCTTGTGATGTTTCCTCTTTCATTTTCGTCCAGCTTCATGGATATATACTTTATTGTTTCCGTCAACTGAGGTATCATAACATATTCAAGGGCGTTAACCCTTCTTCTTGTTTTTTCGATTTCCTGGGCAAGAAGCTGGGATGATTTCTCCATCTGCGCAAGCTCAAGCATGTACGGAAGCACCTGGGAAAGGGTTGAGATGGCACCGTCGAGTTCTCCGGAAGTCGAGGCAAATCCGTAAGGATATATATCGCTTTCGTCGGAGCTTGAAGTGGTGAAATTCAGCACAGGAACTTCCACACTCATAATATTCTGCGTTGACACATCAAGGCTTATGTTTTGCTTTGGAAGCATGAGTGCAGCATCAAGGCCTTCTGATGACATAACGGCCCTGGCTATGAGAAAGTCCTGGTGAACTTTCATCAGCATTTCTTCAACCTTTTCGCGGAGCTCCTTGTTTTTTCTTACCAGGTCAAGAAACTGCTTCATGAGCTCATCAAGCTTATCCTTTAGCAGTTTGTGGCCTCTGCGGGCAACCTGCAGCCGTTTCTTGAGTCGGGTAAGCTCCATTCTGGTCGGGTTTACACGCATAATTGCCATAGTAATTCTCTCCTTAAATATATTAAGAAGCCAGCTATAAACCTTCTTCTTGAGTTTGAAAATAAAAGCTCGGGACTAAACAATAACCTAAATAAAGCATCTTTACAAGCAAAGGCTGTTAATTCTCCGATGCTTTAGGCAAATACTTGTCAAGGTATTCATCCCGGATACGCTTAAGCTCTGCTCTAGGCAGTATTGAAAGCAGCTTCCAGCCGATTTCAAGAGTTTTTTCAATGGTTCTGTCCTCATTAAAGCCTTGGGATACATATTCTTTTTCGAAGGCATCCGCAAATTTCGCATACAGCTTATCCGTATCGGAAAGGGCGGCATCTCCGAGGATTACAGCCAATTCCTTTGCTTCCTTACCCCTTGCGTAAGCTGCAAAAAGCTGGTTCATTGTATCCGCATGGTCTTCACGGGTTTTGCCTTTTCCGATTCCCTTGTCTTTAAGACGGGAAAGGGATGGTAGTACGTCTATTGGAGGGGTTATGCCCTTACGGTGAAGCTCTCTGCTTAGAATAATCTGACCCTCGGTTATATATCCGGTGAGGTCGGGGATAGGATGGGTCTTGTCATCCTCAGGCATTGTAAGTATCGGAATCAGGGTGATACTTCCCTCACTGTCAATCTTTCTTCCGGCTCTTTCGTATATTGTAGCAAGGTCTGTATAAAGGTAGCCCGGATAACCTCTTCTGCCGGGAACTTCCTTTCTTGCGGCAGATACTTCACGCAGCGCCTCTGCGTAGTTGGTTATGTCGGTGATTATAACGAGTACGTGCATGTCTTTCTCAAAAGCAAGGTATTCCGCAGCTGTAAGAGCCATACGGGGAGTTGAAATACGTTCGATGGCAGGGTCATTTGCCAGGTTGATAAAAAGAACAGTACGGTCTATGGCACCGGTTCTCTTAAAGTCACTGATAAAGAAGTCAGCTTCCTCAAAGGTAATACCAACAGCTGCAAACACAACGGCAAATTTACTGTCCGTACCCAAAACCTTTGCCTGCCTTGCAATCTGCGCTGCAAGCTGGGCATGGGGAAGACCCGAACCGGAGAATATGGGGAGCTTCTGACCGCGAACCAAGGTATTCAGTCCGTCAATGGCTGAAACTCCGGTCTGAATAAACTCCGAAGGATAGTTTCTTGCTGCCGGATTCATAGGAAGACCGTTGATGTCAAGCCTTTTGTCGGGGATAATGTTGGGACCGCCGTCCAAGGGCTTGCCCATACCGCTAAATACTCTTCCCAGCATATCCATTGATACGGGAAGCTCAATACTTCTTCCTAAAAATCTTACTTTACTTGTAGCAACGTTTATACCTGTTGAGCTTTCAAAAAGCTGAACCAGTGCGTTATCACCGTTAACTTCCAATACTTTACATCTTCTGATTTCACCGTTTGCCAGTTCTATTTCACCGAGTTCGCCGTATTTTACACCTTCAACCTTCTGCACAAGCATCAGAGGACCGGCTACTTCGTTTATTGTTCTATACTCCTTCAGCATCTTATTGCACCTCCTTTGAGATGAGGGCTTCTATTTGATCATTAAGTTCTTTTTCAATTTCATTGAAATGACTGTTTACCTGATTTTCAGGTGTGTATTTAGCTCTTCCGATTTTTTCCCTGACAGGAAGCTCAAACAGCTCTTTAATGCTTACCCCTGCATCTAACGCTTTTTTACCGCTGTAATAGAATCCCAGTATGAGTTTTAGCATTCTGTACTGCTTGTTCAATGAGGTGTAGGTATCTACCTCATGGAAGGCATTTTGGTGAAGATAGTCTTCACGTATCGATTTGGCGGCTTCGAGAGTAAGCCTGTCGGCTGGTGACAGGGCGTCAACACCGACCAAGCGAACAATTTCCTCAAGTTCCGCTTCTTCTTGCAGAATACGCATAGTGTCAGACCTCATAGAATCCCAGTCTCTTGAGATATTCTCGTTAATCCACTGGCCTATTATATCAAGATACAGCGAGTAGCTTTGCAGCCAGTTGATTGCAGGGAAGTGACGCCTGTAGGCAAGGCTTGAATCAAGTCCCCAGAACACTTTGATAATTCGAAGTGTTGCCTGTGTAACAGGTTCGGAAAGGTCTCCACCCGGAGGAGATACGGCACCGATGGCGGTAAGGGCTCCTTCTCTTCCTTCAGAGCCAAGGCATACAACTCTTCCTGCCCTTTCATAGAACTGGGCAAGTCTTGAACCAAGATATGCCGGATAACCTTCTTCACCGGGCATTTCTTCGAGTCGGCCGGACATTTCTCTTAATGCTTCCGCCCAACGGGAAGTGGAGTCTGCCATTAACGCCACACTATAGCCCATATCCCTGAAATATTCTGCAATAGTCATACCTGTATAAATGGATGCTTCTCTGGCAGCAACAGGCATGTCTGATGTGTTTGCTATAAGAACGGTTCTCTTCATAAGGGACTCGCCGGTCCTTGGGTCTTTAAGCTCCGGGAATTCCTTTAAAACGTCGGTCATTTCGTTTCCGCGCTCTCCGCAGCCTATATAGATAACTATTTCGGCATCGGCCCATTTTGCAAGCTGATGCTGAACTACCGTTTTACCGCTTCCGAAAGGACCCGGTACGGCTGCAACTCCGCCTTTGGCCAAAGGGAAGAGAGTGTCTATAACCCTTTGACCTGTAACAAGGGGAGAGTTAGGGGGGAGCTTCTCTTTATACGGGCGGCCGATACGTACTGGCCATTTCTGCATCATGCAAATATCAATCAACTCGTTGTTTGCAGTTTTAACCTTTGCAACGGTTTCTTCCACGGTGAAGCTTCCGCTCTTTATTTCCTCAATTGTTCCCTCAACTCCATAGGGCACCATTATCCTGTGCTCTACGATGGAAGTTTCCTGAACTTTTCCTATAATGTCGCCGGAAGCCACTTTATCTCCTTTTTTTACAGTAGGTTTAAATTCCCACTTTTTCTTTCTGTCAAGGGGAGTAACATCAATACCTCTTGTTATATTGCTGCCTACCATTTCCCTCATTTTCTCAAGAGGTCTTTGAATACCGTCAAAAATATTCTCGATAAGTCCGGGTCCCAGCTCAACGCTCAGAGGCGCACCGGTAGAAACCACCGGTTCACCGGGACCCAAGCCGGCTGTTTCTTCGTATACCTGAATGGAAGCACGGTCACCGTGCATTTCAATTATTTCGCCAATCAAACGATGTTCGCTTACACGCACAACGTCAAACATATTTGCATCTCTCATGCCCTCGGCAATTACCAAAGGCCCGGAGACTTTAACTATTGTTCCCTGGCTCACGTTTTATCCCTTCTTTCAAAAAAAGTTTTAACCTCAAAGTCAAACAAGAATTATTCATCTTTAAAAAGTATGTCAGCACCCACAGCGCGTTCCACGCTTTTCTTGACATTCATCATGCCAATACCCAAAGGACCCTGATTGCTTGGAATGGGTATAATGGCAGGTAATCTTTGGTCCTTGTATTTTTCTATTGTAGAGACGATGTCCTTTGCAAACTGCTCCGTAATGTATATAACTGCATATTGCATGGAGGCAATTTTGTCAATCGTCTCTTGGGCCTCTATAGCGCTTGTAACGGGGAATACCGACATGCCAAGGGCTTTAAACCCTAAGATACTGTCTTTGTCTCCAACAACACCTATTTTATACATAAGACTCTCTCAGCCTTTCCCTAATGACATCATTAGAAATATTGTTTATTTTACCTACCATAATGATTCTTGCATTTTTAATCTCGGTTTCCTTTGCCATAAGGTATCCTATCAAAGGCTCAATGCCAAAGGTAATGAGTTTTGATTTTTTGACATAAGAGGTTATAAAGTTGTCCGACAGCTTTTCAAACTTTGTAAGACTTCCCGTACTCCTAAAGCTTTCAATTCCATCCTCCAGCAAGGGACCGTACTTGGTGAACCTGAGTGCTTCGACAAGGTTTTCTATGGGTGTGTCAAAGTTTTGAATAAAAACTTTAGTGTCGATGTATCCGCCCGGAATAAGAACCTTTTGGAGAAAATCCCATGATTTTTTTAAGTTTTTAACCCTAAGAAAAATATTAATATTTCTAAGGTCAATCAACGTAACAATCAGCTCATTTACAAACTTATTGTCCAAAGAGGCTGAAATACTCTTCATATGAGCATAGTTAGCCTTGTCCAAAATCAGGTCTATAACCTGGGGGTCATTGGTCCTGCTATAGGTGTCTATGGCTTCCTCCACTGCTTTTTTCATAATGGGAGGCATTTTCGACATATTTCTGTCCTTTATCATAAGCTTCAGCTCGTTAGCAGGAACGGAGCCCGGTTCAATCAAGAGGGAAGTCTCGTCCTGATTGGAGAACTCTGCCTTTAGGATTACCTTTATATTATGGTAGTCATTTGCAAGCAAAAACATATTTATAATATCCTTTTCAGGAGCAAGCTCATTTAAAAGGCTGTACACTTTGTTGTGCTCTTCCTTTAAAATGCTTTCATATTCAAATACGCTTTTTACATCACTGTCTCCACTGCCGTATCCGGCTTCAAGCAAGACTCTTAATGATTCATCCGCGGACTTTGCTTCCACCATCCTGTCAAGCTTTATTTTATCTAAAAGCCGTTTTTCAATGGCACGTATCCTAGAGACTGCATATACATATTTTGTTTCATCGATTTTCTTAGGCTTTGGCAATTTTCACCCCTCCTTCTTGGCAAATTTTAAGAAGCTTTAGAACAGCGCTTTTATAACTTGGGCCTCTACTTCTTCTCTTTTCATTCTTATTATTGCTTCGAAGGAGTTGTTTATTTCAACATCACCGGACTTTAATATAAAGCCTCCGCTTATGTTTTTGGTCTCCTCAGAAAGCCTCATTTTCCCGTCAATACCTTTTTGGGAAAGTTTCTTGTTGATATTTTCTATAAAACCGGAGGATACCCTTTGCTTATCCTTAGGAGAGAGTATAATCTCTTCAGTCCCGCTTTCTACGGAATTTACTATCATCTGGGAGATTATTTCCTCATATTCCTTGTCAGGCAAGCTTTTTAATTTCTCAATGGTTTTATCAAATGCTTCATCAACAACTTCTTGCCTTGCTTGAAGCTTTTTCTTCCTTGCCTCAAGCTCAGCCATTGCTTTAAGCCTCTTTTTCACATCCACGGCTTCGATTTTTGCTTTGTCGAGGATTTGTGCCTTTTTGGCATCTGCCTCTTTTTGAGCAGCTGCGATTATTTTTGCAGCTTCTTCTTCGGCACGTTTGATATTTGCCTCTGCCTGGGCACGTGCTTCCTCGATTATTCTTTCTTTTATCTTTTCTACTCCTGCCATTGGGAACACTCCCTTTTATATAATATCTTATGCTACTTTACCAATCATTAATATTGACACTATGAATCCCAAGATAGCAAACATCTCAACCATAAGTGCCATTATGATAGCTCTACCGAGACCGTCTGCTCTTTTTGCAATCATGTTTATTCCTGCAGCAGCAACCCTGCCCTGGGCTATTCCTGAAATCCAGCCTACAAAACCAACAGGAATACAGCCGGCAAAGAGTATAAAACCTTCTGCAATTGACAAAGAATCACCCATTACTACTTTCTGAATGGTAAGGAATGCGATAACGAAAGCGTAGATTGCCTGGGTACTGGGAAGAGCCTGAAGTACCATTACAGGACCGAATTTGCCCGGGTCTTCGGTAAGAACACCTGCGCCGGCTTCACCGGCCAAGCCTACACCTTTTGAAGAACCAAAACCTGCAAAGATAAATGCTATTGCTGCTCCGAAAATTGCAAAGAAATTTCCAGTAAGAATTTCTAACATAGTGAATTACCTCCCTAATATTTCTTCATTTTTCTCTCGTTTTCTCACTCAATCATAGAATTTCATTATTTTCATAGCGAGCCATATGGACAGATATTGAATTGTTGCACAATAATGGATGATGTAGTGTATCCCA